>Ga0154020_10000243_pt1 | contig 64517 bp, 50 predicted proteins | sample Klosneuvirus_201_FD_109709 | JGI IMG/M metagenome (GOLD analysis project Ga0154020, IMG submission 109709) | Active sludge microbial communities from wastewater, Klosterneuburg, Austria - Klosneuvirus_20160825_MG | ecosystem: Engineered > WWTP > Aerobic digester > Activated sludge | place...
CGGCTGCAAGATGCGCTCAACGATCGTCGTCTGGCGGTGCGCGGGGCTCGCCTTCTGGTCCTCGGCGTGGCCTACAAGCGTGACATCGATGATGTCCGCGAGTCGCCGGCGCTTGATGTCATCGAGCTGCTCTGGGGCAAGGGCGCCAGCGTCGAGTACCACGATCCCTACGTCGCGAGTCTGCGCATCGGTCATCACCAGCTCCAGTCGGTGCCGCTCGCCAACCTCGGCGACTATGACGCGGTGCTGGTCCTGACCGACCACGCCTCGATCGACTATCGCGCGCTGTGTACAAGTGCCCGCCTCGTACTCGACACCCGCAACGCCACCCGCTCCGTCGACAAACAGAGCAGCTGTCCGATCGTCCGGCTGTGACCGGGCGGCAAAAGCCGTCGCAGCCGTGCGCGGCGAGGGAATCCGCCATGAAGATCTCCATTCGTTACTTTGCCCATCTGCGCGAGCGTCTCCGCAAAGAGGTCGAGTCGCTCGAGCTGCCCGAGGGAACCACCGTCTCGGTGCTGCTCTCGACCCTGGCCGAGGCCGAGCCTCTGATTGCCGCCAGCCGTCGCAGCTTGCAGGTCGCGGTCAACCAAGAGTTTGCGCCGCCGGGCACCAAGCTCCACGACGGCGATGAGGTGGCGCTGATTCCGCCGGTCGCTGGTGGCGCGCCCTACGCCCGCATTTCCCACGAGCCGCTGCGCTACGATGAGGTGATCGCCCAGGTCAGCGGTCCCGGTCAGGGTGGCGTGGTGCTGTTTGCCGGCTTGGTCCGCGATCACAACGACGGAAAGCAGGTGGTGCGGCTCGACTACCAGGCCTACGACGAGATGGCGGTGCGCAAGATGGCCGAGATCGCCACCCGCATCGAGTCAGAGCACCCCGGCGTACGGGTCGCGATGGTTCACCGGGTCGGCTCACTTCAGATTGGCGACCTTGCCGTGATCTTGGCCGCCTCGGCACCCCATCGCGGCGAAGCCTTCACCGCCTGCCGCGCTGCCATTGAAGCCCTCAAGGTTGAGGTGCCCATCTGGAAAAAGGAGTTCTCTCCCGATGGCGCCGAGTGGCTCGGTCAGGGCGGTTAGGCAAGCCCAGTCGGCTTAGGCCTGCATCAGGCGGAACAGCTGCTGCCCGAGGAGCAAGAAGGTACCGGGAGTCACCGCTCGCTCGGCAGGAATGCGCAGGTAGGTTCCATTCGAGCTGGCGAGGTCTTGCAGGAAGGGCCGACCCTGCCGATACGAAAAGCGCGCGTGGGTGCCCGACACGTAGCCATCTTCCGAGAACAAAATGTCGCCGCGCTCTCGACCAATCACCACCGCCTCCCCGACCAGCGGGAAGGAGGTGCCTTCGATGATCTTGCCGTCCTGGGCACGACCGATGATCATCGTCAGCCGTCCCCAGTAGCCCGGATGTGGCGAGCCCATGATCTCGGTTCCATCGGGAAGCAGCTTGGGGGGTCGCATCGGATCGAAGCGCAGAAGCTCCTGGCCAATGCGCAGGACCGCGCCGTCAAACAGCGGCTCTTCCTCGCTCAGCTTGAGGAACACGCCGTTTAAGCTTCCGGCATCGCGGATCACAAACCGCCCGCCGCCAATCTCGCAGCGGAGGTGGACCGGCGACAAGAAGCTGTCGGCATCGAACAGCGGACCACTGCCGCGACCGACGACGTTGATTCCGTCGAAGAGAGGATGAGCGCCACCCTCGCTGCCATCGGGACGAACCAGCACGAGCCGTCCGCGCAGGGCGCCACGAGGCACAGACTCGATGGGAAGTCCGGTGCCACAGTCGAGGCAAAAGCGGCTGCCCGGCGGGTTTGCCTTGCCACAGTTTCTGCAATTCACCACGAGGTATTCTCCACAGCGGGCACTTCCCTACTCAGCCCATCTCGACACGCAGGAGCTGCTGTCCGAGAAAGATCTGGTCGCCGTTGCCAAGCTGCACCATGCGCGGCACCTTCTCGTAGGTACCGTTCTTGCTGCCGAGATCGGTGATCTGGAACCGACCCTCCTCGAGCGCGACGAGCTGCGCATGCCGCCCAGAGATAAACGGGTCCTCCGGGAAGTTCACATCGTTCATCTCGCGACCAATCGTCACCGTGTCGCCGCGCGAGCGATACAGCAGACCGACGTCACCGCCGACCAGGAACTGCACCAGCGTCAGCCGTGCTTGACGGTGCGGCGAGCAGTAGAAGTAGGTGCCCTCCTGATCGGGATACGGCAGGATGTCGGGCAAAGCCGCATCAACGCGCAGTAGCTGTTCCCCGATGAGCAGCAGCGTTCCCGAGGGCACAATCTTGGGCACCCGCAGCTTCACAAACACACCGTTGTGGGAGCCGTCGTCGCGGACCCACAGCTTGCCGCCCTGAAACAGGAAGGTCGCGTGACGGGGCGACAGCAGCCGGTCCTCGGGGAACATGATCGCGCCTTCGAGCCGACCAGCGACGTGCTCGCCCTCGGTGAGCGGAAACGACAGACCTTCCTGACCATCGGTGCCGACCAGGACCAGCCGAGTCTTCGAGGTCGTGCCCGTGAGCCACACCGGTCGAAGATCCGCACCGTCGGCACGAGTACCGCAGAAGCCACAGAAACGATGCTGCCCAGGAATCTCAGAGGCACAGTTGGGACAGCTCCGGGGACTGCTTGTGGGCCCCGGAACCGCCTTGCTGCCCAGGGCGGCGCCGCAGACCGAACACAGCGTAGCCGAGAGCGGGCTAAGCGTGTCGCAAGCGTCGCAAACCAGACCCAGTGTCATAAGTTAACAGCCTAAAAGAATACAAGGCGGAGTCAAGGCCGCACAAGCTGGCCGCTTTTTCGTCGTGTCTTCCCTACCCGCTGCGACCCCAGGTTCGACTTACCCGCCACCACAACAGCAGCCACACCGCCGCCATCAGCAACAGACCTATCATCCCAATGCGCAGCAGACTGTGCCCGAGCGCCGCGACGGGCTCCGTGATGTCCGTGAGTCGCTCCTGGACCAGCACTACCCAGCCGGTATCACTGCCCCGCGCCAGCACCGGACGCATCGTCATGAGCCACTGACCGCTGTAGCTGCCACCGACCGGGTCGCGATAACGCGCATCGAACAAAAGCTCGAACGGCAGCGGCACTCCCGCAGTGACGCCGCGCCGAAGCTCCTCCAGCGTGCGGATGTGCTGTTCGTCGAGACGATAGGGGGGCAGAGGCTGCTGCCGGACCAAAAGCTCCGACAGGTATGGATGCTGCAACACCAGTCCCTTGCTACCGGTCCAGTCTTCTCGACCATCGACGAGCACGGCAATCTGCCGCTCGCTGTGGCCGCCCGAGGGATGCAGCTCGCCGAACCGTCCCAACTCGACGGTCATCCCCAGGACACCCACGACCCGCCGCTCCGCACTTGGCGCCGCGCCCTGCCCTTCACTAGGCAGCGACTCCGATCGGGGAGCGCTCCAGATCGGCACCGAGAACGCCACCAGGCGCTTGTGGGTCGCTTGGCTGGGAAACACCACCGAGCGATGTGGCCGAGAAATGGGTCTCACCTGGCTAGGCTTAAGCTCTCGTGGTAGCTCGTGACCGAGGCCGTGGAAGTAGTCGCGAAAAGCCCAGTTCTTGCCAATCGTATCGCTCTGCGGCGCCCGTGCGACCTGGAGGCCGGTGACGGTGTTGACAAACCAGCTGGCGGCGGCGAGATCGGCGTTGTCGCGGCTCTGCGCCTCGATCCAGCGCTGGAGCTGCGGGCTTGGCGACGCGGGTCCGGTCTGCGTCTCGCTAAGCACGGCCCGCAGCTGTGGATCGAGCGCCGCCTGCTCCAGGACATTCCAGCGCCGATCAATCTCACGACCGGCAGTCTCAGCGACGAAGCGTGCCGCAAACTGACTCGCCTCGCGCGCCCGCTGGGTCACCGCCACGCTCGATGTCTGCACCGCCACCCGCACGCCCTTGAGCGCCACCAGCGAGGTCACAACCAGCAAGAGCGCGGGCCCGAGCGCCCCCAAAAGGAGCAGAGGCCGCCGCTGCTGTCGGGAACTCCGCAGCTCCAGCGCCGTCAGCACCGCCTGCACATTGGGGTAGCGCTGCGCAGGGTCTGCCGAAAGACAGCGCGACACGATCCGCACCAGCGCCGGGTCCAGTCGTCCTTGTCCGCGCCGGTGATACTTCACATCGGGCGTTCGACTGCACAGCAGGAACTCACGGTAGACCCGCAGTCGCTCCGGCAAGGTTGTCGCCCGGCGCAGCAGCTGCGGCAGCGGTCCCTCCCGATACGGCGGCGACCCGACCAGCATCGCGTAGAGCATCGCCCCCAGCGCATAGACATCCCAGCGCGCCTCGGGGACCGCCAGCAGATCGGCCTGCTCCGGCGCCATATAAAAGAACGTGCCCAGCGACGGCTTCTGGTCCGTCGAGAGCCGCGACTGCCCGAAGTCACACAGCCGGGGCTTGCCATTGCCATCGAACAGCACGTTGGCCGGCTTCAGATCGCAGTGCAAAATCCCGCGCCCATGCGCCTTCTGGAGCGCCCGCGCGATCACCCGCGTGATGTTCACCGCCTCGACAATCGGCAGCGGTCCACTGCGCAGCCGCTCCTCGAGCGAGCCGTGCCCCAGATACTCCATCACGTAGTACGGCGGGCTGTGGTCCCAGCCGACGGCGAGCAGCTGCACGATGTCTCGCTCGGTATACAGAAAGGCCAGCGACTCGACCTCACGCCGCAGCAGGTGAAAGTCGAGCCCGCCGGCATGGGCATAGAACTTGATGGCAACACTCTTGCCAGTGTTCTTCTGCACGGCCAGCCAGACCGTTCCGTAGGCGCCTTGCCCAAGCGGCTGCTTGATCTCGTAGCCTTCGACCTCGGCGGGTGGTGGCAGCTCACAATCGATGAGCGACGCGCTGGTGCTGCTCTTGGCGGTCCCTGACTGCGCCAGCGGCCCGCTCGAACCGCTCGGACTTGGCAAGGTCTGGGCAAGTGCCGTCTTTGCCAGCGCATCGTGCGCGGCATACACAAGATCCGGCTCCGAGATCGTCTGATGAGGCTCATCGTGCAGCGCAGTGGTCGCCGAATCAGTCGACAGGATGCTCGACTGATGGTTCGCCCCATCATTCGACAGATCGCTTGGATTGGCTGACGCTCGAAAAGCTTGGGACATGACCGGGCTCGCCCTGGACGAAGGCGCGCGACCTTAGCACGCAGCAGGCCCGCCCGTGTCCGCTGCCCCGCAGGTCGTGCCCACTGGCCTGACGATTGACCCTAAGTGGCGATTCCGCGTACGATGCGTTAAACGTGCCCCGCTCTCGAGTGCTCCGTCGCCGCCCGGCGCAGTCAACCTTGGTGGTCGCCCTCGGCCTTTCGCTGAGCGGACTGCCATCGAGTCAGGCTGCCAACGTCCAGGTCGACTCCCAGATCGTCGGTCAGCTCTACGAGCTTCGCACCGCCGATGCCGGGAGCAGCGACCTGCGACTGGTCGACCGCCGGCGCCTGACCACCTATCTCGGTCTGCACATCAGCGGCCTTGGTCCCAAAGACGACGAGGGAGCCCCCGGCTGGCGCAACCAGTTCGCCGTTCACTTCCAGATGCGCTTTGATGCCGACTTTGGCGACTACCTGTGCGCGATCGGTCGGTCTTCGTACGGCGCGCCGCTCAGCTGCCTCGGGCGAGACCAAGGTGGCAAGAGCCTCAGCCCCGAGCTTAGCAACTACAAGCCAGAGATCTTGGAAGGCTACATCGAGGGTCAGAGCCTCGGTGGCTGGGTCGACCTTCGTCTCGGTCGGCAGCTCCAGTGGGATCTGTTCGATCTGCGCGGCTTCGACGGTCTGTGGGTCCAGGCCCGCACCCCCATCTATCTGGCCGCCGAGGTCTTTGGTGGTCTGTCGGAAAATGGCAGCCTGCCGATCGACTCGCCGCTCTACGCGCTCGACGGAACCAGCCGCAGCGTCAGTCCGAGCGTGACCGATGACCAGCAGCAGAACACCGCGCTCCAGCCGACCGTCGGTTTCGCGCTTCGTTCGTATGGGCTGCGCGATGTCCAGACCCGACTGGCCTATCGGCGAACCTTCTCAGCGACGCAGAACCTGTCCCCGGCAGGCTGTCAGGCCCTCGCTGGCCAGCCGCCCCAAAGCTGCGCGCCCGGCTTTGGCACCATCGAGGAGCGGCTCGCCTACTCGCTGCACGGACGCCTTCTGCAAGGACGACTCCAGGGCTTTGGCGGCTTCCGCTACGACTTCGTGAGCGGCAAGCTCGACGACGGTCACGCCGGCCTGCGCACCGCCCCCTTGAGCGGCCACTTCCTGCTCGCCGAGTACCGCTATGCCGCGCCCACTTTTGACGGCGACTCGATCTTCAACGTATTTTCTTCGCAGCCTTACCACGATGTCCGGCTCGCCTACGATGGTCGGCTTCGGGGTGGCGAAGGCGGCAGTGGCAACCGCAGGTTCGGCGAGTTTGCCCTCCACGCCCACGGCTTCGCCCGCATGTTCCAAAGCACCGAGCACAAAGCCATCGGCGGACGCGGACCGCTCACCGCCGCTTTTGGTGGCAGCGCCGGCGTCCGTTGGCAGCGCCAGCAGAGCCAGATCCGACTCGACGCCTACGGGGACGGGGGCTACGGCGGTCTGCGCGCGGGCAGCGATCTGGCGGGCCGAATCCAGGTGATGCGCAACCGCCTGGGCTTCGAGGGTCGCCTGCTCTACATGTACTTCGCCGACGATCAGAAGCCCGACCTGCGCAGTCACATGTTGGGCTTCCAGGCCGGCGCGCGCTGGGCCATCATCCATGGCCTTTTGCTCCACATCCTCGCCGAGAACAATATCGACAGATATTACAACTCTCAGCTTCGTCTTATGGCCATGTTGGATCTGTCGTACCTGCTCGGTCCTAGCGGCGGCGGACTGCCTCCCGCCGGGCTCCTCCAGATGGGACTTGGAAGCTATCCGCCCCTCGGGCCGCAAGCGGGGGTGCTGCGATGAGCACTGCGCCAATGACTGCGCTGCCAGTGCGCACAGTGCTGTCGCTTCTGTTGGGCCTGCTGCTGATCCTCGCCGCAACGAGCAGCGAGGCCGCGCCCAAGAAGAAAAAGGACGCGCCACCGCCTCCTCCCCCGCCCATGGTCGAAGCGCCACCGCCGCCGCAGCCACCGACTCCTCCCCAGCCCGAGGTCAAGGAGCCGCCGGCCCGCGACCTGAAGCTCGATCAGCTGCTCTCGCTCAAGAATGTGCCGCCGCCAGGCTATGCCAGCCGTGGGGAGCGCTCGCGGGTGATCTATCCAGACCAGACGCTGCCGCTGCGCTTTTCGCACCGCACTCACCTGTCCCGCGACATCTCGTGCGATAGCTGCCACCAAGCTGCACTGACCTCGACGAGCGCCCGCGACCGGCTGCTGCCGACCGAAGAAGACTGCGCCGTCTGTCACCCCATCGATCGCGCCGATCCCTTCAAGAAGGCCACGGCGGCCCCGGCAGCCTGCGCAACCTGTCACCTCGGGGTGCCCAGCGAACCAGGAGCCAACGTCCCCGCCGCAGGCAAAGACTTCGAGGCCCTGGTGACGCGGATCGTCATTCCTGATCCAAACCTCAAGTTCAATCACAAGCAGCACCTCGATAAGCAGATTCCCTGTGCGACCTGCCACGGCGACCTCTCGAAGGTCGATCTGGCGACCCGCGCGCAGCTGCCGACGATGGCGCAGTGCCTTTCGTGCCACGACAACCGCATGCAGGGAAGCAGCAAGGCGCCCCCTCCGCCCGCGCCCCCTGTCGCTTCTGCTCCGGTGGAAGTCAAGAGCGGGCTGCTCTCCGGTCGGGTGTCGCGGGGTCCGAGTCCTCGCTGCGCCACCTGTCACTTGCAGCAGTCCGATGGCCTGCTGGCAACGCGCTTCCCGAGCGGCATGCTGGCGCCATCGGGAACGCTGCGCGGCGACATCCACGGCATGGACTGGAAGAGCAATCACCGCCAGCCTGCGCTCAACGATCCCGAGTACTGCGCGACCTGTCACGCCCAGCCGTGGTGTCAGTCGTGTCACAACGGCGTGGTTCGCCCCCTCGACCTGCACGGCGGCGACTACGTAAGCAGGCACTCCATCGAAGCCCGCCGCAACCAGCCCGATTGCAGCTCATGTCACCGCCGCCAGACCTTCTGCCTCGGCTGTCACGAGCGACTTGGCGTGGTCGCGCACAGCACCCTGCCGACCAGCCCCCCGGTCAGCGCGTTTTTCCCCGGCAGCTCCCGCCGCTTCCACCCCGACGGCTGGGCCAGTCCGACCGCCGGCGCGAGCCATCACGCCTGGGAAGCGCAACGCAACCTGCGAACCTGCGCCTCCTGCCACCGCGAGGAGACCTGCATCGACTGCCACAGCTCACTGCCCGGCGGACGCTTCGCCCAAGGCAAGAGCCCCCACGGCCTCGACTGGATCACCTCGGGCCGCTGCCAGTCGCTCCAGTCCCGCAACGCCCGCGTCTGCCTCAAGTGCCACCGCGACGGCACCACCCAGCTGTCGTGCGTGAACTAGCTGCTCAGCCGGTGTATTCGCCGAAGACTTTGCGGAGGGTGTCGGCGATTTCACCGACCGTGGCTTGGGCTTTTGCGGCGTCGAGGATGGCGGCGGTGAGGTTGTTGTCTGCTGACGCGGGCTGACTGGCCTTGTGGTGAAGGGCACGCAGCGACTCTTGGGTCTTTTGCTCGTCACGGGCCTGTCGGAACTGCTGCACCTCGGTCACCCGGTCGGCTTCGGCCTGCGGATCGAGGTGATGTAGCCCCTTTTGCGCAGGCTCGGCGATCACGAAGTCGTTGACCCCGACGACGACTCGCTGCTTGGTCTCGACCTGACGCTGGTACTCGTAGGCGCGGCGCTCGATCTCGCGCTGGGGATAGCGCTGCTCGATGGCCGCGACCATCCCGCCCAGCTCGTCGATGCGACGAAGGTAGTCCAGCGCCCGCGCCTCAATCTGGTCAGTCAGCGACTCGACGGCGTAGCTGCCACCGAGCGGGTCGACGAGGTCCGCCACTCCCGACTCATGGGCCAGGACCTGCTGCGTGCGCAGGGCCAAAAGCGCCGACTGCTCACTCGGCAGCGCCAGCGCCTCGTCGTAGGAGTTGACGTGCAGCGACTGACAACCACCAAGGATGGCCCCGAGCGCCTGCACCGTGTTGCGCACCACATTGGTCAGCGGCTGCTGCGCCGTCAGCATCGAGCCCGCCGTCTGACAGTGGAAGCGCAGCATCTGGCTCTTTTCGTCCTTGGCCGAAAACCGCTCGCGCATGATCCGCGCCCACAGCCGCCGCGCCGCCCGGAACTTCGCGACCTCCTCGATGAGGTTGTTGTGGCCGTTGAAGAAGAACGACAGCCGGGGCGCAAACTCATCGACCTTGAGACCGACCTGGAGCGCGGCTTCGACGTAGGCAATGCCGTCCGCGAGCGTGAACGCGACCTCCTGCACCGCGTCACAGCCCGCTTCCCGGATGTGATAGCCGGAGATGCTGATGGTGTTCCACTGCGGCAGCTCGGCGTTGCAAAACGAGAACAGGTCGGTGATGAGTCGCAGCGATGGACGGGGCGGATAGATATACGTCCCGCGCGCCATGTATTCCTTGAGGATGTCGTTTTGGACCGTGCCCCCGAGCAGCTTGCGCGACACCCCCTGCTCGTCAGCGACCGCCACGTAGAGCGAGAGCAGCGTCGAGGCCGTGGCATTGATGGTCATAGACGTGGTGATCTTGTCGAGCGGCAGGCCAGCCAAGAGCACCCGCATATCGGCCAGCGAGGCAATCGAGACCCCGACGCGACCGACCTCACCGTGGGATAGCTCGTGGTCGGGATCGCGCCCCATCTGCGTCGGCAGATCAAAGGCCACCGACAGCCCGGTCTGACCCCGTGACAGTAGATAGTGATAGCGCTGGTTCGAGTCGCGCGCCGAGCCAAAGCCGGCATACTGCCGCATCGTCCACAGCCGTCCGCGATACATATTGGGCTGCACCCCGCGCGTGAACGGAAACTCCCCCGGCAGACCGATGCCCTCGAGATAGGGGCTCGTCCCCGCGCTCTCATCGGCCTGGGTATGCGGCGCATCGAGCGGCGAATAGAGGTCGCAAAGCTCGATCTCGGCGTCGGTGGCAAAGCGAGGCCGGCGCGGTGGCAGCTTGGTCGCCAGCTTGTTTAAGCGACCGCCAAACGCTGCGATGCGGCTGTGCAAAGTCGAGGAAGGCTTGGTCGTCGTCATGTCCGCTCAGGCTACAAAACCAGCCACTGCCCAAGCAACAGCTGTCTCGGAGACTGAAATCAGTACAACGCCGGTAGCTGTGGCGCGGTCGGTAGCTGCGCCCCGTGCCAGACATCGACGATCCAGATCATCTTCTGCGCCTCATCGACAAAGTAGAAGAAGCGGTATGGCCTCACGACAAACTCGCGGCACCGATGCTGAGGAAACTCTGGAATGCGATAACCGCTCCGCGGATACCGGGCCAAGCGCTCGTGGACGCGCTCCAGGCTCCTCAAGAAGCGCGACGCGGCAAGTGGATTGACGGAGTGAAGCTGCGCGATGATCTCTTCGATCCGCGCCTCGGCTTCATCGAGGTAGCCGATGAGCATGGCTAGGAAAGGCTGTACTTCGCGCGCAGACGCGCATGAACGACACGAGCATCGGTTCCACGCCCCGCCAGAGCATCGGCGACGCCGCGATCCAGCCTCGCCAGAAGCTCAGCGCGCACAGCAGGATCGCTCGGAAGCGGTGACGGCACAGGTCCGAGACCATCGAATATCTGCTCGGAGACAGCAACTCGACTCGAACGCGGCGAAGACATGCACCAGTTCTAGACCATCGTCTCTGCGGTTACAACCGGCTACGGACGGATTGGGGCGAGGGGGTCTCGAGTACCCCGAGCCTCTTTCCACTTCGGTTTGGCGGGCTCTCGAGTACCCCAAGCCTCTTTCCACTTCGTTTTTTGGGGTCCGGAATACCCCCAAGGCCCTTTCCACTTCGCTTGTTCGGGTCCGGGAGCCTGTTTTTGCTCTCTCCACTTCGCTTTTTCTCGCTCTGGAGCCTGTTTGCGCTCTTTCCACTTCACTTTTGGGGGGCAGCGACAGCACGGCGAGGATTTCGACGTCGGGGGTGACAAGGGGGACGCTTTGGTGTACCCAAGGAGGGAACGGTTTTCTCTACGCAGCTTCTGCAAAAGGAGTAGGGCACGATGGGTCGCAAGGTCTATGTCATTGGCGTCGGCATGGTGAAGTTCCAAAAGCCGGGCCAGAGCGACACCTATGACGTGATGGCGCAGGGAGCGGCCAAAGCCGCCCTCAAAGACGCCAGCGTCGATTACAACGACATTCAGCAGGTCTACGCCGGCTACGTGTTCGGCGACAGCACCTGTGGACAGCGCGCGGTCTACCCGCTTGGACTTACCGGCATCCCGGTGGTCAACGTCAACAACAACTGCTCGACCGGCTCGACGGCGCTGTTTCTGGCGCGGCAGGCGGTGACGGGCGGCGATGCTGACTGCGTGCTGGCGCTCGGCTTTGAGCAGATGGAAAAGGGCGCGCTCGGCAGCAAGTGGACCGACCGCACCAATCCGATGGACAAGCACGTCGAGGTGATGAACCGCCAGCAGGGCTTTAACCAGGCCCCGCCGACCGCGCAGATGTTCGGGGGCGCCGGTCGCGAGTACCGCTGGAAGTACGGCACCCGCCGCGAGACCTTCGCCAAGATCGCGTCGAAGGCGCGCACCCACGCCAGCCGCAACCCGCTCGCGCTGTTCAACCAGGCGCTGACGGTCGAAGAGGTGATGGCGTCCGAGGAGGTCTTCGATCCGCTCACCCGCTTCCAGTGCTGCCCGCCGACCTGTGGCGCCGCAGCAGCGGTCATTGCGTCCGAGGACTACGTACGCCGCAAGGGCATAAGCGGTGCAGTGCGCATCCTCGCCCAGCAGATGAGCACGGACTATGGCTCGGCCTTTGGCGACAGCATGATCGGCATGATCGGCTATGACATGGCCAAGTCGTGCGCGGCGGACCTGTACAAGAAGGCTGGACTTGGCCCGCAGGATGTCCAGGTCGTCGAGCTACACGACTGCTTCACCACCAACGAGCTTCTGACCTACGAAGCCATCGGTCTGTGCCCGGAGGGCGGCGCCGAGCAGTTCATCTGGGACGGTCAGAACACCTACGGCGGCAAGTACGTCACCAATCCCTCGGGCGGACTGCTGTCGAAGGGCCACCCGCTCGGCGCCACGGGCCTGGCGCAGTGTGCCGAGCTGACCTGGCAGCTGCGGGGCCAAGCCGACAAGCGGCAGGTCGAAGGCGCCAAGGTCGCGCTCCAGCACAACCTCGGCCTCGGCGGCGCCTGCGTCATGACCCTGTACGGTCGCGACTAGCTTTCTTTTCCCTCAAAGACCCTCGGCCCAGGCGCCGTCCCCTCTCGGTCGGTCTACGGCCAGGGAGATCCGATGACGCGCTCGAAACGGCTGACGCGCCTTGCGCAGCCCACGTTGCTGCCGAAAAGATCGTCGAGCTGCCCGAGGATCTGGTGGTACTGGCGCTGCATCGGCACATCCTCTTTCTCAACATCGATCGGCTCGCAGTAGGAATGGCCAACCGTCAAGCGGACGATGACCTCATCGAGAAAGTGCTCGAGAGCTGCCTGTACCAAGAGTTTGATGAGTATCGGGTGATCTCCCGCCACCACAACGGCTGGGACGCGATCCTCTCTGCCCTGCTTGCGCTCGACCAGAAGCACCTCGACTTTTTGCAGCGCGTCCTTCGCTGGCGGGGACGCTCCGCAGCGACTCGGAACCGGCGAAGCAAAAGTCCGAGCAGAGGCCGCACTTTCTCAGCACTGCGGATGATCTGCGAAAGGTGCAGCGCTTCCTAAACAGTCTGTTTCCCACCGATCCGCAGCGATCAAATCCGTTCCGCACCACGCGCCCTTGATGAGCACATAGGACGCTGGCGCGCGCGGCCATGCCAACGCGCGGTTAGTATCGGATGACCGCGCTCCAGTTGGTCTCGGTGTAGCTGCCATCGCCAGCAACGGCGGAGAAGCGGCGCTGTCCCAGCATCATGCAGTTTGCAGAGACATGGGCATCGTAGGAACCGGCGGCTCCGGTGGTTCCGCAGCTGTTGGTGGTGACAAGGCCGCTGCCAATCGCGCCGCAGTCCGTGGTGCCGAGCATAAAGTGAATCGAAGTACCGCCGCTCACTTGCAGACCTGCGGTGGTGGTGGTCTCGGTGGCCGTGGCTCCCCAGCTCCCGCAGCCGCTCACTGCATTGCATGGTCGCGCGCGCCGACTGATCGTGACCGCTCCGAGCGTCACACTGGAGGCGGGCGGAGTGATGCGCGCTTGCCCTTGGGAGTACGTCATCGGCGCATCCATGCAGGCATTCCAGTCGAAGGGAGTGGTCGTTCCCGTGCTGGGCAAGGTCGGCGTGAGCCCCAGCTTGTTCCCCACTGTCACCGAGTTCGAGGTCTGGCCATCGGGATTTTTCACCTGCATCGCAAACCCCGTCCAGTACGCCGCATCCGCGCTGGTCGTGATGCACATCAGCCGTGGCGTCAGATAATTCCAGGTGTCGCGGTTGAGCTTGGTCGTCAGCGCATAGGGTCCGTACGGCATAAAGCCGTTGGTGGTCCAGAACTGGTTCCCCGATTGAAAGTAGCGCCCCACGACAAACACACCGGTCGTGCCCATGCAGTTGTTGCCAAGATAGGACGCGGTGATCTGCGGGGCCGGACAGTTGCCGCGCGCCTTCCAATCGGTGAAGCACTCCGCATCGCTAGGAATCGGCGGCGTCAGATCCGGTGGCGAGGAGAGATCCGGTGGGTTGGCCAGGTCCGCGCTGACTCCCGGAAGGTCCGGATGGTCTCCACCAACGCTCAGATCGGGAAGAGTCTCCGGTGGGGTTGCTGTCGACCCGCCCGACGAACAAGCAGCCCCCGCACAAGCAACCAGCGCAACCAGCAAGCTCCGTTTCATGATTGCTGATGGTATCACTGTTTGGTCTGGGTGAGCTGGACCTCGAGTCCCTGCTGGCGCAGCGCCACCCGGAGTCCATCTGCCAGCGTCGAGAAGCTCTGCGGCAGCTCGTCATCGAGACTCTGCATCGCCAGGGCCGCCGCGGTCTGCGCCGAGATTCCCACCAGCATCAGGCGCGCACCGATCAGCCGCACCGCCCGCCCTGCTTTGATGAGCGCCGCCGCCGCGATCTGATTCACGGTAGGGAGTCCGGTCAGCTCCAGAATCGCGGTCCGCACCCGATTGCTGACGATCGCTTCGAGCAGACGCTGAATCAGCTCTTGGGCCCGTTCCGCGGTCAGCTCGCCGATCAGGGGCAGCACCAGCACTCCCTGGAAGACCCGGATCATGGGCAGAGAGACTTGATGCAGAAGCTCCTGCTGCCGATGAATCAGCGCCATCGCTTCCTGAAACTCTCGCTGGTGCTGTTCGGCTACTTTCGCCAGATCTTCTTCCAGCTGCTGTCGCCTCTGCACGAGCGTCTGATTGAGCTTGCCCACATACTCATCGCTCATCTGAAAGATGGCGGTGTGGTACGCATCTTCCACGACTCGCAGACTGTGAAAAGCCAGCTCGGCATCGACTCGGGGTGGTGCCAACAGCTCGGCCATCGCCGCACGGAACGAACAGAAGCCACGCAGCAGCGTTGAGATGTGAAACTCGCTGGCCGCCCGATACGTAGTCACAAAGCCAATGAACTCGGACAGCGGTGCGGAGTCGGCACGGAGTATCAGCGCTTCGTTCCAGCCGACAACTTTTTCGACCAGGCGCTGCGTCTCCTCACGCGGGCGCTTGCCTTGCAGATCGCGCGACTCACCGACCACCCAGTCTGTTGCGCGCGCAACCACTTCGGCGCGATGGTCTCGCAGATAGTCGAAAAGGAACTGTCGAACCACCTCGTTCATGGCACATGCTGTCGAAGGACTTTGGCGCGGCGTCCGCTTGCCTTAGTAGGAAGGTGGGTGCGGCAAAGCGGCAAAGAAGGCTTCCAGCAGCGCCGCGGTCTCACGCGGTCGCTCGACTTGGACGTAGTGTCCGGGGCCCGGCAGGATGGCGAGTCGTGCCCCGCGAATCAGCGACATCACGGCCTGACGAAGGAAGGCTGGTGGCAGGAACGGATCATCGGTTCCGACCACCAAGGTCGGAGTATTTATCGCGCTGAGTCGCTCTGAAAATCCGCCGGTGGTCCAGGTATCGAAGGCTTGGGCAACACACTCTGCGGAGACTCCCTGCGAATCATCCAGCAGTCTCTCGCGGGCTTCATCGCTGAGCTGCTTACAAGCCAGACCCAAGATGGTCTGCTGCATGCCGCGATTCTCTCCGCAGTTCCGGAACAGTGCCTGCGCGGAAGGAGGCAGCGGAATTCCCGAAGCCGGAACCGGACAAAGGAGAACCAGTCCACTCACTCGCTCTGGCGTGGTCGCGGCAAGCCACTGGGCGATCTGACCGCCCATGCTGTGTCCTACCGCAACAAAGGAACGACTCCCAACCGCGTCTGCCACTGCCAGGACATCGGTAGCATACTGGGCAATGGTGTAACCGCTGCTGGGTCTTCCGGAGCGACCACTGCCGCGCAGATCGATCACGATCAAACGGAGTCCTTCGGTATCGAGCGCCGCGATGAGATCGTCGTACACCGCGCCTGACACCATCCAGCCGTGAATCAGAAAGACATCGCGCGATCCGGCGCCAATCACACGATACGAGACACTGACATCCTGACTGAGTACAGAGTGACTTTGCATGGGACCTCATCATAGCGCAGACCACAAAGCGCTGGATAGATCCAAACCGGCTGATTAAAGTGAAGTTAGGATTCTCGTGGGAATGAGCGCTTCCGAAACTAACGTTACGTCATCTTTTGTGCGCATGTAGGCAGCAAGAAATGCGACGCACCGAGGGCTAGGAAACACAGTGGACAGAGCACGCCGCAGTCAGGGCACAGGACGGACTCCGGACAGCACGCAGGAGATTCCTATGCCTTACTACATCATCCGCGGTGGCAGCGCTGGTCGCGAGCGGCTGCGGGTTCTGTCTCGGGTGATGCACGGCGCGACCACCAGTCTGCTCGATCGAGTGGGTACGCACGCCGGATGGTCGTACCTGGACGTGGGCTGCGGTGGTGGCGATGTGACGATCGAGCTGGCTCGTCGCGCCGGTCCCAGCGGCTTGGTCGTAGGTGAAGACATTGATGAAGTGAAGCTGGCGCTGGCACGCCGGGAGTCATCCGAACAGGGATTCCCACGCATCGAGTTTCGTCACGCCAATGTCTACGACCTGCCGCCGAAAACGGAAGCACACGCCGCGCTGCGCTTTGACTTTATCTACGTGCGATTCCTCCTCACTCATCTGCCCGATCCGAGTACAGCGCTGGTCCGGCTGGCGGCGCGCTTGCAGCCAGGAGGAGTGCTGGTGGTCGAAGACATCGACTTCTCGGGCCACGTCTGTTGTCCCGCGCAGCCGGCCTTTCAGCGCTATCACGATCTGCACATCGAGTCGATGCGACGACGCGGCGGAGATGCGCTGATTGGACCGAAGCTTCCGGGCATGCTCCAAGCCACCGGACTGTCCGCCGTGGAGGTCCACATCGCGCAGCCAATTGGTACAGATGGCGAGGTCAAGCTGATTCCTGCGATCACGATGGAGAACATCGCAGAGACGGTGCTCTCCGACGGTCTGTGTAGCAAGTCCGAGCTGGAGCAGATCATCGCGCAGCTCCATCAGATCGCGCAGGATGGAACCACGCTGACGGGAATGCCGCGCATCTTCCAGACCTGGGGTTATGCAGCGGTGTAGCGCTGTCTCCAATATGAAACCTTTTCCATACCTCATATTTGAGTTCCTTACGCGACAAGCTGTTCTGTGCCGCCAAAAGATGGGATAGTAGAAGGATGGAATCCGCAGAGCATGAGGCGCTGTGTCGACGCTGTGGGATGTCATGTCACTTTGCGGTGCCGGTAAATGGTCTGGCCGTGGTGATAGATGAGCTGCGCTGCAAGTTTCTGGGTCGCTCCGAGGATGGGGACGGTCGCTTTCACTGCACGGTCTATGAGGAGCGCTTTGAAAAGGCTCCCTGGTGTCACACAGCAGAGAGCGCGCTCGTCGATGGATTCCTGGCGCAAGACTGTCCTTACGCTCGGGGGACACCGGGATATCGGGGCAAAGTGCGGCTCTCGACCTCTCTGCAAAAGAAGGTCCTACCGGCCATTGTGGCCGAGATCATGCGAGTAGGAGTTCCCATTGGTGCGGCGCCGGAGCCGGTCGTCGAGCTGCTGAGCAGAGACGGAGAAGCCTGGAATTTTTCCGTGAGTGAAGATGGCACTCGGTACCTGTTTGCACGCACGGAACCCGCCCCTACCTCTACCTCACAATCAAAGGAGTGTTCTCATGTCTGATGGTGCTGAAGTTCGTCAAGTGATGGAGCAGATTGCCGCGGGCCGTACCTCGAACCTGACCTGTCCGTTCTGTCACAAGGACAAGCTCAAGAAGGGCTGGGGAGACTACGGTCCGGTCTTCACTTGTCCTACCTGCCGACGCTTCATCGAAGCACCGAATGTCGACGAATAGTTCGCTGTGTTTGCTGCTGGGCGCAGCCGGGGCTTGTGCGGCGAGTCGGACGACCTAGGTTGACTTGGTAACCACCTACGGAGTCCGCCTGTTATGTTTCGCCAGCGAGAAGACGGCAGTGAGCTCGAGAAGGACTTCATCAAGAAGCAAATTCAGCAGCTGGTTTTGGCGCTCCAGCGGGTGTTGCACTTGGCAAAAGAGGAACAGCGTCACGATGCGGCGGAGGATGCACTGCAAGCGGCGGCGCGGGCCGCGCTCAAGCTCGATCTCAAGTTTCTCTCTTCCGTGTCCCCGGACTCCTGTGCGGTGATCTTGGGAAGCGGCGAAAAGCTGCGGAGCTATGCGCGCATTGTCGCGACCCAGTCCCAGCTGCTGCATTTGCGCGGTCAGGAATCGGCCTCCCGCGAGCTGCTCCTTCGAGCGCTGAAACTGCATGAAGCGGCGCTGCGCCTGTCTCCGCCCAGCGAGGACGATCGACTGGCGATGGCGTCGCTGCGTGCCCAGCTGAGCGCGCACTAAAGAACTCTGTTAGCGAATCACAAGAGGGCCGCTGCGGTTCAGAATCCACAGCACCATCGCAAACAGAATCGTCAGGATGTTGAGCAGCAGTCCGAAGCGCGCCTTGGCTTTTAGCTTGCTCGGCAGCACGCGGTAGATGAGCGCGACCGACAGATAGCCTCCCAGGTGCGCTGGATGATCGACTGAGTCACTCGACTTCGACCACAGCGCGAGCAGATCTCCGGCCATCGCGAGCCAGCCGACCAGAAACAGCGGCATCGGAATCAGCGCCTCAAACGTAATGGTCAAGGGAGAGAGCAGGACTCCCAGCGCGATCAGTCCAGCGACGGCTCCCGAAGCGCCGAGCGTGGGTACGTACTGACCGGACAGACCTTGCGCGAGGAGCGAAGTGAGCGTGGCCGCGATCGCTGCGACTCCGTACGCGAGCAGCAGACGCCACGGACCGAGCAGTCCTTCGATCACGCGACCGAACACAAACAGCGCCAGCATGTTCGACAAAAGGTGCGGCAGGCTGGCATGCGCAAAGACGTGCAGACAGAGCGGCAGCAGTCGCCCTTGCCACAGACTCTGCGGAGAGAACGCAAAGGTGTCCAAAAAGCGCGCCTGTGGCCACGACTTCTGGAGCAAGATCTCGACGGCAAAACACAGCAGGTTGAGCGCAATGAGGACCGTGGTCGCGCGCGCTGAGAGCACAAAGTGCGCAACTCGATGCAGCGGCAACAGCGCCGCGCGGGCCTCGACTCTGCCAAGCAGCAGCAGCACCAGAAAAGCCGGCGCGCGCACGAGGTCGTAAAGGAGTCCCCACAGCAGCGACAGCTCACTGTGCGCAAACCGCTTGCTCGAGCGACGTGGCTTGGCCGTGGCTCTGGGCTTGGGTTGCGGCTTGAGTGCTTGCGGTTTCACGCACAGGCCAGTAAAAATTAATTTACAAACTCAAGCTCGTAGCTGCGACCGTCGCTGCCGCCGCGCTCATCTTGGATCACGAGCCAGAGTGTGGCAGAGGTGGCCTCGGCAGGAGCAGGCCGCTTGGGCTCACTGTTCCAGAAGTTGTCGGGCTGGGCTTCGCCCGTGCGCTCGCGATCGAACTCGCCGTCGCTGGCAAACCAGGAGTAGCGCAGGGTCTCGCTGATCTCGCCGCGCATGGTGTCATCGTTGGGAATGTACGTCTCCGCCGAGCCCGGCATGGAACTCCCGACCAGGAACAGATCGGCGCCCCGCTTCACTTTGTTCCGCGGACAGCTCATCGTGGTACAGGGCACAAGCGGCTGTTTTGTGCCGTCCTTGTCGGGTCCGGCCAGCAGAAGCCCAAGCTGCGGATTCTTGTTCGGCGCCGGCAGCGTCATGCCGGGCAGCGCCACCCAGGTCCGCAGATAGGTCACCGCGACCTCGCGATCGCGGATGTCGTTCGGATCGCCACCGTCGACACGGACTCGCACAATGATCGGCAGGAGAATCGACACCGGCTTTTCGGGCAGCTTGATGGTGCCGCCACCGCCGGGTCCGCCGCCAATCAGGATTTGGAGCACGCCGCCCACTACGTCTTTCAGGACCTGCGACGGCAGGCTGAAGTTTGCGCCCGCGCCGAGGTAACGCAGCGCGCTGTTCTTCATCGGGTCGGGATCGCCGGGCAGCCACTTGCGACACCCGGAGTCGAGCGTACCGGGACTAAACAGCGAGGCTGGCCCGACGCACAGAAACCACTCGTAAATCAGCGGTCGCGGGGCCGCAAAACGTCGTCCTGGTCCCGTTGGTACTCCGACCACAGCGCTCAAGTCGAGGTGATCGGCGGCAAACACCAAGTCGAGCCCGCCCGGACCGGGCTTCACTGCGGCCTGCGCGTCGGCGGTGCTCTGCGGATCGCTGCTGCCGATGCGGATCGACAGGACTCGCAGCTCCCGCACCAGTGTATCGGGGTCGATGTCGTTTTCGCAGCCGGTCAGCGAGGCGCACATCAGCAAGATTGCCGTTGCCCAGCTCTTGATTCGCGTCGTCATCTGCTGCCCTTTCACGCTAAAAGTCCGCCCGCAGGCCAACGTTCGGGAAAAACGGTATGCCTGTGACCAGCGTCGACTGGTAGTCCTGGCGACCACCGTAGGCGATCTGCTCCGCGTTGCCGCGGTTATAGAGGTTCTGGATGTCGAGGTACAGCCCCAGCTTCCAGCGGTTAAACACCCAGGTCTTGTCGAAGCGGAGATCGAGCTGGTGGAAGTCGGGCAGCCGGTCGGAGTACACCCCGCCCTGCACCGCAACCCAGGTCTGAAGCTGCGTATCGCGAAGAGCCCCCACCGTCGGCGTATACAGTCCGCCGGTCACGTAACGAAAGCGCACGCCGACCTCGATGCCCCACCACGGCAGCTTGTACGACGCCACCATCGTCAGGATGTGCGTCTGGTCGTAGCGAAACAGCCGCCACTCATCCTGCGGCGAGCTGCGGCGCTCCGACTTCGAGATGGTGTACGCAATCCAACCGAACAGCCCTCGCCACAGCTTCTGCCGGAGCAGGAAGTCGCCGCCGGTGACTCGTCCCAGACCGCCGTTCACGTACTTGAGCACCGGGTCCGCGACAATGAGCGAGCGCAGGTCTTTGTAGAAAAACTGCCCTTGCACAAACAGCGTCGAGGTCGGCTCGCTCTCGAAGCCAGCGACGTAGGTGGTGCCGCGCTGCGGGTCGAGGTTGGGATTGCCAAAAGCACGATTCAGTTCCTGCGGCTGGCCAAGCTGCGAGTACGCCCCGACGCCAAACTTGAGGGTGAGGTACTTGGGAACGAGCTGACCACTTATCACCAGGCGCGGCTCCGGCGAAAACACCGTCCGTGAGACATCTCCGTCGTACGAGCGGATATAGGCCGACTCCAGTCGCAGCTGCGGCGAGATGGTCAGCCGTCGGTCGAGCAGGTCAAAGCGCGCAATCGCATACGGCGCGGTCCGCACAATGTGCAGCACCGACTGATCTTTGACCGAGCCGAGCTGCGTGATCGCCGCGCCGCCGCCCTGGTTGTTGGTCTCGCCGCTCGATCCACCACCACCAGCCGGCAGCGGCGGCACGATGACCTCGAAGGAGCTGCGCGTACCCTCGAAGTCAACGCCGCCGACCAGATTCAGCCACGGCGTGAAACGGTGGCGTAGCTCGCTGCGCAGGTTGTAGCCGAGCGATAGTCCGTCGAGCTTGAACTGCACTGTGCCAATGCCACCGTCGCCCGTATCGAAGCGGTTGACGTCTCCACCGATCGACGGCATCACCACCAGCTGCGTGGCCGACGAGAAGCGATGGGTCCAGCGAATCCGCGCCCGCGAAAAATACTGCCGGGTGTCGAGCGAAATGTTGATGGCCGGATCGGGATCGCTCGTTCGTGCCTCCAGGTTGTCCGTCGAGCCGAAGATGAACACGTCGATGTCATCGGCCTTGGTCGGGCGATAGCGCATCGAGAGCTGATAGTCCCAATAGAACGGCGAGACCTGAAACTGCGAGCGATTGAACAGCGGCAGAAACACCGAGATCCAGCTCACCCGCACACCGCCAGCCAGGTACAGGTTCTTGGTCACCGGCCCTTCCAGCGTCAGCGAGCCGTCGATCAGGTCGAGCGTCACCGAGCCGTGGATGCGGTCGCTCTTGGGCGAGCGGGTCGTCACGTCGATCACGCCACCGAGGCCACGACCGAAGTCCGCACCGTAGGCTCCCGGCTTAAACGACAGCTCCTCGACGAACTCGGAGTTTATGGTGCTGCGGAAACCAGCGAAGTGAAAGATGCGCGGCAGCGATACTCCGTCAGCATAGACCCGTGTGTCCGCCGGCGCCGAGCCCCACACGACGAGCAGTCCACCGCCGAACGGAGCCCGCGCCACGCCCGGCAAGTTCTGGACCGCTTTGATGGCGTCGTTCTGGGTGCCGGGAATGCGCTTTAGCTCTTGGACCGAGAGGACCTGCTCGCTGACCTCCTTTTTCACCGGATCGGCGCGGACCACCATCTCGAACTGATTTACGCGACGGGGCGCGTAGTAGGTAATCGAGGTCTTCTTGCCCGCCGCCAGCGTCTCGATGCTCTCGGTGCGCTGAATCTGACTGCCGCGCAGCACCACCTGATAGCTGCCCGGCGCCAGATCATCGAGAGAGAAATTTCCTTCGGCATCGGTCACGACCTCGTACGGTTCGCCCGTCGCTTCGCCGCGCGGCTTGCCCTTTTTGCTCGGCTTGGCGCTCGGGTCCGGCGGCAGCTCTCGCCACGGCGTCACTGTCACCCGAATCCCCACCACCGGGTCGCGCGAGCCCTTTTCCCGCACCACGCCCGAAAACGGCACCGCATCTTTGGGCCTAGCTCGTCCACCGTCGGAGTTATAGCCCAGCGGCGGCGGCTCCACTTCACTCTCCGGAGCTGGCGTCGTCGGTTCGTCTGCCCACACCACCCCGGTCACAAGCAGCAGCGCAATACATAGCGCCTCGCGGATCAACATTTCCATTCGACGCAGTCGTCGAGCGCGGTGCTTCAGCATTTGTGGCATGTAGCGAACGAAAGTAGCAGGAAGGCGGGCCCGCCGGTATTGGGTGTGTGGAAATCGAGCATCCGGGCGAGGACCGCTGCGTCTGCCGATCTGGCGACTTTGTTCATAAATTCCGCCCTTTGCACCCGACGCTTGCTGCCCATCAAGCCCATCCCCTAGTGTGAATCGAAGGGGGCCTTCGATGTCAGAAACCAAAGTTGCTACTGCGATCGCCGACGGAGAAGTTGCGCAGGTTGCAGCCAAGTTAATCGTCCAGGTCGGCGCCGATCTCGGGGACCAAACGCCAGCACTGGTGATGGTGTTTGCCTCGACCAAGCAGCCACTTACCGAGCTTATGCCGCTCATCAGCGCCGCGTTTCCACGCTCGATCGTACTCGGGGCCTCGACGGCAGGTGAGTTCATCGAGAGCGGCGATGCCAAGAGCTCGACGGCAATCTTCGCGCTCGCCGGGGACTATCGCATCTTTGCCGGTCTGAGCACCGGACTCAAGGCCAGCGCCGAGCAAGCCGTCCAAAACGCCCTCGAGGGAATGCCGACGCAGCTGGTTGGTTATCCGCATCGAACGGCGATCCTGCTCATCGATCCGTTGTCCGGCAGCAGCGAGGAAGCGACGCTGATGACCGCTGGCCTTATGGGCTTTGATCTCCGCCTGGCAGGTGGCGCGGCGGGCGACGATCTGGCGCTCAAGTGTACTTATGTTTCGCTCGGCGGTCAGGTCATCACCGACGGTTTGGTGATTGCAACCGTATTCTCGAAGCAGCCGCTGGGCGTCGGGGTGTGCCACGGTCACGAGCCGCTGTCGGCGCCGCTGACTGTGACCCGCGCCGAGGGCAGCGTCGTCCACGAGATCGACGGTCGGCCCGCCTGGGAAGTGTGGGTGGAACGGACCCGCGCGGCGACCACCAAGCTCGGGTTCGATCCGACGCAGCTGCCAGCGGGTGATGTCGGTGGTTATCTCCTTCGCTTCGAGGCAGCGCTGTCCCAGGGAGATGCGCTCAAGGTGCGTGCCCCGCTGTTCCGCGTCGGTGATCAGTCGATTGGCTTTGCCTGCGGCATCCCCGAAGGCAGCGTCATTCGCATCACCGAGAGCGAGCCCAGCCGCCAGATCGATAGTGCCCGCGAGGCTGCCCGTCGCGCGCTCGCCCAGGTCGGCGGAGTTCCCCTCGCTGGTGCCGTAGTCTTCGACTGCATCTGCCGCAACTTGATCCTCAAGGATGAGTTCAAGACCGCCATCGCAGGCATCCACGAGGAGCTGGGGCAGGTGCCGCTCGCCGGCTTCGAGACCTATGGCGAGATTGCGCTCGACGCGGGAGATCTGTCCGGGTTTCACAACACGACGACGGTGGTCCTGGCCTTCCCGAAGTAGTCGTGCATCGCGAGGGGACACGTGGAGCACGTGAATAGCCAGATGGCAGAACCTGGAGTCACACGCGCGGACCTGGCCAAGCTTCTTGCTCAAGCGCTGGGCAATGAGAAGGCCAGTGATGCGGTCAACAAGGCGGCGGCGCAGCTGGGCATTCGCCGTGATCCGCTCGACAAGGATCAGGCGCTGAGCGTGCTGGAACAGATTGCGCAGACTCCGGGACTGGTCGGCATTAGCGCCCGCTTTGCGAAGAGCCGTCTCCACCTGCGGTAGCCCAAGCCCACTCGCCTGCTACTGCACGTTGCCGCAGCCAGCACAAACAGCGGACCGAGCACCAAGCGACTTAGCATCTTGCGGTTCATCAGCTCCCCCTTGGCATTGGTGGTTGCCATAACCACCGGTTTGTCGACGAGGCCGAACCCGTCCATCATATCCGGTACGGCTCGCTGCACCGAGTCGGGACGATTTGTTGGTGCGAGGCGCAGGGATAGCGCATTTTTGTCGGGCAGCTTTGCGGTAGCATGTGGCTATGTGGCTCGAGCGGCTGGCGGCATTCCTAGACCGGATCTGGTCGCCGCCGCTACGCTTCGTCCTCGGCTTCATCGAGGTTCTCGGCCAGCACATCCTGCTGCTGCTCTCGGTGCTGCGCTGGGCGCTGCGACCGCCGTATCGGCTCGGCGTGCTGCTCGAGGCGATGGTGTTCATCGGCTTTGAGTCGCTGCCAATCGTGCTCCTCATCTCGCTGTTCGTCGGGGCGGTCTTTGCGCTCCAGCTGTCGTCGGCGCTGCGAACCTTCCGCGCCGAGGCCTTCACAGGAGCCACCGTCGGTCTTGCGCTGGCGCGTGAGCTGGCCCCAGTCTTCACCTCGATTGTCGTCGCGGCGCGAGCGGGAGCCGGCATGGCCACCGAGCTGGGCTCCATGCGCATCACCGAGCAGATCGACGCGCTGGCGACGATGGCCGTCAATCCGGTGCAGTACCTGATCGTCCCACGGGTCGTCGCTGGCACGATCATGATGCCGATGCTGGCGATGCTCTTTAACTGCGTGGGGATGGTCGGCGCCTACGCGGTTGCTGTCGGCATTCAGAACGTCGATCGCGGCGTGTTCCTCGAAAAAGCGCGCTGGATGCTCGACCCCAATGACATCACCCAGGGCCTGGTCAAGGCGGTGGTCTTCGGCGCGGTGCTGACGCTGATCGCCTGCCAGCAGGGCTATAACGCCTCGGGCGGGGCCAAGGGCGTCGGCGTCGCCACCACTCGGTCGGTCGTCGGCAGCTTTGTCACCATTCTCGTCCTCGACTACTTCCTGACCGATATGTGGCTGACGCTGTTTGCGCCCAAGGGCTAACCGATGGCAGTGGTGAAGTGGCCAACGCCCGACGAAGATGCCCGCGTGCTGAGCGAGCGCTATCACATCCGCGTGCGCGGCGTGCAGAAGACCTTCGGCGTCCACCACGTCTTGCGCGGCATCGACCTCGACGTCGAGCGCGGCAAGATCAACGTCATCATCGGCGGCTCGGGACAGGGCAAGTCGGTGATCATGAAGCACTTGATGGGGCTGCTCAAGCCCGACGAGGGGCAGATCTATGTCGATGGTGAAGATCTCGTTCCGCTCGATGAGTTTCAGCTCAACAAGCTGCGCAAGAAGTTCGGGATGCTGTTCCAGTACGCGGCGCTGTTCGACTCACTGACCGTCGAAGAAAACATCGTCTTTCCGCTGGTCGAGCACGGCGATCCCGACAGCGACGGCGAGGACCAGCGGGGCAAGCCGCGCAAGCGACGCTTCTTTTCGCGGGCCGAGCTGCACCAGATTGCGGTCACCCAGCTCGACAAGCTGGCCCTGCCACAGGTGCTGCTACGCAAGTTTCCCTCCGAGCTATCCGGTGGTCAGCGCAAGCGCGTCGGCCTGGCGCGGGCCCTGGTGATGAAGCCCAAGATCCTGCTGTACGATGAGCCGACGACGGGACTCGATCCGGTCTCGACCAAGAACGTCGATGACATGATCCGCGATGTCTCTCGCGAGCACGGCGTTACCAGCGTCATCATCAGCCACGACATGGCCTCGACGTTTCGCATTGGTGACCGCATCTCGGCGCTCTATGGCGGCGTCATCATCGAGAGCGGCCCGCCCGACGAGTTCCGCCACAGTCGCCACAAGTGGCTGCGCGAGTTTATCGAGACGAGCGGCGCCGTGCAGATGACGCCTTGTGACGAAAAAGACCTAATCGTGGATGATGTGGTGTAGCAAGGGAGCAGCAGCATGAAGACCGCCAGCGCGGCGATTAAAGTCGGCTTGACCACCCTCCTCATCGTGGCGCTGAGCGCGGTCGCCTATCGCTTCGTCGCCAAGGGCGTGCGCGGCCAAGAGGGGCCGGTGGTGTGGGCACTGTTTCGCGATGCCACGGGTCTCGTCGACAAGTCGCGGGTGCAGATCGCGGGTCTTATCATCGGCGAGATCGCCGAGCGCCGACTGCAAGGCACCTACGCGCGGGTCAGCATCCGCATGCGGCCCGATGTCGAGCTGTGGTCAAACGCCGTCATCTACAAGAAGTCCTCGTCCTTGCTTGGTGAGTTCTTCCTCGAGATCGATCCCGGCACACCGCAGTCCCCCGATCCGCTGTCGGGGCAGCTCGTCAAAAACAGTCGCCTACGGAGTGGCGATCAGCTCATCAACGTCGTCGAAGCGGTGACCACCGGCGACATCCTGTATCAGGTCAATGAGACGCTGCCGATCGTGCGCGACATCCTCCGCGACGTGCAGCGCCTGACGCAGGGACCCGTGCAGGACATCGCGCGCGAGGTCAAAGACTCGGTGGCACAAAACTCCGAGGCGATCTCGAAGCTGCTCACCCACGTCGACGGGATTGCCCAGGATGTCCGCTCGATCACCTCGGGTCCGTCGGCCAAGGATGTGCAGGTCTCGCTCGCCAACATCCGCGAAGTCACCGAGGGACTGCGCGACCTCGTCGGCAAGGGCTCCAGCGAGGTCGACTCGACGGGCGCCAAGCTCCGCCAGAACCTCGATAAGCTGTCGACAGCAGTGGAGTCGCTCAACCACGCACTCGGCAACGTCGACCACATCACCGGCGACATCCGCAAGGGCAAGGGCACCGTCGGGCGACTGCTGGTCGATGACGCCATCGCCAACAACGTCGAGCAGATTACCGCCGACGCCTCCGAGCTGGTGCGCGGCATCAGCCAGCTCCAGACCGTCGTCGGCCTGCGCAGCGAGTATTACATCCGCTCGGGCGACTTCAAAAACGCCATCGAAGTCCGGCTCCAGATGCGCCCCGACAAGTACTACCAAATCGAGCTGATTGACGACCCGCGGATGTCGCGCAACTTCACCCGCACCGTCACCACCACGGACGATCCGTCGAGGCCCCTGACCACCACCACCGACCTCGTGACGCTGACCCGCGCCTTCAAGGTCACTTTCCAGTTCGCCAAGCGGCTGTTCCTCGACCCCAAGTGGTTCATCCTGACGCTGCGCTACGGCATAAAAGAAAGCTCGGGCGGCATCGGCTTCGACGTCGACCTGCTCAAGGAGCGGCTCACCCTCAAGGTCGATGCCTTCGACTTCCGCAGCAACGTCTGGCCGCGGCTGCGCATCTACTCGACGGTGCAGTTCTACCGCAACCTCTACGTACTCGGCGGCGTCGACGATGTCATCAACGACCGTCCCCCCGGTGGCCAAGGCTCCTTCGGGCGCGACTACTACGTCGGCGGCCAGCTCATGTTCAACGACGAAGACCTCAAGTCCATCCTAGCCGTCGGCGGCTCCGCCATGGGCAACGCCTTCCGCTAGTCGCGACAGACGCGCAGCGCCCGCCAAATCTCCTCCGGCTCCTGATCCGCAAGCGATATTCGGTTGATCCGTCTTTCCCCTCCAAGCCATGAACCCAAGCGACGTGGATAGATAGCGAGATACATGCCATGAAGATCCCATTTCTGTTCCTGGTCGCTGGCGTCCTGTTTACGACGCAGGCATTCGCAAATGAGCTTTGTGGGCGACAATATCAAATCTGCCTGAAGAACTTTGTCTCCGAGTCAAAGTGTGCCGAAGGGAAGAGGAAGTGCGAAGAGGCTCGCAAGAATAAGGATCAGGACGGGTCCAAGCGAGAAGACGCCACGGACAAGAAAGACAAAGTTCCCAAGACCGCCGTTGGCAGTGAATAGAACGTCACGAGACGAAGACCGCGACGCAAGGTCTCGCGCACGCCTTCGAGCGCTACTGCGAGAACGGCCTCGCTCGCGCTATCGGCGGCGCGCTGTAGGGCGATGGTCCCGACCGCGACGCCAAACATGCCGATGGGTAGCTGCATGATCCGGAATGCGTAATACAGGCAGGCTGTCGCCCCCTGCTCGGTCGAAGCGAACTTCGTGCTGACGTAGACCGAGAATGCGCGACAAGAGCGTGGCTGACGAGAGCAGCAGGGCCGCACCGGCCATGCGGCGTGGCGGAGTAACGGAGGCACCCTCGATGGTGGTCGCAGGGAGCACAGGTTCGGACATGCACGTCACCTTAGCGGCCCTCGGGCTCGGCGGCTAGTTCAGAAAAACCAGCAAGATTCCCAGTTGCTCTGCTGTGGGTCCGTGGCTACTCTTGGCCGCATGCCTAGTCGGAAGACCTCGTCTGCGAAGAAGTCCTCGTCGCCAAGTGCGGTGAAAGCTGGAGCCCCGGAGACCGTGATGGAGGGGACGGTGCCGAGCAAGACCACGGCTCCTTCCATCGAGTCGGCCTATACCCTGCCGCAGCTGCTTGTGCGGGTGGGCTCGGCGACGCCCGAGGAGGCCCGGCGGCTGCTGGCGCTGTCTGACGCGGACCTGATTGCGACGGGCAAGCAGGTGGCGACGCCGCGAATCAGCACCGACTGCGCCCGGCTGTATGGGCAGGCGCTCGACCTTTTGGCTCATGCCACGGCGGCGCAGAAGGCCGCGCTGCTCGGGGTGACATCGAACCTGCTGCGGGTGGCGGTCTTTGCCGCTCACCATGGCGATGAGCGCCATGCCGCCCGTCAGCAGAGCCTCGGGATGGAGAAGGCCCGGAAAGTGTCGCGTCAGACCGTGGCCAGCGGGGTGCTTTTGCGGGGCGCCGGGCGTCGGGAGCAGCTACGGGCTCTGTTTCTGGCGATTGTCGGCAGTGAGCCGACCTGGAGCGAGCGCATCGGGGCCGCCTACGGAACCGGCAAGGAGCCGGCGGAGCTATGCCGAGCGCTGCAAGACCTCGGCGCACTCGGCAAGGAGCTTCTGGCCAGCCGCGACGCAGGCATCACCGAGCGTCGCCGAGACAGCGGCCTGTCGAGCACGCTCCTCGACGAAATCACCAAGCTGGCCAAGGATGTCAAAGCGCTCGGTGGTGCGGCGCTGGCCGCCAGGGAGATCTCGCCCGTCAGCCAGAGCGACGTCGACCTGTGGGATGGCATAAACCTTCTGCTCCTAGAGCAGGTCATCAGCCTGGTCAACACCGCCCACGAGCTAGAGCCCAGCATCCCCCGCCTCATCCCCCTCTCGCTGCGCAGCTATTTCTTTACCGGCCCCAAAAAGTCCGCCGCCAAGCCCGCCCCAATCCCTGCCCCGCCGTCGGCTTGAGCCGAGTCACTATGCTCAAATCGCTCAAGATCGAAAATCTGACGGTCTTCCCCAAGGCTCATTTCAAATTCGGCAAGAACCTCAACGTCATCATTGGCGAAAATGGCTCGGGGAAGTCGCATATCCTGAAAGCTGCCTATTGTGCCATTGCAGTGAGCGCAAAGGGAGCCAAAGATTCTGCATCCGACGAGCCAACCAAAGGATTTCTCGCGATTACTTTGGCAGATAAGCTTCGCAGTGTCTTTAAGCCTGATGAGCTGGGTAGACTCGCCCGTCGTCGCCAAGGCCACGCCACCTGCGATCTCAAATATGAATTTTCTCCTTCCAGTCTGGATCTGGAATTTTCCTTCAAAACATCGAGTAAGACTGAGGTTATCGTTGCCCAAGTACCTACGGATTGGGCCAAGAAGCGTCCTGTGTTCCTGCCGACCCGGGAGCTACTGACGATTTCACCAGGGTTCGTTTCTCTCTACGAAACGACTCATCTGCCATTTGAAGAGACATGGCGGGACACCTGCATCCTGCTCGGTGCACCGCTGGCCAGAGGTCCCCGGGAGTCCAAGATCAAGACATTGCTGGAGCCGCTGGAAGAAGCCATGGGAGGGACGGTGGAGCTGGACGAATCGGGCCGGTTCTATCTAAAGGTGGCAAGTGGTAGAATGGAGATGCATCTCGTCGCCGAGGGGCTACGCAAGCTGGCCATGATAGCGCGGCTCATTGCTACCGGCTCGCTGCTGGATAAGGGCTATCTATTTTGGGATGAGCCCGAATCCAACTTAAATCCTAAGATCATCAAGACCGTTGCCAAGACAATCCTGCAAGTGGCAGCCAGTGGCATTCAGGTTTTCATCGCCACGCACAGCTTATTTCTGCTGCGAGAGCTACATATCCTTCAGAAGCGGGAATTTTGCGACCTAGATACCCGCTGCTTCGGGCTGCACATCGCCGCAGATGGTGCGGTCAGCGTGGAGCAAGGCCCAACAATGGATGACGTGGGCAGCATCGCCGCCCTCGATGAGGACTTGCAGCAGTCAGAGCGTTATATCGACACAGAAATGGGAGCAACGACCAGTCAAGCGGAGTCTTCAGACGAGGACTAAGCCGCCCATGCCTAGAGTGACCGAACAGAATCTGACATTTGTGTTTCCTGAGTCGATGGACGCGCAAAAATACGACACCTGGACACATTACAAAGAAGTTCGGAATAAACCGATTAGGAGTCAGAAGGCTGTCGATGTGGTGGCTGTTCAAACATCGGCAGAACCAGTGACGACCTGGATGATTGAAGCAAAAGATTTTCGTACAGTGACATCACCGCCCAGGCCTTCAAATGTTGCTACCTTGCATAAAACGGTGGCTGCGAAGGTTCAGGATACGGTGGAAGGATTGGCGGACGCCGCTCGTCATGCTGCGGCTCCATCCGAAAAGGAACTGGCCCAAAAGACGCAGACAGCCACAACGAAGCGGATTGTATTGCATCTCGAACCGCATACTGGACCGCACACGGCGCTCTTCCCGAGGGGATTCGCCGCCGATGTTCTTCAACGACTGAAGCAAATGGCAGAGATCCGAGCGATCGACAACAACCCGCTGGTGCTCAGCATCGCCACTACGCGTGGGTCCGGCGTGCCTTGGACCGTTGAGAACACGCCAAGATAAATAGGTGCCATCGGCGGCTTGTTGGGGGCCATCGGCGGCTTGTTGGGGGCCATCGGCGGCTTGTTGGGGGCCATCGGCGGCTTCTTGGGGGCCATCGGCGGCTTCTTGGGGGCCATCGGCGGCTTCTTGGGGGCCATCCTGGGTAGAGACGTGGCTTCGCAAATTGGCTATAACTTACGCACACTCCGTGACGCTCTCTTCCCAAGTTTTGAGGTGGCTGGCTGCGCCGCTGCTGTGCGCTGTCGTGCTGCTTGTGCCATCGCTGGGGCTGGCGTTTGGCGGGCAGGATCGGCTGGAGCTGGCGCAGATCTCTCTCGCGAGCGGTGCCGTGCAGACGGCGCCCAGGCCCGAAGCGCTGTCGCGGCTGTTGTGGGAGCTGGAGAAGCGAACCTCGGTCGAGGTCATTGCCGAGGTGGTGACGGTACACCTGAGCGATGCTGTCGCCCTGCACCGGCATCCGCTGCTCTATCTCGCCGGGGACCGCGCGTTTCCGCTGCCCAGTGAGGAGGAGCTTGGCAATCTGCGTCGGCACCTTCAGCTCGGCGGCCTGCTGCTCATCGACAGCGCCGAGGGTCGCGCCGGTGGAGCGTTCGATCAGTCGGTGCGGGTGCTGCTCGCCAAGCTGTTTCCGCAGGCGCCGCTGGGTCGACTTCCCGAGGACCACGTCCTGTTTCGCTCGTTCTACCTTCTGCGGGTGCCGGTCGGTCGCGTGATTGCCCTGCCCTACGTCGAGACGGTGCAGCTTCGCGGGCGCGCCGCCGTGGTCTACAGCCAAAATGACCTCGGTGGGGCCTGGGCGCGCGATCGCTACGGACAGTGGCTCTACGATGTCGTGCCCGGTAGTGAGGTCCAGCGTGAGCAGGCGCTGCGCCTCGGCGTGAACCTGGTCATGTATGCACTCTGCCTCGACTACAAGGCCGATCAGGTCCACGTCCCGTTCATCATGCGACGGCGGGCCTGGCAGCCCCAGCTTCCGAGCATTACGCCGGCTCCGACCTCGGTGATCATCCCTGCCCCCACCCAAAGCCCGGTGCAGCCTCAGCCATGAGCCTCTTTGGCGGCGAGTGGAACGAGTGGAAGCTGGCGCTGATGGCGCCGCGCAGCCTGTCGGGACGGGTGGTGGCGCTGGGCATCGTCGTGATGGTGCTCGGGCTGGCGCTGCGGGCGCTGCGGGGTGAGCGGTCCCGTCGACGTTGGCTGCTCTTGTCGCTGCGCCTCATTGGCATCTTGGCGACGCTGCTTTTGTTCTTCCAGCCGACCATTCGCCTGCGCAACGTCAGTCGGATGCCCAACCAGATCGCGGTGCTCGTCGATGCCTCCGAGTCGATGCGGCTCGCCGAGGAAGGGGGCGGGGAGACGCGGGCGGCGCGGGCAGCGACCCACCTCAAGGGACAGGCGACGGCCATCCAGAGCTGGCGCAGCGATCACAAGGTCGAGTTCTTTGCCTTCGGCGACCGGCTCCAGTCGGCGACCTGGGACAGCGTGACCCATCCCGATGTCAGCACCCTGCGGGCCGATGCGACGCGGATTCGCGAAGCCCTGTCGGCGGTGCGGCAGCGCTATGAGGGTCGGGATCTGGCCGGCGTGGTGCTGTTTTCCGACGGACTCGACAACGGGCGACTTAGCTCTGGAGCAAGCGAATCAGCGCCTGGACAGCTCAGCCTCGATGCCGATACCCAAGAGTTTCTGCGTGCCCTCGACGTGCCGGTCCATACCGTGGCCGTCGGCAAGCCCGGCCTGCGTGACATTGCCCTGACTCGCGTCCTGGCCGACCAGTTTGCCTTTGCCCGGACCGCCGTCGAGGTCGAGGCCCGCCTGCAAGTCTTTGGCGCCAAGGCCGCAGGCTGGGGGGGGCGTCACCTGCCGGTCACCCTGCGCCGCGATGGCATTCCGGTCGTCACCGTCGACATTGAAGTCCAGCCCGAGCAGCGCGAGTACCGGGTGATCTTCCCGTTTACCCCCGACCGCGTCGGCAAGTTCCTCTATGACATCAGCGTGCCGGTGCAGCCCGGCGAGGCCATCTCCGAGAACAACCGCCGCGCCTTCGTCCTCAAGGTGGTGCGCGAAAAAATCCGCGTCGTACACGTCGCCGGTCGGCCAAGCTGGGATGCCCGCTTCCTGCGCGCCGCCCTCAAGAGCGATCCCAACATCGATCTGGTGGCGTTCTTCATCCTCCGTTCCCCGAGTGATATCGAGTTTGCGCCGTCGGAAGAGACCTCGCTGATTCCGTTTCCGTGTCAGGAGCTGTTTCAGGACCAGCTGCGCAGCTTTGATCTGCTGATCCTTCAGAACTTCAACTACAGCGCCTACTGCTCGCAGTTTTTGCAGCCGGCGATCGTGCCGTTTGTCGAGGGCGGCGGCTCGGTGGCGATGATTGGCGGGGATCTGTCGTTTAGCTCGGGTGGCTACTATGGCTCGGAGCTGTCGCAGATCCTGCCGGTGGTGCTCAGTCCCGATGAGCTGTCGGGCGGCGCAAGCTCGCGGCTGATCGACGCCGAGCCGTTTGTGCCCAAGCTCACGCCGGCGGGTCGCAACCACGTCGTGACGGCGCTCGCCCTCGATGTCAAAGAGAATGCCCAGCGCTGGGAGCAGGTGCCGCCGCTCGATGGGCTCAACCTGGTGCAGAAGGCGCGGCAGCAGGCGACGGTGCTGCTTTCGCATCCCAAGCTCAAGGACCAAGACGGCAATCCGATGCCGGTGCTAAGCGTTGCGGAGCTGGGCAAGGGGCGGACGCTGGCGCTGCAAGCCGACTCAACCTGGAAGTGGGCCTTTACTCCGGCAGCGGCGCGACAGGCGGCGCGCGGTGAGGGCGATGGCCGCAGCACGACCTATCAGCGCTTCTTCGATCAGTCGATTCGTTGGCTGATTCGCGATCCGTCGCTGCGCCTGCTCCGCGTCGAGGTGGCCGAGAGTGAGCTGCGGCGGGGTCAGCCCGTTCGCGTCGAGGTGCGGGCGCTCGGTCCCGACTATCAGCCGGTCGGACGGGTCGAGGTCTCGCTGTCACTCCAGCGCATCGCCGGGACGGAGTCGGGCGCCAAGAGTGAGCCGCTGTCCGAGAGTGCGCTGTCGAAGACGATTCGCACCGATGACGAAGGCGTCGCCAGCATCGAGTGGCCCCAGCTTCCCGAAGGCGGTTATCGCGTCGTCGCGCGGGCTGTGATTGCAGGTCGGCCCACCGATGACAGCGATGTGTTTTTGGTCCGTGGCATCGGTCGTGAGCTGGAGGCCCCCGAAGCCGACGATCGCCTGCTCCGGCTGGTCAGCGACACCACCTCGGGCGAACACAAGAAGCCGGGCGACTCTCTGGCCGACCTGTTTTTCCATCCGCCGCACATCGAGCACGTCCGCGACCACCGCGACCTGCCGCTGTGGGACAACCCGCTTGTGCTCGTTATCGCCGTCACCTGCTTTGGTCTGAACTGGATGCTGAGGCGTCGCTGGGGATATGCCTAATCGGGTCATGCACGGGCTGGCGCGGCTTCTCGACGGCGTCTGTGCTTGGTACTTGGGCGTGGCGACGCGCTGGCCAAGGCTTGTGCTCGGACTGCTCGGGCTGCTCGGGCTGCTGTCGCTCGGGCCAGTCTCTCAGCTGGAGCTGCGCACGGACTTCACCGAGCTTCTCCCCGAGAACCATCCCGCCGCAGTGGCGATTCGCGAGGTGATGCCACGGCAGCTTAGCTCGACCAACCTGGTGCTGATCATCGAGAGTCCGGACCGCGAGGCCAACCGCCGCTTCGCCGAGTCGCTGCGACCCAAGCTCCAGTCCCTCGTCGGCAAGCTGTTTTCGGAAGTGACCTATCGGCCCGATACCGAGGTCGCCGACGCCGCCGCCCTGCACAAGTGGCACTATGCCGACCTCCCCGAGCTGCACGAAGCCGAGCTGCTGCTCGATCGACTGCTCGGTGGTCGTTTCAATCCCCTGCTCATCGACCTGGAAGGCGACGCCGAGGCGGAGCTACGCAAGCTGCGCGATCAAGTCACCCGCCGCCTGCCGCCACGCGACGACAGCCCGTACTTCGAGTTTCATCCGGCCACCCGCAGCGATGACTATCCCGACCCGCGGATGCATCACCTGGGGATCATGCTGTGGCGACGGGGCAGCGGCCTGGCCTCGGCGGATGACAGTCAGATGATCAAAGCGGTGAATCAGCTGGTGCAGAGCGCCAAGCCGGTCCAGTTTCACAAGGAGCTGCACGTCGAATACAGCGGCGCAGTGGCGATGGCCATTGAGGAGCAGCGGGCGGTACGGGCCGATCTGACGGCGGCTACCTCGCTGACTTTTCTGCTGGTTCTTATGGCGATGTATCTGCACTTTCGGAGCGCGCGGCAGGTGCTGTTTGTTGGTGCTCCGGCGGTATTGGGGGTGCTTTTGTCCTTGGCGGTAGCCCGCTTTGCGCTGCCGGGCCTAAATGCCAATACGGCGTTTCTGATCTCGATCATCCTCGGCAACGGCATAAATACACCGATTGTGCTGCTCAGTCGCTATGGGGAGTGTCGACGGCGAGGACTGGACAGTGAGCAGGCGCTGCGACAGGGAGTTTCTGGGGCGCTATGGGCAACGCTATCGGCGGCGCTGGCGGCAAGCATCGCCTATGGGACGCTGCTCGGCACGGATCTGCGCGGGCTGTCGCAGTTTGGGCTGGTGGGTGGCATCGGCATGCTGCTGTGTTGGCTGCTGACTTTTGCGCTCTTGCCGCCGCTGCTTGTCCTTGGGGCACGGCATGAGGCGCTCTCGGATCGGCGGCCTGCACAGCTCGCGAAGCTGCCGCCGCCGCCGCCGCTGGGACGCGCGCTCGAGCGACTGGGCCGACTCATCGAGCGGCGACCGGGCTGGGTATTGCTGCTGACCCTTGGCTCGCTTGTGGCGCTGGCTCCGGCGGCGCTGCGCTTTGTCCGCGACCCGCTGGAGTACGACTTCTCGAAGCTGCGTACCCAAGACAAGAACGTCGAGCGGCGCTGGCGGCTGATGTATGACCTGGGACTCGGCAACGTCGGTGCGGGCTATATCGGACGCGATGGCGTGCTGCTCGTCGACAAGCCCGAGCAGGCCGATGCGGTGGCGCAAGCGCTTTTGCAGCAAGACCAGGCGCTCGGAGACAAGCGAGTCCTGCAAGCGGTGCGCACGCTGGGTTCGGTGCTGCCGCAGCAGCAGGAACAGAAGCTGGCCATCTTGGTGCGTATTCGCGACAAGCTCGACCGCTATCGTCAGATGATTGCCGACGATGAGTGGGCCGACCTGCAAGACTTCCGACCGCCCTCTGACCTGCATCTTCTGACCGTGCGCGACCTGCCACGCCGCATCCGCGAGGCCTTTACCGAGGTCGACGGCCAGACCGGGCGCCTCATTGGCATCGATGCCGACCCGAGCCGCTTCAATGAGAGCGATGGCCGCGAGCTGATCCGTCTGTCACGATCTCTGACTGTACAGACCGAAGGCAAGCGCTGGGTGGCCGCCTCCGCCTCGACGCTGTTCGCGGCAATGCTGGAGGTGATCATCGCCGATGGACCGAAGCTGACCGAGCGCTGCCTGCTGCTGACGACGCTACTTGCCTTTGTGACTTTTGGGCTGCGGGCCTGCTGGCCGGTGCTGCTCTCGCTCGGCGTCGGTCTATTGTGGCTGCTCGGCGGGGTGGCGCTGCTCGGACTGAAGGTCAACTTCCTCAACTTTGTGGCCCTGCCCATTACCATCGGCATCGGCGTCGAGTACGCCACCAATCTATGGGCGCGCTGTCAGGTGCAGCCGCAGTTGCCGCAGCTGCTTGCCGAGACTGGTGCCGCCGTGAGCCTCTGTTCGCTCACCACCATCATCGGCTACAGCTCGCTGCTCCTCGCCGGCAACCGCGCTCTTCAGTCCTTTGGCAAGATCGCTTGCCTCGGCGAAGTCACCTGTCTATTCGCCGCCCTGCTCGTCATTCCCGCGGTAAGCCGCTTGCTATCTGGTCCCCGCCACGGAGTCGCAGCGAGGGACTGACCTGCTAACGGACGCTCCGCTCCAGAAACCTCAGGCAGGCCCGCAGTCCGTCTTTGAGGGTCCGGAGCGTACGGACTCCTCCCAGCTCGACTCCGAGACCCACCAGGGTATGGGCCACCTGCGAACGCACTCCAGTCAGGACACAGTGGGTCCCGAGCAGCTCGGCAGCGCGCACAATGCGTACGATTTGACTGGCGGTGTTGGTGTCGACCTGATCCACGCCCGTGATGTCGAGAATCACGCACTTTGCACTGTGATTGGTAATCGCAGTCAGCGTGCTGTGGAGGAGGTCCTCGCCGCGCTCAGGACCGAGCTGACCGACGATCGGCAGCGCCAAGACATCATCCCAAATTTCCATCACCGGAGTCGCCAGCTCCCGGATGGCCTGCGCCTGATCCTCAATCGTAGCGATCTTCAGCTCCAGCTCTTTCGACAAAGAGTAGTCCGTGGAGTTGAGCGACTCCTTCCACGGCGCTGCTTCCGGACCCCAGACCGCGGGCGGCTGAATGTGAAAGGTACAGATACTGTCCCCTTTCGCGATGCAGGTGGGCTCAATGGCGACAACCTCAAACCCGACAAAGGCAGAGCACCAACCAGAGGCATAGCCGGTCAGCGTATGACAGACCGACGTCTGACTCGGTCCAAACTGTTGAAGATGAATCTCTGCTTCGTAGGAGTTCTTCCACGTTCCCTTCATATGGAAGTGCCGTCGCTGGCGGTCAAACTCCAGGAAGGTCGGATCGGCGCGCACAATGCCCTCCCAGGTGTGCATGACCGGACCGGCTCCCATCTGATCCAGCTCGCTATCCCAGCTGTAGTTTTTGGTGAGCGCCGTGTGATCGCCAGCGCCACAGCGAAAACCAAACTGGCTCAAGATCGAGCGGAACAGCTGCGGCCCCAGCTGCTCCATCAGCACCTTGCGCAGCATCGCGAACGCCTCTTGCCGGAACAGCAGATAACGTTCGCTTCCAAGGAGGAGCCGACCAGACTCGGGCTCAAAAGACAACATCTTTCGCAGATCGATATCGGTGACCTTCATGGACTCCTCCTCTGCGGACGAGGACACGATTGCAGGGGTCTGCAACGCGCTCGGACTCACCAGCCAGCCTGGCTCCGTTTCATCAATGAAAGCAAGCGTTGCGGCGAAAAAAATGAACTTCCTATGATACTGATGCCGGGTCGCCTAAGACCAAATCTCTCGGACGATGACCATGCTCTGTGGATTGTACGCCGGCATCCTCACCGGGCTACCAGCCTTTTCTGCCGATCTCAGTCTGATCGCGCTGACGCTGGTCGCGGCAATGGTAAATGGTGCCATCGGCTATGGCTTCTCGACGCTGGTGGTGCCGGTCGCACTCCTCATCTATCCGAGCAAGACGCTAACGCCGGGACTGGTGCTGGCCGAGATCGTACTGAATCTGCTGGCGCTGCTGGTCAATCGCCGCGCCATCCCGGTGGTCTTCCGCCGGGTCTTGCCGATGATGATGGCCTCCCTGCCAGGAATCGCGCTGGGAGTCACACTCCTCAAGACCTCCAGTCCAGATCTGCTGCGCTTCGGAACATATGCGCTGCTGCTGCCGCTGGTGCTGCTGCAAGCCGCGGGACTCCGTCGTCCCCTCGCCCAGGGCAGTCGCGCCGAGCTTCCCGTTGGCTTCGGAATCGGAGTCCTATATTCCTGCACCACCATCTCGGGTCCGCCACTCGGTCTTTTGTTTAACAACCAAGGACTTGCACAAGATGAGTTCCGCGCCGCGATCAGTCTGTTTCGGATCACGGAGTCCGTGGCCACAGCGCTCGCGTTTTCCTTTCTGTCGATTTACACCCCCGCCAGTGTCGGTCTGTCGCTTCAGATTCTGCCCTGCATCTTGATCGGACTGCCGATTGGTCGCTTGCTCGTTTCGATGATCGAGCCTGAGTCCTTCCGTCGCATCTGCATGGCTGTCGATGCGTGGCTGATCAGCTTTGGACTGTCACGCTTGCTTGCCACGTACGGCGATCTCGGGGCCCGCCTCGCCTACGCGCCCATGCTCGTAGTCGTGATCCTCGATGCAGTCCTTCTGTATCGCTATTTTCAGCAGCGCCGACTTGCGCGCGCTGTTTAGGACAGAACTCCCACGGTAAGGAGTCTGGCAGAGTAGGTTAGGAGAGGCGGCAGTCGGGCTGCTTGCGACCATTCTTGGTGATGACGATGTGCCACAGCTGTCCGTCGCGGGCCAGCGAGCTGCCGGCAGCCGAGAGCAGATACCACTGCCACATCAAATAGAAGCGCCGGTCGTACTTGTTTTGATCGAGCAGGTGGTAGCCGTTCTTGAAGTTCTCCCACCACGCCATCAGCGTGTGATAGTAGTCCGGCCCAAAGTTGTGCCAGTCCTCCATCACGAACAGACCTTCCATCGCCTTGCCGAGCTGCGCCACCGACGGTGCGGCGGCGTTTGGGAAGATATACTTTTCGATGAACGGAACGCCGTGCAGCATGCTCTCGTTGTTGCCAACCGTATGCAAAAGCGCAACGCCATCGGGCTTCAGGTTGCGGTACACCACTTCCATCAGCTTGCGATGATTCTTGTGACCGATGTGCTCTAAAAGTCCGATCGACCACACGCGATCGAACTGTCCGTAGACATCGCGGTAGTCCTGCAAGCGGAACTCACAGGGCAGATTCCCAGCCATCTCACGCGCCAGCTTGACCTGCTCCTTGGCGACGGTGACACCGACTACTTTGGCGCCATACTTTTCGGCGGCATAGATCGCGAGACCACCCCAGCCGCAGCCGAGATCGAGCACCGTCATGCCGGGCTTAAGGCCCACCTTGCGACAGATCAGATCGAGCTTGGCTTCCTGTGCTTCTTCCAGATTCTTGGCGTTCTTCCAGTACGCACAGGTGTAGACCAGCCGCTTGTCGAGCATCACCTGATAGAGGTCGTTGCCGATGTCGTAGTGCTTCTCGGCGACTTCGTAGGCGCGGGCGCGACTCTGGCGATTGAACAGAATCGCATGCAGCGTGATCAGCCGCATCCGCCAGTCCCCGGTGATCTTCTTGGTCATGTCGGCGCGGAGGATCTTCTCGAAGAACAGCTCGAGATCCTCACAGGTCCACCACTCATCCATGTACGACTCGCCCAGGCCAATCGAGGCCTCGGCCAGCAGTCGCTCATAGAACAGCGGATTTTTGACAACGATGTCGCCGGGATTCTTTCCCTCGAAGCCGATTCCTGCTCCGGTGAACAGCTCGCGAACTACCCCTTCGGCACGCGCGCGGCGAGCCTCATCCGAACTCGAACGAGAAGCCATGATTCCCCCAAAAGAGTTACGGAGCGCCCGCTCTGGAGAGCTCCTGTTGTACTGCCGCCCGAAGCTCATCTACGTTGGCGTAGACGTGCTTCGGTTTAGAGAAGATCGCAAACGTTTTGAGCACTGCTTCCGGCCAGCTATACGAGCGATAGGGATAGCCATTGCGCACGCAGAACTCCCGCACCATCGGACTCATCCGCTTGTAATAGATGTGGCTGTAACCGGGAAACAAATGATGTTCGATCTGGTACTGCAAACCGGAGCAGATGAGTGAGCCGAGAAAGCCGGTGGAGAAGTTGATTGTCGTCGCTGTTTGCAGAAGGACAAAGTCCTTTTTCCAGTCTCCCTTGGCGATGCACATCGCCTCCTCCGGATAGTGTCCGGGAGCCAGCACAAAGTAGAGCGGATAGCCGAGCATTCCGATCCGCAGCAGGTTAAAGCCGATCACATGCAGCACCGGAAAGTAGAAGGAAGGAATCACAAACCACACCACAATGTGCAGCGACATGACGATCAAATCCGCCCAGTGCGCGGTGCGACGACGGCTCTTGTCGGAAAGGATCGCACGCAAGTGACGCCAGCTGCCAATCTGCCGCAGATAGCTGTTGAGCCATGCGAAGAACGGAAACATGATGTGCTGATAGCGACCGAAGTAGCCAATTCCCTTCTTCACTTCCTCCTCGGTGCTGGCAAAAAACGGAGTGAAGTCGGCATCGCCATCGATTCCCATCACGTTGGGATTGGCATGGTGCAGCGTGATGTGGCGGTGACGCCAGAACGTCGCGCCGAGCATCAGGAAAAAGGGATACCCGAAGTACGTCAGCACCTCGTTGACCCAGCGATGCCGACTCGCGGCGTAGTGCGTGGCGGTGTGTGTATTGGTGCCGACTCCCACCGATCCATACGTTGAAATCAGCATTCCCAAGACACGCAGCCACCACGGCTGTGCAAAGACTGCGATCGCAATTCCCCCCAAGGCCAAACCAACATGTACTGCTAGTTCGAGGAGAACGGGACCGACCGGACGTTGATTCCAGCCTCGATTGCGGAACTCGGTTCTCAAGGCTGTTAGGGCATCTTCCATCGCGACAGAATAGCGCAGCGAAAACTTTGCGTGGTATCAAAAGATCGTCTCCAAACTGCAATTCCTGACGTGGTCCGCAGTGGGCAGCAGTCCTTGTGATGGCTTGCTGACACGCTCGTGACGCGCTGGTGACATGGCCAGAACAACCGCCGATTCCGCCGCTGCTTTCTGCTTGGTCAGTGGTTCGACAACTTTCTCTGACCCGCTCGCCTCTCGCGGTAGCCGATCGGCACGCAGACGCAAAAAGTGCGCGCTCTGTTTGGGGGGCGCAAATCTGCATGGCTGGTCCCCGATTTTTGTATGATGCGCGCCTTCGGCACCCTGCGATTCCTAACCCTGTGCCGTCCTTCTGTTGTCTTTCCTTTGTCAATTGGGAGTACCTGATGTTGCGATCCTCCACGTTGGTCTTGCGCTGCGCTGCCCTGGGTTTGTTCGGCCTGCTCTCCGCCTGTTCTGGAATGGACAACGAGCCGCACTTTGAGGTCACGGAGCGTCCGCCCGGTCAGCGCGCCCCGCGGAGTGCAGCCTGCGATGCCATGGATGAGACGCGCTGTCTGCTGCCCTTTCCGTCGAATACCTTTACGGTCAAAGATCCCAGCAGTACGACCGGAGTGCGCGTTCATATCGAAGCCAGCTCGCTCTTGGCCGGGGATGATCCAAGCGCGCTCAATCACGCCGATGGGTTTTCGATCGTGACTCCGCTGGTCACTGCGTTTGTCGCAGACATTCCTGCGCTGCCAACCGCGAGCAAAGGGGATGGACCGCTTCGCCTGCTGCTCGCACAGCCGGACTCCGCAGCCTATGGGAGTGCCGTTCCGTTGCGTTTTTCCGTCGAGAGAGGCATTGGCGAAGGAGGCATTACGGAGTCCTTCCTGTTTGCTTATCCGCTGCGACCGCTGGCCCCTTCATCAGACTATGTGGCAGTGGTTCTCGATGATCTGCCAAGCAGTGGAGGGACCACGATCGCCGCATCCCCGCAGGCGCAGCTCGCGCTGGGACTGACTCCGCCAAAGACCCAGACAGAGGCCGAGCTTGTGGCCTATCATTCGCCGACCCGCGCGCTGCTTCACAAAGCTGGAATTGATCCACACCGCGTGCTGCGAGTCTGGGACTTCACCACGCGCTCGGAAAAGGACGCGCAAAAGCGACTCGCGGAGATGCGAGCAGGAGTCCTGGCAGCGGTCAAAGCGGGTCGGGTCAGTGTTCACATCGATGAAGTGATTCCATCTACCAAGGCACCGATTGCAGCAACGGTGATTGGCCATCTGGAAGGACTCCCAAAGTACATCGAACCGACTCCGGGGGAAGCGCTGCATCTGGATTCCCAAGGACTCCCAATCGTGATTGGGACCCGCGCTGCGCCGTTCCGCATAGTAATTCCGATCGGGAGCGGCAGCTATCGCTTCATCATGTTCGGTCACGGCACCGGCGGCAGCTACACGGACCAGACCTTTGACACCGAGATCGCCGGCAGTGGCGCCGCCAAAGTAGGGATTCAGTTTGATGGATGGACAGAGACCGATGTGCTACAGACCCTGGCCGGAATCCTCAAGATTGCGCAGGGCTCCCATTATGCGAGTGCGATGCTGATGCAAGCGCTGGCTGATGCCGCGGCGGTGCAAGCGATGCTGCCGGGCGGACTTGGGGACGTGCTGGCGGCTCCTATGCTCAGGGGCAAACCAAATCCCGCAGCAGGTCGTCGTCCGACGGCAGATCAGGCGCTGTGGGCCGGTGGTTCGCTGGGTGGGATCATGGGTCTGGTGGCAACGTGTACCGATCCCGCGCTGCGTTACGGAGTCCTCAACGTACCGGGCGCGGCGTGGACGCACTACGTTCCCAAGTCGACTCTGTTTGCGATGCTGGCGCCGCTGCTCGAGTCGACCTATCGCAGTCCGCTGAGCGCCCTGCACACGCTGGCCATGACCCAAGGAGTCTGGGATGAAGCCGACGGAGCCGCATGGGCGAGTGCGCTGCGCGGACGAAATGCCGCCTTCCTGATTCAAGAGAGCATCGGCGATCCGGTCGTTCCCAACCCTGGCAGCGAGATGGTCGCCGTGGTCACTTCAGCCCAGCAAGTCGGCGCCGAGCTGGTCCCGATCGCCGCCAAGCTTCCGCTCGCTCGCGAAGTCATAGGAGGCAGCGCCATCACCCAGTACCGCGTCGCCGCCACCGGAGCGTACGACATCCATGGCTTCGCCGGCAAAGACACGCCCGCCGGTCGCGCCGCCCGCGCCCAGATCGTCGATTTCGTCGGTTCGATCTGGAACAGCGGCCAGGCCAAGATCACGGTCCCCGCCGGCTGCGCAAACGGAAGCTGCGACTTTCGGATGAGTCCGTAATGCGCAGCAAGAGGCGAATTTCTTGATCTGAACGCTGCGGTGGGCTACCCAAAGCCGCATGAAGCGGTTTCACAGACGGTTGCTTGTTTCCACGCTCTCACTGGCCTTGGCCCAGGCGGCTTTTGTTGGGGGAGCGTCGCTGAGCCTCTCGCATGCCGAGGAGCGCAACGCCGATATTGCGCAGATTGAGCGCGACCTTGCCGAGGCGGGTCGGGCCGGGGCGCTTCCGACGCTGCAAAAGGCGTGGCAGGTGCGGTTCGAGGGAGCGGTGGGGCCGGGAGAGCGAATCTCACTCGAAGTGATGCCAGCGATTCCGGTGCAAGAGGGCGACCCGGAGTCCAAGCGGCGCTTCGACAAGCTGCGCGAACAAGTCAAGCAGGCGTTCGACAAGCATCAGCAGGACACCGGGGTCTTTACGCTGGTGCTGCGCGACGGCACCAAGCTGCTCACCGCTCAGGGAATGGTGATTCCGCTCAAGTTCGTGTTTCGCCGGATGGTCACCGTCGCTGCCGAGACCAACTTTGCGGGCTTCGGACAGTCCGGCTGCTCGATCACCACCCAGTTTTTTGCCACCGGCACGCGCGAGCCGCTGCGACTCGGTGAGAACCCAACGCTGGCGCGCTTTGCCTTCAGCCGCGAAGGCATCGTGGTGTTCCAAGGCTATCAGGGACAGCATGGCGAGATCGTCATGTTCCGTCGCCAGTCGAACGATCCAGTCGAAGTCCGGCTCGAGTACACCGATCCCGAGCTGGGCCAGGTGACCCGCTTTGCGCCGGTGCCGCTGCAAGTCTGTTCCGACGCCGCCCTGCCGCCGCCTCCTCCGCCCCCCCCGCCCGTCGCTGAAGCGCCACCACCGTCGGAGCTGTCGCCGCCGCCGCCCGAGAACGTGGCGATTCCCGAGCCGGCGCCGCTGCCGCGTGGCATGACCTGGGGCATCTCGGCGATGGCTGGCATGGGCATGATTGCCGAGCCTGGTTATGGAAATGCCGTCGCTGGTGTGGCGTTTGGACTGTCTGGTCGCATTGGCTACTTTGTGCATCCGCAGTTTGCGCTGATTGGCGAGCCGCGTCTCACCGGCCTGGCGGGACAGACCTTCGTCGGGTACAAGCTCAACGCCGCGCTGCTGGCCCAGTTTCACTTCTTTCGCTCGTGGGTGGTGGCCGCTGGTCCGTCGCTCGGCTTCGCCGGCACCGACCGTTACGGTGGCTCAAACTACGCTGGTGGCTTCCTCGCCCGCTTTGGTGCCGACATCGCCGTCAGGCCAACCAGCAGCGGTCACGCCCGCGCCATCTCCCTGCGACTCGACGTCGAGCCGCTGTTTATGCCGATCCCCGCCGGTGACGCCCGCGTGAGCACCGTCGGTTCGCTCACCAGCATCGGCTTCTCCGTCGGATACGAGACCTATTGATGGCGCAAGCCGGAGCCAACACTGCGGTCACGTTCTATCCCAAGAGCTGCCCGGCGAGCTTTACCTGTCCGAGCTGCCAGCACTCGGTGTCGGTGGAGTTCCATGATCCCGACGCCTTTGCCGAGGACGAGCCGATCGGGGGTCGCAACCGCTGGATGCAGGAGGCTGCACTCGAGCAGGCCCAGCGCAAGCTCGCCGAAAAGGCCGCAAAATCGCTGCCGCTGGTTCCCTGTCCAAAGTGTGGAGCGGTCCGTTTTCAGGCCGTCCGTCGAGCCTATCTACGGGCCGCGCTGCCACTGCTGGCGGTGGTGCCGGTGGTGCTGCCGACGCTGATCATGCTCTTTGGAGTGCTCCTGCCGTTGCCGCGGCCAGCCGTGGCCCTCACGGCCTTGGGCGTGACCACGCTGCTCGCGACGATCATCGCGCTGTGGGGACAGCGACGACTGGTCGCAGAGGCGCGCCGCTCGGTACGCTTTCCGTAGCCTCACCACGACCCTTCCCTCCATCTGGTGCGCGGGTCATGATTGATATGTAGAAGCTTGCCAGGGCGGAACGTGGAGGTGACGTATGGACGGCACGGACCTCATCAGCTCGCTGGATGCAATGTTTCTGGCTCTCGAGGAGGGTGGCGTTCATATGCATGTCACCACCTTGCTCATCTTCGAGGCGGCCCCGCTCCTCGCCGCCGATGGCACGCTCGATGTGCCACGGATTCGCCGCTACATGGCGGAGTCGGTCAGCGCCGCCCCGCACTTTCGCCAGCGACTCGCCTGGGTGCCAATCCTCCAGAGTCCGATCTGGGTCGACGATGCGTCCTTCGATCCCGATACGCAGATCCGTCACGCCCACCTCGAGGCGCCGGGCGATGAGACGCAGCTCAAGCGAGCCGTCGGCGCCATCTCGAGCGAGCGCCTGTCGCGGCAGCGACCGCTGTGGGAGCTGACCATTCTCGAGGGTCTGAGCGACGGTCGCTTCGCCATGGTTCTGAAGATTCACCATGTCATGCTCGACGGACGAGCGGGGGTCGAAGCGCTGGCGGCCTTTTTCGGCCTCGTCGCGGCGCCTCAGAGCAGCGCGCCGCAGATTCGACACGGAGCCTTCGAGCTGGTCCGTCGCGAGCTGGCACGCCGCGTGTCGGCGGTCCGCGAGCTGGGTAGCTGGCTTCGCAAGTCGGTCGCGCTGGACGGCTGGCACTCGCTGCGTGAGCTGGCCCAGGGTGTGCGGGTGATGCTCCGCACTGGTCTGTGCTCGGCGTCACCAACTCCGCTCAATCCGCCGCGTGTCAGTCCGCGTCGCGAGGTCGAATGGACCAGCTTCCCGCTTGCCGAGGCCAGGGCACGACGACTCGATGGCGCGACGGTGAACGACGTGCTGCTGGCGGCGGTAACCGGCATGACCCGCAGCTATCTGAGCGCCTTGGGACTTGCCGTCAGCACGCTGGACCTGCGAGCGACCGTACCGGTCGGCATCGAACGCAGCGGTGGGCGCACCAACGCCACCGTCGGAGTGATCGCCCCACTGCCGATCGCCGAGCCCACGCCGAGTGGCCGACTGCGACAGGTCAGCAAAACGATGCGCACACTCAAGCGCTCCCGCCAGCGCGACGCCATGGATCTGATCGGTCGAATCAGCGACATTGTCTCGCATCGCCTGCTCGCCGAGGGACTCAAGGCCGCGATCCGTCACCGCCCCGGCAGCCTGGTCGTCAGCAACGTCGTCGGCCCCCCGGTCGCGCTCAGCATCCTCGGCGCTCGCCTGCTGGCCATCTATCCGTTTGCGCCGCTCAACGACACCCAGGCGCTGACGCTGGCCTTCATCAGCTACGACGGACAGCTCTTCAGCGGACTCCACGCCGATCCAGAGGCGGTCGGCGATCTGGCGGTCCTGCGCGGGCACCTGGGCGACGCCTTCGCGGAGCTACCGACCACCGCGCCACTGGCCTAGTCACTATTGGTCAACCATTTGCTGGGGCTTTTGCTCGGTAGTCTCGAAGAATTGCGAATACCAGCGGCGCAGCTTGATAATGGCACCGTCCCCATCGCAGAGCACGGGATGTGGCAGATACTCTTTGTTCTCCCAAATCTGCATATCTTCGTGATAGGTGCGCATCATCTCTGACACCACGAAGTGACGAAGCAGCCGAGACCAGCCGGGCACCATCGACTTACGAATCCAAATGGTGAGCCGATGATTGGTCTTTTCATCATCAATCGGCACGATCGACGAAAAGACCCGCGCCTCCGCACCAGCGACATGTGGGAAATGGACATAGTGGAATCCTGGCTCAATCATATGAAATTCCAAATGGCCTTTGAGCAGGACTCCGAAGCGACGCATCGAGACCATTTGGGTAATCCGCAGCTCGCGGCCCTCTTCCGTAAAGTGGTTCTCGGGCGTGTTGTGACCGTGGACAGCTCGGAAGTGAGCACTATCGACGGAGTTCTCCATGATATCTTGACCATGGATGCGGATCGCAAAGTCATAGGTTGCCGGCTTGTCGTAGTCGTCCGAGGAGAACTTCTCCATCATGGGCAGCGAGCTGCGCGGGGCCTCACCAGCTTTGCTATGGTACATAAAAATCAGGCCATAGCGCTCAGCCACCGCATGACTACCGACCCGGGCCTTGGCGGGAATCTTTTTGGCATAAGGAATATCAACACAAGCGCCGGCGCGATCAAAACACCAATGATGATAAGGACAGCGTACCGCGTTTTCTTGAACAGTTCCACCCTCGGAGAAGTGCGCACCGAGATGAGGACAAATATCGTCGATGACTCCGACTTGACCGTCTTTACCGCGAAACATGGTATAGCTGGTTCCAAATTGGCGAATCTTCTTTAGCTCGCCAGGCTTTAGCTCACTGCTCCAACCAATTTGAAACCATCCTCGCGTATAGGAAGGGAGACCGTTACGGCGTTTCTGAGACATATTTCGCATCCTTCATGCCAGTTTTTGAAACCAGCTGGTTTGGTATCGGCCAGCAAGCTATTTACTTAGGCTCAAAGCACAGAGCGAGAACTTGTAGCTTGGCAGATCGGCGCAGCTTACCATGGAGTGAGGGACGGAGGGCTGCAGCGAGCGATCAAGTTGCCGTCGGGGTTACGGTGATAACAACGGATTTCGAGGTCGGAGTGCGGCTCTTGTCGGCTCGGCTGCCGAGGGGAACCAGGACGTTGGTCTCGGGAAAGTAGGTGGCGGTGCAGCCTCGGGGAATCGGATACGGCACCACGACGAAGCGCCGGGCAAGCCGGGTCTCGCCGGCAAAGTGACTGGTCAGGTCGACGAGCTGTTTGGGCTCTAGCTTGTGCGCCTTCAGATCGTGCTCGTTCATCAAGATCACCCGTCGCCCACCGTAGACCCCGCGATAGCGATCATTGAGCCCGTAAATCGTGGTGTTGAACTGGTCGTGGGTGCGAATCGTCATCATCAGCAGCTGGTCGGAAAGCAGCTCGTGCTTGGGCAGCGGCTCGACGGTAAAATTCGCTCTTTCGGTCTTGGTGGCAAAGCTGCGGTCGCGCGCTCCGTTGGGCAGCACGAAGCCATCGCCGCCGCGCACCCGCTCGTTAAAGTGCGCAAAGCCGGGAATCGTCGCCTCGATGGCATCGCGAATCAGGTCGTAGTTGTCGCGCAGACTCAGCCACGGCACCTGACTTTTCGCCCCCAGCACCGCGTCGGCCAGCTCACAGACGATCGCGACCTCGCTGCGCAGCTGCGCCGAGGCGGGATTGAGCTGGCCTTGCGAGCGATGGACGATGCTCATCGAGTTCTCGACGGTGACAAACTGGAGACCGGTGGCTTGGCGGTCGATCTCGGTCCGGCCCAGACACGGCAAGATGAGCGACGCGCCGCCGGAGATCAGGTGGCCACGATGCAGCTTCGTCGAGACATGGACGGCGAGCCGACAGCGCGAAAGAGCCGTCGCTGTGACCTCGGTGTCTGGCGTCGCCGACAGGAAGTTGCCACCGAGCGAAAACAGCAGCCGCAGCTGGCCAGCCGCCATCGCCTCGATCGTACCGACGGTGTCGAGACCGGGCTGGCGGGGCGCGGCGAAGTCAAAGTGCTGCTCGAGGCGAGACAGAAAGCCCTCGTCGACCTTGGGCGTGATGCCCATGGTGCGATCGCCCTGGACGTTGGAGTGGCCGCGCACCGGACACAGCCCCGCGCCCGGTCGCCCGAGGTGCCCGCCGAGAAGCAGCAAGTTTACGACCTGCTGAATCGTCGCCACCGCCGCTTTGTGCTGCGTCAAGCCCATCGCCCAGCAGGCAATGATGCGGCGACTGCGCAGCCAGACCTCGGCGGCGGCACGAACCTGCTCTCGCGACAGACCCGAGTCGGCCAGCACGGTATCCCACGACACCGCATCCAGATCAGCGAGCAGCTCGTCGAGCCCAAGGGTGTGCTCGCGCAGGAACTCCCAGTCGAAGACCTTGCCGGGCTGCTTGCGCTCCTCGGCGAGTAGCTCCTTCATGATCCCCTTGAGAAGCGCCGCGTCACCGTCGATCCGCACCGGCAGAAACAGGCTCGTGATCACCGAACCACCGCCGAGCAGCTCGGTCGGATGCTGCGGGTGGGCAAAGCGCAGCAGAGCCGCCTCGGGGAGCGGGTTCACAGCGACGATCTCACAGCCACGCTGCGCCGCCTTTTGCAGGATCGACATCATGCGCGGGTGGTTGGTGCCCGGGTTCTGCCCGAGGATAAAGATCGCGTCGGCCTGCTCAAAGTCGTCGAGCTGCACCGTGCCCTTGCCAACGCCCACGGTCTCTTTGAGTGCCACGCCGCTCGACTCGTGACAGAGGTTGGCGCAGTCGGGCAGGTTGTTGGTGCCAAGCTGACGGACAAACAGCTGAAACAGAAACGCCGCCTCGTTGCTGGTCCGTCCCGAGGTGTAAAACGCGGCCTCGTGCGGCGACGACATGGCCCGGATCTCGTCGGCAATCAGGCGATAGGCAGCGTCCCAGGCGATCGGCTGATAGTGCGTCCCGCCCGGCGGCAGATACATCGGCTCGGTGAGGCGCCCATGCTGTCCCATTTCGTAGTCGCTCTGCGCGGCCAGCTCCGCGACGCTGTGACGGGCGAAGAACTCGGCGTCGATGCGGCGACGGGTGGTTTCCCAAGTGATGGCCTTGGCTCCGTTTTCGCAGAACTCAATCTCGCCACGCTCGCCGGAGGCTTCGGGCCAGGCACAGCCGGGACAGTCGACACCCTCGGGCTGATTGACCTGTAGCAGGGTCTTCATGCCGCGCAAAAGTCCGGTGTCGTTGCGACGAATCTCGTGCAGCGTCGACCAAATGGAGCTGGTGCCACCGGCTTCCTCGGCGGGCGGTCCGAGCCTTACCTGGCGGGAATCGTCGGGAGTCTGCGCCCCGGCGCGGATCTGGGCGGTGCTAGACATGCTAGAGCTTCCTCACAGTCGTCATCATCCTCGTCGCGGGCGAGCGGTCCTGGGCCATCCCAAAGCCGCTCCGCGCCGCAGTAGACGTTCAGGCGCTGTTCGCGCAAAAAACCAATCAGCGTCATGCCCGCCGAGCGCGCCACTTGCAGGGCCAGGCTCGACGGCGCGCCAATCGCCACAAACAGCGGAATGCAGGCCATGCGCGCTTTCTGAACCAGCTCGAAGCTCGCCCGCCCCGAGACGAGCAGGACCCGATCATGGAGCGGCAGCGCCCCCGCCCGCAGCTGCGAACCAATCAGCTTGTCGACGGCGTTGTGGCGCCCGACATCCTCCCGCAGCGCCAGAAGGCGTAGCTCGCGATCAAACAGCGCCGCGGCATGTAGGCCACCGGTCCGCTCGAAGGTCGCTTGGGCCTCCCGCAGCAGCGAGGGCAGCGCCGTCAGTGTACGCGCCTGGAGCTGCGGCCAGCCGGGACGCAGTGGCTCACTCGGCTCGGCGGCCAGTCCCTCGAGCGTGCTCTTGCCGCACACCCCACAGGCACTGGTCGAAAAGAAGCTCCGCTCCAGACGCTGCCGGGGCAAAAGGACATCGTCGCGCAGGGTCACAATCACGCCGTCGCCATTATTGGTACTCTCGACGGCCAGCACCTGATCGGCAGAGCGGACGATGCCCTCGCCCGCCAAAAAACCGAGTGCCAGGTCGGCATCCTCTTCGTCGCGCAGCCCAAGGGTCTCCGCCGGCGTCCGCATCGTGATGGTCAGCGGCTGCGGCGACTCGCCCTGCCCTTTTTGCACCAGGATCTGAAGCGGTGACTCGACGCAGAGCTGTTCCCGCCGCTCAGAGAGCGCACCTCCGTCGAGGTGAAGTACTGGCACTGCCTGGGTACGGCGCGTCATGTGGGGGCAAGAATACTGTCCCGCTTGCCCAAGTGCCCGACGAAATTTGCGCGGCGGTTTACTTCGCGATCGACAGCTCTTTGCCGCGGAGCGAAAACTCCTTCGACATTCCCGAGCTCGTACTCATCACGAGCGGCTGACGCAGAATCACTTCCTCGGCGGTGCCGGCCCCTTGAATCACCGTCAGCTCGCCCTGGTACTCGCCGGCACCGGCATAACCACCAGGCTTGGCGATGCGAATCCGCCACTCACCGACGTCACTGCGATCGAAGCGCTGCGCCTCGATCCCGACCTCGCCGCCTTGAAGCGTCGCCCGCTGCGGTTCGTTGCCGCGCCCCGGCGGCGTTATTTGAAGCTCCAGCTGGGCGTCGGGATGCGACCAGGTGACGGCGATCAGCAGCTTGCCGGCATAGCCCACGATGCCATCGCTGCGCCCGCGAACCCGTAGCTGCCCGAGCAAGTTCTGATCGCCCTTCTTACGAGCCTCATCGACGAGCCGCGCCAGCCGCACCGCATAGAGCGCCCGCGCCCAGGCCGGGGCTCCTTTTTGCGTCTTCTGCGCCCCCACCGCCTCGGCCACGCGACTGGTCAGCCGCAGCGCTTCATCGGTACGCCCGAGCCCAACCGCCGCATCGGCAAGCAGCAGCATCACGCCCTCGTCCTGCGGCAGAAGCCAGCTCAGCCCCTGATACTCCCGATACGCAGCGTCGAAGAAACCATGGGCACGATAGAGGTCGCCGAGCCGCCGCCGACCCCAGGGATCGAACGGTGCGAACTCGACGATCTCCGACAGCGCCCGCGCCCCTTCCGCACCTTCGCCGCGACGAATTAGGTACTCGCCCACCGCCTGACGGACCGCCGCATCAGCCCCCGGATCGATCCGCAGCGACTCGATCAGCCGGTTGGCCTCGGCAAACAGCGACTGCTTGCTGGCAGCTGCCAGCCCCTTGGCCGCGCTCGCTTCCTCGATCAGCGCCAGCAGCCGGAGCTTCAGCGACAGCGAGTCAGGAGCCAGCGCCAGGAAGCGCCGCACCACCACCAGTTGTTCCTCGACGGTACGCGCCTTCTTCAGCTCTTGCGAGAGCAGCGCTTGATCAACACCACCGTCGAGCGCCAGGCCACTCTGCGCCGCCCGAATGTCGCTCTCGGTACGCACCGCCCGCAGGATTTCCCGTCGCAGATGCGCTTGAATCTCTTGGGCATGCTCGCTGTCGTCGAAGCGGTGATAGAGGTCGACCTGCTGCGCCGTCGCGCCAACGTGAACCCGCAGGATGTCGATGAGCGCACGCCGATCGAGCCAGGTCTTCAGCTCGCAGCGGGCCTCCGCCTCGCGGAACACCGTCATGGCCCCCTCGACGCCGGGATGGCTGGTCAGGCGCTCACGCCACAGCGTCCGTCGCACCTGAAGATACGCCCGCGACGCCGAGCTACAGCGCTGCGGTCCGTCGTCGCGCTCGGGCTGGTGGAGCTGGAGCGCATAGTCGATGTCATGCGGTTTTCCGTCGGGAGCCGCCGGCAGCTTCACCGCCAAGAGCGCCCGCTCGATACATGAGTCGATTTCTTTCGAGCGCAGCGTCGACGAAGTAACCCGCACATCTTTGGGCAGACCGTCGAGGCCGAGCTTGATCTTCAGCTCGACGCGACCCGATAGGCCCGGATTGCCGGCGGCCCGACGCTCGTAGCACAGCCGGGCGGCGCTGCTCTGCCCCGCCAAGGCCCGCACGTACATCTCGCTGATGGGGACGGTGCGGACGCTCTGCGTCGAGACGCCGGCCTCCAGCACCATCGCCGAGTCCTGAGGCGCCATTCCGCGCAGCGCCGGCGGCACGAACTGCCCCGCCTCGCGATCACCGACCATCGGTCGATAGGTCTCCCCGCCCGACGGCTCGACGAGGAGCGCCGTCCACGGCGTCACCACCTGAAAGCGCTTACCAATGTCGAGAATCGCTTCCCGCCCCGAGGCCCGCTCGAGCAGCCCCTGCATCCGCAAAAGCGCCCAGCGCCGCGCCAGGTCGCCACCGTCCTCGATGGTCCGCACCGTCAGATCATGCGACTCGAGGAACGGCTGACCATCCCGCAGCCCGCGCACCACCAGCTTGCCGGGCATCCCACGATCGGCCCGCAGCCGCGCCACCACCGTCAGTGCATCGCCGCTCTCGATTGTCACCGGCTCGTCGGGATAGACCACATCGGCCGCTTCGCCCAGCTCGACGCGAACATTGGTCAGGCTCGGCTGGGCAATCCGCTCGAGCAGGTAGAGCGCTGCCCGCGACGCATCCGGCGCATCCTCAATCCGCACCACGCCCGAGCGCACGCCCGAGTGACAGAGCGACTCGAGGAGCGGCAGGTTGGCATCACTCCCGACGGCCGCCGCAAAGAACCGGGGCAGCTCTCCAAGCTGCTGAAGGTGCTCGCGCAGCTCATGCGGGGTCAGCGCGCCCACCGTCGGTCGTCCGTCGCCGATGTAGATGACCGCGCCTTGCCCACGCGGCAGAAGCTCGACGGCACGCTGGAAGGCATTCTGGAGGTTGGTCGCCCCACCCGGCGTCTGTTTGCTGAGCTGGGCGTCGAGCTGCTCAATCCGCTCCTTGGTCGCGGGCGCCATCGCGTCAGCGCTCAGCGTCGCTGCCCCGAGGGAAGCCGCTACCACCGCCACCCGATCCTGCGGCGTCAGTCGCTTGAGGATGGCTTGCGCCGCGCTCCGCCCGAGACTGAGCCGCGCTTCGTCGGTGCCCGCCGAGACATCGACCAAAAGCACCACATCGAGCCCCTTGACCGGCTTGCCTGGCGTCGGAACTGGCTGCAAAAGCAGATAGCGCTGGCCATCGAGATCGTCGCCTCGGAAGCCGACGAGGCGCTCTTTGACCCGGTCTTTGCCGTCGATCAGGTCGAGCACGAAGTCTGACGACGGCTTGAAGTCACTGCGGCGCAGCGTCACCACCGAGCCCTCGAGCTGCGCGCCCATGCCGGCTTGCAGCGCCGCCGCCTGCGCCCGCGAGACCTCGACGGTCAGCGAAAACTCGCCGAGGTTCGACAGCGAGCCCGCCTGCATCTGCGCGCTCTGGCCCATCGGATAGACGTAGGTCCGTCGCACCGCGTCGGCATAAGGGATGTGCGGCAGCCACTCGCGATAGCGCATCACGACCCGACGGACCTTGCCCGGCGCGATGTTGCGAATCAGACCACGATAGCGTCCGGAGCCCGCCCACTCGAGGTTGGCGGCGAAGTTTGACACCCCGCTCGCCTGACGATCCATCGGCAGCACGGTGCCACGACGCGGTGCGTTATCGCCTTCCGCGACGGCAAAGTGCTCCAGAATCGCCGCCTCCGGCAGCCGCACCGTGTAGAGCCCTTCGAGGTACTCTGAGCGCGGGTTGAAGAAGGTCTGCTCGACGGTGGTCGTCGCGAGGTCGCCATCGATCGTGACGCTGACCTCATGGGCGCGAACAATCAGCGGCGTCCGCGCCGTCCCAAGCCCCGACGCTGGCCGCGCCGTCAGCTGCCCAACCCCCGCAGGCTCAAGCGCCCGCAGTGGTCCTGGCTCGGCCAATCCGAGCGTGAAGTCGTCCCACAGCGCCTGCGCCGTCTGCTTGGCCTCACCGCCCGCGACGAGCAGCGTGAGCCCTGACTCGAGACGACCGGACTTGTCACCGAACTTCCACCCGGCCTGCCCGCTCGCGCAGTAAATCTTGGCGCCTCCGTCGGTCAGCGTCACCGCCAGCCCGGCTTTTTGCGCCGCCAGCGTCACGCCCGCTGCCACAATCGGAACATCGGCACCGACGCGGGCATCGATCCAGGCGCGACCACTCCGCACCTCCAGCCCCTTGTCGAGCAGCTGAACCTTACTGTCCTGGTCGAGCAGCACCCACGCCCCCGCATCCAGGTACAGCGAAGCCCGAACTCCCGTTGGTGTGGTGACTTCACTACCCGCTTCGAGGCGCTGATTGCGAGCAATCGGCAGCGTCAGCTTGGCGCGCTGGATGGTCGCCCCGTCGCGGCTCGCTTCCACCGAAGCCACCGTCGGCTGGGGCGGCGGCAGCTTGGTACAAGCCCCGAGCAATAGCACCGTCGCCGTCGCCCACAACAAGAGCCGCCCCGGACCTTTTCCGCCCTGCATGTCTTTGCGTACAAATCGAAGCATATCCATGGCGACCCCTTACTGCGGCAGCAGCCGTCCGTCGCGGAGCAGGAAGCGACGCTGATCCAGCTCCCCGGCCAGCTTGAACTTGCTGCTCAGCAGCCTCTCGTCTTTTTGACCTTCCGCGACCACCACCGTCAGCACCACGTCGTAGCCAATGGCCCGCGCGCGATCCTGCCGACGCACCTCGACGAGGTACTCACCCTGCGGCGTTGCATCCTTGTGACTGTGCCAACCGAGCAGACCAAACTGCGGCGCCAGATCCATCGCTGGACCCGCCGACTCGCCCGGTGCAGCCACTCGTAACTCGAGATCAGCCTCGGGATGCGCCCAGGTCAGCAGCACCCGCACTGGTCGATACAGACCCTCAATGCCGCTCTGTCGTGCCCGCAGGTTGAGCAGCGCCAGCTCCTCGGCGGTGTCCTTGCCCTTCTGCGTCCGCGCCTGTTCGCGCAGCTCGGCCAGTCGCAGGCTCGACCACAAGAGCGCAACTTTGGCGAGGCCACTCTCACTCCCCGGCTCGGCATCTCCGACGACGCGCTTCTCCAGACCGAGCGCCTCTTCGACCTTGCCGGCGCCCGCCGCTGCCGCCGCTTGCAGGATCAGCACGGCGTTGTCCCCCGGCTGGAGCTGTAGCAGCGTCTCATACTGACGGTAGGCCTCGTCGTACCAGCCATGCGCCCGATAGAGATCGCCGAGCCGCCGTCGGGCCAGCGGATCTTCGGGAGCAAACTCGACGATCTCCGAGAAGGCCCGTCGCGCACCCACCTCATCACCGAGGCGAACAAACAGCTCACCGACGGAGGTTCTCGCCTGGGCATCGGCATAAGGATCACTCCGCACTTCCTCGGCGGTCCGACGGGCTGACTCCGCCTCGCCGAGCGCTTCCTCGGCTTCCATCCGCAGAATGCGCAGCTTGAGATCGCCGGGCCACTTCGCGAGCAGCTCCTCGAGCCGGGTCAGCCGCTCGGGCAGCGACTTGGCCTTGGCCACCACCTCTTGCGCGAGCATCGCCCGCTCCTCGTCGCCGAGGCCGAGCCCGTCATAGACCACCCGCAGATCGCGCGGGCTGCGCACCTCACCCAAGATGGCGTGGCGCAGGAAGTCCTGGTCGTCGGGCTCGTCGGACAGGTTGTTGTGCAGCTCGACCATGCCTTGCGGACCACCGACGTTGCGCAGCATCAGCTTGAGCAGCTCGCGACGCTCCGACCAGCGACGAACCTCGCAGCCACTGACGGCATCCTGGAGCACTTCCAGCGCTCTGCGCACACCGCCCGACAGTCGCTCTTTCCACAGCTGCCGACGCTCATCGAGCGGCTGCGTCGACGCCGGCGAGCAGCCCTTGGGACGGTGCGTGAGGATGCCCACCAGCACCGTGACCTCTGGCGTCGAGATCTCGACGGCGGGAATGGACGACTCCGCAAACATCGGCTGCGCCCCACCCGACGAGTCACCGCTGAAAACGAATGGATAGACGACGATCACCAGGCCCCCACGCGGCTTCGGGAACTCCCATCGGCGTACTGCCGAAGCGACGCACTGCTCCAGCGAAGGATTGCCCACCGTCGAGCTTTGGACGTTGCTGGTTAGCACCGAGCCCTCGGCGCCGATCGTAAACTGGACCATCACTCGACCGGCTCCGCGAGCGCCCCGCACAAGTTCCCGCTCTTGACAGAACCGCACCTCGTTGAGGTGGCGACGGATGATGCGACGAATCAGCTCTTTGTCGAGCGAGCCACGGACTTCGGGGGCGCCCAACGCGACCTCGGACGCAACGCCCTTGCGACCACGCAGTGACATCGGCTTGGCACCGTAGCCGCCGCTGCCCGAGCCGCGACCAATGGTGCCGAGGTTGCCGATCCCAATGGTTCCTTCGCCGGCCCCGCCTCCGCCTTTGCCAGAGCCGACCAGACCGACGACACCCAACAGACCGTCGCTGGAACTATCACCACCCTCGGGCTCCGCGTTCTTGTCCGCAGCAGCCATCCTTTTTGCTTTCTTCGCCGGGGCGCGCTCGCCTTCGTCATAGTCGGCTTTTTCCCTCGCCATCGACGACTTCGGGGAGGCCGGCACAGCCGCTGCCGCTTGCGCTGCCGGTAGCGGCGCTTCGTCATCAGATGGCTCGGCCTTGGCCTCTTCCGCATCTCTTGAGACCCGACGACTGGCGCTGCTGCGGTCTTTGAGGAAAGCCGCTTTGCCGCCCATCTTCCCCTCTGCTCCTGGCGTCGTCGGCGCATCTCCAGTCACTGTCACCGCCGGAGGTGCCATCGGCGCCGACTCGCTCCGGCTAAACGACGGTGCGGATTTGCTACAGCCCGCTGCCCGCACCTCGGGAATTGTCCGCTCGAGCGCCGAGACCTCTTCCTCACTCGGCACATAGTACGAGGTATAGGGCGTAATCAGGTTCTGACGAACCCCCAGCTCGGCGACTTCTTCGACGGTGGCACCGCTCTCGAGAAGCTGACCGAGCCGCGCCTGCGACCAGCGCAACCGCAGATCCGAGGTGTTGTCGATGGCATGTCCCTCGATCCGATAGGTCCGCTTAAACGACTGCCCGAGCTGCACACCTTCGACGGTAATGCTCTGAGGCAAGCGCTTCTTGAGCCGCGCCAAAATGAGCAGCGGCTCGCCCGCTCGCACCGCCACCGACTCACGCGGATAGACCCGATCGAGCGAACTACCGACGTCCACGCGCAGCTTGCTGACCGCCGGACGACTCAGGTGCGCCACCACCCGCAGCGCGGTCTCGGCGGCACTTGAGCGATCACCGACGCGGAAGGCCTGGCCGGCACTCGACTCACATAGCCCACTGAGCAGATCAAGGTTGGCATCATCACCGACGCCCACCGCATAGAGCCGCAGCGGCTGAGGCAGACTGGCCAGCCGCTCGCGCAGGTTCCGCAGCGATAGCTCACCGACGGTAGGCTTGCCATCACCGACGTACAGCACCGCGCCCAGACGATTGGGATCGAGCCGTGCCGCCGCTTCACTGAGAGTCCGGCCCAGATCGGTCGCCCCGCCTGTGGTCACCCGTCCAAGCTGTTCGAGGAGCTGGTTGGCGGTCTCACCACTCATCGGCGTCCAGGTCACCGGCGTCGGCGCTTCCTTCTTTCCCGAGCGGTTCGCCGTCACGGCATGGGCATCGAGATCCGCCCCGAGCAGCACCACCCGATCATCGGGCCCGAGCCGCCTGAGCACCGACTCAATCAGCGTCCGCGCCATCGCCAGGTGCGTCGCATCGGTGGCCGCCGAGACATCGACGAGCAGCGCCAGATCGAGCGGCGCGCGCTCACTGGCCGTCGGTACCGGCGCTGGCAGGGTCCGAATCAGGACATAGTCATCTTCCGGCTTGCCGGCATGGCCACCGGGACGCGGCGGATCTTCGTGGGCAACGCGATAGACCCGCGCCACATCGTCGGAACGGCTCGGACCGACCAGCTCGACGACTAGATCGGCGCTCGGCACGTAGTCGGTACGCTGGAGCACCACTCGCTTGAGATCGCCCGACAGCACCGAACCCAGCCCCGAGCGAACCTCGCTGGCACCGGCGCGACTGGCATCGACCTCGATGGTCAGCTCTTGGATAATCGGCGCGCCCGCACCCGCCGCCGCCCCCATCGGAAAGCGGTAGGTCCGCAGCGAGTTGCCCGGCCCGCCGAGCGGCAGCCACTGACTGTAGGTGTATAGGACCTTGCGCGTCGAGCCCGGTGGCAGCGGATAGAGCCGCGCCTTGAACTGGCCCGGAGCCTCCCACTCGAGCAGAGCCGGATCATGCGTCGAGCCCGCGTAGACCTTCGACTCGTAGTCGCGCCGCGCCGTCTCGCGCTCTTTGACGTAGCCATCGACGTACTGGCCGCGGCGATCGATCGCAAAGCGCGACAGGATCGCGTCCTCAGGCAAGCGAACCCGGAAGATGCCTTCGAGCGTCGCATCAGCCGGATTGAAAAAGGTCTCTTCGACGGTGGTAATCGCCAGATCGTCTTCGACCCGCACCCGAACTTCCAGGTGATTGAGCGACAGCGGAAAGCGCGCTTGTCCGAGATCGCCAGGCTTGCGCGCCCCGACTTCACCGAGGCCCGGTGCACCACGACCGACGCGCGGGTCCGGCCAGGCCAAGCCCCCCGTCCAGTCGTCCCACAGCGCGATCGGTGCAACCTTGGCCCCGCCTTCACCAGCGAGGGAAAGCTGCTCACCGGCGTGGACGATCCCGCGCGTGGTACCGACGTAAGCCACCTCACCGCGCACCACCACAAGACGAGCCGAACCGCTGCCGACGCTGACCTCGCAGCCCGCGGAGGAGGCCAGCAGCGTGGTATCGGCGACGGCAATCTCGATCCGACCGCCGCCCTTGGCATCGACCCACAGCCGGCCTTTGAGAAGCTTGATTCCGGTCTCGGTGATCAGCACCTCGCTGCCACCATCGACCAGAAGGCGAGCGCCGACGTCATGATGGAGCAGCGCTTGGGCCTTCTCGGCGACGACGACCTTCTGACCGACCGTCGCCCGTTCCTCGCCACCTACCGCGTGGTGTCCAGAGCTGCCTTCAAGCTCGACCGGGGTCCGGACCACCTCGACGCTGGCAACCGAAGTGACTGCCGCCAGCTTGGGCCCGCACGCGGGAAGACCTAGTGACATCGCCGAAATCAGCAGCGCAGCGAGCGGCGCATGCCAACCAAACCAAGCCAGCCAAGGTCGTCCCGCCAACCGATGGGAGTACCGCATGGAACCTGCCTGCCCCTTCAGTTTTACGAGGGGAGCACGTATCTTACCCGAGAATGTCTGATTTTTGGGAGGTTCTTTGATGGTGATGGTGACGGAGATGGTGACGGACCCTGGTTCCTCGACTGCGACGGCGCACGCTGGTTCTTCCTCGATGGCTGGCGCGCTGGCTTGCTTTGCCCAGACCGTCGACTATGCGGCGCGCTCGGCGGTGTACTTTGGCTCTCGGACTGCCGTCGTCGATGTCGAGCGAGGCGCAGAGGGCCGCTTTGACTACCAGACGCTCAATCTGCGCGCGACTCGGCTGGCCCGGTTTCTGGTAGGTCGCAGCGTAGTGAAGGGAGACCGCGTCGGCCTGCTCGCCCAAAACGGCATTGAGTATCTCGACCTGCTGCTCGCCTGCGCCAAGCTCGGAGCGATCTTTGCGCCCTACAACTACCGGCTGCACCCACGAGAGCTGCACGAAGTGGTCATGAAGACGGCGCCCAAGGCACTGGTCTACGGTCCCGAGTATTCCGAGCATGCGGCCTATCTGCGCGCCCAGCCGCCACAGCTTCTTCCGCATGTGGCGCTCACCACGTATTTGCTGACCGGACCCTCGACCGGACTTTCGGGCCCAGGGAGCGACGGGACTCTGTCGTTTGAAGACGTGGTGACGCAGACCTCCGCCGATGGACCCGCGTTCTTTGCCGCCGGCCAGGGACCGAGTGGCGAGGACATTCTCTGTCTGCTCGGCACCGGCGGTACCACCGGGCTTCCCAAGTCGGCGATGATCTCGCACCGCATGGTCGCCCACAACGCGCTGACCACGATGATCCACGAGCTAGTCCCCGGCGACGTGACGGTGGTCCACACGCCGATGTTTCATACCGGCGGGCTGCTCGTCTATGCGCTGCCGCTGCTTTTGTCCGGTGGCAAGGTCCTCATCATGCGCAAGTGGGACGCCGCGGAGCTGCTCCGGCTGATCGAACGCGAGCGGGTGACGATGTTCTTCTGCGTGCCGACTCAGTACCAGATGCTGCTCGACACGCCGAGCTTCGCCAAGACCTCGTTTTCGTCGGTGCGCTTTGTGACAAGTGGCGGAGCGCCGCTGCCCGTGCCGCTGATTCACGCCTTCCGACAGGTTCACGACATTCCGTTCAAGCAGGGCTTTGGCATGACCGAGTTTGGTCCGGGCTGCTTCAGCATGGGCGCCGAGTATGCGCACAGCAAAGCCGGCTCGATTGGTCGCCCCAATGCCTTTGTCGCCGCACGGGTCGTTGACGACGACGGCCACGACCTGCCCATCGGCCAAGCCGGCGAGCTACTGCTCAAAGGACCGGCGATGTTTTCCGGCTACTACGAGGACGAGTCGGCCACCCGCAGCGCCATCGACGACAGCGGCTGGTTTCACACCGGCGACATCGCCCGCACCGATGCCGAGGGCTTCTTCTACATCGTCGATCGCAAAAAAGACATGTTCATCTCCGGCGGCGAGAACGTCTATCCGGTCGAGATCGAGCGCGCTCTGTACGAACACCCGGCGGTCAAGCAGTGCGCGGTGATCGGGATCGCCGACGAAAAATGGGGCCAAGTAGGCCGCGCCTTCGTCGTCCTTCACTCCAACGCTGACGCAAAAGCGCCATCGGAACAGGAGCTGCTCGACTTTCTGCGCCGCAAGCTGGCCCGCTACAAGGTCCCCAAGGCGCTTTGTTTCCTGTCCGAGCTACCGCTCTCCCCCGCCGGAAAAATCCTGAAGCGCGCACTCACCGAAGTCTAGTTCTCCGCTCAGCGTGCGCCGGCTGCTGGGACGTGGTTGGCGTTTGTTTGCGTCCGCTCGGCTTCCGCGATGGCGGCGAAGGTGTAGCGAGCCTTCTTGTGCAGCGCCTCCTGCATCAGCTCCAACATCGCTTCGCTATGGCGGAAGAAGTTCCGCTTCAGTGCGGCATCACTGGCATAGGCGCGCGAGATCTCTGCCAGAGACCAGGCGGTTGGGAAGGGCTCGTAGCGCAGCGGCTTCTCCCGCAGCCACCACTCGGTAAAGCCAAAGCGCTCGTGGTTCGCTTCGTAGATCTCTGTACCCGGATAGGGAACCAGAACCCCGCGTGCATTGAATCCTCCCGCGAGTCCCTTGGCTTCATCAAGGAAGGCCAGCGTGTGCCGCAGCTGCGCCTCGCTCTCGTCGGGCCAGCCAAACATCAGGTTCACCACCGTGTGGACAGACAGCTCCCGCGTCCACTGGAGCACCTGAAGCACCCGCTCGACCTTCACACCCTTGCCGATGCGGAGCAGCATCTCCGGATCGCCGCTCTCCATGCCGATGTCGACGCCGCCGCAGCCTGCCGCGCGCATCAGGGACAGGACCTCACGCGACAGGTGCAGCGGGTGGGCGGTACACGACCAGCTGACCCCCTGGAGGCAACGCTTAAGGGCGGAAGATAGCTCCTCGATGCGACGCTGGCCCACAGCAAAGGAGTCGTCGAAAAACGAGAACGCCGTCATGCCGTAGCGCTCCCGCAAGACCGCAACCTCGTCGGCGATGGCTTCGGCGCGGCGGTAACGGAAGCGACGCCCGGTGACGTTGTTGCAGCAGAAAGTGCAAGCCGCCGGACAGCCCCGACTCGACAAAAGTCCATAGGGAGGCAGCGGCGCGCTCTTGCCGTACCAAGCCGGATTGAACAGATCAAGGGCCGCCACCGGCGAGGGCAGCGCATCCAGATCGTCATTCGAGAGCAGCGCAGAAGCGGTTGTGCGGCGGACTCCGAGGGACGATGGATGCAGCAGTCCAGGGACCTGCGAAAGAGCGCGCTTCCCATCGAGCGCCTCCGCCAACGCCGGCAGAGAGTGCTCCGCCTCGCCAGTCAGGACAAAACGGAAGCCAAAGCGCAGCGGCTCCTCTGGGCAGACCGTGGCGTGAGGACCCCCAGCGACCAGGACAAAGCGGTCCCGAAGCTCCGCGGCCAGCGCATAGGCATCTGTTGCATACAGGGTCTTCACATGCAGACCAACCAGCGTCGGAGCGAACGAAGCGACAAGGTCAGCAATTGCCGCCGGATCGCGGGGAGCAAACGGCGCAGAGGCATCAAGCAGCGCCACCTCATGACCCCGCGCCCGGAGTGCGGCAGCGAGGTAACAGAACGACAAAAGCGGCGTCTGAACCGGCTCCGGAGTCGGCGGATTGATAAGAAACACACGCCCCACAGCGGCATCGTAGCATTCCCCATGCGCAGTCGGTCCGGCGTAAGATGCGGCCCATGAAGAAGCTCCAACAATTGTTCGGACAGAAGCTGCCCGCGCTGCATATCAAGCTGTGGTCTGACGATGCCGTGGAGAGGCGCGACGCAGACCACGGCAGCGTGGCGATTTTGCAGCACGGCTTGTCTACACGGCATGACAGATGATCATCGACGTCGCCGACGAGTCATAGATCCAGTTCATGAGCCGCGCTGTCCAAACGCTGATTGTCGACAACTACGACTCCTTTACCTTCAATCTCTATCAGTTGGTCGCGAAGGTAAACGGAGCCCTGCCGCTGGTTGTCCGCAATGACCAGCTCGACTGGACAGAGCTGCGCGCGCTTCCCTTTGACAACATCATCATCTCGCCCGGCCCAGGCCGACCCGATCGAACCACAGACTTCGGAGTCTGTCGCGAGGTGATTCTGCACGCAGAGGTGCCGCTGCTCGGAGTCTGTCTCGGACATCAAGGCTTGGGCGTGCTCTACGGAGGCCAAGTCTGTCACGCTCCCGAGGTCATGCATGGACGATCCAGCGCCATTTATCATGACGGCTCGCCGCTGTTTGCCGGCATTCCGCAGGGCTTTCAAGCAGTCCGTTATCACTCGCTGATGGTGAAGCCGCAGCTTCCCGATTGTCTTTCACGGAGTGCCTGGACCGAAGATGGGATTGTGATGGGACTCAGGCACCGGACGCTGCCGCGCTGGGGCGTGCAGTTTCATCCAGAGTCGATCTGTACGGAGTATGGCGCGCAGCTCCTTTGCAACTTTCGCGAGCTGACTTGTCGTGCCAGACTTACGCCCCATACACGGAGCTTTCCGGTAGGAATCTCGGTGATCCCGACGCAGGCGAGCGCACCAGAGACTCCCATTTCGCTACAGATTCACAGTCGCAAGCTCGCGATTCC
>Ga0154020_10000244_pt1 | contig 64497 bp, 65 predicted proteins | sample Klosneuvirus_201_FD_109709 | JGI IMG/M metagenome (GOLD analysis project Ga0154020, IMG submission 109709) | Active sludge microbial communities from wastewater, Klosterneuburg, Austria - Klosneuvirus_20160825_MG | ecosystem: Engineered > WWTP > Aerobic digester > Activated sludge | place...
GTGCCTAATCCGATTTCGGGCTTATGAGTTGCGTAACTATTTAAACTACCTAAAAAGAATATGACAAGAAGTAAGCCAAGATTTGAATTGAACATCAGACTCCTAATCATTATTAACTTCTCAATACTGAAAGTCGATTTGCTTTAGCAAGTATGAGTCCTGCAATACTCTTTTGTGCTATAGGGCTTGCATTCCATAAATAGTTCTTGATTATTTTCTAAGGGGGCGCTCATTCTGGCAGGAATTTGTTGAGTGGTTCCATTAATGAGATCAATTTCTGATTCATAAATATGGGCACGATAGTGAAATAAGTTAGACATATCCTTTTGAACAGTGAATATAATTAAATTATTTCCATAAACGATACTGCCTGTGAGAAAGTTATTAGGATTATTTGGGGTTTCAATTAGTTCAACAAAATTTGTTTTATTTTGAGAGCTGATTCCACCAAAACATAGTAAATTGTCTTTAGCAAGGCTCATATGAGAAAACAGTTGAGTTGCAGCCAATAATAGAAAAAAAATAATAGATCTTTTTGTTGTATACCAATTCATTTTAAAGCTCCTTTTTTAGCACTATTGAACTAAATTGAACCCTTGGGCAAATTAAAAATTATTAAAGTTCATCATCTGGATGATTTCTCTTGTGGCGATCCAGAATTTTTTTAACTTTGACCCCATAGGCCCAACTTACAGTAATGATAAATTTTATGGTAACAACAATTAAGATCAACTTTAAAGAAGCCCATTTCTCAATCCACATCCAAAACATAAGCCCATAAATTATCAATGAGCTAACCATGAAGAAGAAAAAAAGATTATAATTCATTGGTTCTTTCTCTAATTTTAATCATTGTTTAGTCCTTTATGAAATGCGTCTTCCAGACATTTTCAATTTGATTAATGAGCTTTGGCATCTGAGATAAATATATTGAGGTAGGGCCATCACAAAGTGCAGCCTCTGGATTAGGATGAGTTTCAACAAAAATACCATCAACACCGACTCCCATTGCAGCACGAGCCAGAGCTGGAGCTAAATCGCGTCGACCTCCACTGGTCCCATTATTAGCACCTGGCATTTGGGTAGAATGAGTGATGTCCATAATCACTGGTTTTTCAAAAGCTCTCATTTCTACAAGACCTGTCATATCATTAATAAGACGGTTGTAACCAAAAGAAGAGCCTCTTTCGCACAGTAAGATTTTACTATTACCTTGGGCTTCAGCTTTTTTTACTATCGCTCCCATATCCCAGGGAGCCATAAACTGACCTTTTTTAATGTGCATTACTTTGCCTGTTTTTGCCACTTCGACTACAAGATCAGTTTGTCGGCATAGAAATGCTGGAATTTGAATCACGTCTGCAACATCTGCGACGGCTTCGACTTGAATGGTTTCATGGACATCCGTTAATAGAGGACAACCCACTTTGGATTTGATTCGTGCTAACTGAGCAAGGGCAGTTTTTAGGCCAGGACCACGAAAGCTACCAATGCTTTGCCGATTTGCCTTGTCATAGGAACACTTTAGAATCCAAGGTATTCCCTTTTCTTGAGTGAGTTTTTTAAGCTCTTGAGCCACCTCTAATACAAGCCCCTCATCTTCGATAATATCAGGTCCTGCAAATAACACCCAATGTTTCAGTGAGCCCCATTCGATGGTTCCACTTGGAGTTTGAAGAGTCACTGGTGAGAGGGCTTGAAAGTGACTGAGAGAATCATTAGAGTTGGAAGTGCTTTTGTTTTGATCTGAAGATTCAATATTTTTATTTTGCATAGAGCTCAAGCTAGCATAATAAACCTATGAATAGAAATATTTTTTATGTTAAATCATCAATTTCAATGGGGGATAATAGAGAATGACATTTACTGCAGCTCCCAGAAATTGCAGCAAATGCCGTTTTCAACGTAAATTGAACGAAAATTTATTGGCGTGTGGCAATGACTTTCAGCATAAGCTCTTTTTGATTTGCTTGATCACCATTCACTGTAATGGTCGCTTCTGACCCAATTTTAGTTAAAACTTGTGGTGTCGACTTGATTATACTTGTGCCATCATTCGCCTCAATGTCAAATTTCATCAATATTCCGTCTTTTATTTTTTCATCACTAGCATTGGTTGCTAAAACTTTCATTCGATAAATAGATTGATGCTCTTCAGAGATCTGACTGATTTCAGCTGTCTCGCCAGCAATAGTAATTATTTTAGGAGAGGAGATCAGTTTGCCGTTAATAAAAAGTTTTGCAGAAATCATAATGTTTTTCGATAAAGCAGAAGCATTATGTGAAGTTAAGAGTCCCATTAAGATTATTAACAATGGCATAGTTTTACCCCTTTTAGCTAAATAATTTCTTTTGTTCTAAATTAATAATATTTGAGTGAAAATAAAAGGCAAGATAAAAACAAAATAGATACTAAATATATCTTTCAATACAACTCAAATAATTAAAATCAAACTTAAAGATAAATAAATGGTGTCGTAGTAGAATAAAATTTAGATAAAATGGCACAAAATACGGATCAAGTGATCCATATCGAGTTTTTAGTGTTGGATAGATTAAAAAGTGGAACCTAAGTACAATCTAAGAAGTATTCCGGTGTCATCTTTGAGATAAGCTTGTTTGCTATCGGAAAACTCCCATAAGCCAAATGATGAGGGAGAGATGCTTTCGTTTACAACTTTATAGTAAATTGGTTTTGCATAACCAATCCAGTCACAACCAATTGTAAAATTCTCCCACTGCCACTGGTTTCCAATTGCAATGCTTGAATTCAAATTATAACCAGAAAAGGAGTTTAAATAGGCTTCATTGGAGGCTAATGAATTACCCTTCATAGTAAAATCATATTTAGAAAAATCCAGGCCAGCTCTAAAATAGAATGAATTAGAACTAAAATATTTATAATGAATTCCAAAGCTACTATACTTTGTATCTGAAGTGCCATCGCTAGAATCAATGGAACTATTTAATGTTCCCTTTCCAGATCTTAAGTCTAATAAAATCAATTGATTTGGATCTAAGTGACTTCCTAATTCAATCCCAGTATTATTTGTAAAACTTGGTCCCTGTCCTCCTAAATTTGCAATAACGGTATTATTTTTATTGATTCGATTCGCTTCACTTGAATCTTCGTAAACTTCTCTTTTTTTCTTTATGATTACAATTTCTTCGGTAGCGGCCTGAAGATTGGATAAAATTGATATCATTAAAAATAAAAAAATAAATACTCGCATAAAGGCCTCCAATAATTTTTTTTGAATAAGTTTTGAATTAGTATTCCAAATACCTTAGGTTCTGATACTTTAGTTTCAAGCAAAGAGTATTAAGACTGAGTTTTTATATAGATAATAGCCATTAATGTAAAGTATAATTATTTAATTGCATAACAATTAAAATCTTTTGAATTTTAATAAGATAGCATCAGATAGATCTGGCTTTACCAAGGATGAAGCGACATTTTTTGTAATACTTTGAATTTTTTTTATTTTCATTAGGATAAATGATTTTTTTAAAAAACGATTTTTGAATCAAAATGAACTAACCAATAGTAAATAGTCCTATTAGTTACTGCTCTAAAAATATTATACGATGCAGTATTAAGTGGCTAACCCAACATCCTATTCTCGAGGTGCGGACGAAGTAAGCGTGAGGTCTATTCTTCCTTGGACACAAAAGTGAACTTAGAGGCAATGAAAGATCATAGGTTTTTAGGATAGACTTTAAACCTTAGTAGGATCTTTGAATTTGTTACTGTTAATGTTACAAGAGGCTCGACAAATGAGTTTTCCAAATATAGTGTAAATGAGCAATTGAAAGATCGATTTGGAGCGGAATGAGAAAGATTTTTCTATTATTCCGAATTGGATCTTCTGATCAATCAATACAAATTTATGAGGAACTGTAAATGGCTCAGTTAAGAGTAGATAAGAAAACACTTTCTTCAACTAAGAAGAAAAAAGTTTTACAAGGTAAATTGAAAAGCAAACAAATCGAAAAAAACATTAAAAATATGGAGATGGCGAAGATGACAAAGGTTGGAAAAGTGACAACAGTTACTTTATCTCACAAACGATCGACTTCAAATGCTTCAAAATCGAGTAAGAAATCTAATTTTTATGGATTAGAAAAGGGACTTATTCTTAAAATTCATAATAGCATGGTACAGAGTCGGGCCTTAGAGGAACGTTTAATTAAAATTTATAAAGCTGGTGATGCCTACTTTTGGATAGGTGCTCCAGGTGAGGAGGCATGGGGTGTTCCGCTTGGAATGCATGTCAATAAAGGTCACGGACCAGAGTATGATTGGTTGCATTTGCATTATAGAGGTACTCCTACTTTGATCGCCATGGGAATGCCGATGATCGATTCCATTCGATTGATTATGAATCGCGCAACGGATACCTGTACCGGTGGTCGAAACTTTTCTAATCATTATTGTTTTCCAAAGTGGAATGTGGCGCCCGTTTCGTCTCCCATCGAAGTGCAATATTTACAAGCGATTGGAACAGCTCACGTTCAAAAACGCCAACCGAGCGCAAAGGGTGTTACGATTGTGACTGGTGGTGATGCTGGAACGGCAGAGGGTGATTTTGCTTCATGTCTAATTTGGTCATCACGCAAGGGCAATGAATTGCCGATGCTCATCACAGTTCAAAATAATCAATGGGGGATTTCGACAAACTTTGATGGACAACATGGAGAAGCTCAAATTTCTGATCGTGCGCGGGCCTTTAATATGCCGGCGGAAACCATAAATGGAAATGACCCAATTGAATCATATATAAAAATTCAAGAAGCCATGGATTATATACGAAAAACTCGCAAACCAGCCTTTCTTGAAGCGATGGTTTCTCGTCTCTATGGTCACTCTTCTGCTAGTGGAGCCAATTTTATAAAGGCGGAAGATGATTGTCTGATCCAATTTGAAAAAAAATTGGTGGATGCTGGATATTTAAAAACTCATGAGGCTAAAATTCTGTTTGATAATTATGAGACTGAAGCTCAAAAAATTGCCGATGAAGTAAGAGCAGAGCCCTTTCCTAATCCATCGACAATTTGGGATCATACCTATGCGAACAATGAAAATGCAGATTGGAGAAAATTTTAATGGCAAATATGGCACAAGCTATTCGTATGGCGCTCCATTATGGTGAAGAAAATTTAGGTGTAAAAGATATTTTTGGCCAAGACGTAGGCGCGCCCTTGGGAGGTGTGTTTACGGCAACTCAAGGATTGAAAACAAGCTGGAATGCTCCGCTTGATGAGCGAGGAATCATTGGCATGGCCATGGGGATTGCAATGGCTGGTGATCGATGTGTAGCTGAGATTCAATTTTGTGATTATATTTTTAATACCATTGATTTATTAAAAATTGCTGGGAACACAGCCTGGGTTACCAATGGCAACTACCATCTTCCAATGGTTGTAATGACGCCTGTGGGTGCTGGGATTCGTGGTTCTATTTATCACAGCCATTCATTTGATGCATGGGCATCACGACTTACCGGCTGGAAGGTGGTTATGCCATCGACTCCCATCGATGCTTATGGATTGCTATTGTCAGCGATAGAAGATCCTAATCCTGTTTTGTTTATGAATCCTAAAGCATTAATGCGAGTGCGGGGAGAAGAGTTGATACCTGGTGAACCAGAATCTGAAAGAGAACTCAAAGCTATGATTGATGCACCTATTGGAGATCGAAGTCAGTGGAAGCCCCGTTGGCCAAAACTACAAGCTCATCACATACCTATTGGAAAGGCTCAGGTGACTCGAACAGGGGAGCATATTACAGTTGTAAGTTATGGTCGCCAGCTATTGAGTTGTAATCAAGTTGCCGATGAATTAAGAACTGAAGGACTTTCAGTCGAAGTGATCGATCTAAGAACAATTTATCCTTATGATTGGACTTGTATTAAAGAATCAGTGATGAAGACAAGACGATTATTAGTGGTTAATGAAGATACTGAAGTGACTAATTTTGGTGAACACTTAGTTTACCGAGCAATTCAAGAGTTATTCTATCATTTATTGGCTAAACCTACTGTCCTTGCTGGAAAAAATCTTCCTGGAATTGGATTGGCGGCAGCTTTGGAGGATGCCTCTGTTCCGCAGGTATCTGATATTTCTCAGGCGATTCGTGACATATGCCAAGAGGAGCCTTAAGTTATGAGTCGACTCCATAAAAAAGGGGCTCATGGTGAGCATCATTTTGACCGATATGAGTACTACCATAAATCAGTACAATCAGCAGAAACCGATGTCGAGTTTTACCGTGATACATATAAAGAATTGAGAGGAAAGTTACCACAGGTTTTTCGTGAAGATTTTTGTGGGACTTTTTCATTATCATGTGAATGGGTGAAGCTCCATAAAGAATTTAAAGCCATTGGAATTGATTTAGACCCTGATCCTTTAAATTATGGTAGAGAGAATTATTTAACTCAACTCTCAAAGGAACAACAAAATCGGATTAATATTATTCAAAAAGATGTATTAAGCCCTCATTTACCCAAGGCAGACGTGATCGTCGCGGCTAATTTTTCTTATTTCGTATTTAAAACGAGAGCGCGAATGAAAGAGTATTTTTTGCGAGCCAAAAAAACACTTAACCGAGATGGCGTTTTTATCGTCGATTGTTTTGGTGGTAGTTTATGTCAAGATGGAAATGAAGAGTCAACTAAACATAAAGACTTTACATATTATTGGGAACAAGTCGATTTTGACCCGATCACCCATCGTGCTCATTTCTATATTCACTTTAAGCCCCATGGTAAGCCTAAAATAGAACGTGTCTTTAGTTATGACTGGCGCATGTGGACCATACCTGAATTACGTGAAATTCTAGAAGAAGTGGGATTTAAAAAGACCACTGTATATTGGGAAGGTACAAAGCGTGATGGAACTGGGAACGGAGTGTTTTCAGCTTCTAATGTAGGTGAAGCCTGTTTAAGCTGGATTGCTTACATCGTTGCATCTTAGAACCTAACTTAAATTTCGAAATTAGGAATGATAAATCCTAATTTTTAGATTCTTGTTCAAAAAAATAGAAAAAATAAATCAATCATAATTCTTAATCGATATTAAGATGGCATTAAAACTGCAATGACCTCTTTTTGCCAAATTAATGGCAAAAATGGAGGAAGTATGGAAATCGAAAATATTTTAAATACTATCACGGTGTGTGAGACTGAAGTGTCTACAGTAATAGAACTTTCAGAAAAAATTGAAAAATTTGGACCGATGCATCTCACGATGATTTTAGTGGATTAGTAAAAATATTTTTAGAGGGGGGGGGATTTCCCCCTCTCTTTCTCATCGCAAAGGAGAATTCAATGCTTTATCTTAATGGTATTAAAGAAAATCTAGAAACTTTGGCTGTTATTGCTAGGACCTGTCAGCCGGAGACAAAAATTCAATCTTTTTCTTCAATTAAAAAAGGACTTCGAAGTTATCTTTTAAAATTTCAACCAAAATCTATTATTTTATCAGAGGAAGCGGATAAAATAATAGAAATTAAAGATTCTATGCAAATTGAAGCCTTTCGCGATCTCTTTGGAGAAAGAAGTAAGCTCAATGATCTAAAACAAGAAAGTTTAATTGATGCCAATAGTAGCTGGGATCACAAACAACTCAGTTCAACAAAATTTATTGAAGCCATGGATTTTATTAATAATAAGGATCCATTTGTCTTTCAATACATCAATCTACTTTTCAATTATTTCTTTTTTGCAGAATCAACTAAAGCAGCGGGTGGTTCGACCTCAGGTGGGATTGGAGTTTTGTGGGTAAATCCTAAAAAATCTTGGACCACTCAGGACTATTGTGAATTTATAATTCATGAAATGACTCATCAAATTTTATTTTATGATGAGCGACGATTCGAACATTATCCCGAATACGAAAAGATGTCAAAATCTGAAAATTTCGCCTATTCAACCATTTTAAATAAATCAAGACCACTGGATAAAGTGATACACAGTTTATTTGTTGGAATAAATGTACTTTTATTTAGGGAGCTATTTTTTGGATTGGATTCATGTCCAACTCTACACCCATCTTCTGATTCAATTATAAGGAGTTTAGCAAAAACATTTGAGTCAATTGAACAGTTAAATAGTGAACTTTTCAGCCCAAGACTAAAATCTCTGCTTAAACAGGCTAAACTAAAACACCAAGAATTAAATAAAAAGGAAGCCTTGTATTATGAATGTACAATTTAATAAAATAAAACTTTCTATTTTATGGAATGGAAAGGCTAAATCTCTTGCTTTAATTGTAGTAGGTCTACTCGTGCTGCAACAGTTCATTGCTGCTTCAAGTGCTTTTTGGATCACTTGTTTTGCAAGTGCAATACAGACAGGAAAAGAATGGCATACTCCATTAGGTCTCTTTCTCCTGTCGATGATTTTACCTTATGTGCCAGGAGCCTTGGCACTACACTTGACTAATTTGTGGAGTTTTAAGGTACAAAAAAATGGAGTGCAGCAGTATATTAAAATGCTTTTCGGTCGTGTAGAGATTCTAAATAATAATAATTTAAAAAATATTCATATTATGCAAATGAGCAAAGAACTTCCTCAGTACTTGTCAGAGTTAATTTTATTTATTTCACAGTACTTGGCACAATCACTCAATTTACTCTTTCAATTAATTGCGGTCAGTTTAATTCTTGGATCAGCCTATCTGTTATGTCTTGGACTAGGAGTTCTACTTGTTTTTTTGTACTTAAGAAAAACGCGCTTTAAGAATGAAAAACGAGCAAAAATTAAACAAGATTCGCAAGTCTTAATTAGTGCATTATTAAATAATAGTTGGGGAACTATTATCGTCGCCAATGATTACAATTTTAATTTATGGAAAAAATCATTGATAGAAGCATATGAAGAAGGTGAATTAAGAAATAAAGAATTCTCTCGTGATAAAGAATTTGGTGGTGCACTTATTTCTATGATTGGCGCACTCCCATTTTTAATCTATGTGTTATTTCAATTTTATATGAATATGCCTAGTCAGACAGAATTAATCACTTTCGCAGTATTGCTTCCACGGATTTTTCAGCTCTTTAATGTTGGAACAAGCATTTGTCTTTTGACGAAGAATATAAGTAGCTTTAAGGGTCGTTGGACTGACCTCAGCGATAAAATGCAAACACTCAATAATTCTGCTAGCTCTTTAGAAAATCGAATTTCCTATCACGATCTTTCAATCAAAGAACATGGAGGTGATAATATCTTAACCCCTCAAACGTTCTTCAATCAAGTTAAGTCCATTTCAAAGGGGCTTTATTCAATAACAGGTTGTAATGGTGCGGGAAAATCTTCGTTTTTGTTAAAACTCAAAGATCAACTAAAGCAACAAGCCTTCTATCTTCCCGCAAATGGTGATTTAAATTTTAGTTTTACCACGCATGATAACATATCGACCGGTCAAAAAATCAAGCGTTCAGTAGAAGAAGTTTTACGTCTTTATGGTGAGAATAACTCATCGCCCATTATTCTGTTAGATGAATGGGATGCAAACCTTGATATGAAGACTCGAAATGAACTTTTTGAGCGTATTAGAGAAAAAAGCTCTAATTCACTTATTATTGAAGTAAGGCACTCAATGTATTGATGGAATGCACACTATTAAATGGACTATTGTTTGTTTACAAAAATTGATACCCTTTTGAAATCATTACAGTATTTATTTATGGAAAAATAGTGTAAAACAATGAACGATTGGAAAAGAAAAGCGAATCAAAACTAATTCTAGTTTTGATTTAAAATAACCCTTTTTAAAAAATGATAGAGGTAAGTATGAAGATCCTAGTATTATCAATGTTAACAATGTTAATCGGAGCTGCTACTTTTGCAGAAACGTGTCCAATATTAAGTGGGCAATTTGAGTGTGAAGGAACTTCAAAAGAGTTTTCTGGTACTGTTCAAATTGGTCAAAATGGAATTAAGTACTATTTACCATTTGTTTCTAATCCTCAATTTCGTGAAACCTATTTGTTTATTGCTGATAACCGTCCTCGCGTTCATAAAGAAAAAAATTCACATACAGGTGAAATGACTGTGATTAAAAAAGCTCAGTGCAAAGGGAATGTTCTAGTCACTGACAGTGCGATAAAAGAAATTAATTATTTATTACGTAGTACATATGCGCTTGATGTAAAGACTAAAAAAATTGCAGTCAATGACACGTATTTTCAAGACAATAAGTTAGTTGCATCTTTTTACTCACTTTGTAAACCGATAAAATAATTTATCCTTTTGATTTAAATTTGTATAAATTACCGCTTCTCATAGTCATTTAAATGATGCGAAGAGGTGTGAATTAACTTGAAATTTTCATTTCTGGTAATCCATTTGAAATTCGCAGTCTATTGATGTCGAATTCTTTTGTAAAATAACTGGGTTTAATTATAATTTCAATCGGATGAATTTGCCCTTTGAGTTGAAATATTCCTAATTCTAGCATTCCCTCATGTTGAATTACTAATTTATCTACAAATGCTCTAGACATGGCAATGTTAGAACCAGGAAGTTCATGCATTATTTTTTCCATACGGTGTACGAGATCAATTTCTATTGATGAACTTTGAAACGATTTATGAATGATATCCTGCCCAAATGCTTGGGTTTTAATTTCATGAATATCAACAACACACTCTGGGGCAAAATGGATAGCAATACCGCACTCAAAGTTAATACCTGAATTTTGAGCTAAATTTCTCAGGTAGACTCTAAATTCTGTTGCTGCAGCAAAAGCCGAATTAGCAGGATGCTCTAAAGTTTTAATTATTCCAAAATGAGCATATGCAGAATCTCCGGAAGAAGATTCTCTCCAGCCTCCATGATGGATTATACATTGTGTATAACCATCAAGAATGTGTGCATGAATGGGACGATTTTGATATTCTAAACCATGAAGTTTGGAAGATTGAATAATATCATAAGTCATAACCGCAAGATCTGCTTTTCTCGGAAACTTAAGTGAAGAACCTTTACTAAAAGTTTCAGTGATAAATGGTGGAGCCCAGGCTTCTAGTTCTTTTCTTAATTTCACTTCTCTTTCTTTTGCCTCTAAAATTTCATTATTCAGTTTCTCTAGCTCTTGATTGCGTAATAAGAGTTGAGAGGACTTCTCTTTGAGTTCCCGTTCTAGACTATAGTTATCAACCATAATATTCACTCGATGAACGAGATCTTCAACATCCCATGGTTTTCTAATGTAATCAAAAATATGGGCTTTGCGAATTGATTCAACCACTAAGTCTTCTTCAGAAAAACCAGTAACAATGGCTCTCACACTTTGAGGCGATATTTTTTTCACAATTTCAAGAAAGCTTACTCCATTCATACTTGGCATTCTTTGATCTGAGAGGACAACCCAAGGATTTAAATTATTAATTTTTTCAAGTGCAATGAGTGGACTATCAAATGTGAGTATTTCCCATTCAGCGGGCATTGCTGCTTCAAAAACTGTAAGATTATGAGGTTCATCATCTACATAAATAATAAGTGGTTTCATGCTGCCTCACTATTCATAGAAGATTCTAGAGATTTATTTTTAATTGGAAAATTAAGTTTAAAAGTTGTTCCCTGATTTGGTTCACTTTCAATTATAATGACTCCATTGTGTCGATCAACTTCCTTTTTAACAATAAAAAGTCCAAGACCCGTTCCTTTACCCACTTGTTTTGTCGTAAAAAATGGATCAAAAACGCGATTGATAAGTTCCTTTGGAATTCCACTACCATTATCTGTAATTTTTAGTTCAATTGAATCATTGCAAGTTTTACCTTCAATTGAAATTTCGGGATTTTTTTCAGGGAGCGCATCAATAGAATTAGAAATAATATTCATCAGAGCTTGGCTCACCCCAACCTGGGACCCCTCAAAATTTAATCCATTTTCAATATTAATATTTAATTTAATACTATTGAGTTTACTTCTAAGTATAGTTGTAACTGAGTTAACAACTTCAACAACATTAATCTCTCGAAATGTGGCTTGGTTTAAGCCTGTAAAATTACGCAAACTTCTTACTATTTGCACGGTCAAGTCAGTACCATGTTTGATGACCGTAAAGAGTTTGTTGATCATTTCTTTTTCACCTTCAGGAATATATTTAATGACTTTTTTCTCAAGAGGAATAATGGCGCCATTTACAAAATTTATTGAGTTATTGATTTCATGGGCAATGCCTGCTGATAATGTACCAAGTGAGGCTAATTTGGCGGATTGGATTAACTCGGCTTGGGAATGTTTAAGATTTTCAAGTGCATGATTAAGATCCTTTGTTTTTTCTTGAACTTTACTTTCTAACGATAAAAGGAGCGAGTCTCGCTCTTTGTATGTATTTTCAATTTGTTGATTTGCGGAGAGTGCCAAAAGAAACACACCAGATATGACTCCTATTGAGGATATCATATAGGAGTCAAAAAGACCAAAAATATGGAGAATATCAGAGGTAGATGTTAAAACAAACATAAGAATTGAACTGGCTGAGAGCCAAGCAATTTTATTTGATTTTTCTTTTAATGCTAATTTAATTGATGAGTAGAAACTTACTACTAGAGAGAACATAACAAATGGTAAATTAGTTGAAGTTCCAAATTGAACAACATCGCCTGTTTGCCCAAATATAATGATGAGGCAATTTATTATGGAGACAGTTCTATATATTTGTAAATTTTTGAGAGTTAAAAATCCAAATTTATAGAAAATTTCGAAATAAAAATAAATACCTATGAATAATGAAATATCTGCAATTTTATGTGTATTAAGCATTGAAGCATATATCCCAAATTTTGGAGATACACACATCATAAAATAAATGGCAAAAAATAATGCTCCTAAAATCAAGCTATAGACTAAATCATTATTAATTCTATTTATGAATAAATAATATGAAAATATACAAAAAAAGATTAGTGTTCCTGTTGCAATAATATTAAAGTCCAAATCAAATAAAATTCCAAATTTTGGTTTACTTCTAATTTCAGGATAAGAACTAAAGCGAGAAAAATATTTTGAGTAACCATATATTTTCCAATCAATTTTTGTTGATCCTAATAAAATATTACAAGATAAATAAGGGCGATCGTAGAATGAAGATGCAATTTTAAAGTTTGAAGATCCAGAGCGAAATATTAATTTTTCATCAGCACGTATTTCATGAACCCCATGAATTACTTGAGGTAACTGTAGTACGTAATCAGGATTTAATTTACATTTTTGAGCAATCACTGTTGAAGATGCTTCAAATATGGTAGCATCACCTTTGTTTTCCCACAGAACTTTCGGAACCCAGTCATTGTTTGGATCGGGATAACTTTGTATCCCTAGCATATATGACATTGATAGGAGAACCGAAGTTAAAAACTGTGTCATGAAGCCTTTGAATTCTCTTTTAATAAAATTGAATCAATTGAAAACTGTGCTTTTAACATTGCTTTCTCCAGACTTGAAACAACATAATCTAATTCAGATATTGTGTGCGATGCCATTACCGTAAATCTAAAGCGACAATTTTTTTTGCTGACGGCAGGGTATATAATTGGAACACACCAAACACCATCATTAAGCATAGATTGGTACATTGTTCCCATCTTTTGTTCATCACCAATTAACACGGGTACTATTGATGATTCATGTGGAATTTTAAATTTAAAGCCTATTGATTCTAAGCCTTTTGTAAAATGCCGAATATTCGCTTTTAATGAATTAAGCAAGGATCTATCTGAGGTAAAAATATCTAATGCTGCTGATACTGCAGCAACATTAGATGGGGGTAATGAAATTGAAAATAACTGCGATCTACCAAAAAAGCGAATCCATTCTATCAGTTCTTTAGAGCCGGCTACATACCCTCCAATACCACCACATACTTTTGAGAATGTCCCCATAATAATATCAACTTCTTTCGACAAATTATATTTATCGACTATGCCTAGTCCATTGGGACCAATAACTCCAAAGCAATGCGCTTGATCTACCATTACTCTACAATTAAATTCTCTTGCGACTTTATAAATCTCATCTAATAATGCCAAATCACCATCCATTGAAAAAACACCTTCGGTGATAACGAGTGCACCATTATAGGATGTCCGCTCTTTTTCTAATATGGATCTTAAATGTTTAACATCATTGTGTTTAAAAAACCTTGATGTTGCTTTGGACATTTGCATGCCATCTTGAATTGAAGCGTGTGCATATTGATCAGCAACGATTAAATCATTTGTGGTCGTCACAGCATTTATTATTCCAATATTAGATGCATAGCCCGAGTTAAAAAGTAGTGCGGCTTCTTTGCCATGAATTCTTGCTAATTTTTCATTTAGTTCATTATGAAGAATGGTAGTGCCAGTTGTTGCTGGAGAACCAGTTGAACCAAACCCATATTTATCTAAAGCTTTTTTTGTTGCAGCAATAACTTCAGGATGTGAACTGAGTCCAAGATAGTCATTTGATCCCATTACAATATAATCATTTCGTCCATCTTTTCTCTGTCGAACGAGATTGACTCTTTGACCAAAGGACGGTTCTCTCACCATCTTATATCCATATTTGTCTGTTTTTTCCCATTCTTTTTGAAATACTGAGAACTCTTTCATTCTTTCAAATAAATCGACATGGGAATTCTCATTCTCAATAAAGTTAGCCAGACTAAATTTTTCTGGATTTATTTCTTTTTCATGAAAGTGATCATTGTTGTCTAAAGATTGAGCGATGTAATGACTCAGGTGGGAGTTAACGGGTACTCTAGAATCTACAACGGAGAAAGAAATTTCAAGATCACTTGATTGAGTTCTAAAAAAGCGACGTACAACGATACGACCAAGAAAGTACTCTCCCTTTTCAGTTTTGAATTTAGCGGCCGGCCAAATATCGCCAAGATTTATATTGTCTTCAATTAAATTTGAATTTTTAAAATTAGCTTTAAATCCTTGAGTGGAACAATCAATAAGTTCTCCAGAAATCTTATCTCCAGATGTGAGATCAACAATTGTTTCTATATTCTTTCCATGTTTTACATGATAGCGACGATTTCTAATTGATTTTTCAATTCGACTCATTATCAATTCCTCCAATATTACGCCCTTTTCATCGGTTACAATTTTAAAAAGCATGATTCGTATTTTTTTATACTAGACCAAAGGATGGAATTCGTTATTTAAAATAGAATTTAAAATCAATTTATAAGGATAAGAATGCAAAAATGTAAAGAAATTGGTCAGTTTAATACAAACAAAATGAAATTTAATTTTTATTAACTAACAGATAAATTTATCCTAACTTTTTGATGTCATAAAATAAGTTTAGAAAAATTGTCTAATTATTGAGTCACAGTTTTGATGCTAATCATTTACAATTGTTAATTTAATGGAACTTCCGCTTGAGTTTTTAGAGAGAAGTAAACTTCTAAAAGAATAAGATATGTCAAAGGTATGGTGACGAGTAAGCCAATACCAAAGGCTATAAGACCGAGTAAATTTAATAGAAAAAGCCATAAATAAAGATTGTGGACATACCACCAACGGTTTTTGACTAAAGCCATCGACTTTTTCATGCATAAAGGGGCATCTTGGACATCCAGACAAAATATTATCTGATTAAAAGTAAGAGATACAAAAAGGTAGATGCCTGGAATTATTAATAAAATAAAACCGATAGAAATGATCACTCCAGATAATATATTCAAAGCTAAAAGTTGCAAAACACGATTAAAATCAGATAATCCCCATATAAATTGATTCAAGTCAGGAGCTTCATTTTTCCGCAGAGAGTTTAAACAAAGTAAGTATCCGGGGGTAAAGAGAAATCCAAAAAAGAGACCAATAACAGGAATTTTAACAAAGATAACTTGGGCGATAAAGTACGCGATGGTGATACCAATTCCTAAGCCTATATTTTTATTCAATGCAGCCCATGATTTTTCTAGGAGATTAAAGAAAGTAGGGCCTTCCGTTGGGTTTACCTGAGTATTGAAATCCTGTGAGTTCATAATAAAACCTCGTTGTTTTTACATTCTACGTCATAACTGATTATTATTTCAATCACCCATTTTAATAGTTTTTGTCACAGACCCGTGCGGATGATCCTCTTAAAACTGATACAGTGACAAATGAGTTTGAAGTGAAAACCTGGTATTACTACTCCCGACATCACAAGTGCACCTATTAGAGATTCTTTTAGAGGTAAGTAAAGCTTGATTGGGTTTTGCGGAGGGTGAGTTTTAGGGGTGTTTTTTTAGTGATGATCTGTGATTAGTGTTGAGTTTATTTAATAAGTAGATTTGCAATTATTATTTACTATAATATATATTAAATAATAATTATTATATATTATAGTAAATAATAATTTACATTTAAAAGCTATTATAGTATATTAAATTAGATTATGAAAAAAAATAAGAAACTGGTTAAAACTCAAAGAAAATCTTTAGATGAAAAACTTAAAATGTTTAATTCAGCAAAAACTCTTATCAATCCTAAGGGTGGTTGGGTGCGAGCAATACGCGAAGCCATCGGAATGACAACGGTTCAACTTGCTGAACGTATCGGAATTCAACAGTCTGGCGTATCTTTGTTAGAGCAAAGAGAAGCAAATAAAGCGATCACATTAGAGACTTTGCAAAGAGCTGCTGAAGCACTAAACTGCAAATTGATCTATGGGCTAGTTCCTAAAGAAAGTTTAGAGAAAATTGTAAATGAACAAGCCCAAAGGGCTGCGCATCAGATCATTAAGTCAACTCTCCACTCTATGGAGCTAGAACAACAAGAGACCAGTGAAGAGATTACACAACTGCATCAAGATGAACTGGCTTTGGAATTGAAAGATAAACTGGATCGAAGATTGTGGGGCACCAAGTGAATGATTTTATGTTGAAATATCCATTTGGAGCAACACCCCTCAATACGGATGAAATTGCTGGATTAAAATTAAGTTATATTTCAACCCAAAACGAATTGAATGCAGCAGAACAAGATAATATTTTGCAAGGTGAGCGTTGGGCTTTTTCAAAAAAGAGAAAAGAAGTTCTCACCGAAAAATTTATGCGCGACTTGCATAAGAAAATGTTTGGTCAGGTATGGAGATGGGCCGGAAGCTACAGAGTCACGGATAAATCCATAGGTGTTGAGTGGCATAATATTCCAACAGAAATGAATAAGTTAATCGGCGATGTACGCTATTGGATTACCAACGAAATTTATTCAATGGATGAAATTGCGACGAGATTTCATCATCGGTTGGTTTGGATCCATCCTTTTCCAAATGGAAATGGTCGATGGGCCCGTACAATGGCTGATGTGCTCTTAGTAAGTATGGGATATGAGCGGTTTACTTGGGGGGCGGGATACAGCAATAAAAATCTTGGAGAGCATAGCTCAATTCGAGAAAAATACATCCATGCGCTACAACTTGCTGATGCTAAAAAATTTGATGAGTTGCTTAACTTTGTTCGTTCAAAAAAGTAAGAACTTTATTTAAATGCTTCGAGTTTTTTCTTATAAACAACGGCTCTTTGAGACCAATGATTTTTTTCATAAAAAGACATGGCTCTTTTATTTTCAACACCTGTGGAAAGTCGAATTCCTTGACATTGATGTTTTTTAGCTTCTAATTCTGCGAAATATAAAAGTTGTTGGCCAAATCCTTGAGATCGAACAGAATCCGTAACAACTAGATCATTGATATAAAGATGTTTACCGTGAACAAAATCAAATAAAATACGATAACCCATAATTGCAATATAGTGATTGTTTTGTCGAATTCCAACAATACGATATTCATCTCTCAGTTTTGCTTGATTAAATAGTAATTCAAAATCTGTAAATTCCAAATGAGGTCTTAATTCCTTTATCAACGGATAAATTTGAGAAAACTCTTCAACAGCGACTTCAATTATGTTCATTTTTAATGAGATCTCCTTATTAGCTATTTTGGTTAGAATTAATTAAGAAACGTGTTGTTATCTATTTGTTAAATAATTTAGTACAAACTTTTTTTACAAATAAATGATTAATTATAATTTAGTGAAAAAGTCATTCATGAAATAAATTCTTTGGCGTTTTAAACTCAATATAAATGAACTGCTTTACCCTAAATAGCAAATGTGTTTCTTATAAGTCACTTTGTTATAATAAACTAAAAATCGTTTCAAATAAGTCACTATATTGGAGCGGTGCCGTGGGGGAGCGCTATGTCACTATTTAATTTTTTCTTGCTAAACCTGTCATTGATTACAATATGATAGTGAGGTCCATAAATTAAGAGGTGAAATATGAAATATTGTTTTTTACTATTGTCAATCATTGCAATGATGGCGTGTTCATCAAAAAAGAAAATAGAAAATGTCGAGACGGAAATCGAAGATGCTAACGCTATCAATAATACAACTTCCATTGGAAAAAATTCCTCTGGTGATACTGTTATCCAAGAAAAAATGAAACTAGCCGATTATCTGATCGATTTGGAAAGAGAAGTTTATAGCACAGAAGAATCAATTTATGGAAACAAGTCATACGGAAACATTGGTAAGTACGGATCCTTGGAAAATTGCATGACAGAGCTGCAAAAAAGAACGACTGGAAAATGGGGTATGGTGGAGTTACCAGAAAAAGTTTTACTCACCAAGCTGGGAGAGCCAAAGAAAAAAGCGGGTATGGATGAAAAGAAACAATTAGTAATACTTTCTGAAGAAGAAATTACAGGAAGAATTAAGCGATTTGAAAGCTACAAGCAGACCTATGAAAATCAAGAAGATTGGTTTGAACTTGAAATTAAGAACTGTAATCTGAAGTTAAAAAATCCAGCACAAGGTTCTGCGTCATCAAAACCATTTCCCAAATATAATGATACTGCGTCAGAAACACCAATGAAGGAAGCGTTATGAAATCAAATTTTTTAATATTAATTATTTTTATTTCTACGGGATTTCTTTTTTCATGTTCTTCAAAATCAAAAAAAGATGCTGATATTAAAGATCAACAAATTTCGACAAAAATTGAAAAAGCTGAGCCCTTGAATCAAAGCGAAAGTCTTGGCGTCAATAAAGACGAAGAGGTGATTGTTCAAAAGAAAACAAATCTTGTTGATTATTTAAAAAATGTTTCTTTTCAGGTTCGTCGAAAACAAGATGAACTCTACGGAAGTCGCAAATTTAATACACGTGGCCTTTTTGGCCGCTATGAAGAATGTCTGGTTGGGAAAAAACAAAAACCAAAAGTCGCTCGGCAGATGGTTTTGAAAGATGATGAATTAGGTCAAATTGAAGCCGGTAAGTTTGGATATGATGAAAAGGGACAAATGGTTGCTTTAGAAGAGCAAAAGTTAAGAGATAAAATAAGAGATATGGAAGATAAAAAGAACCGTCTCTACGCTCAAGAGGAAGAGTTACTATCAGAAATAAACACCTGCGAGAGTTTGTAACTTCGTAAGGAGCGCAAACGAAGTTCTACGAAGTCTTAAGGAAAAAGAACAAGACGGTGTCCGTCGTAGTAATTTTTTCTTAAGACAAGGCGAACGAGTTTAAGCGAGTGAAGATGTACAGTTTAGTACTTCGTAAGGAGCGCAAACGAAGTTCAACGAAGTCTTAAGGAAAAAGAACAAGACGGTCAGAGTGAAGTAAATTGTGGTCCTTGGGGCAGGCTCAAGAGATGTTGGACAGTCTTAAATAGCTTTTCGGGATCAAAGGGTTTTTGAAAAAACTCACTAGCTCCGATTTCAAAAGCTTTTTTAAGATCAATTTCAGTAACATGTCCTGAAATATAAACAAGTGGAACATAACGTAGATCTTTGTGTTCTTTTAGAATTTGACCTAATTCAAATCCATCAATCCAAGGAAGTCCAATATCAAGCAATAATAAGTCGATGGCTTTATCGTCCAGGACTCGCGCAAGCTCTGTTGCATCTGAAGCAATTTTAACTAAATAGGAAGTTTCTTGTTCTAAAATTCTTTTTAGTGCGGCTCTCATTGTTTCATCATCTTCTACGATGAGAATCACTTTTGGATCCACTTTCTTCTTTAACTCTCTGAAGGATCCAAGTGGCACAACCTCTTGATGCACTATTTTAGAACGCGTGATTCTTTCAATTTTTTCCACCAGTTCCTTGGTGTTTATTTTTTTCATATCCCCTCCGTTGGGAAATTAATTGAATTTTATTTATAAGCTATGAATGCTCTTCCGCCTCAAGCCAACGTTCGCAGTCAATGGCAGACATACATCCTGTCCCAGCGGCTGTAATGGCCTGACGATAAATATGATCCTGCACATCTCCAGCAGCAAAGACTCCTGGGATATTTGTTTTTGATGTGCCAGGGACAGTTTTAATATATCCATTATCGAGAAGATGAATAAACTCCTTAAAGATCTCAGTATTAGGTTTATGGCCGATGGCGAGAAATAATCCTTGTACTTTTAAGTCTGAAAGGGATTGGTCATTTAAATTTTGTAAACGAAGATTATTAACAGTTTTTCCATCCCCTTGAACTTCAATAACTTCTGAGTTCCAAATAACGTTTATTTTAGGATTATTGAGAACTCGTTCGGCCATAATTTTTGAAGCTCTAAAGCTATCTCGTCTATGGATTACATAGACTTTACTGGCAAAACGAGTCAGAAATTGGGCTTCTTCCATAGCCGTGTCACCACCACCAACGACTGCGACTTCTACATTTCTAAAGAAAGCTCCATCACAGGTTGCACAGGCAGAAACACCTTTATTCATATAGGCTTTTTCGGAGGGAAGGCCAAGATACTTGGCACTTGCTCCAGTTGAAATAATCACTGATTTGGTAAGATATTCTTGGGTTCCAACCCAGATTTTGAAGGGTCTTTGTTTAAAATCAACTTTGGTTACATTTTTAGTTAAAAACCGGGTCCCAAAGCGAGTGGCCTGTTTTTTCATGACATCGATTAATTCAGAACCTGTAACTCCGTGTTCAAAACCAGGGTAGTTTTCGACCTCAGTTGTTAACATTAATTGTCCACCAGCTTCTTCACCTTCGATCATGAGAGGATTAAGTCTGGCGCGAGAAGAATAAATAGCTGCAGTTAATCCAGCTGGTCCTGATCCAATAATTATTAAATTTTCAATTTTAGTATCCATTAAAAACTCCGTTAGTTGCCATTTTTTGATGAGTGCTCAGTTTAAACAAACATATATTAAGGCGCGAAAAAGGCGTCATTAGAAATATTGTAGAGACTGAGCGAGAGAGAGTAAAGGGAAGTGTTGTTTTGTTAGAAATAGAATGAGACACATCATGACTACGTGTCCCATTCTATGAATAAATTTAAGCGTCAACCATTATAAACATATCAAGGATTCAGCAAATAAGGGCTTTATTGATACTTTAAATTTGAATCGAGTCAGGAGACTCCTGACTCTCCATTTCAATGGGAACAAAGCCTGCCATGGTTTTAGGAATAATTTGCACACCAAGTATGGCACATCGTTCTCGTAGACTAATTTCTTCGTAGCGACTTGTAACTAAAATAGAATTTTTTGCAATTTGTAATTCTTCAATAAAATCTAAACCTGATTTATTTTGTCCCAGAAGTTCATAATCAATGAGATACAAATAGGGTGTATCAATATTATTCACTGGTTTTTGGGATAAAACCCAATGCTTGAATTCATCTCCAGAAGTAAATGTTATGTGTTCAATTTTATATATCATCTTAGAGACAAATGATTGTAGACGACCTTTCCAAATTTGATGAATGGCCAAATCATCGTCAAGCGAAATGATTTGTAACTTTGATTTTAAAATGATTTTTTGTACAAACCAGTTTGGTGCTTGAGTGCGAGGTAAGTGAATTGTAATGGTGGTTCCTAATCCTTCTTTTGACAGAATTTCAAATTTTCCACCAAAACTCTCTGTTGTTTTTTTGGCATGGTATATGCCCAGTCCTGAGCCAGAATCAGAGTTAGTTTTACCATGACTGAACCCCTCATCACCTAGATTCTTTAATAAGGATGCTGGAATGCCTGACCCATTATCTTGTATAATCAGACTGACCGTATCTCGATATCCTCTAATTGCAACTTTTACACTACCTTTGGATTGAACCAAGGCTTCGATGGAATTATTAAGAAGATTGGAGATCATTCTTTTTAGTTCGATGGTATTAACTTTAGCAAAAAGACCATAGCCTTGATTAATATCAGCTTCGATTTCAACGTTTTGTTTTTCTCGAAATTGAACCCTTTTTTCGGAAACAATAGAGTCTATTAAGGGAGAGAGAAGTTCATTGGTTAATAATTTATTTTCTTCTAAACTGTTTTGAGTAAACTCGGTCTTGGTATTAGTAGTTGTAGTGATTTTTCCTTTTTCTAATAATTGATTGGCGATATCATTGATTCTTTGAACTGCGTTACGAATCAACAGGCGTTTTTCTTCACTCACCTCTGTTAGCGCACCTGATACCAAATTCAAAGCTGAAAGTGGAGAACGGATATCATGAGCTACTTGGCGCGTAATTGATGAAATTGCTTCAATTCTTGTTTTGTCTGCTCTCTCCTTTTCAATCGTTTTTAATTGTTCTACATACGAATTTATCGCATTTTCAAGTACTTGAAGTTCATTTTTATTTTTTTGAATATCGAGGGAACTTTGTCCCTCTATACTGAGTTTATTAGAAATTTTGTCTATAGGCTTAAGGATATATGTTCTCATTAAAAAAAGCCCTGAAAAAATGGAGAATAATAAAATAAATCCCAGTATCAATATTGATATTAAAATTAAAGTTTGATTGCTTTCCGGTTTTTTAATTTTAACATGGAGACTTTGCAAAGAGGCATCTTTGTCTAAACTAATAATAGTTACAAGACCAGGTACGACTTTTGATATTTCAGTTATGGAAAGATTTAAAATTAAACTCCCTCTTAGGTTTGAAGTTGGACCACTCAAGTTCTGATCATCAAGCTTGATATCATTTTTTAAAATAATATCAGAATTATTTGTAGAGATAGAAAAACCAACATTGGATTTTGTACTTGAGCTTGAGGAATCTTTGGAGCTAGAGGATAAAATAGGAGCTTGTATAGTATCATTGAAAAGTTGCCAAACAATCGGGACTGAAATTTTTGAACTCATTTCTTGAAGGCGGCCATAGACTCTATTTTCTACAAATCTTCGAAATTCCATTTTGGTATTTAAAAGTTCAATAATGTCAGGGTTCTGAGCTACAGAATTGACTTCAGTTTTTATCGAAGATAATAGAAGATGCAGATTAAGCAGGACTTGTTGCTCAATTCTTTTCTTTGATTCCTCAGATATTTGAATTTCTCGTTTATAATTTACAAACAAAAGTGAAGCAGAAATGCAAACTGGTAATATAACAGAAAAAATAATAATTAAGTAAAAAATGATATTTAATTTCAACTCTGAAAAATTTAACTTCATTATTCAGCTTTTCTTTATTTTTTAATATACTTCTGAAACATAATTATTGTCATTTCAGCATTGAATTTAATATTGGGTCAATCTAAGATCTACATTTTTTCAAAAATCTAATTTTGTTTGGTGGGAATAATTCGGTGCCAGGAGTTAACGTCAGCAGGTTGAGAAGCCCAAAGAAGGAGATCTTTGGCAATAACACAAGGCTCATCAAGCGCGGAAAAATTTTGGCGTGGTTTGGCGTTTTTAGGAAGTAGATCAGTATTCATATAGTGTGGGCTATAGAGCCTCAAATCGATTGGTGGAGTGGATTTAAATTCTTCAATTAAAGATTGAATTAAACCTTTGAGTCCATGCTTCGCCGCCGAATAACTAGCAGCTCCTGGGTCAGCCTTGTTCTCGGCAACGGAAGAGCCGATAAAAATAATTTGATTTAGATCAACAAAAGATGAGTTTTTTTCGCTCAGAATGTGGTGTAACAATTGAGTGGGAAATAGAAGATTTAAATTAAAAGTCCAAAGGTGAGAATGCCAAGGCTTTTGATGAAAGTTACCGTAGGGGCCACCCCCAGCACAATAAATTATTTGGTTCGGCTTGAATTCCTTAAGTGAATTAACAATTAAATTTATGGCTTCTGGTTTAGTAAAATCCATTGGAAACATTTTGATTTTTTGAAGTTCTTTATTAAAGACTGGATTATGTTTAAGTTCTTCGATTTTACGTGAACTAATCCATAATTGTGAATTCGAGTTGAAGAGGATTTCTTTTGTAAGTGAAAGCCCTAGTCCCTTGCTTGCGCCAAGGATAGCAACTCTAGATTTAAAATAACTCATGTCAACTCACTATAGTAAACAAAATGGTTGTTTGAAAAGTAAGGTCAACTTCGAAGTTTTCACGATCACTTCAGTTAGTGAGGTACTTTGAATACGACTCACTTGCTTAAGTTAATCGTCTCTAATAGATTACTTTTCAAACAGTTTCTAAGCTTGGCTCCTGATAAATTTCTCTAAATTTGAAGCAGCTAATTTTTGTACTTGTCCGCGAACAACAGATGTCCAACCCAATAGAATCCCTAGCGGACCTAACGCCTGCGAAGACCATTTCCAAAAACTAAACTGATCTTTGTGTTTAGTAATCAATCCATCTTTTAATTCAAAATTGGCGGTAACATGATTGATCACCTTTCGACCTGTGGATGCAAAGGTGTATTCTGCAATCCATTGAACCCGCCCTGAGTCTTTAGTGGTGGCAAGAACTGAATAGCTAACTTTCAAATCTTTACCATTTTGGCAGAGCATTTTCCACATAGACCCAATTTTAGAGCCTTCCAGTTTAAAAACGGCATCTTCAAAGTGAGCTGTAGGGGAGTATAAGTTCGCCATGGTGACGCCATCTTTTTGTTGAAAGGCAGAGTAAAAAGCTTCTAAAATTATTTTATTTTTTTCATCAGTGATTTGAGTGTTCATAGAGGTATTCTTATTCTTTTTTATTTGTTTAAAAGTTCTTGTAATTCACCTTCTTGATACATTTCCATCATAATATCACTGCCTCCGACAAGCTGCTTATTGATATATAATTGAGGAATCGTAGGCCAATTACCATACTCTTTTATACCTTGGCGAATATCACTATCTTCTAAAACATCAACAGCTTGAAAGGAAACTCCTAGCTCTTGAAGTATGGCTACCGCGCGCGCAGAAAAACCACATTGAGGAAAAGATGGATTTCCTTTCATAAACAAAACAACCTTATTATCGGTGACGATTTTGTCAATTTTTTCGATTGCATTCATTATTTTAACTCCTTCGTTTTCATTGTGAGAGCGTGAACCTCTCCTGTTTTTAGTTCGGCATTAAATGTTTCCATGACCAGCTTATGTTGTTGAATACGTGTTAATCCTGTAAATAATTGAGACGTAATGTGAACTTCCCAATGGTCTTGAGTTCCTGTAAGGTCGATAACTTCAACTTGAGAGTTTGGAAACTGAATATTAAGTCGTGTGATCATTTGTTCTTGAGTCATTATTTTAAACTCCTCATCTTTCTTTTTAACTTTTCGATGATTTATGGCTCTATAAAGAGCCCTTAATCACTCCATTTTTATCTTGTTAGCTCATTTTCAGGCTAGACAAGAATAGGATATAGTCGGAAAACACATTAGGTTCAATCTCCGAAGTTTAAAAAATTCTTTTATATTTCCAAAGGGTGATTTGATCGTCTTCTGTATTCGTAATATCTATACCGTCTGGAGTTTCTTTTATAGTTCCATAAGTGTTATTTAAGATCTTTTCGTTTTCATGAGAAAATTGAATTATCATTGAACTACCGACACTTTGAATAAAGTAAAATTGAGCGGCATAGCGATTGTTGATTATTAATGTGTTTTTGGGGCTTTTAAATTCTAGGGATTTTGCTGAGACAGTTATATAAACCTTATCATTTTTCATAACAGGTTTTTCATCTCTAAGATGAGAGGCCTTAGTTACCGTTTCAGTGATTTTTCCATCGACCGTTTGTTGAATTATAGATTCTAACAATTCAAATTTATGCCCAACGACTAAATCTAAGAGGGGGGCTCTTTCTAAATAGTGATCGAGCGCCATTTGCAATTTGTCATATTTTAATTTAATAAGACTTGGATCATCTATTTTCATGTACGTGATCATTTTTGAATCTGAATTGGAGTTACCAATAAATGGCTTTATTCGTTGAGTCAGTGTTCCGTCTGAATTGAGAGATAAAGTGATCAGATTTGCTTTTTGGTGTTCAGTGCTAATTTGTTCTTCGGACCACCCCAAGTCCCTTAATTCTTTGGCTTTTTTAGAAGAAATATAAAGTTTATTATTCTCTTTTGTTGTAATATTTGCGAAGTAGTTTTCTTGAGATAAGAGTTCAGGAGGAATATTGCTCTCGTAGGGCGACTCGCTGAGCACATATTCAATGAGACCCAAATCGGGCTTAATTGTTATTACTTTTAAGTTATTGATGTCCTCAATAGAATTTATTTTTTTTTCTGAAGTTTGCAACCAATTTCCATAGAATGCTTTGACATCAAAAGGGATCTCTTTTTCTTTTTTTTTCTGACATGAAGTCATTATAATAAGTGTGATAATCACAAATGAGTACCATGTTTTAAATTTCATTTGTTTGCGTTCCTTTCTGCAAAAAGAAGAATATAAAATATAATTTATGTTTCTTTAAATGGAGAAATTAAGTTCATTGTTGAAAATTATTTCAATATTTACGCTGTGAACCGTACCATCAATTTCATCGATTTTCTATAATGAATTGTAAAGATGTCAAATTGGTTTATTGGGTTCTTCGTGGTTATTGAAAATTTTACTTTAAGTCGTTTAGCAGCAGAAAGTAATTAATACTATAATTTTTCTGTTGCCTCTTGATTTTCGTTGCCAAATATATTAGCAATCAGCAATGGATTTTTTTATTACATCTCCTCCAGAACACCAACGCCGTGAGAAATTGAAGGCTAGAGAGTTACGGACCTCTCCGTGGTGGAAAAATCAATTATCTAGAGGAGTTTGTCATCATTGTGAACAAAGATTTCATCCCAGTGAGTTGACCATGGATCATGTCATTCCTGTAGCACGTGGAGGATTTTCAAAAAAAGGTAATGTTGTACCCTCATGTAAACCTTGCAATACAGAAAAAGGTTATAAAACAGCATTAGATAGAGCCTTTGAGGAACTCAAAAATTGGAAAAACCCTAATGATTCATTTGTAATCGATCATAATCGTATTTCTCAAGAGGTAAACACTGAAGGTAAAACTGAAGTGTCATCAAAAGAATCCAAAGTTTAATACGTTTATTTTGATTCAATCCTATTTCTCTTCTTAACCTGCAAATGTGTTACTCAGAAGGATCTTCATGTGTAATTGAAACCACTTCAATTTCGTAAATCAGATGGGCACCTTGTGGAATAGTTGGCGCAGCCCCTTGATCTCCATAAGCCATAGAAGAGGGAATAAATAACCTTCGTTTACCCCCCGCTCTAATCCCAGCAAGTCCGTCTTGCCATCCATTAATTAGTTCATCCTCACCAAACTTAATATGTTGAGGTGATTTATTGCTATAATTATCACCAATAATTGCTCCCTTTTTATCAGGTCTGCTATCATCATAGACCCAGCCTCTATAATAGACAGAAATGATATCGCCTTCTTTTAGTGCTGGTCCATGACCTTGTTCCAAATCATCAATTTTGAACTCTATCATTGGAGAAAGGAGTGGATTTGCTGATTCAAATCGGGTTCTTTCGCACTGTGGGGTGCACCCGACGCCTAGCAGAACAAAACATAAAATTAAAAAGTTACTTGTCACACTTCTATGATCCATAACAACAATAATAAACAAGTCTGTAATTGAAGCAACAAAAGGACGGAGATTTGTGAATAAAATCACTAAAAGTAGCACTGCAGAATATTTTGCTAAAAATTTACAGCAAGTGGGATTTTCATCACCTACAAAAGCTGTATTAACAACTCTAAAAGAAGCGGTCGACAATTCCCTTGATGCTTGCGAGAGCGCTGGTATTTTACCTTATTTGGAGATTAAAATCGAAAAAGTGGGTCCTGGTTCGAGTAAAAACTCAGAGTTAATAAAAATTATTGTTGAAGATAATGGACCAGGAATTGAGGCAGAAGATTTAGCACGAGTGTTTGGAGAATACTTAGCGTCTTCTAAATTTGGTCGTGGACAATGCACGAGAGGGCAACAGGGTATTGGTATTTCAGCAGCAACAACTTGGGCACAATTAACTAATGCTAAGGGTGTAAAAGTTATCTCGAAAACAAAAAAAATGCGCAAAGCCATTCGTGGTATAGTGGAAGTTGATATTCGCAGTAATAATGGAGTTTTAAAAAATAAAGAGACCATTGATTGGGAAAATGAGAGTGGAGTTCATGTTGAGTTTTTAATTGATGGCAGAATTCAACTCAATGGAGATGGTGGTTTGCTTACCTATATTGAGGGAACAGTTTTAGTTAATCCTCATTTGGAGCTAAAATATAAACTAGTTGATAATGAGCCGGTGCTTGTTCAACGTGTAAGTACAGTAATTCCAGAGGTGCCCTCTCCAACACTTCCTCATCCCCATACTATGAAGCTCGGAGAATTTATTGCTCATGCTCATCTTTATGGTAAAATTTCTCTTGAAAAGTTTTTGAAAACGGGATTTTCACGAGTAGCAGATCAAACGCTCAAAGATATTATTAATAATGGTATGCCCAAAAGTTTACTAGATAAATCTTTGTCAAGTTTTAAAGAAAATGATTTTAAAACTATTTTTTCGGCCATGCAAAAAACAGAAATGATGGCTCCAAGTACGAAATCGGTATTAACAGTGGGCGAAGAAGCTCTGTCTAAATCAATAACGAGATTAGGACATGTGGATTTTTTCTCGGTGATGACTCGAAAACCCACAATTTGTGATTTTAAACCGGTTTCTGTAGAAGTGGCTTTGGCGCGATTTTTAGATCGTGGTGAAGCTGATAATCCAGTGCAAGTCTTGCGATTTGCCAATCGAGTTCCATTACAATTTGATAAGGCAGCCTGTGCCATCACTCGTGCTATTGAAACTGTGAATTGGAAAAACTATGGACTCAATCAACCCAAAGATAGCTTACCTCTGGGGCCTTACGTTTTTGCAGTTAGTGTGGTTTCACCTTTTATTAAATTTAAAAATGCATCTAAAGAAACTATTGATAGCTCAGAAGAGCTTGTCGAAGAGATTCGTCGAGCGCTTATGCAGGCAGGTCAAAAACTTTCAAGACACATTCGTAAAGAAGAGAAAGAGGCGGACTTAGAGCGCAAACTGGCACATATTGAACAGTTTGGTCCCATTTTGGTGGAGGGACTCGTAAGAATTGTTGGAGCATCAAAAGAAAGAAAATTTAAGGCTGCCGAAGGATTGAGAAAACTTTTAGGACGAGACTCAAGTGAGGCGATGAAAGAGCTAGAAGTCGCACAAGGGCGCCTAGCTGAGCAGAAAAAGAAAGATGCACACTTGCATGCTCCTAAAGATAATGAAAAAGCGCAGATGGAAGAGTGATTAAGCACCTTCACTACAATAATTGTGAAACAGCAGAAAGAGCAATGAAGGGCTACATAGTTTTAGGATAGGTTCCTAAATTATTAAGTTAGAAGATGGAGTAGAAAGATTTATGGCTAAATTAATTAAAATTAGAGATTTAAAGATTGATATACCTAAAGAGGCTGTTCGGCTTGCTGAGCAAATGCTCAAAGATTTAGAGGCTTCCAAGCGTCCGGTGCTTGAAGCGGTTAAGTGTTCTCTTGATAATTCTTTTTATGATCCAAAGGTAGGGTATTTAACTCCTGGAGACAAAACAGTTCGCACAGAACTAAATGTTTCAAGTGTTCAAAAATTAGCTCGTGTGGTTTTTGTATTAGAAATTTTACTTAGAAATCTTGATATCGGAGCCGTGAATACCAAAAGGGAATTGTATTATATTGCAAAAGGTTTGATTAAAGGTGGAAATCACCTTAAGCCCCTCGACTTTGAAGATCAGGATGAGAGTGATTCAATCATTGATTTTATCGGAGATATGCTTCGTGTTTATCGTGAAGAACTTAATTGTTATGCTAACGATCGTGGCGGACAAACCTATTCTCAACAGTTAGTGGTTACTGAAACTTTGCCTGATGGTGATAAGGCTGTAGTTGATTTAGGGTCTCTTGGAACCACACCTTTTCAGCCCAAAAACAGACCTCAATCCTTAAAATTAAAAGCGCGAAAGAAAATTGATTTTTGTTTAGTGGTGGAATCTGAAGGTACGGCTGGAACTTTAGCAACAATGGGGTTCACCAAACGTAATAATTGCATTTTAATGGGTGCGCAGGGAGTTCCGAGTAATGGTGTTCGTGGTTGGTGCAAACTTATTGAAGATCAATTAGGAGTGCCTATGTATTTCTTTGGTGATCTGGATGCGTATACGTTACAAAATATTTTTCGTACTTTGAAAGCTGGATCTGCAGCGAGCTTAATTCGGAATAGCGATTTTTCTGCACCTGATGTGAAATTTTTAGGTGTGCTACCAGAGGATGTAAAAAAATATGATCTTCATTGTTATAAAGTGAAAGAATCTGATCCGGCTGAAGCTCGAGCTTTGAAAAAAGCCAAGGACGCTCTAGAGAATGATCCTTTCTTTCAAGATAAAAAGAATAAACGATTGGCCGATATTTTACGCTGGTTGGTCAAAGAAAAGTTGCGTTGTGAACAACAATCATTTTTTTCAGTTGATCCCAGAGACCCTTTGAAAACAGAAAAACTGATTTTAGAAAAAATTAAGGGTGGTGCTTACGTTTAATAGCTTTAAACTAAGCCACATTATATTCTGTTTACAACTAAGCGGCTGCGCCAATTCCTGACAGAACTATCAGAGAAGCCTCTGAACAATAACAGTTCATTCCTATTAATTTTTTTTGAATCTTATTTTTGAAAAAATTATTTTCATATATATAAGATAAGCTGGAATTAACTCTGACAAAACTAGCAAAGTAAAAACTTGTACACGCCGAATTCGCGTTTAAAAATTAGTAAACAGTCACTTCAAAAGACATTGTAGATTGATTGTCTGTTGTGGATTTAAAACCAAGGCGTTGAATTAATTGTGGCAAAGAGGGGTTTGATATTTCGTTAGCAATAAATTTAATTTGTTGAACTTCTGGATGCGATTGTGTCCAATATAGTGCAGCATTCAATGTGGCCTGAATAAAACTGACAAATTGTAGATTTAAACCGGTAGGGTGTTCGCCAATATTCAAATTACGGCCTTCTGAAGTCAAATAAAGTTGCACAATATTGATTCTAAGTATTCGATGATCAACTTCTTCAAACTGTCCCCACATTTCTATGGGGTCTGTGGGTTGAAATAAACTAAGGCCACCTTCTAAGTTTTGATTAGAAATAGCTTCATCCATAGAAAGCTTCATTTTCTGATAGATAATCTGACTCAAGTTATTTTTTGCAGCTCTTTGCATAAAACTGGAATTTAGGAGTGTTTGTAATGTGGGGTTTGATTGAGTTTGAAATAGTGAAGAACAAATGCTTTGTGCTAGGGTCTGATCAGACCCTAGTATGAGGAGAAATAAGAACAAATAAACGATTTTAGTTAATGTTTGAGCCATAATTACAGTTTTAATTAAAAAGATTTGCGCATCTAACTGTTTCAGTTTTTTGATTTGTTAATCTTGCGGCATCAAGCGCTTTTTGAAAATCAGTTTTGGTTGATTGTTCGGATGGAGTTGCAACTAGTTTTTCAATTTGTTTCTTAGCTAAATCAGCAACAGGTAAACTAATTTGTTCTAACGATTTTTTTAAATTTGAAAATAAACCATCCGTTTGACCTAAAGCAGAATGAGACGCTATCGCTCCATATTCACCACCTACTGATTTCATCTTATCTATCAAGCTTATTAATCGATTAAAATAGATTGGTTCTTCGCCAGTTTTACTCGAATTGGCAATTTCTTTTGAAATGGTTTCCACAATGGCTTGACTCAAGTTTTTTGCTAATTGACTGTAAGAATTATTTAGCAAGGTGTTTTTTTGCAACATAGATAATTCACTTTTTCTTGTTTCAAGGAATAAGTTCGTGTCACTAATGTTTTTAGAAAGTAGCATATAAAAATAGACTGAGCGTTCAAACGGATTACTTGCTATGCGATAATTTAAAGTGTTCATAAAAGTTAAAAATGAAGCGGCTCTAAATACCACACCAGGATGATCGTTTTGTTCTAAGTTTCGAACTTCAAGTTCTTGAATAGTCATTCGATTCAGAAGCTCCTGTGCTTGCTTTATGATAGCTGATCCTTTTGCTTGTTTTCCTCCAGCTAATAATGCCATGGCATCAGCAAGTCCTGTAGGACCAGTTGCAATGAGGGCCATCCAATCTGCTGTTATTTCTTGTGATCGAGTGACTTTTTCCATCGCCGCTTTAAAATCTTTGGCCTTCAACATATCATCAATTTCACCGGCGGATGATGGTTTTACTGCTCGAGTTTTTATTCCAACAGCTTTCATTAATTGATGACTTAATTGGACTAATTCTTCTTGGCTAAAATCAGCTTTAAGTTTGTTTGCAGAACTTTCAGCAATGGTAACGAGTTTATTCGTTAATGCTTCATGATCTTCATCATGAAGTCCAATTGCATTTTTAATCATTACCTTTGAATAGCCTTTCCACATTTCTCTAAAAGCGATCTGTTGATCTTTAGGTATTAAAATATCACCAGTTGCTTTAAATACGGCTTGTAATACCATTCCATTTAAAACGTGATTTGAAACAACATGACCTAGTTCATGGGTTATAACAGCTTTTATAGCGGGCAAATTAAGATTGCCTTTGTTATCAGTGAACAACTGTATAAGTCCATCCAGCATTACAAAATCTAAATAGCCCATTGATGGGCTATAGGTGTAAGCATTAAGAGTATTATCACCGGAAACAAAGATATGACCATTTTTGATAACTTCGGGCTTGAAATGAAAAAAAGTTGCACTTTCATTAGCAATTTTTAGAATTTCTTGAAATTGGCCCTCTTTACCTGGAACAGCTCGGCCAAAATTAACTAAATTTTCAATACGAGCCTCTTCCATATAGGGACCTATTTCTTGATTAATAGAATGTAGTACTTTTTGGGCGACTTGGTTTGTTGATATGATATTAGAAATATTGTAGTCTAAATCATGACGAACGAGTTTAACGAATTGCTCTTTCATCCATGCATCCTGTTGTGGGTTCAAATTAGATAGCTTGAGAACATTGTTTATTGAGGATTCAGGGTTATTTGAATTAGTATTAGTAAAAGGTTTTTTTCCGTAACTAGGGAGGCTCATCAGAGCAACAGGAAGAGCAATAGTTAAAATTTGACGAAAAATCATAAACCATCCATATAACTGTTCCAAGAGTTGTGGGATTTATTTCCCAAATTTTCAACTGGAAAGTATTAGTGCAACGAATGTAATACAAAATGCTTAAATTATAAACTGTTATTATTTAGACAGCTGACGATAAATGTCACCCTTATCAAGTTTGGTCAACGAATTGAATCAGGTTAAATCACACCGAAGGAAAATACTATATTCGATTTGAAGGTTTTTTTAAGCTTATTAGAGTTTCTGGTGTGATTATCTCAAGTCAACCGAAGCTAAAGTCTAGCGAATTGAATCGCGTCAGCGTTTTTTTGAATTATCTTAATCACTTAGTCTTAGCAACAAAAACACCATTCCAGCCGATGGGAGGCTCTTGTATGAGAGCTTGGCAACGTTCTATATAGACAAGTGTTGGGCCATCATCAGAAAACTTATCTTTAATTTTTTTAAAACTTTCGAGAGCCCAACCAAACTGTCCTTGTTGATATAATTTGAAGGCATCGGCAAACATAAAACAAAGAGTCTCATATTTTGAGGCATCCGGTCCTGGTCGTCGTTCTGCCATTGGTTGAAATAAAGGAACTGATTGAGTCTTACCCTTTGCCACAACGACATCTAAGGGGCGACAAATAAAATAATCCTTTACTAATTCATAGGTGCTTCCACTAATTAACAATGGGACATGGTATTCTTTAGTCAGACCTTCCAATCGTGAGGCTAAGTTTACATTGTCTCCAATAATAGTGTAATCAAGGCGTTTGTTGCTTCCAATATTACCAACAATAGCTTTACCTGTATGAACTCCAATTCCTACTTTGAGTTCAGGGTAGGTATTTTGTTTATTACGAGTATTAAAATTTTCTAAAGCACGTATCATATGAAGGGCCGTACTTACTGCTTTTTGAGCATGTTGTGCATCATCGAGAGGTGCGCCCCAAAAGGCCATCACGGCATCGCCAATAAATTTATCGAGCGTACCTTCATGATCAAAAATAATATCAGTCATATCGCCCAAATATTCATTAAGAATTCTAACTAGAAAATCAGGAGACATTCCTTCAGAAAGAGTCGTGAATCCTCTAATATCAGAAAATAAAATTGAGATTTCTTTCCATTTACCTACTTCTGCAGTGGGATTGACGCCCGATTCGACAAGGTGTTTTGTAACAGTGGGAGACAAATATTTTGATAAAGTTCCTTGAATCATTTTTCTTTGTCTCGATTCAATTATACCAACATGTACATAACCATGGAGTAAGCTTAATCCACCAGCAAGCAAGGGGAGAGCAATTGGTAAATGAATACTATGGTATCGAAATAAATAGAGTCCTAAAAAAGTCGTAGCAAAGTGTGCAAAGGGTGGAACGAGATTTCGAATTACAAAACTCTCACTAAAAAATATAGAAAAATAAGATAAAAATACCAAAAAGAGAGTCATTCCAAGGGCCAAGTTAGGTGGTGCCACTTGTAAATAATCATTATTTAACACGTTGGAAATTGCGGTGGCATGTAATAAGACACCTGGAAATTGTGTACCAATGGGTGTCACTTTCAGATCAGCTAATCCCATGGCACTCGTACCAATTAAAATAACTTTGTCTTTAAATATTTCAGGATCAATTTTAATATTGTCAATGTCACCGGCTTCTTTAGCTTTTGCGGAATCAAGAATTTCACCTACGCGAATCTGAGTGATTTGATTATTGTTAGCGTAGTAATGCAAAAAAATATTTCCATTTTCATCCATTGGGATACGATGTTTGAGTTCAGTCTCTGATTCATAGACTTCAAGATATCCGTCTTTTTGTAAGAGTTTCGTCGGTTTATCAAGCGATTGAGATAATATTCCTCTCATCGATAACGATGGGATCCACTGACCATCGTAATGAATGACCAAAGGCATTCGCCGTAAGATACCATCAGAGTCTGGATCGGCGTTGACACTATGTACGTAGGGAGTTTGAGTCCAAATTTGCGGATTGGGAAGTGCCACTGAATGCAGTTTATTTTCATTAAACCAAGTGCTAGGAGGAGTTGATTTCCATAAAAGTGGATTGGGAAACATCCTATCCTTTGGTAGTGGAATAAAATCGATTCCTTCAATTTCAGAATGAGGGAGAAAAAGTGCAGCGTGAGAAACATTTTTATATTGAGCTGAAACAAGACCAAGAATTTGATCATCTTCACTGTCTTTTTGGGGTTCAGTAAATAAAACATCATAAAGAATCATTGAAGGGTTGCCCTCGCCAATAAAGGCGGTGATTTCTTTGAAGGCACGACGGGGCCAAGGCCAACGACCATAAGCTTCAGCATATTTTTTTAAGCTCTCTTCATCTAGATCCACTAAGATCACTTGTTTTGAAGGCTCATTGACACGATTAAAGTTTCGGTATCGCATATCTAAAGTCATTTGTTCGGCTTGTTGTGCGAGTTTGTTCAAATATGGAACTTCTGTAAAAATGACCACTCCGATAGAAATAACTAAGAATGATTTAACAAAAACTTTCCATCGTTTGAATTTAAAATGCATGTTCAGCCTACCTTCAAATGAAGTTAAAAAGTTGCAGTCGAGAGAAACAAAAAAATATTTTGCAACACTAATTTTATGAATCAGATTGAAGACTGAAAAAACAGTTTCAAAATGATTCTATTAATTTAAATTTCTACGATCACTTTATCGGAAGGAATCATTAATTTTAAGAGAGTGAAAATAAAAAAATTGAATTTTAGAGGATCCGATTTGCAAACTATAAGATCGATATTCGGATTTTCTTTTCGCAAAATGAAATTAAAATAGGTTTAGCCTAGAGCACAATTTTGCATTGGAACAAGATTGGCCGAGCCAACCTCATAGTTGAAAGAAAATGACCCCCATTTTAAAACGGAGGTCACTTATGAAAAATCCTAAAAACAACGTGGTTAGGATTCGTCATATTTTACTGTGGGCTCAACTGATCTTAGGACTAGTTTTACTCGCACTTGAGATCATTGAACGTTTACAGCACCTTTTTTAACTTGTACGTGCGTTGATGTGGAACGTTTGCGGAGATTTTAATTTGTAAACTTTTAATTCTTCGAAGAACTTTCTTCGCAGTCATAACGGATTGGGCTTAAAACCCTCTGGTGTTCTTTTCAAGGAACCAACTGTGAGTGTTGGTAAGGCCCCCCATTAATACTACCATTCTGTCTCAGAAAGAAGCTGTTTGAGAAATATTACATTCGAGTAATTGAGTTTGAATGAGTGAGTCGAGAACTGAGTACTCTTCTGTGAATTGAAAGTGAAAACAATGAAGAGGTTACCAGGAATCACTTTGTTAGAATATGGATCATTTCAAATTAAAAAAGCGAACTTAAGTTAGTAAGTTCGCTTTTTGCAGATACCCTAAGTGATAGAAAAAGGTTCAGGGTTCGCTGCTTCGTAAGTCTTTAGCATGATTAATAGCCAAATTAACAACTCTATTTTCAGGATTAATAGCCTGAGTTGCGCTGGCACATGCACGAAACCCAGAAGGTAAACCTACAGGATTGTTAACTGTGCAACCAGCTGGGGTGTTTGCTTGATAACCAGCTGCATTCACACCAACAGTAGAAACAATTGGCACACCCGTGGCAGTTGCTAATGTTTTGCATCGACCGGCATTAACTGCTGCTGCACAAAAAGCAACAACATTAGTGTTTATATCAATACCAACAGGATTGGCGGCTCCCAGTCCATTTGCTGTTTGGTAATTTGTTGCTTGGATGACAGCAGCACTAAATCCAATGTTAAATGAGTAATTACCTTCTGGCGCATAACCTATCACCCCATATCTAGTATCAAACTGTGACCACTCACCAAAAAATGCTTTTTCTGCAGTGAAAAGCGAAGTTAAACCAGCCTTTGCTTCTGTCAATCTGGCTTTGAATGTAAATTTTTGAAACTGAGGTACCGCCACTGAGGCAAGGATTCCGATGATGGCAACAACCACCATTAACTCCACAAGCGAGAATCCGCTTGCATTGTTACGCTGAACGTTCTTAATTTTTCTCATTATAAACCCCCTATTTGGTTTTTTATTGGTTACATTTATTAAATATTACATTTGTTGATATCTTTTTCAGTCTACCAACATTTGTTCGATAAATAAATAGGACGTCCATCCATAAATAGAAAATATTTGTAAATAAAAGTTATGATTGTCTTAAAGTTAATATATTATCAATGAATTTCAATTTGTATAAAAGTTCTTCAAAAAAATTGATATAATTAATTTTATAAAGGTATTAATATGAGACATAATAAAAAAACGTCATCATAACATTGATGACGTTGAAGTAAGAATTATAAATAAATCAGCAATGATGTATTCAATTTATTTCAAATGCGTTCTTAAGCCTCAGTTTTTTTATCTATAATACGATCAATAAGCCCATATTCTTTTGCATGACTGGCGGTCATCCAGTAGTCTCGGTCACAATCTTTAGCTATTTGATCCATGGACTTTCCAGTTTCTTTGGAAAGAATGGTAAGAAGTTTTTCCTTCGTTTTAGCTAATTCTTTCGAAGCAATTTCAATATCGCTGATTCGTCCTGTGATACCTTGACTTAAGGGTTGGTGAATTAAAAACTCACAATTAGGAGTACTCAAACGATTTTTCTTTGAAACTGCAGTTAAAATAATTGTGGCAATGCTCGCGCAAAGTCCTGTACAAATAATTTTAACTTCTGGTTGGATAAAGCGAATTGCATCATAAATGGAAAAACCAGCAGTGACTTCTCCGCCTGGACTATTAAGGAGGACTTTGATTGGTTCCTTAGAGTTATCGGCTTCGAGGATAAGCAGATTCTGAATAAATTCCTTAGCTACTTTTGCATCAATAGCATCAAAAAGAGTGATAGTCCTCGTTTTGAGCATTTTTTCACTCAATGAGTTTTCTTTTTTTTCAGTTTCTGCCTCTTTATTACTTTTTGTTCTAGCCATTCCGTTTCCCTTTCCTAATGATTCATTTCAACTCGACATAGAATTGAAGTCAATTTTCTACTCAAAAGAATGGTCTAACGTGGGGAAGACTGTTTAAAGTAAGTGTTCAAAATTCTATTTTAGGGAATAGGGGCCCAGGATTATCTTCAAACGATTAAGTTTCAGTGACATTAGGACAGCTTTAAGGTTTAGAGCCAATGTTTTTTAACATAGATAAGATTGAAAAAATAATACGATGCCTAAAAGTTTGATGTAAAAACTTGCAATTTAATCTATTTAAGGTAGTTTGCCACGCTTGTAACATGAAGCGGTAATTGGAGTATTTCATGATCATTAATCTTTCTGATATCGGCCCTCAGGGTGAGAATTTTTTATTAAATCGCACGACAGGTGAATTGAATACATTATTGAGTGATCTCATTGGTGACAATAATTATGAAATTAAATTGCACATTCAGCCAAAAGATCAAGGGTTTGAGTTGAGAGGTTCTGTAACCTCTCAGACACCTGAACTTTGCTCCCGATGTGGAATTGACATAAAATTAAAAATATATAAAGAATTCAAAGAGTTGCTTCTTCCAAAAATTCAAGCGCCAGGACTCGGTGAGCATTACTCAAGGGTTAATCACTACACCGATCTTCATGATGAAGAAGGACCTGGAGTGATTGAATGTGAAAACCTCAACTTTAATGTTGGTGATTACCTTCATGAATTAATCGGTTTGCAAATTCCATTAAAACCAGTTGGTGAAACAAATGACTCGGGAGACTGCCTTGTTTGTGGTCTGAATATTGAAACCACCAAATTTGGATATGAGGATCCTTTTCCAGTTCAGAAAGAAACTCCTTTTTCAGCCTTAAAAAACATAAAATTGAATTAAATGTTGATTTTGAGTGAATATTGGTTATTTTACCGGGTTCAATATTAGAGTTTGAAATAACAAAACTTTGAAAAGCAATATTTAGAAATAATAGATTGAGGTGACCTATGCCTACTCCCAAGAAGAAAACCAGCCGTTCTCGAAGAGATATGCGACGCTCCCACGATGGTTTATCAACTCCAGCCATGACTCTCGATGCAAAATCAGGAGAATGGGTTCGTCCACATTGTGCTCACAAAGGAGCTGATGGGGCCTATTATTATAAAGGAAAACAAATCAGCGCCTCTAAATCGAACGATTAGGTTTTTTTCGGATGAGAACGCCATATCGATCTAGAGTTGCGGGAATTGGATCGTATCTTCCAGAACGAATTTTAAGTAATAGCGACCTTGAAAAAATGGTCGATACCAATGATCAATGGATTAAAGAGCGTACTGGTATTGAGCGACGACATCTTGCTGCAAAAGGCGAATACACGAGTGATTTGTGTTTGAAGGCTACAGAGCGGGCGCTTCAAGATGCCCAAATGAAGGCAACAGATTTGGACCTCATTCTTATCGCTACATCAACTCCCGATCAGGTGATGCCCAACACCGCAACAGTGCTACAGCATAAGTTAGGCATCACAGGAATTCCTTGTCTCGATGTCTCAGCTGCTTGTTCAGGTTTTATTTACGCCATTTCAGTGGCCGACCAATTTATTAGAACCGGAATGTATAAAAATATTTTAGTCATTGGGGCTGAAATTTTGCATCGAATGGTGAATTACAAAGATCGAGAGACTTGTATTTTATTTGGAGATGGTGCTGGAGCCTGGATTTTAACACAAACTGATTATGATAATAAAGATGGTATATTTAGTACTCATTTGCGTGCCAATGGTGAGGTCGGGGATTTATTTGTACTTCCTGCGGGAGGCTCTAAAATTCCATTTACGCAAGAGGTTCTCGATAAGAGTCAGCACTATGTGATTATGAAAGGGCGTGAGATATTTCGACATGCTGTTCGAACGCTAACAGAATGTTGCCAATTAGCTCTTAAAACAAATAATTTACAAAGTGATCAAGTTGATTGGCTTGTACCCCATCAAGCTAATGTGAGAATTCTAGATAGCGTGGCGGAATATTTTGAAATACCAAAAGAAAAAGTTATTGTGAGTTTACATGAAACTGGAAACACATCCGCAGCTTCAATTCCTGTGGCCTTTGATATGGCGGTCAAAGAAGGAAAAATAAAAAGAGGACAAATGATTTTACTTGCTGCCTTTGGAGCGGGCTTGACGAGCGGTAGTGCCCTCATGAGGTACTAATTGAAGATATCCCTTTTTTTTCCAGGACAAGGCAGCCAAAGCCCAGGTATGGGTCGATGGCTCTATGATGAATTTGCAATAGCTCGTAGAACTTTTGAAGAAGCGAGTGATGCCCTCAGGATTGATATCAAAAAACTCTGTTTTAATGGACCAGAAGAAGAATTACAAAAAACTGAAAACACACAACCCGCAATTTTAGCAACATCAGTTGTTTATTTCAAATGTCTCAATGAAATTTTAGAATTGAAACCGTTAGCCGCCGCAGGACACTCTATTGGTGAATACGCAGCACTTGTCACAGCAGGAGCTATCCCTTTTGAATTAGCCATTAAGGCGGTACGAGAACGAGGCCTGGCCATGCAAAGTGCGGTGCCATTGGGTGTTGGCGGAATGTGTGCCGTCCTTAATTTAGAAGATCAAGAGGTTCAGGCTTTTTGCCAGTGGGCTACGAAAGAATCAGGACTAGGTATCATTGAAGCCGCTAATTTTAATACTCCTGGGCAAGTTGTAATAAGTGGGATTCAAGAAACCCTGGATTGGGCGCAAAAAAATTGGATTAATTATAAGGGACCAGGCCATGAGAAAAAAGCGAGATGGATTCCCTTAAAGGTATCAGCACCATTTCATTGCTCACTCATGAAGCCGGCTCAAGAACGAATGCAAAATGTATTAGATGAAATTCCATTTCAAAACTCAAAGTGGCCTATTATACAAAACTTTACAGCGCAAGAAGTTTACGAACCAAATATACTTAAACAAAATTTAGTGAAGCAGGTCTCTGGAACTGTTCGTTGGACAGAGAGTGTTCAAAGGGCTGTGAGTTTGGGTGTGACTCAAGGGATTGAACTTGGTCATGGCCAAGTCATTCGCGGATTAAATAAAAAAATTGATTCAAATCTTGAGATGATGAGCCTTCAAAATCTTGAGGATTTAAAAAATATTGAAAAACGAATAAATGAGAGTGAGGCTTAATGATGGGCACCCATCCTTTTACTGGAAAAACTATTTTAGTGACGGGTGGAAGTCGTGGCATTGGAGCTGAAATTGTAAAATACTTAGCCTCACTTGGAGCGCGGGTGGCCTTTACTTATTCATCTCGACATGATTTGGCCGAAGCATTGCTTCAAACACTTCCTGGTGAAGGACATATTATAAAGTCTATGAATCTTTCTGATCCTAATTCTATTGAAGAATCTATGAAATCGCTTTTAAAAACCTTAGGTCGATTGGACGGACTTGTTAACAATGCTGGATTAACTCGAGATCAAATTCTATTATTAATGAAACAAGATGATTTAGATTTAGTCCTCAATACTAATTTACGAGGTACGATATTAGTAACCAAAGCTGCCGTAAAATCTATGTTAAAAGCTCAAAATGGAGCAATAGTTACGATTACTAGCGTCATTGGTCAAACGGGGAATGCAGGACAATCTAATTATGCCGCTAGCAAAGCCGGTCTTGAAGCTTTTTCAAAGTCTGTTGCACAAGAAGTGGCATCGCGTAATATTCGACTTAATTGTATTGCTCCTGGATTTATTGCAACTGAAATGACCGATGCATTGACCCCGCAGCAAAAAGTAGATATTCAAGAAAAGATTCCACTAAAAAAAATAGGCTCAGGTGTTGATGTTGCTCACGCTGTGGCGTATCTTTTAAGTGAAAACTCAAGTTATATTACTGGTCAAACATTGAATGTAAATGGTGGCTTGTTTATGTAGGTTGATTTTTGATTCAATTTAGAGCTGAAAAGTGTTTAGATTGGAAACTGGTAGGTATTTTAAATTAAGCATCAGCTTAAAAGAAACATAAAGGTGGTAGTTGTATGGAATTGGAAACCGGAGGTAAAGTAATGTCGATCCCAACTAAAGTAAAAGACATAATTGTAGAACAATTAGGTGTAGATCCAGAGAAAGTTAAAGCAGAGGCTTCTTTTATTGATGATCTTGGCGCTGATAGTCTAGATATTGTAGAACTAGTGATGGCAATGGAAGAAGAATTTGATCTTGAAATTCCTGATGAAGATGCTGAAAAGCTTCGTACAGTTCAAGATGTTGCCTCTTATCTTGCTTCGAAAGGGAAGTAGGGCTCAATGAGTTCAAACTCCTCTCGACCTCTTCGTCCTAATCGACGTGTTGTTGTTACAGGTATAGGAGCAGTGACTCCACTTGGAAACAATTTTGTTGATAGTTGGCGCAGAGCTCTTGCAGGAGAATCTGGAATTGGTCCAGTAACTCGATTTCCAGTCGATCAATTTGATGTTCGTATTGCAGGAGAGGTAAAAGGATTTAATCCAGAACCTCTGATTAATAAAAAAGATCAAAGAAAATTAGATTTATTTTGTCAATATGCTATGTCTAGTGCTCATGAAGCACTTGCAATGTCTAAGCTTGAAATCACCCCTGAATTGAGTGAAAAGGCAGGAGTTGTTATAGGAGTCGGTATTGGAGGACTTCCAACAATTGAAGATCAAGCTGGAGTTTTTTTGGAAAAGGGGCCTGGGAGAATAACTCCTTTCTTTGTACCTCTTTCAATTACAAATATGGCTTCTGGACATGTTTCGATTCGATGGAATCTAAAAGGGCCTAGCTTTACAGTTACCTCTGCTTGTGCTTCGGGAGCTCATTCTATTGGTGAATCTGCCGAAATAATTCGTAGAGGAGTGTGTGATGTGATGGTTGCAGGTGGAAGTGAGAGTACCATTTGTCCATTGGGATTAGGTGGTTTCGCATCCATGAAAGCATTATCAAAAAGAAACGAAGATCCAGCAAAAGCAAGCCGCCCTTTCGATCGTGATCGCGATGGTTTTGTATTAGCTGAAGGTTCAGCAGTTTTAATTTTAGAAGAATTAGAATTTGCTCTCAAGCGCGGAGCGCCGATACTTTGTGAACTGACTGGTTATGGAACTTCTTCAGATGCTTATCATATGACTAATCCTTCTCCTGGAGGTGAAGGTGCATGTCGAGCTATACAAATGGCTCTTCAAGATGCTAAATTAAATCCAGAAGCTATTAATTACATTAATGCGCATGGAACCTCAACATCCATGGGTGATGCGATGGAAACACAGGCAATTAAGAATGCATTTGGTTCTCATGCTAAAAAATTACTGGTGAGTAGTACAAAAAGCATGACTGGACATACTTTGGGTGCTGCTGGTGCGTTGGAGTCAGCCTTTTGTGTGGCCACCATTAGAGATCAAAAGATAGCCCCTACCATTAATCTAGAAAATCCTGACCCAGAGTGTGATCTGGACTATGTGCCTAATAAATCACGGAGCTATACGATTAATCATGCTTTGAATAATAGTTTTGGTTTCGGTGGCACTAATGCCTGCCTTATTTTTTCTCGCCTATTATAAGACCTTTACTTCAGGACTCTACTTGAACTTAAAAAAGCCGATATTGTTAATAGTGTGATATTACTTTGAATAATATCTTATTATTGATGAGAAAGGTTTCATGAGGCGAATGAATCTATTTTTAATGGTTCGATTGAATTTTGTTTTGATAGCCATACTATCATATTCAGAGTTTGTAATAGCAGAACCACTCACAAAAAATTTAGTGAGTAAATTAAAAAATATAGAATTAGTGATCCAGAATCAAATCAACGATTTGAATAATAGAGCTGAAAATGCAAAATATTCAGTTTCTGATAATCTTTCTGGAGTTGATGCTGATCTAAGTGAATTAGCTCGGACAGTATTGGATTCATCACAAAACGAAAAAGAACTAATACAGTCTTTTAATCAAATTAAAGAAAGAGTTTCTTATTTGGTAAATGCCTTATCACCTTTAGTAATTTATTTTAGAAAAAATGAAATTTCACTGACCTTTGAGCAAAAAAATTTATTGCAGAATAGTATTGGACAACAAAACGAATATTTAAAAAAAAATATAAAAATTTTTGAATCTTTATTAGATAAAGAAACGGGAGGGGACTTGAACTCATTAGATTGGTCAATATGGATATTATCAGGTGTAACCGTTCTTTTAATAGTCTATTCAATTAGAAATCGAAAAATGAATCAATACTTAAAAACGGAAAATGAAAAGTTAAGATATCAATTAGATTCAAAAGAAAATGAATTTTTAGAGACTAAGAATGATTTGAATAAAATAAAATTTAATATCGAGCAATCCACTAGCGAAGTTGAGAATCTTAATCATCAAATTTCTAGTATACTCGATAAAAATAACTTTGAAGGCTCAAAACAATTTGAAGAACAATTTCAGAGTTTATTGGATTTGATTCAATTACAAAAAAACTTTATATATCGAGCAATTTCTGGGGCTAGTGGCGAAGAAACGAATGCTCTTGTTATATCTGGTCTGGTTAATTTTGTCGAAGATGTTAGTGCAAAATCTAAAGTAATTCATGATATTGCTTTTAAAACAAAAGTTCTGAGTTTTAATGCATCGGTGGAAGCGGAGCGTGCTGGAGCTCGTGGCCGAGGATTTTCAATTGTCGCACAGGAAATGAAACGCCTTGCCGAAATCAGCGGTAATGCTTCTGAAGAAATTGCATCCTTGGTCGATCGAACTCGAAGAGGTGCGCTCATTTTGAATTCACAAGGCGGAGATGAAGCTGGTTCGAAATTGACCATTCAAAACACGTTGGTTGAAGCCAGCGGCAATATTGAAAGTATTCAAAATAAAATCAATGACCTTAATGCCTTTGTAGGTTCCATGGTAAATCAAAAAAGTGTCACACAAAGTAATTTAGAACACGCTTATAAGTTAGTAAATCAAATTACAAAGGCGCAAAACGAAATTAAAACATTGAATGATGGAATAATGTATTCTCATAATTCTCTAGCTAGTTAATTATTGTATCATTTTAATACAATACATGGGTGAATTGTATTATACGAAGGTGTCAATACTTTAAACATGAGTTATTAATTATCAGAGTGTTAAGCAAGAATTGTATTTTGAACATTCTACTCTTATTAAATTAATTTTAGTAGGCTTTGAATTTGCAAATTATTAAGATATGGATAAAATTTTTAAAATTTTAAACTCATATCAATTAATAATAATGACCTTGTTAATCCTTATTCAATTTGATTCACGAGCCTCTGTTTCCAAAGGAAATACCATTGAAATAAAAAGCGAATTTGGAAAAATTGTTTGTCCATCAGGCGCAGAGATTAACATGCCATTAGGAAGTAAGCTTGAAGTTTCAGAGCATAAATTTGGAGATAATCCAATCGTGCGAGTTCCAAAGCGTCTCAGTAAAAAATGCAGTTATGGGATTTTGAAATACTCATCTAATAGTAGGGCTGGTGAGAGTCGTAAACAATTAAAGAAAGAAGCCAAAAAAGCAGCAAAATATTCGCTTGTAGCTGAAAAAATGAATTATGCCGATAAATGCAAAGATGAATTTATTGGAACGGATGGAATGGGTGACTGGGGAAAATATGTAAAAAAAGAGTTGAAAACAAAAACTTATAAAAGCTTGCTTCGAAACTCGAAAACATTCGAAAATGTTTGTCCTGGGTATTCATTTATGCAATTGGAAGATCGCAAAAATCTATGGGTTTTTATTCTAATGTCCATGAGTCATTATGAAAGTAGCTGTCGTCCGCAAGTAGAAGCGCAAGGACCTAATGGCGTAGCAAAAGGACTTTTTCAACTCCATGAAAATGCTGAGAATAAATATGCACAATGGGATTTAAGTCGAATATGCAAAAAGGGTGGAGCAAGTAATCCAAAGGCTAGTTTACAGTGTACACTCTCCATGTTAAATGGACAGATTGAAAAATATAATTCATTATTTTTTCAAAAATCTTATTGGGATGTCTTAAGAAATGTTAATGATCCAGAAACCCATGCATTTAAGATTAAGAATGCTATAGGTATGCTAAAAGGTTGTGAAGTGAGAACTTTAGCAAGCAGTAAAGAATCATTAAATCCAATTCAAAATCGAAAAAAATTATAAAAACAAAAGTAATTAGTCAGTTCCTATGAATATCTAATTTAAAAAGAGACTCCTCTAAACCTCAAAGAAGCAGTGCTCACCTCAATGAAAAGTCCTCTTTGTCACTGCTTCAAACTTTTTTATCGAAGTCTCTATTTGCATTAGAGATACTTAGGGATTGACCAGTAAAATATAAAATTATTACTGGTAATTTCCAATATAGTTTAGTCTTTTAAGGGCCTCTTTGTTTTTTTTCTTTGAGCTGCTGTGGGATATTGATTTTTTTTTGATTCACTTAAGAGTTTTTGAAAGTGGATTAATTTTTCCAAAGAAAGCTTGTTGTTTTGTACGGCTTCTTTTACAGCACAGTTTGGTTCGGTTTGGTGTTTGCAATCTGGAAAACGACATTTCAATGCAATTTCTGCAATTTCTGAAAAAGCAACATCAAGATGGGAGTTCTCGGAAAGTTGTACTTCTCTCAGTCCAGGGGTATCAATGATAATTCCGTAGGGTTTATCGAGAATAAATAGGGATCGACTTGTGGTTGTATGACGTCCTTTAGAATCGTCATGGCGAATTGACTCAATAAGTTGCTTTGTTTCTCCGAGGAGTAGGTTCGTAAGAGTTGATTTACCGACGCCTGAAGAACCAAGAAAGACACTTGTAGTTCCAAGAGAGAGAAGCTCTTTAATTGGATTAATTGTTTGAGGTTGGTCAGAACGTGTTAAAATCAGAGGAATCTGAGAGAATCGCGTGGTCAGCTGTTCACAACATTCCTTAAATGATTCTAAATCGCATTTATTTAATATCAAAAAAGGTTTTATTACTTGATCATCCAGTAATGAAAGATATCTTTCAATTCGATTAATGTCTAACTCTTGATTGCATGAGGATACAATAAAAGCGATATCAATATTGGAAACAAGTACTTGAGCCTTATTTTGCGTACCGGCGGCTCGGCGAATAATTTGAGAGAAAGGATTAAGGCGTTTTTCTATCAAAAATGATTTTTCACGCCCTGTGGATCGAGATGGTGTGTCTTCAATTTGAACCCAATCGCCGACGCTCGGATAATCTTTTTCACTAGTCCGCTTTTTCCATTTTCCAGTGAGTATACCAATTATTCTTTCTCCTAATCCATTCATCAAGATATAATGATCTCTGTGCTCATTGATAATTCTCGCAAACTTATGTATTGGATCATTTGATTGTAATTGTTGTTGAAGAAAGTCATTCCATCCCAAAAATTGAAGCTGGTGTTTAAAATCTGTACTCATTGATTGACCTTATTAATGGGAGATGACCCAGAAGTTGAATTTGAAGTTCGTTGAGAATTCATTTTATTATTTTCAAATAAATAATCGGCTGTACCCATGAGAGAATTCAGCTTTATTTTCAAGGATTCGTGGGACGTTGATTTTTGGCATGGTTGATACGTACCATTTGAATCTTTACATAAATTATTAATAATCTCACCTTTAGCATTGATGATTATACCAAACTGTTGATCAAAGCTACTCCAAGACGAAGTATGGAAGGCCCAAGGTTTTTGAATAGGGTCTAAGAGATCATGTCCTAGACTGTAAAATGTGGTATCTGAAAAAATAAGATTGTATAGGGTTGGGAAAATATCAATATGACTCCCCATTTCTATGTGCGATTCAGTTGGGTTGGGTAAATATTTTTTGGGTGCATAGAGATATAATGGGACACTCCATTTTTGGAAAAACTGTAAATTATCGTATGGTCGAATATAAAAACTGTGATCCCCAGTTACAGCAATGATAGTATTTGAACTGAACGTACTGGCTTTGAGTTGATCGAGAAAAAATCCTAATTGTTGATTGGAATATTGAAAGGCCTTAAGGCGATCAATGGCTAAGGGTTTGTCTCCAATAATAGTATTTGTGATTTTCGATGAAAACTCAAGAGGTGGTGGGAGATAGTTTTTGGGAAGAACATATGGTGGGTGATTGGTTGTTGTTAAAATAAAAAGAAATTGAGGCTTTGTAGCTTTTTCTAAAAGTGAATTTGCGTATTTAAAAACATATTCATCATGAATACCCCAATCATGAGTGAAGTTTTCATCTGGTATTGAAGTAAATAATTTACGAATATCATGATCACCATGAAGAAATTGAAACCCTTGTCTTGGTAAGAATTGATCTATACTTCTCCAACCTAAATTGCCACCATAAATAAAATGAGTTTCATAACCTTTTTCGTGAAGAAAACGAGCTGGTGCATGTTTGAACTCAACTCCTAAAAAGGCACTTTCTGTTAAAAAGGGGCTATAGAGTCGGTGTGGCAAATCAATAACTAAGCTGCCAAGACTTCCTATTGTCGCCACATGGGAAGGAAGAATTTGAGTTGTAAATAGATCTTCATTTTTGTGTTTTTCAAAAGCTCCGAGAATATTAAAAGTAGGTGATTGCTCTGAAAACCAGTCTGAACCCCAAGACTCCATGAGGATGAACACAACGTGAGGTAAAGGTAGTAATGCTTTTTTCTCATCGGTATGTGTTTTAGACTGGACTTCATATAGATTTGGCATAAGTTCTGTGATGGATTTATTGGCGAGATTTGTAAAATCTTGTAAAGCTTTCGATGGATTTTTATCATATCCAAGATTGATCAGATTTTCATTCCATTTTTGACCTTGTTGGTCATGAAGTTGTAGTGCGTGAACCAGCGCATGCGTACTATTAAAACTTAATGAGTTTATAAAAGAGTTAGACGAAATGGCTGTGTGCATGATTTCAAGAGGGAATAATCCAAGACTTCCACGGGCACCTAAGAAAGTTGACAGAAAGAGTGTGAAAAACAGAGGTAATAAAATCCATGGTCGGCGAGAGCTAATAGCGGCAGAATAAGAGTGATGATGCAATTCATTTCGCAATTGATTATAAGATTGGTTATCTAAGCTCATCCAAAGTTTTAATAACCAAAAATTGATAAACCATCCTACAGCTGTAAGTGTAATTATAATTTTAATTAGTGGGTAGTTTTTCCAGAATGTTCGAATCAGGGCCACTGTATCATCTTGAAAGAAGCCAAAAATTAGAACATTGAAATGATCTTGAAAATATCCATAGAAATGAAAATCAGCAGCTAAAATTATTAGTAAGACTAATAACATAAATACCCAATATCGCCTTTGTAATTTAAGAATATCAAAACGAAATGGAGTTAGTGTTAAATTAAACCATATTAACCATAAGAGTAGTGCTGGTAGTGTTAGGTAACAAAGTGCTGACAGATCAAAGCGCAATCCTAAAAAAAGGGCTTTTAAAAAATCATGTAAGTAATGTGTAAGCTCATCACCCTTTTTGTAATTGAAAAACCAAAGTAATCTAAATCCTGTCAAAGAAAGTAAGGAAAAGGAGAACAGTTTTAAGTATCCTTTTAGCCAAAATAAAAATATGGAAGTTCTGTTCAGGTTATTTTGCATCTCAATATTTTTTTAACATTACAGTGTACTTACCAACTGTAAAGCTAATTTTTTGGCTTACTATAGTTTTTTATGATGTCTTCGTAGTCTTTTAACTCTGGAGGAAGATCATCCTCAGAATTAGAGTTTTTTGAAGATGGGGCTCTAGAGGTGTCTGAATCAATTGAAATTAAGGTTTCAGTAATTGGATTAACTGTAACCGTAATGCTGGAGCCATGCTTATAGAACGCACGGAGTTGTTCTTCTGGTGAGAGGTCCTTGTTTTTTGAGTTAGGAAGAGAATAGGGTACAGAATAGGGTCCATAATGTTCATTGAAAAAGACATCGTATTCGCCGCTGACAGATCTCAGTGTTTTAATCTTATCTGTAAATGTCAATTTGTTAGGGTCGTCTTTTTGGGTTTCACTGGAGTCACCCCAGGCCAAAGAAGCTATGCATATAAGTAAAGTGATATAATGAAGTTGTTTGAAGAGTAAAATCCTCTTCTTGGTTTTCACTTGCACTTCAACTCCTTTTCAAACATCTTTTCAACTATCTTAAAATAGAAATAGCCAAAAAGATAATAATTCGATACAAAACAAGGAGATGTGATGTGTTTTGAGATGGGATCAAGTAAAGTGACTCATACTGAGTCAAGTTAGACATCGCTTAAAAAGCTTGTTAGAATAACTCAAATAGGAGTCATTATGAATCTTGGATTACCAGAAATTATATTAATATTGGTTGTTGCGCTTTTATTTTTTGGCCCTAGTCGACTACCAAGTCTTGGCAAATCTGTTGGTGAGGCGATCCGTGGCTTTAAAAAAGGTCTTTCTGGTGTAAATGAAGCAGATAATGATGCCGAAAAACTGGAACGATCCAATAAAAAAGTAAGTATGGATGATTTGAATAAAGAATCAACTCGTGAGAAAGAAGAAGAGAAAAAATCTTGATGCGAAACTAATTTAAAGCACTGACTTTAATTTGAAGGTGAGTGTCTCTTTGAAAATGCCAATTCATCGCTTTGTAACCAACTCTTTCATCATTCAGCCATCGCTCAGATGGTGACAGAATTTTTGAATAGTAATAATCAGGATTACGTCAACCCGCAGTATTTTTGTAAAGAATTAAAACAATACTTGAGCTTAGAATTACACTCTGATTCAATCAGCCTTACTGAAAAAAGCAAATATGCAAATAATTTCAACAATAAGGGAGAGGTCATGCGCTCGATTTTACATGGTTTGGTTGCTGTCACAATTCTAGGAACACTTGCGTGCGAAAAGAAGGTTAAAATTGAAACCGATATGCAAAAAGCAAGTTACGGAATTGGGACTCAAATTGGAAATAATATGAAACAGCAGAATATTGACATTGATACGGCTGCTTTGTCTCAAGGACTGAATGATGCCCTAACTAGTAAAGAATTAAAACTTAAGCCAGAAGAAATTCAACAAGCTTTAATGAAGCTTCAAGAAATGGCTATTAAAAAGCAAACAGAAGTTGCTGATAAGAATAAAAAAGATGGTCAGTCTTTTTTGGAAAAAAACAAAAGTGAAGCAGGAATCAAGACAACGGCATCAGGTCTTCAGTATCAAGTTATAAAAGAAGGTACAGGAGCTACGCCTACAGATAAAGATACTGTAACGGCACACTACGAAGGTAAACTCATTACGGGTGAAAAATTTGACTCAAGTATCGATAGAAATCAACCTGCAGATTTTCCAGTTACTGGAGTTATCGCGGGTTGGACTGAGGCTCTTAAATTGATGAAAGTGGGATCAAAGTGGAAATTATTTGTTCCACCTGAATTGGGCTATGGACCCTCTCCAAGACCTGGAATTCCACCAAACTCTGTTCTTGTTTTTGAAGTAGAGTTAATGGGAATTAAAGCGGCTGGAGCTGCTCCTGAGAAAGCTGAAAAACCATTAAAAATGAAAAAATAAAATTTGAATAGGATAAAGGCCAGGGAAACCTGGCCTTTTGTTTTTTGGGAGCCATCATGTTTCAAAGTAAAGATTTATTTGAATTTAATGAAGATCCTATTTTGAATTTTCATCGCCTTTATGATGAATATAAGAAGAAAGCGAGTATTGAGCCCACTGTGGTGACTTTATCCACTGTTGATGAAATGTGTCGTCCCAACGCTCGAGTTGTTCTTTTAAAACAAATAGAACAGGGTAACTTTGTTTTCTTCACTAATTATGAAAGTACAAAGGGGCGTGAGTTAAGTCATAAGCCCATTGCGAATATGGTTTTTTATTGGCATGAACTTTATGTACAAATACGGGTCGATGGAGATATTTCAAAAACATCACGAGCAGAATCAGAAGCCTATTTTAAAACGAGACCGCGTCTCTCTCAACTCGGAGCCTTAGTCTCAAATCAAAGTGAAATCATAGAGTCCTATGAATACCTACAAAAAAAATTGGAAGAGATCACACTTAAATATGAGAAATTAGATACGATACCATGCCCATCTAACTGGGGAGGTTATAGTCTTTTTCCTCAGTCAATTGAGTTTTGGTTTGGAATGGAGGGACGACTTCACCATCGCTATCATTATGAGAGAAGTGGTACTGATTGGTTAAGAACAATGAAGTCACCTTAGTAATTTTTAAACAGATTCTTAGTATTAAGCTTTAGGTATGACTTGAATATTTTTTAAGTTAAAAACAATTGGATAATGATCTGCAGGAAGAGTTTGCTTTTCTTCAAGATTTTGAGGCCCTGAAGGTCGTCCTTTTTTAGGTATCTCATACCTAAAAACATAGGAATTATTGTGATCTAAAAGCCCTTTTGCTTTCTCAGAGAGAAAAACATAATCAATTTGTCTTCCTGGAAGAATATTTCCTCCTTTTAGCGGATAAAAAGTAACTCTCTCATTCAGTGGTTTATTCATTATCTCTAAAGCATCTTCAAGATCCGTATTCTGATAGAGGGTGGTAAATTCGCTATCAGTTCCATGACGACTGGCATTTCCGTTGAGATCTCCACAGACGGCCATAGGGATAGCTGGATATTGCTTATTAAGTTTACTATAAATAGAAAGTAGTGCTTTTAACTCAGCTTCACGTCGATTGAGTCCCAATGGATCAATACCTTCTGGATCGAGGGGGGATTTTAAGTGCGTGAGTAAGAATATAAAAAATGGCTTATTAATATTTCGATCAAAAAGGTGTAGTTCTGCTACATCTCTAGAAAACTTATGGCTAGGGGTATTGGGTATTTGTAATTCATGCTCATACCAAAAGTTAATTGAGAGGTCTTTGTTAGATATGATATTGAAGTGATAGGGAATTCGTTTGTGTATGAGATAACCAATATCAATTGAGCGATCACTATTCCCTTCGATGAGAGCGACTCGGTATTCATCATTGAGAAAGATTTGATTAAAATTTCGGAGAGATTCTTCGCCACCCACTTCACACAATAAAATTAGATCTGGATTTATTTCAATGATGTAGTCTTTGAGCTTTAAAAGCTTGTGTAGAGATTTGTTTGGATAAACAGAAGTTGAATACTGCTGCCATTCTGGCTCACTGATTTGATCAAAGGATTTTGCTGGCCTTTGATCAAGGAGTAAAAACAAATTTTCTGCGTTAAGGAGGACGCACCGTAGGTCGAGAGTCATAATTAGATAGTATTGACCTAAGGGCTGGGGGTCGAGTTCTTTCTTTTGGTCTAGATAAAAATTAGACCTATTGGTGACTAAATAAACAAAATCTAAAATATTTCTACTAGAACTTTGTCCTTGGCTAGGCCAAGATCCAATAAGACGTGTTTTGTCGCATTGGCCATGTCTTTGTTTCCGCATACAAAGAAATGGCAATTTGAAATCTCAAAATTTAAAGACTCAATTTGTTTTTGCAAATATCCCGTTTTTCCTTTCCAGGTGGGATCAGGTCGACTGAGCACGAATTCAAAATCAAAGTTTTTGAAGTTTTTCTTTTTTTCATTGAGATAATCGATATAGAAAAAATCCTTTTGAGTTCTCACTCCGATTAAAAAATGAAAATGACTTTCAGGAAATTGTGCGAGAAATGTTTCAATGTAACTCAAGTGAGGTGCGAGGCCAGACCCAGTACTTAAAAAAAATAATTTTTGAGAGGGCGTTTGAGGAAAAAAAAGCTTCCCAAATGGGGCGGTAAGATTAATGGTATGACCAACTTCAAGATTCCAAAAATACTTGGAAGCAACTCCCTCATCAACATATTTAATAAGTAAACGAAATTGAGATGGTGTTTGCTCTCCGGAAGCTAATGAATAGGCTCGAAGAATATCTTTTTCACCAGGATTTAGAGGTGGAATATGAAGCATTAAAAATTGTCCGGCTTGAAATTTAAGAGTGGAGGGATTTAACATTTCAAAAGTAAATTCTTTAATTAAATCGGTATGAGTTATAATCCCATTTACTTTTGCAGTCTGAATTAATCTTCTGGAATCCAAAAAATCATCTCCTTGTTAGTTTTGCGATCGCATTTTTTATGCGGTTTTATTGATATTAAAAGAACGAGAGTATCAGTTAGTGAAGCATGTATCAGCCATTATCTGAATTTTTTTCAAAAAAAAATTTCATTCAACTGTCAACCATATTCAATTTATTCTTTTATCTTGCTGTTATTATTCGCATTCCACCACAAGGCATCAACAATAAAAAAAAATCAGATAAGTTGACTTAAGTAAAAAATCGTTTAGATTACGAAGCTCTTTTTAAGTGACCCGCTAGCTCAGTTGGTAGAGCACATCCCTTTTAAGGATGGGGTCGATGGTTCGAGCCCATCGCGGGTCACCACTTTCTTTTCTCTAGGTCCCCATCGTCTAGTGGCCTAGGACATCACCCTTTCACGGTGAATACAGGGGTTCAAATCCCCTTGGGGACGCCAATTACTCCGTAGTAGTACCTTTTTTCTACGGCAACTCCAATGGATTGGGGCAAAACCAAGGGAGTTATGGTTCTCGGCGATACTGAGTCATGGGGTCACATGCTCATATTTGAAGACCTGGACGGGAATGTCTTGAAATTGATGAATCCAAAATCGTAATGGAGAGGAATTGAACAAGGCGTCTTTTAGAAAAGCTCTTATTCAGTAAGTCGTATGACACCTTTGATTAGCTTTCATTATTGTAGTAGAGTTGATATAGGTGTTATTACTTATTTTTTGCGATCATGGATTCTCTCATCGGACAGCGAAAAATTTGTTTTACAATTTCACTGTAGGGTTTAGCAAAAAAAGCAAGATACACTTCCATTAAGCCAATGATGATTGCCATCCCTAATCCTTTTGGCTCAAGAAAAACATGGACCAAAAAAATATTTAAAATTACGGGTGCAAGAACAATTAAAGCAAGTGGAACAAAGGCACCAATTAATAAAAGAGCTCCGCAAACAACTTGCGTTCCCGCCAATAAGGGGAAAAAGTAACCACTAACCATCAGTCCAGTAGTAAATGTCACCATTTTTTCAGGCATAGATTCTGGCATTGGTATAAAATGGAAAAACCCATTGAGTCCAAAAACAAAAAATATCAAGCCAAGTACTATTCGAACGATCATAGGGAGTTTATTCATCATAAGTATGTTCCTTCTTTTTAAAGTATATTAAAAAAGGATGACATTTGGAGTTTGTTTCGTCCAGGAATTATTTTAAATTTTTTACTCATGAAAATATATCCGCAAAGATAGATTTAGATATATAGAGAACAACTTAGAGTAAAAAACGGGTATGTAGGAAATACCTCACGTGATAAATAGATTTTATTTTTTAGTCCGCACAAGATTCTGTCTTAAGTTATTCAAAAGTCTTTCGTTGGTGGGTTTCTGGTTTCGTGGTGCCGAATTTATGAATAAATAAATGAATCAAATTAATTTTAAATTCAGTTGCGGAATTAGGTTACTTGGTTGTTTTTATTTATTAACACAAGTTTGAGAGAAAACAATTGAGTGAGGAACTCGCATTTTTCTGTTCTGAATTATCTTTCACTTGACTGTAATGAAATATTCCCCGGCGGCGCTATGGCGCGTCGTATTATGCCTCTGTATTTTCAAATATTTATCCTTAATAATCTAGATTCTGCTGAAAAAGATTCTCTATAGCTCTCAAAAAAGTGAGCCGGTACGAGTATAAAAGATATTAGTCTTATGAAATTTATGAAGTTTTTAGATTTAATGCTAATTTGAAAAAAATCTTGCCTTTTTTGGGGGTGCAGCTTAGTTTGGCCGTCTGACTGTTTAAAGCGGCTAATATCAAGAGAGACACATGGTGTGTTTCCGCCCTTTGAGTCTAGGAGTAATAATGAAGACGCACTCTGGGGCAAAAAAACGCCTCCAATTATTGAAGAGTGGAAAAGTGAAAAGAAAGCAAACACGCCTTCGCCACTTAAATTCCCACATGAAATCAAAAACCAAACGCCATTTAGGTCAAACATCTTATGTTCATGATGCTAATATGCTACAAATCCAACGTTGTTTGGTATTTTAAAGGGGAGAGGTAAGATATGGCTCGTGTAAAAGGTGGTTTTACCAATCGTCGTCGTCACAAAAAAGTATTAAAAAGAGCATCAGGTTTTTACTCGGCAAATAGCCGTTGTTATACTCATGCTGTTGAAAAAGTTGATCGTGCCCTAAGTTATGCTTATCGTGATCGTAAGGCTAAGAAGCGTTCTTTCCGTCGTTTGTGGACTCAAAGAATAAATGCTGCAGCTCGATTAAATGGAACGACTTACTCTGTTCTCATTGGAGCTATGGCTAAAAAAGGACTTATGATTGATAGAAAAGTTCTAGCTGATATCGCAGTTACCGATGCCGCAGGTTTTGCAGCAGTCGTTAAGCAAGCGATGACTTAATCTTTATTTATATGAATCTTTTATAAATTAGTTTTAAAAAGGGCTTCGAAAGAAGTCCTTTTTAATTTTAGTTCAAGTTGTTTTTGTAAAATATTCTCGACATAGTAAAACTGTAAAAAGCTAAAACCTTCGAAGTTTAGATTGAATGAAGGCTTAGAGGCTCACTTTGTAAGAGATCATTTTCAAAGCGAGCTGACATGAGCGAATGTTTCGATCTCGGAAGTGTGTTGGTTTGATTTGGCTGAAGCAAAGTGGAGCATCGAAGTTGTGGGTCACTTTCAAATAGTTTCTAGTTTCTGTGTGTTGGATTGAGTTAGAATTGAACTTATTCAAGAAGTGTTTTATCAATTTCGCGACACCGCTAATTAAACTTTGATTCCTAGATCCATGCTGAGGTAAATGTTTTTAAATGGAAATTATAAATGAAACGCAGTTTGAAACGAGAAAAAAGGATCATATCCGTTGTGCTTTAAGTGATGAATCTCAATCTTTGGTAACTCAAGATTGGGATAGGATTCTTTTAATACCTGAGGCACTTCCTGAAATAAATTTGGATGATGTGAGTCTTGAAGTAAAATCGCTCGATCAGATTTGGAAAAATCCCTTTTTTGTGAGTTCAATGACGGCGGGACACTCTGATTCTTTTAAAATTAATTCTGTTTTAGCGCAAGTTTGCGAAGCACAAGGCTGGCTGTTGGGTGTCGGTTCTCAGCGGAGGGAAATCGATGATCTTGATGCTCATTTGGAATGGCGCGAACTACGTAAAAAATATCCTAAAGTTTTATTGGCATCAAATATTGGATTATCACAATTAATTCAAACTCCCATTGTCAAAATTCAAAAACTAATAGAGCACACAGAAGCAAAAGTTCTGTTTGTTCACACTAATCCATTGCAAGAGTGTCTGCAAATTGAAGGGACACCTCAATTTAAAGGTGGGTTGACTGCGATTGAAAAAATAAGGAAAGAACTGAACATTCCAATAGTGGTGAAAGAAGTCGGATCTGGAATTTCTGTTGCGACAATCTTGCGACTCAAAAACATTGGCGTGAATGCTGTTGATGTGAGTGGCAGAGGTGGAACTCATTGGGGAAGAGTTGAAGGTTTACGTTCTCCAAAACAAAGCCTCAATGCTCAAGCCGCAGTGTCATTTAAAGATTGGGGACTATCCACTCCAAAAGCTTTATACTTATGGTCTCAATCTAATTCTAAAATAGGTAATCTTGAAGATCAATTATCAATGGAAATTTGGGCTTCAGGAGGAGTGAGGAATGGATTACAAGCGGCAAAATGTTTAGCCTTGGGTGCTCAAAGAGTTGGACTTGCAAAACCTTTTTTAGAAGCCGCTCTAGTGGGACCAGAAACAGTGACAGAATTGATGTGTTTACTAGAATATGAATTAAAAGTAAGTTTATTTTGTTTAGGAATAAAAAACATATGTGAATTGAAACAGAGAAAAGTTTGGGAATGGGAGAATCTATGATAGAACTGTTTCAGGGGTTTTCTAAACTCACCAGACAAGAGCGTTATCAAAAGTTAATTAAGGCCGGTGTTCTAAATAAAGAAGAAATAGAGTATTTAGAACGAGGAGGTTTAAAAGATCTGTCGCTCGGCGAGAAATTTATTGAAAATGTGATCGGATATTTTCAATTGCCACTCGGTGTTGCGACGAATTTCCGAATTGATGGAAGAGATGTTCTTATTCCTATGGCTGTGGAAGAAACGTCTATTGTCGCAGCAGCAAGTAAGACTGCTAAATGGGTTCGTGAATCTGGTTTTATTCAAACACGAGTTGATGGCCATGAAATTATCGGCCAAATTCAAATTTCAAAATTAAATAATCCAGATTTATTTATAAATAAAATTTATAATAGTAAATCACAATTAATCAATATGTCTAATCAAGAAGTAGCCTTTGGATTAGTAAGAAGGGGTGGGGGCGTTACCGACATTAAGGTTCGTATCCTTGATCGGCCGGATGGCTTAAAGATGGGTGTGATCCATGTGATGGCAAATCCATGTGATGCCATGGGGGCCAATGTCATTAATCAAGTTTGTGAATATCTTAAAGAGCCCATTGAAGAGTTAACAGAAGAAAAAGTTACCATGTGTATTCTATCTAATTTAGTAACCACGAAACTTACAAAAGCAGAAGTCGTGTTAGAAAAAATAGATATGGAATTGGCTGAAAAAATTGAAGAGGCTTCTATTTTTGCTGAACTTGATTCTTACCGAGCGGCAACGAGCAATAAGGGAGTTCTCAATGGAATTGATCCTATTTTAATTGCAACTGGAAATGATTGGAGAGCCGTAGAAGCAGGAATTCATGCCTATGCTGCACGTTCAGGTCATTATCGCTCGATTACAACTTGGCGTCGTGAAGGAAATCGACTCATTGGGCGCTTTGAAGCACCATTGATTGTGGGGACGGTTGGAGGTGTAACAACACTTCATCCCACTGCGAAGATGTCACTGAAGATGTTAAATGTGGAATCGGCTAATGAGCTTTCTCGCATCATTAGTGCAGTGGGATTAGTTCAAAACTTAGGGGCATTGAAGGCTTTAACAACTGTGGGAATCATTGAAGGACACATGAAGCTTCATATTAAAAATTTAACTCTTGGAGCTGGGGCAGAAGAAAAAGAAATACCTCATGTTCAAAAACGTTTAGAAGAAATTTTAACCATGAGAAAAAGAATTTCTTTGAGTAATGCCATTGAAGTTTTGCGAGAATTACGTCTTCAGAACTCATCAACTTCAGATCATGGTGCTCATCATGTTTGAGCTTTCTGTTGGTTCTAAAGTATTTTTATTGGGAGAATACCAAGTATTACAAGAGGGGACTGCTTTTCTTGCAGTTCTTGAACCAAGATTTAAAATGAATGTTAAAGCGGGGGCAGGAGAGTTAAAGGGAGTACCTGAAGGGTCTCCGGCATCACTTTATCATCAACAAGAAAATGAGTTTTTTAAAAATTGGAATTTAGAGTTTTTGGATCCACATTTGGGGCGTGGAGGATTTGGAGCGTCAACGGCTCAAATTGCTCTACTTCAGGGTTTTAAAGAAGGATTCAAAAGTATCAGTTCTCATTCTCAAGTAGAGTTGGATTTAAAAAAAATACATCAAAAATATTTAGAGTTAGTACGGCCTTCTAGTGGGCCATCACCAAGTGGTGCAGATCTCATCAGTCAACTTCAAGGTGGGTTAGTTGAACTTAATATAAAGTCTGGAAAAATTCAAAAACATGCATGGCCATTTTCAGATTTACAAGTTTACTTTTTTGTTACTGGGAAAAAACAAGTGACCCATGAACATTTAAAAGGTCTTACGAATTTAACGAGTGATTCGAAGGACGTGTTAAGTGGATTAAGTCAAGAGTATCAAAAAGCGATGCACAGCTTTTATCAGAGTGATGTAAAGCCTTTTGTTCAAGCTATTGCAGATTATCAAAATGAGCTCAATAAAATGGGTTGGGTCACACCAGAAACTCTTGCCTGGCTCAGTGAGATTCAAAAGATTGAGGGTGTTTTGGCCGCGAAAGGTTGCGGTGCCATGGGGGCGGATGTCATCGCTGTTGTGGGTAAAACAAGCTATGGAAAAGATATTATTAATTGCTGTGAAAAACTGGGATTAAGTTATTTAGGCAGTCTTGAGCAACGCACAGAAGGTTTTGCCTTTGAATGGACGGCAGAGCAAACGGCAAGGAGTTTGTCGAAGGTGTGATGAGTTGAATATGAAACTGTTTTGTTCAAAATGAGCTATGAAATAGGATGTAAGACCTATGAGAATATTCAGGAGAAGTAAGTATGAGTTTGAAAATTTCAGCTGAAGCACCATCAAATATTGCACTCATCAAATATATGGGCAAAATTGATCATCAAAACAATGTCCCAAGTAATCCTTCTATTTCCTATACTCTCCCTCACTTGAAAACAAAAGTATCAATTGACGTGACCGAAAACATCAATGCACTTTGGATGTCTGATCCGACTTCAACCTATAGTCTTTCACTGAGTGATGAAGGAAAAAATAAATTTTTAATTCACTGGGATCGTTGTCATCAGAAAATGGCACCAGGATTTCAAAAGGGTGTAGTTATTACATCTGGGAATAATTTTCCATCTGATTGTGGACTGGCATCGTCTGCGTCGAGTTTTGCTGCGTTGACGTTAGCCTCTCACGAATTATTTTTAAAATTAGGTTTATTGGAAAAAGAGTGGACTCGTGAAGAATTAGCACAATTAAGTCGAGAAGGATCTGGAAGCAGTTGTCGATCTTTTTTAGAACCTTGGGTTTTATGGTCTGGATCAAAAGTCCAATCCATAGAAAATACTGAGTGGACAAATCTGCTCCATTCAGTCGTTATTGTTGATCATGTTAAAAAGAAAGTTTCATCGAGTGTTGCACATCGCAAAGTCACAAGCAGTCCATTATTTGAAGGACGGAATGATAGAGCACAACAGGGATGTGAAAAACTCCAAAAATATTTAAAACAAAAGGATTCATGGAGTTCGATGTATCAATTAGTTTGGAATGATTTTTGGGACATGCATGTTCTATTTGAAACTAGTGTTCCTTCATTTAATTATATGACACCGAAGAGTTTATTAGCACTGCGATTTTTGCAGGAGGATTGGGAACAGAAAGGCGATGGGCCCTTGATAACGATGGACGCTGGACCTAATATACATCTCCTCTATCGAAAAAATCAGGATGATCTACAGCAAGAGCATTTACAAAAATTGAAAGTCATGGATTTTTTTGTTATTTCAGGGAATTCATGGTAAAAACCTACGTAACAACAGGCAAATGGATTTTGGCCGGGGAGCATTCAGTCCTAAGGGGAAGCCGCGCTTTAGTCTTCCCACTTCCTTCAATGCAAATAAAATTAATTTATGATGACAGGCTCAATGATTTTGTTGCTAGCTTTCAAGGTGAAGCTGGTACCGATTATCAAATGCTTTTTTATGGATTAGTTGATAGGGCTTTAGAAATTCTAGGAAGATCTCGAAGTTTATTAAAAGGATCAGTGGTATTGGAGAGCAATCTTCCACTTGGAAACGGGCTTGGTGCTTCAGCGGCTCTTTGCTCAGCAGTGGGGTTATGGTTTGCTGATTTAGGATGGGTTGATCGTGTTAAATTAGAATCCTTTTGTCGAGAACTTGAAAATTTATTTCATGGTGAAAGCAGTGGTGTAGATATTGCCGTAGTTCTTTCAAATCGTCCGCTATGGTATTCACGATTTGCACCTTCAGAACCATTAACCATTCTATGGAAGCCCTTTTTGTTTTTAAGTCCATCAGGTCAGAAAGGACTCACTCATACGTGCGTGCAAAAAGTAAAAGAATTTCTTCAGGCGCAACCGGCACTTGGACAAAAATTAGATGAAGAAATGAGTTCTTCCGTCGAAATTATGAAACATCTTTTGCAATCGATTCCAGTTAATGAAATCACGGCAATGAAACAAATGGCTGAGGCAATGAATCAATCCAAAAGATGTTTTGAGGTATGGGGATTAACAGAGGGTGCTGTCGCTCGTGAAATGAATTTATTAATGGATCAAGGGGCCGTATCTGTGAAACCTACTGGTTCTGGTGGTGGTGGATATATTTTAAGTCTTTGGGGACAGGAACCACCTCTGGCTATTCGCTCTCGACTGATTTCCTGCTGGTAAGTAAAATGAAAATTTAATCTTGGCAGTTTAATTTGTCCAAATCTTCTACTGGGATTTCATTTCGAATTTCATTGGCTATTAAGTGAGTGTTCATAATACTGTTTTTTGAAGTCGAGTGTTTAAGACCTAAAACATGACCAAGCTCATGGATAAGTAGACTTTCAATGTGAACTTGTTTTGAATTTTCAGGTTGATCAATAAAAAAATCAAAATCTTTCATCGAGGCATTAATTAAAACATCGGCTTCGAGAATTTGGTCGCCAAAGAGTTCAAGGTTGGTTCGGCCTTGCTCTACTTCTGTAGAATCATTTTGATGCCAGTCATTTATCCAGTATACGACGGACTTATGATCATGGTTATTGGGTGTATTTTCAGTGTTTTCAATTTCAGTACTTAGTTGTAAGAGGTTCTGGTGAGTTGCTTTATTCCAAGTATCTATGGCTTTTTCAAGGCTAGAGACATACTCACTAGGAAAAGATTCGTGCCGGTACAAAGTTATGGGGTATTTGCTATTCCAGGTGCCTTCGAGAACTGAACGACATTCTGCTTTTAAATGGAATGCCTTTTGAGGTTTATTTTTTGGCGCACAGGATAGCGACAATAATAGAGCTAACATTATAAATAAATTTTGATTTAAACTTTGGAAGCAAGGATTGAATTTAGTATTATTTTTTAAGTTATAAATAATCATAAGAGACCTTTTTCTTTAGCAAGTTTTTGATTAAAATTATAACAAGGTATAGTTGGTTTATAGAGTCCTCCCAAGGTAGGATCTTCTAGATAATAGATTTGATTGAAATAGGGGTCTATTGATTTTGCATTCAGTGATTTTAAATCAAGGACTGGGTGTTCGGCAAAATTTGGAAAATCAACAACAACATGATCAATAAAACCATCAGGTTTTTCTCCTTCACAATATACATCCATTTCAGTGGGCATAATGAGACTGTCTCTCATTTGTTGAAATTTAAATGAGTTTAAATTGGACTTAGTGCTTTCTGATTTGTCCAATTCGACGAAGTGATTTAATTCTTCTTCGCTATTTAAATATTGGCCATCTTTGAAAAGTTCAAACGATTCTCTTTGATTGGTTCCTAAAATAAGTAACAAGGAACTAATATGAAAATCGAGTGTGTGTGGACATGGTACTTCTGGCTTGCGATCAATAATATAGCTTCGTGAATTAGACATTTGATCGTTTTCAATTATATTACGAATATATACCGATTGATACTCAGAATTATAAGTATAATAGGGCCTGTTAGAATCATAATTATAACATAATTTGAGTTTTTTTCGATCTGCATGAATAAAATCTTTTGCATCATTTTCATTTTTTGTATATCTGGCTTTTAAATCATCTATCGCTTCTTCTAAAGAATCAATTAATCCTAGAGTGTCATCTTTAAGCATTTTAAAAATATTCGGATCTGCGAGTAATCCAAACTGAGGATCTTTAAAATTTTGTGTGTTTATTCCTAAAGTATAGAAATGTGGATTGGATTGCACATTTAAATTTTGTGAATAAGCAGAGGGATCCTCTTGATAAGTACGGTAATTAGCATAATTATACGAATTAGAAAGTTTTGCGAAAATATAATATTGTCTGTACAGAGATTGAATTGCTTTCAGATCTGCTTTGCGAATTCGAGCATTAATAGCCGAAGTGAAAGAACTTGGCAGATTGATATTAAAATCAATTTGTTCATTAGTAAGGAGTTTTTGCATCATATCATAACTGCTAGCTAATTCCTTAGAAAAGGGTTCAAATATTTCCAATTGAAATTGATGAAAAGTTTTTAAACGACTACCATAGGGAGAATAGATAAAACGGAAAAAGGACAAACTTTCGTTATGTTTATAGCCATAAAAATCTGTTAACCACTGTTTTTGAAATTCAATGTTGTCTAGATCTAAATCTCCCGCGCGCCAAAGAAAACCTTTAAGCGGTAAAAGTGGCTTTAATAATGAGAGATAGAATAGCGCTTTTTCATTGCCTTGATCTTTTTTCAATGCCATTTCAAAGAACATAAGTGATTCTTCTAAGCTTTCCCAGGTTAATGAGGTTAAACCATCTTGAGCTAGTTCTTCAGCCGCAATAAAACCGACTTCATCAAAAACTTGTAATGCTTTTTCTTCTGTAAGAAAGCAAGTTGATTTTGGAA
>Ga0154020_10000245_pt1 | contig 64467 bp, 59 predicted proteins | sample Klosneuvirus_201_FD_109709 | JGI IMG/M metagenome (GOLD analysis project Ga0154020, IMG submission 109709) | Active sludge microbial communities from wastewater, Klosterneuburg, Austria - Klosneuvirus_20160825_MG | ecosystem: Engineered > WWTP > Aerobic digester > Activated sludge | place...
AGATTCTCGATACTTAAAAATGAACGTTTATTCTCAAATGCAGCAAGTGGATAGGGTATTCCCTTAGATATCAATTTATAAAGTAGGTTAAGATTCCCTTTGTTACCAGGACCGTGGATCATACAGGGACGGAGAATGAAAAATGATTTACCTTCAGGAAGAGGCTGACTTAGAATAAACTCTTCTGCCATTCGCTTTGATTTACCATAATGTGTCTTCGGATCGGCCGTATCGCTTTCTTTGAGAATCCCTGGCACTTCATCTGCACTTGCTTTGACAGAACTCATGAAGATAAACTGCTTCACCTCAGAATCAAGAAATGCATGATAGACATTCTTTGTCAGGTCATAATTTATTTCATAGTATTCTGAAGATGAAGATATATTCTTCAAATCATGCGCTTTCCCTGCAAGATGAATTAATGTATCAGTATCACGAAAATCAAAATGATGATTAACAGTTCTTAAATTTAATGTTTGCACATCAAAGCCATGAAACTTTAGATCAGACAATAGATTTTTCCCAACAAAACCTGTGGCTCCAGTTATCAGAACCCTTTTCATAAATATTTTAAGATAGAGTCAGCCATTTTTTCATTGATAGAATCCCTTCTATATCTGTCAATAAATGCAGATCTATCCAGTGAAACTTCAATATTATATTGGCGAACTTTTTCAACTAATTCGACAGCATTGCACGGATCGACCAAGATTGATCCAGGTAAGTTTTGTTCAACAAAAAATCTTGAATAGCCATTTACACCTGCGATCAAAGGTTTGGGGAATACCCCTAATTCGAAAACCTTGGATGGCAGCACCTTTTTAAAGGCATCATAATCATTAAGATGCATAAACAAAAAATCAGCTGAATTATATTCATCAATAAGCTTTTCACGGCTCACGGGGGGCAATAACTTCACATTTGACATTCCGTCTATTGCATTCAATAGTTTCAATTTTGCTCCACCATCGCCAATAATTCTGAACTGGAAACTGTCTCCAAATGCTTTTGCAGCCTGAGGCACAATCCTATGAAGCCCCTGTCCCTCTCCAATATTACCGGCATAAATTATTGTTCGAACTTTTTTTATTTCAGAAATAAGCTGTTTAGGTGCGTTCAGAAAAACTGGGTCAATACCATTGCTATATTCAGTAATTAAAGGGACATTAAACTTTTGGAAATATTCTTTGAATCCACCACTGATCAAATTAATATGAGATGCATAACTAAATGTCTTCTGCTCAATAAAGGACATAATAGGTAGAACAAGCTTCTTAACTAAAGGATTAGAGAAGACATCCTTTATGGTATCTACAAAAATATCCCTGATGTCAAGATATAGTGGAATTTTCCTTTGAGAAGCAATTCGATAGCCGAGATAAGCTGTAAATAATCTGGAGGATGAAGCATAAACCATATCATACTGCTTACCTTTAACCAGTTTATGTGTGGCTGAAAAGTAGGTACGATAAGAATTTATCTGATCTTTGATACCACTTTTATGGCTGGGTATACGAATTCTGTTAATTGTGAGATTATCCCTTTTTTCAAATTCTGGAGCCTGAGCACTGTAAGTGATGTATCTATTTGGCAGAGTAGTAATGACGTCAATCTCCACATCAATAGATTTAGCCTGCCTTGCCAGCTCATAAGCGAGCGGGCTATTGCGAAATGAACCGGCACAAAGATCAGGCTCGAAATAAAAACTGAGGAATAAAATTCTTTTAGGCATATCAGCCGGTAAAAATAACGGATTTACAGGTACCTTCGAAAAATACCTCAATAAACTTAGACTTTACTAGTTTATTAAATCCAGTAGCAAAATCATATTCTTTAATCATTAACTTTTTGCAATTCTCAAACCGAATAATCTCCCCAGATTCAATCTGAACCTCTGAATCCAATTGTTGTTTTATTTTGACCGAAGGGTGTAAAAAGAATCGTAATGCAGCAGAGTGCTCAGCCTTAACCTCGTCTTGTATGATCAGAGAGGATGAATCGACAATAAAAGATCTGATATGAGCAACTCCTGGATATAATACGGATGCTTTGATTATATTTTTCTGGTCTTCAAGGATTTTAACTTTAGCTCTTCGGCCAACCCTGAAACCACTCCAAACCTCTGATTGATTCATAGAGTTAACTGTAACTGTATTGTGTGCAATAGATGATCGTTCCCAAGTCCTACGTTCGGATATTGTATAGGTTGAGGTTCCCGAATCGACAATAAATGGCTTTCCTTTAGAATATAGGACAAAAGAAAGATGATCTGCATGAGCATGTCCAGGTTGATAAGTTGGGCTGATTCCATGAACATCTGCAATCATCTCGATATTTCCCTCAGTAATCTTACGGTAACCAGAATCAAATAATTTACTTTTACAAGTATCAAGATTTAGCAAATGGGCTAATATTTGAAGTTGATCCACTCTCAAAGCAACACCATCGGTAGAATCATTAAAATGTGGTATGTCACCATTTGCAAAGGTCATTTGATTAAGCCATCCCAGCATTTTTTCTGCCTTGATTCGAAGGAAACCATATAAGGCATCATCGCTACTTAAGAAACTGATTGCCTCCATCACACGAAAGAGTATGATTTTGTGATACATTGGGCTTAGTTCAAAATGTGCTCCATCAGAAAGTATTTGCTCATACAGTTGTTTTAATAAAACGTCTTCAGCTCGCATTTTCCAATTAGTCTTCTGAAAATAATACCCCCCCATCAACATACAGAAAGCATTTTCCAACAAATGATTCCCCATTAAATGATATTCATAATGTTCATGCAGGTAGCTCAATTCGGCATATAGATCAGACTGTAAGTCGGGGTAATCAATAATATAGGAAGGGTTTGTTGAGAAAAGGCGAATGAGATTCATAGCCCGTAAGGATGCCGGATAAGGTTCAGGCTTTAGTTCACCTGAATTTAGGAAGGAATAAATACTCCTAATCCAGCTTATTCGAGTATTTAATGGTATATCTTCCTGGAAAATATAATCGAGATATTGCAAATTGTAATTCCATAGCTTACCATGGACAGAATAATTCCAATCAATGCGCTCTGTAAATACATGCGGTAAATTTAAAAAATTGAACAATCCATCTGATCTCGCAGCACTGCTATTCCTCAAATCAGGAATTATTGAGAGTGGAATGGGTTTTAACTCAGCATGAATTTTGTATTGATTTAGAGACTTTACCTTGATAATTCGGCTTTTAAGCTGATAAATTATCTGAACAGGCTTAATAAAACGAATTGTGCGCAATAATGTCCCAATTCGACTTACCATTTAAAGTTTAGATAAGATTTCTACAATACGTTTTGCAGTATTCCCATCCCATAAATCTGGGATTGCTCCTTTTTTCCATTCTCCTCTGAACAATTTATCTAGTGCAGCTTTTAAAGCCGATGGATCAGATCCCAATAGCTCATTAGTACCGATTGTACAGGTTTCAGGACGCTCCGTACTTGTTCTCAAGGTCATGCAAGGAACGCCCATTACTGTAGTCTCTTCAGTAATGCCGCCTGAATCAGTTATTACACCTTTTGCATATTTAACCAGGTAATTAAACTCCAGATAAGACATCGGATCAACCAATTTTATATTATTAATCTGGATACCGAATGATTCCATTCTTGCTCTTGTCCGGGGATGGACCGGAAAAATTACCGGAACCCCTCCTGTATTCTCCTCCATTACCTTTACGAGTGCTCTTAATTGCACCTCATGATCAACATTAGAAGGCCGATGAAGCGTAAGAACAAGGTAATTACCCACACTTAATTTATATTCTTCCCAGAATGAAGGTTTCGTAAAACTTTTTTCCTGCGCCTTCAGGGTATCAATCATTGTATTTCCTACAAAAAAGATCTGACTATCGTTAATACCAGATTTCCGCAAATTATTACCTGCAGAATCAGTAGTTGTGAAGAAATAATTGGTAATGCTATCCGTAATCAGCCTGTTTATCTCCTCGGGCATAGACCAGTCGCCCGATCGGATACCCGCCTCAACATGTGCAATCTTAGTGTGCAATTTTTGAGCTGTAATGGCACAGGCCATTGTTGAAGTAACATCTCCAACAACTAAAACCAGATCCGCAGGGTTCTCAATTAATTCATTTTCAAAGCGGACCATAATCGCCCCGGTCTGCTCCGCTTGTGTGCCACCACCTGCTTCCAGATTTGCATCTGGTTCAGGAATGTTTAATTGCTCAAAGAAATCACCTGACATTTTTTTATCATAGTGCTGACCGGTATGAACAAGGCGATAAGTAATATCTTCGCCTGAAGACTGTGCTTTTTGTATTGCATGAATTATTGGTGCGATTTTCATGAAATTTGGTCTGGCACCTGCAATTATTGTTACTTTCATTAGTGTATAGTCTGTTTTCTATTGGTGATGAAGCTATCATGAGCATATCCATGATGGTTTGTGTGAAGCATGCTCATGATGGTTTCATTATTAAATATTTACCCATGAACCAGTTCGAAGACTTTCTATAGCAGCAAAACTCGCCTTTGTAGTATTAATTAACTCTTCAAATGGTATCAGTGAAGTTCCCCCCACTTTTACTTGCTTAATTAATTGCAAAAATTGATTTTTATGGCCTTTATCCAATGATGTATTCATTGAGGAGAAATCTCTGAATCCATAGCCCTTGAGTTTACGAAAATTATCCAGAATCAATACCCGGCCCTGCGAGAATATTTCCACCCGCTCCTTAGCATATTCTTTACTGCCATTTGAAAAATAATTGACAACACCCTGAGAACCATTTGCAAACCTTAGTGTAATTATAGCATTATCTGTGTTTTCTTCAGGATTGGTACCCAATGCATTCATAACCACAGAACTCACTTTACTTCCCGTTAAAAATACCATGAGATCAATGAAATGGCAAGCTTCACCAATAATTCTACCCCCACCAACTTTCATATCCTGCACCCAAACATCTGGTGGAATAAACCCTGCATTCATCGTTGCAACAATATTCATTGGTGTATTTCCAATCAATTTTTTCGCTCTTTGGATGTGTGGTGAAAACCTTCGGTTGAATCCTACAGTTATTGAGATTGGATTCTGTAATTTTTCATATTCTGATATTATTGCTTCCAGCTCATTTGGGTTGAGTGCCAATGGCTTTTCTACAAAAACATTCTTACCTGCTTTAATTGACTCGATGACCATACTAGCATGCATATCATGCCTTGTTGTTATCATTACAATATCAACTTCTTTGTCATTTAATATTTCTGTATAGTCGGTTGTACTATATTCAAAGCCATACTTATTGGATAGTGATTTCGCTGATAATCCTCCGGCACTCGATATATACTTATAATGTGCCCCAGAATTTTTTAATGCGGGCAATACTGTCATTTTGGTAAAATTACCTGCCCCTATTATTCCTAAAACACCCTTGCCAGGACGACTTGAGAAAGTTTTACCTGAAACAGTGTTTTGTACAATATCTGAGGTATAATTATATTCCAGAATAGAGGCTATGGAAGCCCCTCCCATATTATTATAAACTTCCTGATAATCTTTGAGTGCAACCTGTTCAGTAATTAAAGAATTGACATTTAATTGTTTCCTGGAAATTGCCATTAAAACAGTTTCAAAATTTCGCTTTTCCGTCCATCTAACATAAGCCAATGGATAGTCGATTCCTTTGGATTCATAATCCTCATCGTACCGTCCAGGCCCATAAGAGCTTGAAACCTGAAAACTTAGTTCCTTTTTGAAAAAATCCGATCTTTGAATATTTAAGCCAATAACTCCAACCAATACAATGCGCCCTTTCTTTCTACTCATCTGGGCTGACTGACTGATTACATCATTGCTCTTTGTTGAAGCAGTAATCAACACAGCGTCAGCGCCAATACCACCAGTGTACTCCTCAACCATTTTGACTACGTCTACATTTGAGGCAATAAAGGCATTTGCTCCGCTTTTCTTGGCCATCTCGACTTTTCGTTCATCAAAATCGAAACCAATAACATTACAGCCATTAGCTAAAAGTAATTGAACAGTGATTAGCCCAATTAATCCTAAACCAATCACTACAACAGTTTCTCCCATGGTAGGATTGACCAGACGAATTCCCTGCAGTCCGATAGAACCTATTACTGTAAAAGCAGCTTCCTCATAGGATACATTTTCAGGAATCTTTGCGACCAGATTTTTTGCTATACAGACAATTTCAGCATGGTGTCCATTACTTGCAACCCGATCACCAACTCTAAATTCTGATACCCCTTCGCCTACTGCAATAACTTCACCGGCATTACAATAACCAAGAGGCAAAGGTTCGTCAAGTTTATTAAATACCGCTTCCAAGGTAGGTAAAAGACCTTCAGTTTTGATTTTATCTAGTACTTGCTTAACTTTTTCAGGCTGCTGCCTTGCTTTAGAAATAAGATTACTTTTACCAAATTCGACCAGCATTTTTTCAGTACCCAGGCTCACAAGAGTTCGGTGAGTTTTAATCAACACATGCCCTTTTCGTACAAGAGGGGCGGGTACGTCTTCAAGAATAGTATTACCCTTTTTGAGGTCCTGAATAATTTGAAGCATCTAACTTTTTTTTGTTAATGTTACGAATAAAAAAAGACCATTTTTTTTCATAAATGCCTTAAAAAACCAGCGTGGCCATATTTTTTTTGCAATGGAAAGATATCCACCCCGATGTCTTTGACCAACTTCTGAATTAAGAAGATCAGCGTGGGTCAAGGGTGAATCTATTGAATCGATTTGAAACTTTGAAAAAAGACTCTTTGCTTCATCATAGGAGTAAGCCTTGGTGCCGGGACTTTCTAGATGGTCTGAGTAGATTGCATTAAGTGATTTGAATGGCTTAAATTTCAACAATGCATACCTGGCCCAAAGCATATAGCCAATTAAACTATATTTATTATAAATCATAATTTTTGCCAGGCCCCCTGATTTAAGAACGCGATATACTTCATTTACTGCTTTTTGGGTATCTGGTGAGTGATGTAAAACGCCCCATGAATAAACTGCATCAAAAGAATTATCCTCAAATGGAAGATTTTCAGCATCCGCAATTTGAAGATTAGAGTTTAAACCCATCAATTCAAATCTTCTTTTTGTATGATTTATTGCACGGGGGGTCAGATCTATCCCAGTCAATACTGCTCCATTTTCAGCAAGTTTCTGATGATCTGAGCCTAACCCTACTCCAATTTCCAGAGTTTTTTTCCCCTCAAAAGATTTGAATTGCCCAAAAGATAAGATTTCTGGCTCCAATTGGTAACGTATACTTGAATGATCTATATAGTCCTGCTTATCAAAACCCTTCAAATATAAATCTTCACCACATGAGGCTTCATTCCAAAAATCTTTTACTTTACCTTTCTCAATCATTTTTATCTACAAATTTCCTATGCCAAGATTCTATAGCTAATAACCCCCAAATGGAATAAGACGCATCAATCGTACCCTCCTTATTGTCCTTTATTAGCTGTTGTACTTTTTCAGCATCAAAAATACCTCTTCTATTTATAGCATCTGTACTTAGATATGAATTTATTTTTTTATCCAGATCATGGGTTATCCACTGTCTTACGGGAGCGCCGAACCCAGCTTTTGCACGATAAATAACCTCTTTAGGTAAATAGCTTTCCATCAATTTCTTGAGAATATATTTTGTGGTATTACCTTTCATTTTAATATGAGGAGGTATAGTTGTACTAAACTCTACGAGCTCAATGTCCAGAAAAGGAACCCTAACCTCAACTCCCGTTGCCATACTAAGTTTATCGGTGTATTTAAATTATGGTCTGGTAAAAACGTTTTCATCTCCCAATATAAAGCTTTGTTCAAGTCGTTTTTTTCTTCTGGAATATTTTTAAGCAGGTTAAAAAAAAGTTTTTTTGGTGTGTATTCATCTATTATAATTCTACTGTTTGAACTAAAAAGATTTTTTGTAACATGTAGTGGTAGCCACTCGAAGTATCCGTACATCCTGTCCAGCTTTGACATATCGAGGTTTGAAGTCAGTTTTTTCAACCGGCGTGCCATTGCATTATTCGATTTTAGTTTACTGAACGAACTTTTTATTATCCTCAAAAGAAATTTTGGGAGAAACCTAATATATGCTTCATATCCCAATGCCTGATGCCTACGGTACCCTGAAAAAATATCGTCACCGGCAGTTCCCCCCAGTAACACTTTATAGCCATCTCTTTTTGCCCTTTCACAAATATTCAAAACATTTAAAGGCGCTGCATCTGCCTGTGGCTCATCCAAATGGTATACCATCCTATCAAAATTAGAGACAATGTCAACATTGGCGTCAACTTCTACAAGATCCAGATCCAAATGTTGGGCCACTTTTCTGGCGTAAAGAAGATCCTCGCTGAACCCTTCGTCATCCCCGTCTGATGCATTTATGGTGTAACATCTTAATCGTTTATTGGGAAGAATTCTCTTCGCCATCGCAACAATTGCGCTTGAATCAAGTCCCCCTGAGAGAAAAAATGCCACAGGTACATCAGAAAGAAGTTGTCTTTGGACAGCCCTAAGTAATCTGGAATCCAATTCTTCAATCAGATCGGCCTCGGATTTTGACGAATACTTTCCCAAAAAAGGAATATCATAATATTGTTGAAATACTGGAGATTCGGGCTTCGCCGTACTAATCTTGATATAGTGACCTGGAGACAATTTTTTTACATTAGAAAATGCTGTACGTTCTCCTGGGCTCCACAAAAATGTTATATAATTCACCAAAGCCGAGAAATCTACAGATTTGTCAAATTCTTTAAAGCCGAGAAATGACTTGATTTCTGATCCGAATAAAAACTTACCGTCCTTGTGATAATAGTATAAAGGCTTGATACCAAATTGATCCCGGGCAATAAATACTTCATCCTTTACTTTGTCAAAAACAGCAAATGCGAATATCCCATTAAGCAACTGAAGAACCGCTTCACCATATTCAATGTATCCGTAGAGCAGAGTTTCGGTATCCGAACTTGATAAAAAGCTATACTTGTCGCCTAATTTTTGCCTTATTTCAAGATGATTATAAATCTCACCATTGAATATCATTACATACCTACCCGAACTATCAATCATAGGTTGGCTTCCCAAATCAGATAAGTCTAGTATAGAAAGCCTTACATGTCCAAGAAAAATATTTTGTTCTGCGAAAAATCCTTGAGAATCAGGCCCACGATGACCAATCGTTGAAAGTATACTTTTACTGTCGAGGTCGCTGTATCCAATTGCACCTACTATTCCGCACATAATTGAGTTGCCATTTATAATTAATTTTGCCAACACTTGTTGACGCTAGTTTTTATTTGATCGTCGTCAAATTTGCCCTTTTAAACCTCAAGGCATTCTTCTCAACAAAATTCCAGGATATTGAAGATAATATCAACGTGACAATGAATGCTATGCCAAAATAGACTAATGATCCAATATAATTATGGTGATTTAGAAAATTGATAACAGGCATATGATAAATATACATCCCATAAGACAGATCCTGATTCTTTATGACCATTTGACTTAAAGAAGTATTTGAGAAAGCAAAAGCAAGCGTCCAAATTGATAACAAAGCATTTGCGATAAATCCAAAGGGAGATTCTAATATGTAAGCCTCAATTCTGTATCCAAATAAATTACCAAAAATTACAGCATAAATTATGTAAATGATTGAAATAAGCAAAAATCTATTCACAAAAATAGAATTTACTTTATCCCACATTTTATACGCGAATATGCCAAACAAAAAATAATATAGATATTTGAATATAAACTCGTGATAAAGTTTCTCGAAAATATTAGCCCGATCAGTAAATGAAATATTAACCAAAATCGACGCGATGAATAAGCCCCAAAAAGCATATTGCCAATTTCTAAAATATTTAAATAATAGGAATATAAGGGGAATTATTAGATAAAACTGCATTTCAATGGAAATAGTCCATAAACTTCCATTTGGAGTACCAACACCCCAAAACCTCAGAATATCGGGAGTATAGAATTGAAATAACGATAATTGGGTAAAAAGCCAGATAAAAAAATGCTTGGAGAAAAGCGTGGCTTTAGCTAGTGGATAGTCACTGTATAAAAGTAAAATCGTAAATAGAAGGCAAAAAAATAAACCTGGATAGATTCTAAGAATTCTATTTCTAAAAAAGTTGCGAAGATCAGTGTGATGCCTGTCATATGAAGCATAAATTAGAAATCCACTTATCGTAAAAAAAATAGGTACTCCAGGAAAATAAATCAGAAACTTATAATAAATAAACAATAGCCATTCGGTTTTAATGTTTAAATGGTCAATTCCATGTGTTATAAAAACCTGAATTGACGCCAATATCCTTATCAGATTAAAGTTGTTGGTTTTTAAAAGATGAGGCTGGCTAAAATTCATTTTATTTGAACAAGCTAAAAGTAGCTGCTAAGATTTGACTTCATCAAAACTCTCAATAATACGCTCGATAAAATGTTTTCTTTTATCCTTGGTGTGATCAATCAGAAAACGTTCAATCATTGGCTGAACAGAGTCGAAATTTACCTTAAAGTATGATATTGCATTTAGAAAATCGGATGTCGATATACATCTTCTAATTACCTGATCCGGTGCCAAAATCAAATTTGGTAAATTGGGGTATATTAACGGAATACCAATTGCTAATAATTGAAACATTCGATTGCTTGCAGTTATCGCTTGGATTGATTTCAATCTACAATCATACAAAGCTATCGAACAACAAACGTCACTGACATCCAAATCAGTTAATTTGGTTTCATTTAAAAATTCGACATTGGGAAGTGTTCCATATTTCTCTTTTATATCTAATCCATTGCCTTGTACTGGTCCAACAAACCTTAACTTAATTCCACTATTACACAAGTCACCAACAAGTTTCATATCAAGGCGACTCACAAAACCATAATACAATACTACGTCTCTTTTAAGATCGGAAGCGGGTTTTTTATAATTTATATCAGACCAAGGCAAGAAAAGTTCAGTGAAAGATGAGAATTGACTAAGTTGTCTATCCAGCGAATAAGAAACGCTGAGATTCATTCTGGATCTTGATACAGTCTTAGCTAAGTTTTTCAAAACCTGCGGTCGCATCCAAGGTTTAGCCATGACGTAAAAATCATCATTTATAACAGTAATTGCTGGAATCCCTGGGAACAATGAGAATGTATAATCGTTATCATAATTAAAATTTACAATAAAGCGAAAATCATTAACCGGCAAAACCTTTTTTAATGTTTTGCATATATGGGTAGAATCAAAGTTTTGTAAAACTGCAAAAGGTTTCAACTGGTGGTGCAATCTCTCATAAACGGTATACACATTTATCCCCTCCTCAGAGCATTCAGTACATGATTTGCTTCCAAATATCAACTGAACATAATAAATTTCATAGCCAATGTCACGTAATAGCCTGCTTAACTGATGCCTTAATCTTGGAGCCTCGGACCAGGCAGTTCTTGAAACTACTAATACGTTGCCTTTGCTCATCAAGCAAATTGTTTGAAAAAATTAAATAAAGTACTATTGTTTGGATAAGCCAAATGGGGTATAGGTTCCTGACTCATGATTGTTTTGAATTCTTTCTCAGAAATACCCAGCTTTTTTAACACATACTCCATATCGGCGGCTAATTCATCTTCCGCATAAATGCCTTTACTTAGTAGTTTGATAGCCTCTTCACGACTCATATTTCCCGAACAAATTAATGTGGAGTAATGAGCCTTTCTTTTATCTACTCCAAATTTCTCAGGTAAAATAAAACCTTGATAGAATTTAGTAAAAATTGACTCGTGATGCTTTCCACCATAATATTGCCAGGACATATTTTCCTCCATCTCCTTTCGTGCTTTACCAACCTCGTAGTCAACAAAATTGAGGACATCAATAGGTTTAATTTTTGCAAATGCACGATAATAAATGTATTTCCCAAGAGACATCCCTGGAAAAGTCTTAATTTTACGTGCTCCGAAACGACTATTTATTGCTTTTATATTCTTAAAATCAAGTTTGTTGTACACCCATGCATTGGGCAAAATACCTTCGGTGGCAAAATTAGACCCACTAAGATTGTACTCAATTCCGTATTTAGCAGTCAGTTTGTATATAATAGACCTTATAGCATGGTCAGTCAAAGCTTCGATATCAATTACTCCGGCCTTTAAATATGCAATTTGCAGATTTTTAAACTCCTCCCAATCAATAACATGGGTATATAGATCTGCGTCCAAATATCTAATACAATTTTCAATGTTGTTAACAGACAATTCGGAATTCCATCCGTTGTCCAGGTGAACTACCAGTATTCGAAGGTTAAATTTTTTAGCATTAAAAGCTACATATGAGCTGTCCATACCCCCACTTAACCCCATAATTACATCGTATTTCTTTCCTTTTCCGGCAAAACGGGCTTTTTCTATTTGTTGATCTAAGAGTATTCTACCTTGATCACCAGTTTTCAAAACCATAGGAAGTTTTGCTAAATAATCGTTACAATGATTGCAATTGCCTATGTCGTCAAAAATTATATCAGGATCACTTGTATCCATGACACATCTATTACACTGCTGGTAATGCCTATTTATCTTCATATTTTAACAACTTGTTATTCTCTTCTTCTGACAAATAAGTGATAAGTACAGCATTATGTTTTCCGTTAAAAACAAATTTTGAACCTGCTGCAACTGCGGAAGCGCCATTTTTTAATGCGAGAATAAAATCATCTACATTGTTTGCCCCTCCACAAGCAATAACAGGGACAGCAACACTACTACTTAACATGTTAATTGTTTCTAAGTCGAAACCCATTTTTGTCCCGTCTCGATCAATTGAATTCAAAAGTATTTCGCCAACTCCACATTTCTCAAACTGAATTATAACTTCAAGGGGAGTCTTTCCTGTATTTTTTCGACCATTTGATGTATATACCCTTTGTCGGCCAAAAATATCTCTTTTAACATCGATGCTTCCTACAATCGTGGAGCTCCCAAATTCCATGCAAGCACTTCTTAAAAACTCAGGATCTTCTATAGCAGCAGTGTTAATTATGACTTTCTCGACTCCAATTCCTAAAATCTTTCTTATTTGTTCAATAGATTTAACTTTACCACCATAGGAGAGAGGGCTAAAACACTCCGAAGTAATATCTTTTAGCAGTTCAAAATTTGGCTCAGATCGGGAATCTAAGGGAGTAATATCAATAAGTGCAAGTTCATCAACTTCTTTATCGTTAAAAATCTTAACACTGTTGACTGCATCTCCAACGTATTTAGGATTTTTGAAATTGATAGTTTTGACCAGGCCCTCACCATGCAGTAATAAAACCGGGATTACACGCTTACGCCAACTACTCATTTCTGTGATATACGTATTTTAAAAATCCCTTCAATAAGGTTATTCCAAATTTATGACTCTTTTCTGGATGATACTGAACACCAAAAATATTATTTTTTTCGAATGCAGAATGGAAGTCAATGCCGTAATTAGTGATACCCAAAATATCCTTCTCCTCATTGCACTTAACATAATAAGAATGTACAAAGTAAAAACGAGGAGATTCTGTAAAGTCATCCAATAAAATACTGGGCTTTGTTTTTTTAACAAAACTCCAGCCCATGTGTGGTATTTTCAATGTCTCACTATCCGCAAACTTAACTGCATTTGCATTTATAAGACCTAATCCTATTTCTTCGCCTTCCTCACTTGACTTACACATCAATTGCATACCAAGACAAATACCCAGAATTGGAATTTGTTTTTCTTCGGCGAGATCTTGAAGGTAATTATATAGGTCATATTTCTTAAGATTTCTTACTCCAGTGTCAAAAGATCCAACACCGGGAAGTATTATCCCCGCTGCTTTCATCAAATCTGATTTATCGTTTGAAATGATACTTTGTCCACCAATTTTTTTGATCATGTTTTTAATAGATCCCAAATTGCCCATATCATAATCTACTATTGCGATCATTTTTTTTCTCCTAAGAAGTCTTTAATACTATTTGTGACGAAATCAATCATTTGTTTCGACAATTCAGGGTACATTGGCAGAGAAAGAATTTGATTTTGATAATCTGAAGCAATCGGGAAATCTGATGGCTGGTGTCCCAAGTATTTGTATGCTTCCAAATTTGGTAAAGCGGTTGGGTAGTGAACAGCAGTCTCAATCCCCTTATCTTTCAAATACTTAGCTAGCCCGTCCCTATTTAGAGTTCTTATTACATACAAATGAAATGTATGAACCGTTTCGGGTCTTACCACAGGTATTGTAATTCCATGTACTCCTTTTAGATTGTCACTATAATACGCTGCATTAGCTATCCGCTTTTCTGTCCATGAACCAATTGATTTTAGTTTAACCGATAAAATTGCTGCTTGAAGTCCGTCCAATCTGCTGTTAACTCCTTCAATACGGTGCTGATGCTTTTTAAGTGCCCCATGTCTGGCGAACATTTTGCATTTTTCAGCTAAGGCATCATCATTCGTTATAATACATCCAGCATCTCCATAAGCGCCCAAATTTTTCCCTGGATAGAAGGAAAATGATGCAGCAACGCCCCTTAAGCCTGCCCTTATCCCTTTAAATTCAGAAAAATGAGATTGGGCACAATCTTCAATTACATGAATACCATGCTTATCCGCAATCTTCATTATCATATCCATATTGCACATCTGACCATATAAATGAACAGGCATAATTGCTTTTGTTCGGGGAGTAATAGCCTGTTCAATTAGGGTCTCATCAATTGAATAGAATATTGGGTCAATATCTACAAATACAGGTTTCGCTCCAGTTTGAGTAATGGTCTCAGATGAAGATATCCAGCTATTTGCAACTGTAATCACCTCATCACCCTTGCCTATGCCAAGCATCTTCATTATAATGTATAACGAATCAGTCCCATTTGCCACCGAAACACAATTTTTAACACCATAAGCCTTGGCAAATTGTTCCTCAAAATCAATTACCACCTGCCCCCCGATAAAAGCTGTCTTTTCTATAACATTCGAAATAGCCTGATCAATATCATTCTTAATGGAATTGTACTGTGATTTTAAATCGACAAATGGAATCTTCATATTACTTAATTTTACGTTTAAATCTGGCTGGGTTTCCAGCATAGACTCCAGGCTCAATGATGTCTCTAGTCACCACCGACCCAGCGCCGATTACTACATTGCTACAAATATTTACTGGCAGAATAGTTGAATTGCTTCCCAATGAGACGTTATCACCTATTGTTGTTTTTGCCCATTTAGTTACATCACCGTTTGCGGGCCCGCCCTCTTTAAACAAATCATTAATAAACATCACACCATGGCCAATAAAACAGTCAGATCCAATTTTCACTAATTCACAAACAAATGTATGTGATTGAATCTTGGTATTAACGCCAATCACTACCCCCTTCTGAATTTCCACAAATGGTCCGATAAAACATCCTGTAGAAATTTGACACTCATAGAGGTTCACCGGTTCAACTAAGGTTACATTTGTACCAAAAGATACATCTCTTACTGTTGATTTATAAACTTTAGGACTATTTTCCATTTAAAAATTTTGCGGAGGCATAAATTTTGTCAATTATCTCAACCGTCTTTAAACCTTCAAATGAGTTTGCCGATATGGCGGCGTTATCGTTCAAAACCTCCACTAAATTGGCATACACTTTATCATGATTAGACATTGATCCCATGTAAGTACCGTAATTATTAGGCGTATTTCCAACCGGGAGATCCTTAATTTCAAATCCTTCAATAGATTGGTATTCTAATTCATTCAGATATTGACCACCTATTTTAACAGTCCCCTTCTCAGCAAAAATAGTTAAAGATCCTTCCATATTTTTCTTATAACTATTAACCGTATAATTGATTGTTCCAATTACCCCAGAATAGAATTCAACAATCACTGCACCAGTGTCTTCAAATTCTATTATATCTGAATGACCGAAATTTCGTGTGAAGGCATGAGCATCTCTGACATCTCCAATTAACCAGTAAAGCAAATCTATGAAATGACTAAATTGAGTATATAAAGTACCTCCATCCATATCCTTGGTACCCTTCCATGAGTCTTTATAATAATCTTCATTTCTATTCCAGAAACAGCTCAATTGTACGCTGTATATCTTGCCAAGTCTATTCTCGTCAATTGCCTTTTTCACCGCGGCCACCGGCGGATTAAAACGATTCTGTTTGATAGCAAATAATCTTTTATTATTTCTTTCTGCAGTTTTTATCATTTCTCCACAATCTGCTACGGATATTGCCATTGGCTTTTCACACAATACATGAAATCCCGCATTCAGGGCACTTATGCTATGACTAGCATGCAGGCCATTAGGACTGCAAATAGAAATCACATCTACGTCCTGTAATTCGGACAACATGGTATCCAGAGAAAAAAAAGCTTTTGAATTATATTTTTCAGATAACTGAACTGCCTTAGATTCTACTATGTCACAAACCGCCGCAAGTTCACCAATTTTTTCTATGTGCTCGGCATGACGCTGTGCAATCCTTCCACAGCCCACTATTGCAAATCTTAATTTCTTTTTCATTTAATATACTATTTCGCCACTTGATTAAATACATCCAGGAACTGATGCTCTTGAGATTCCCATGAATAATTATCAATGAGCTGTTTTTTCACCTTTAACCGATGATCTTTTGAGTAATTTTTTAATATGGTAAGATTTACCGCCTCACCTATTGCTTTTGGATTAATGGTCTTGAAATCCAGGCATACCCCAAAATCTAATTTATCAAGAACTTCCACAATCATTGGGTTTTTTGTGCCAATAACAGGTGTACCTGATGATAATGCCTCATAAAGCTTGTTAGGAGAACAATAATAATTATTTAAACAATTGTCTTTATAGAATGCAAATGCCACAGCAGATTCGTCAATAAAATCAACAAGTTCATCCCACTTTACTGCACCTACAAAATGCACTCTATCTGATACACCAAGTCCAGAGGCAATTTCCTTAAGTTCGTTGATATATTCTGATCCACCATCCCCAATAAGATAAAAATCGGAATCTGGTTGCCAATAGGGGATTGATCTGACTACCTCATCAATGTATCTCCCAGGCATAATAATACCGGTATAGACCACCTTTTGCTTAGAGTGGCTTAGATCCGATAATTTTTTACCGGCACTTCTTAGTTCTCCCAGATAAGGGTAGTTATAAAGTGTCCTGATTTTGTCCGTATGAACAGCTGCTTTTTCAACCATGTAATTTAATCGATGATGGTCTGTTATGAACGTAATATTAGAATGGTTGATAATATAAGTTTCAGCAGCATCCCAGAATTTTTTTGGCTTCAACGGGCTTAAAATCTCTCGATGAATTTCATGGGAATCATAAACAAGTTTTTTAAAAAATAGCTTGCTATACAAAAAGCAAGGTATTAACGGTAAAAGGTCATGACAGAGAACTACATCTGGTCTTTGTCTAATCAAGCTAAAAAAGGTTTGAATCAAAAATTCGAGAAACTTAATTGCCCAAAAAAAGGTGCTTTTAGGTAGACCTCTCGACAAAAGCCTTATTCGTACATATCTTGACACGTTTGGATTACGCATATCTTCATACGCATAAGCCGGAGGCATATAGATCAGATTAATAGTGTGTCCTTCCTTTTTAAGCGTTTGGATTTCCTTCGATGCTCTGGAAGCAGTATTTATGTTGTCAGGTAATACGACTGAAATTCTCATTTATATAGATCAGAAATTAATTGGCCTGATGTAGTGTACTGTTAGGTGAATTAACGACGTTATGTTGAGAGGTTTTCAAAAGATATTCTGACATGGCCAAAAACATCCATGCTTGTCCCCATCGTATATATGGCATTTTATCTGTGAAAATTATTGATCCAATTTTACGTTTCATATAATAAAAGGCTCCGTCAGGGCCCTGCATAGTGTCAATAATATTGCTTGCCAAATTTTCGAGAAACAAATTTGGCTCATTCCGCTGTTTTAACAATGATGAATTGAGTATCAATGATTCAGCGCATGAATGGATATTGATTGGGTAATAGCTTTTAGGTGTCATTTTCGGCATAACAAAGTCCCCATCTTGGGCAAGCAAATTTTTTAAATAAAAATCATAGTAACGAGTATAAGCTTCTTTGTATTCTATACGACCAGTTAATTCTGATATCATAAACAGGCACCGAATCTCAAATCCCGAATGGTAATGATCTATTGCGTTAGGTCCATGATATTGTTGGTCATTGCCCCAATAATATATTGATCCGTCTTCATTTTGTTCTTCCAATGCATAATTAGCGGCTTTCAGCCCAAATTCAATATATTTTTCATTCTTAACTGCTTTTCCTATTCTAATCAAAAATTCAGCACATAGTAAATTTGCATTATGGACATGTAAATTATCTAAAGGCGTGTAACTAAAACAAATACTTTCGTTCGCGACCTCATCGATATTCAAATCTTCCAGAAAAAAATCACAAAGACCCTCGCACACTTTAAGGTACTCAGGGTTATTAAACACCTTCCAGGCTTTCCAAAATGCATCACCAACTGCATTACAAACAACAGAAGCGGGAGTTCCCGCAGGGGTGAACACACCACTTTGCCAATCAAATGGGTATCCCCATGCATTGTTTTTAAATCCTTCAGATCTGTTATTGAGAAGCCAAGTCAAACATTCCTCAGCCTTAGTTTTATAATTATTTTCTCCTGTAAGTTCAAAAAGGTTTAGATATCCTTTGGCAAACAATGCCATACCTTTAGCATTTGTAGTTTTTTTAACCTGGAAGATTTTTCTTAATGTTAATGGAAAATAGTCAAGGGCATAGAAAAATGGCTTCCGGATAATTTTCATTAAAATAGTATGCTTAGGACGCAAAAAGTAAATGAATAATTTCAATCCTTTTATATCGTGTGGATCATACCCTTTGAATCCATTTTTATTAATCCAGCCCTCTAAATTCTTTAAAGAGCTGGAAACTTTATTGTAGCTTAAATTCATAATTTTTTGTTCGTTCTATTGCCATTTCTCTGAAATTTAATCCCATGAAAATGAAAAAAATAAACTGAAATCTTAATGTTTGGAATGCCCCATCAAAAGTCATTTGGATTATTAAAGCGGAATATATGATTATCCATTCAATTCTAATTTTAGGAAACAGATTTATCCAAACCAAATAAATAAGTAAAATACTATAAGCCAAAAGGCCAGCTATACCCAAAGACATCCAATAAAAAAGAAATTCATTATGTGGAGTGGCAAAATAGATAGGTAAAGTATCACTGATAAGTTCTGCCTGTACCACATCGATACCGAGAATAGGAGCCATTTTTATTCTTTCAAATCCAAGACGCCAAAGTTCATAACGATCATCTAAAGAATTAACATTGTCACTATTTCCTATTAGTTCGTCAAATCTTTGAACGAGAAGTATGTACTCTGAAAAAGTTATACTCGCAACAATAGTAATTATCGAGAAAAAGAGTAAGCCCCAGAATATACCTATGGTTTTTCTCTTAGTTGTAGTATTTGAATCTGTATGAAAATAATAGAACATTGAATGGACAAGTAACGTTACAACTGCAATCAAAATGGTCGTCTTACTCGTAATAGTCAGAATTACAATTAGGCATAATATCGGAATTAGTGCGTTGGTTTTATTCCGAAGGTATGTCCTAACAGAGATTGTGAAGAACATAAAAGCTATAAAAGAATAAATATTAGCATTAATACCTAACCCCGGAAAACGCGGAACATTAAGCCTAGCTAAATCCATCCCTGTTGGCATGAAAATCGACAGAAGTCGTATTCTAGTATCACCGTCCACTATTAAATAGATAACTGAAATCGATGTCAATATTAAGAATAAAACCTTTGTATATTTTGATATAATAATTTCATCCCAGCTTACTCCAGAATACCTTCCTAAAATATATGAACCAACCTGAACAAAAATTATAAAGAGAAATACAGCTTTCGAATAGTTTACTGGGATGTTATAATCTAAGGAATTAATAAATGCACCTAACCTTCCTATTATAAACAATGTTAAGAATATAATAAAGATTACAGGCATTCTAATAGGACCCTGATAGGCAAACATAAAAATCGACGCAACTATCAATATTGATAGTTCAGCTAACGTTAATCCAAACCCTCCAATATTGAACATTGGACTGATAAGGAAAAGTGGAATTAAATACTTGACCAGACTATCGAATCTTATCATGAAGTGGCCCTAATGGAAAGATTATTGTTGAAGCTGACTTTCTACGGCAAGAGCAATCCTTGATGACTCCAACTGCTCCCACCATGGAATAGACCAAGTTCCTGATTTTATTGAATCGTAGAATGACAACAACTGGCTAATATGGCCTTTGTCTTGAGTCCCTGATTTTATAGATTTTCCACGTACCCCATAAACATCCAATTTTAGATAATCAGTTAAAACTGCTGTCTTACCATCACAATATAGATCAGCAGTTTCTTTCGCATATTCTTTTGAACCAAGGGCAGTATATGTCAAGCTTGCAACAGATCCATCCTCAAAGGTCAACGTTGTAATAAAATTATCATTAAATCTGTAATGATTCCCCGCAGGACGAATACATTGAGCGGTCAACTCGGCTACCTTTGATTGTGCAAGAGAAACAAATAAGTCGTAAATATGGCATGCTTCACCCAGATTTCGCCCTCCACCCTCATCTCCATGAACCCAATGGTCGGATGGGATAAAGCCAGCATTCATCCGATAGTTTATTATAAATGGAGTACTTCTATTTTTTATCAACCCTTTCATCGTATTTGCATACGGGGAAAAGCGCCGGTTATAACCTGTCAGTAATACGGGTAATGAGTCGGCCTTTTCATTTGAAATGAAATGGTCGAGGTCCTGTAATTCCGCGTACGTAAGTGCCAAAGGTTTTTCTAATAAAACATGTTTGCCTGCCTTTAGAGCCTCCAAGGCCATCTTTCCATGTAAATGGTGACGAGTGGCGATTATCACGGCGTCAACTTGAGGATCATTTAACACTTCAGTGTAATCGGTCGAAGCGTAAGCTGCTCCGTATTGCTCAGCCACGGATTTTGCAGTGTGACCAGTCCGCGTTACAACAGCCTGTAAAGCAAATTTGTCGTCGAGACTTTTAAGAATGGGTAAATGCGTGCCCCGTGCAAATCCTCCTGCTCCAATCACAGCAATCCTTATTTTCTCTTCGCTTAAACCTCTATCCGACTTGATTAAAACTTTGGGTGTTTCAGCAACTTGATCATCATCCTTGTAGGTTATTAAAATCATCAAATACTTATCCTTATGGGTATTCAAAACCGCATAAGCCTCCGTCGATTCTTCAACGGGATATTCCGCTGAAACCATCTCTCTAACAGAGACTTGACCTCTAGCAAGTAATCTAAGATATTCCTCCATATTTCTATTCTCAGTCCATCTCACATAAGCAATAGGATAATCGAGGGTTTTTTCCTCGTAATTATGATCATAGCGGCCTGGACCATATGACGTAGAAATAAAAAAATCTAGCTCTTTTGCATAAAAATCAGATCTTTTCAGATCTAAACCGACATCACCGACCAAAACAACCCTTCCTTTCTTCCTGCACATTTGAAAAGCAGTAGATATGATATTATTTGAAGGAGACGCAGCTGTAATTATGACACCATCAGCGCCAAACCCATTTGTAAGTCGTGATATTTGTTCAAAATCATTGTTTTCGTCTGGATTTAACCCAATATTAAGGCCCAAATTTTGGGCAAGTTCTACTCTTGATTTGTCAAGATCTAAACCGATAGTCATACAACCGTTAGCTTTCAACAGTTGATGTACAAGTTGACCAAGAACTCCTAATCCGATTATTACAAACGTTTCTCCCATAGTGGGCTGTGCTCTTCGAACGCCTTGCAATGCAATAGCTCCTAAAGTTACTGTGGATGCACTTCCAAAATCGAGCTCTTCTGGAATTAAAGTACACAAATTTCTATTTACTTTAATTATTTCGGCATGTGGTGATCCAGCACAGGCAACTCTATCACCTACCTTAATATCTGAGACTGCAGATCCTACTTCTAGTACTAATCCAGAGGAAGAATACCCAGTTGGATTTGCAAGATTTTTCTTTTCCTTTACAGCATTTATTGCTTCGCCAATACCCTGAGTCGAAGCCATACTAATTATCTTTCTCACATTTTCTGGCTGATTCAATGCTCTTTTCCACATAGGAACCGAACTAAGTTTTACACCACTCAATTCGGTTCCTATAGATAAACAAGATGCCTTTACCTTTACTAGAATCTCGTTAGCTTCTATGTTAGGCTTCGGTACATCTTCGAGAATAGCAGCTCCCCTCCGTATTAAAATTTGTTTCATAGTTAACCTTCTACTGCAATATAATTCTTTGATTTTTGGGAGCCCGTTCCAATGCCATATCCAACAATGATTTCAGATCCAAAATCAAATAACGAGTATTTCACAGGCAGATCTACAGCTATAGCATTAGTCTTTACTCCGATTGCACAAAATTCAAGACTAGCTGGCGTACGAAGCTTTAACATATCGTAAATATACTTTGGGGTTCTTCCACTAATAATTACTCCCTCAATTATTAGTAAGTGTTTATTGTGCATTGGTTGAGCAATGTCAAGAGTAACTCGGACCTCTCCACTCGGGTTAGCTTCAGGGTAAGAAGTAAATGCAAGCTGATGCAAATTCATTGGAACAGTAATTTGGCGTATTAGATCAGAGCAGAAAACAGACCCTCCGTTAACCAAGCAAATAATTTCGATCGATAAACCTTTGTAATCCTTATTAATTTGTTCAGCTATTTGTGCAACACGTTTTTGAACAACTTCTGTTGTATGTTTTATATTTTCGCTTTTCATGAAATCTTTAGTGTTTTAAATTATAAAAATGATCCGGATAGTCATTATGATATGCTGTTAACGTTTTGCGTATATGTTCTATATCTCGTTTCGAGACACGCATATGGCATGGGATATTCACTATTCTCTTTGCGACAAATTCAGCGGAGGGATAAGATCCTTCGCGATAATTGAAGATTGGATTTGAAGGTACTGGTGATAGAGGTCCATCAAACCACTGTCCAAGCTCAATGCCGTTTTCAAGAAAATATTTCATTATGTTATTTCTTTTTGAGATAAGAAAAGAAACACGAGGAGGCACCTGATATTCATCCGTTTCTTCCTTACCCAAAACAGGTATATTTAAATCTTCAAACAAGTTCCATAAGAATTTTGCATTCTCACGACAAGCTAAAGTGATCGTATTAAATTCACTCCATTGCTTCAAAGCGAAACCAGCCTGAATACCACCCATCTTAAAAATTCGACCTGGAATGACAATACCCTGAAATTCATGTGAAGGTGTCGATCGTCGAAAAAAGCCAGACAGGAATCCAGCGAAAATTACATATTTTCCGATACAGTTGTATAGTTTGGGATGATATGCCCAAGACGATAAAACAGTTTGAATAAAATCTCTATGTGCAGATCTCCATCCGGGTTCAGGAAGCTTCTTATAAAAATTCATCATGCTACTATTTAGCTTATTGTTATTAATAACTAGGACACCACCCCATCCTATAGAAATAGTTTTAGATAATTCCATTGAAAAAATTGAAGCATCACCAAAACTTCCTAAATAATTATTATCAACTTTTGTGCCTGGAGATAAGGCACAATCTTCTATTACATATAAATTTTTAACTTTTGCAAAATCGATTATAGCTTTAATAGGTGCAGATTTACCCAATGTATGCTGAACCACAATAGCACGTACTTTAGGTGAAAAAGCATTAATAACAGCCTCAGCATCTACATTGAGTGTTTCAGGATTTATATCTGTGTATACTGGGGTGGCTCCTGAAGCAATAATTCCAGTTGGAACTGCCAGACATGTGAATGACGATATCAAAACCTCATCTCCCTTTCCTATGCCAGCTGCAATCAAGCAAGAAGTAAGTGATGATCGTGCACTTCCGAATGAATATACTCCAGCAGTATTAGGAAAGAAATCACGCTTTATATTTTCAGCCAGATTATTGCGTCTTACCTTAGCTTTAACAAAAGGTGTATTCAGCCAAATAAGTATGAACTGCAAAGATCTCTTAAATGATATTGATCCGTAATATAAAGACACATTCCTTTTGAAGCTTATACTCATGATGACAATCAACAATAATCTTTTAGCTATTATTTTAAATATCCATTCATCATAGCCAAACCTACGACAGCGATATGCAATGCATGATCAAATTTTCCGGATAAAGATTGATTTATTAATTCTTGAGTATTAACCATCTGTATATTAATTCCAGCTTCCTGCTTCCAATTTGAAGCTAATAAAATATTCGAAGCAAAAAAACACCAAAGCTTGTTCTCCAGTCGACCAGTATCGGGTTGAAGAACTCCCATCAATGCAATTTCTGAATTATTTGACTCGAAACCAGTTTCTTCAAACAATTCTCTTAAGGCACATTCCTTAGGATTCTCATCTTCTTCAAGCAGTCCACCAGGCAGTTCCCAAGTATAGCGGGTTAGGGCAGGTCGATATTGTTGAACAAGAGGTATTTCACCAGCTTCTGTTACACCCAGAATCGCTACGTAGTCAGCTTGTTTTAAACTATGATAATTGGCTTTTATTCCATCATCATTATTAACAACGTGAGTTACCAAAGTGACCCATGGGGATATAATCTGTTCTTGTCTTTCAATTTCTATCATCGGGAATGCTGTAAAAGAAAGTTAATTTGAGCCCCAGTAAAAGTAAAGGTTGATTGGCGCTTAACCTTTCGCAACTACAGTGAAAATTTTGATAACCTTCTCAACTGTAGTTTCGACTGCAAAAAGCGACTGTGCTCTCTCTTTACCCTGACTTCCGAAACTAGTTCTTAATTCATGATCTACTACCAGTGCAAGAATATGTTGTTCTAGTTTACCTGCATCCGCAGATTTGGTTATTGGGTCCAATTCTACCAGAAAACCTGTCTTATTTGGAATCACCGCCTCTGGAATCCCTCCACAGTTTGTTGCTACCACGGCCAGATTTGCTGCCATCGCCTCTTTTATTGAGAGTCCCATACATGCCCTTTGGTCAAAAGAAGGAGCCACTACAATATTCGCAGCATTATACAGGGATTCCTGCAAGGAAAAAGGAAAATCTTGATGGATGATGATAGATTGCGGATATTGTGATTTTAATAGAGCTGCCTCACCTGAAAGGTGGCCTTTAGCCCCTGCAAGTACAAATTTTACATTTTTAGTGACGGAAAGCACCTTAGGTATGATGCTCATTAGAACATCAAGGCCCATGTCCTTAATAAAACGACCAGCAAAAAGAACTACAATATCTTGTTCATTAATATCATTGTTTTTCCTAAACTCGATACCAGCATCCCGATTGACTGCTTCGTCAAGATCCACACCCAAATAAATAGTTTTTATTGATCTTTTAATCCCCAACGTTGAAAAGCTATTTGCGCAATGGTCACTGGTTGCCCAAACTTCGTCAGGAAACTCAATTACTTTTCTTATAATAGGCAAATGCTGGTTCATAAAATCCGGAGAACCATATACTTCACCGAAAACAGTCAATACAATTCCACGCTTTCCATTCCAATATTTAGAAAGTGGCACCAATTCAAAGTGAGCGTCACTATGATAAAATGCCACTACATTACTAGAATGATTCTCTGCTATTCGATTAACAAGCACTGCCTTTATGCATTCTGTTAAAAGCCCTTTAAGACCCATACCTTGAAATGCTAGATTTCGGAAAGTATAATATATTAGTAGCCAGTTCAGAGGATTTACAAGCTCAATTAAATGTTTACTTGCTCGATATCTATATATTTTAGCACCCGGTATCGTATCTATTCGATCATCATTCCCAAGAGTCAAAATTGCCACGTCAGCCGCATTCCGTTTGTTCAAACCAGGGACTAAAGAGATGAGGTGTGTTGCTATACCACCATAAGGTGGTGGATAGGTTCCAACTATTAAGACGCGCAGTTCGGCATGGTTCTTCATATCAAATGTCTTATTTATTATATTTATCCAACGCCTTCAAGGTTACATCAACAATAAAGTCAATATCTTCATCTGGAAGATTAGGACTAATAGGTAAATTAATTAAGTGCGACCAGGCTTCGATACTAGTGGGATAGTCATCCCTTTTATAGCCAAACCTATTGATATAATAAGGTTGAATATGAACTGGTGGAAAACTAAGACGTGTTTCAATTCCATTATTAGACAATTCATCTACCATTGCGTCTCTATCAACTTTATCAGCAAACGAGGGAGCGAACATGTACCATGAATGTTGCTCTACATATGATGGTATAAATGGCATTTTTATTAAAGAAGACTTAGAAAATCCATCGAGATACCTTTTAACTACCCTGCTTTTACCTGCTAATCTACTTGAAAGACTTTCGAGCTGTACTATACCAATAGCAGCACAAAGCTCGGTCATACGATAGTTGAAACCTAAATGAGTGTGGTTATAACGGCCTTGTTGACCCTGATTCCTTAATATTCTAAGTTCATTCGCAATATCATCATCATTAGTTGTAACCATTCCACCCTCGCCGGTCGTGATGTTTTTGTTTCCAAAAAAACTAAAAGAATGTATTGGCGCTTGTGAACCAACCAATTTACCCTTGTATGAGGCTCCTAGACTTTCAGCAGAATCGGCTATAACTACAATACCCCTGCTTTTTGCGAAATCAAGTATTGCGTCATAGTCAATGGGCAATCCATTCATGTCTACAGCAATAATTGCTTTGGTCTTTGTAGTTACAACTTTTTCCAAATCACTTACTCTTACATTATAAGTTATAGGATCACACTCACAAAGACGCAATTCAGCTCCCTGGTAGAGAACAACATTTGCGGTCGATATATAGGTAAGAGTTGGCAGGACCACTTCATCACCTGGACCAACTCCCAATGCAGCAAGAGCCGCATGCATTGTTACTGTTCCATTACACATTGCAATGGCATGTTTGGCTCCAACATATTTTGCAAAATTTTCTTCAAATTGGGCAACCTTAGGTCCTTGTGTTACCCAGCCTGACTGAATTACATCATATACGGCTTTGGCTTCGGCTTCAGTAAATACAGCAGTAGCAACAGGTATTGTTTTCATTTTTTGATTATAAATCTGTAAAATTTTATATATTATTTTAGCATTTGGATGAACGTCTTTCCGATCATTGGTTGATATCAACAACTGCATCCTTATACCAATCCCAGCAGTTTGCCAAGCCGGTGTCCAGACTAACTTTTGGTTCATAACCCAATGCACGTAACCTGGTGATATCTGGACATCTTCTCGTAGTACTACCTTGAAGCAGAGCTTTTGGTTGAAGGTTGAAATCGAAACCAGCAATAGCACCTACCTTCCTTGCAATTTCTCCAATTGTAACTTCTTCATCAACACCCACATGATAAAGCTTGCCATCATCACCATGCTCGGTGGCAGCTATTATCCCAGCAACTGCATCGTCAACATAACAAAATGCACGAGTTTCTTCTCCTGTACCTTGAATAGGAAAATCAACTAATTTACTGCCAGATGTTGCTTTGAGCTCGCGTGCTCTCCTCATGAAATCGGGAATTACATGTTCCCATCCCATATCAGGGCCATATACATTATGGGGCCGGAAAATTATCCTTTGAGTATCGGAAGCTTGAAGATAATGAAGAGCTAAAAGTTCTGTAATTAATTTGCCTCCACTGTATGAAAACCTTGGATTTGTGACATCAGGAATAATCACTCTTTCGGATTCGTCTGTTGGAACCTTTGTTGGTTCCTGATAAACTTCTGAAGATGATGCAACTATATATTTTTCAATATTGTTTTTCTTAACAGCATCCATAGTTGTTAGTGCCCCTCTAACTCCTACATCTAAGACTAAACCTGGTTGCTCATAAAAATATCTGGTACCATTTACAAATGCTAAATGAAAAAGGTAGTCAATTCCTTGTGAAGCCTTATTTACAGCTTCAGCATCTCTGATATCTCCTTCTATAAACTCTATTTCTTTAATGACCTCAGTAAGACGTCTTGCACGACCTCTAAAATTATTATCAAAAACCCTCACATCATAGCCCTTATGCACTAATGATTTAACCAGCCCTGCTCCAAGAAAACCGCTTCCCCCGGTTACCAATACTTTTTTATTCATTTTATAATTATTATTGATTAGTCCTTAAAATCCAGTACAAAGATATGATACTCCCTGTATATTAACAAAGATTTCAGAGTTGAAAAGATGCCACCCATCCACTACGACAGCAGGCCTGTTGACTCGATCAAGCAAAGACTCAATATCCATTTCTTCATAAATTGTATGATTAATCATTATAATCACAACATCAGCTCCATTGAATCCTTCCTCCAACTCAAAAAACTTTACCCCAAGGGCTTCAATCTCTTCTTTGGGTACTAGCGGGTCATGTCCACGAAGAACTGCCCCCATCTCCTTCAATCTGGCTATTAGGTCCAATGTAGGCGAGTCCCTCATATCAGAAGTTTCTGGCTTACCCTTAAATGAAAATCCTAATACCAGAACATTTGCACCTTTGATTAACCTTCCTCTATTATTTAATTCGGCAACAACGCGATTACACACATTGATAGGCATAAATTCATTTATTCTCCTTCCAATAAGAAAGAGAGATGGATCAACACCCGCTTTCTTACAAACACTTGCCAGAATATAAGGGTCTTTCGAAAGGCATGCCCCTCCAACACCCGGACTAGGGACTGGAATATTGTTTCGGTTATAGCCTTGGTTGGCTGACCTGACCAGAGGTACCATGTCCAATCCGAGAGCTTCACACAAAAGAGCCATTTGATTTGCATATGAGAACATTACATCTCTATAAGTATTGTCCATAATTTTAAGCATCTCAGCAGCCTCCAGAGAGCCAACATCAATAATACTATTTGTGCTTTTTTTGAATAACCGCGCTGCACGCTCAGCACTTGCTTCATTTAATCCTCCAATAATTTGCGGAAGTTCCCTGAGTTCTTTCAATGCTTTTCCTTCTACAGTACGCTCCGGGCAAAATGCAACATCGAAATCTATACCCGCTCTGAGACCACTCTCCTCTTCTAACATAGGAAGCGCAACGGTTCTTGTCGTACCAACTGGTACTGTGGATCTTAAAATCACCAAATCACCTTTTCGGATTACCTTGCCAACTTCTGCAGTTGCACTTCGAACGTAATTCATATTAGGCTCTAGCGACGGCCTTAGTATAGGTGTACCTACAGTAATTATATATACTGTTCCATATGATTCTTTTAAACTTGTAACATAACTCGGCGGATTCGGTCCCTTTGATAAATGCTTTAGTAATTCTTCCAGCCCCTTTTCATGAAAATGAGGCTTTTGATTCAGTAAACCTTTTATAAGTTTCTCGTCTCTATCTACACCAGTCACTTTGTACCCGACGTCCGCCAATACCGAAGACAGTGTTAAACCAACATAACCGAGTCCAAGTATACATACAGATTCGTCAACACTCACATTCATGACTTCTCTGGTAATTTCATTTTCCATTTAATAGTTTTTATTATCGTTTTAATTTATATACAAAAATATGATAGTGTCTTTTTGATGGACCAGGCAAGGGCAAATGGAGGGTGTGATCAAAAGGCCTGGCAAATAATAGCAGCATCTTACGTATTGTGAGGAAGCCACGGTTCTTGATCTTCTGTAAAAAAGACACCTGTCTGTTTAAACTTTTTGAACTGGTTGAAACTTGATTAGGTTGTAATTTTGAAGCCTCTGCTTTAACTCTACTAAAATTTTCAACTATGGACCCGAAACCCCTTAGTAAGGATATGCCAAGTTGTGGCATTACCGGTTCTTCAATCAGCTCGAATCCCGCCTTATCGAAAAGCGATTTCCAAATATGGGAAGGTCGCTCCAGCAAATAGGGAATACCCTCGTTGTAATACATTATCGGTTCTTTATGAGGAGGAGCCAGTTCAAGAACAACCATCCTTCCATCTGCCTTCATCGATCTCCCGATCAACTCTAATGACTCAATCAATTCGTCCTCTCCCAGAATGTGTTGTAGCACAGTAATACTTGTAACAAGATCATAAAAATTGTCTTTAAGAGGTACCTCCACAACAGGACCACTAAGCAACTCAACATTCTCATCGTCAATGAACCTCTTCCTTGTACTTTCAATTACTTTTGGAGAAATATCCAAACCTGTAACTGAAAGGCCGCTTTGCCGAAGCAATTTTATAAAATCTCCGGTTCCACAACCTATGTCCAATGCATTTTTCCCTGACAAACTATTTCCAGGAAATAACTTCTTGAGAATTCGGTCAACAGCCGCCAATCGAATAGGCTGATCATAAGATAGTTTTATAGGATCCGTATACCCTGTATGGCCTTTAGACAGGAAAGACTTGTCCCAAAGGTTACTTAAGGTTGAATGATGTTCCTCCATAGATATATTAAGATATAAAATTTGATTTTTAAATTCTTGAATCGTGCCTAATTCATGTCATTAACTTTCCGGAATCTTTTACAAATTTTGAGAATTAAATTGCTTGTTCAATGCCAATCCTCGATAACTGTATTTTCTGCATCCAAAATACTGTTACACAAGTGATCCAGATATTTATCATTCCCTGGCATCAGTTTATCTAACGACTCATTTGTAAACCCATCGAAATTATCAGCATAAGCCCTCTTGGTAAGTTTCCACGGAATAAGTGTTTTGATAAAATAAAAGTATGCGAACAATTCGACCTGTTCTTTAGATGGTTTGAATACTTGGTATTCACTGGTCAAAATATTTTTATATTCATCCATTGACTTTGGTTCAATAACCAGATTCGATCCGCTATATGGCCCTCGTCCGCATGCTACCACAGGGATATTGTTAACCAGCATTTCGACTCCCAAAGTTCCATTATAAACCACGCCTTTATCAATATATGGAAAAAGCTCGTACGTATTTATTTTATACTCTGGGTAAATAATTGTAACATTAGATGGTAATACTGGAAATCGTTCAAAAATATAATCAATTACCCCTTTTGCTGAAGTTGCGCCAGAATCATACTTTTCAGCTGGATGTGGCTTAATATAAAGATGGCTTGTACTTGAGTTTGATATGAACTCAATAGAGTCCAAAACCCATGAAATTACATCTTTAAATAACGCGTCGTCATGCGTGATTCCTACATCCCAAAAAACATTTGAAAAAAGAAAAATATTATTCTTTTGTGAGTCTATGTTTAAATGGCTTGATACAGAGGTCTTACTGTCGAAAAACCCATACTGTTCAAAGACAGTTGCTTTTCCTGCAAATCTCGAACTCAATAAAATGGATAGTTCGTCTTTTTCAAGATCGGTTAGATGCTTGTTCTGTCGACTTTGAAGCCACTTGTTAAACCTTACAGAAGATGAAAACAAATCGGCATAGTTCAGCAACTGAGCATGATAGTTAAATGGAGAAATTGACAGTGTATTGAGCTGGACATTTTTAGATCCAAAATATTTGTAATAAGGTTCCCAATCCGAATACACATTTAAGTGACTAAAAATTATTGTCGGCTTCCAGGAATCATTAATTCTTGCAGCTGCTAAAACTCCTTTCATTGCAGAGACCAAAAAACGCTTTCTAATGCGCTTTAGCTCAACAGAATGCTCATTGGGAATATCCCCATAATAATACCGTGTTACAGAATCATTAGTCATTCTGATTACTTCTATATCTTTGAAATAATATTTGGCTGGGTATGCTTTTACAACCTCTCTCGCTTGAATCTCTATCATATTATTGTCTTCATTCACAATATAATTATTTAGAGTAACCGTGTCCAGGCTAAAAAATGGCACTACATTATTTTTATTAAAACGACAAGTAAGACATGGGTCAGCCAAATTATTTCTCACCGATTTTATCTCACATCCATCAAGAGAAGATCCACATAACAATAATTTAACTTCATGCCCTCTTAATTCGAGTGCCTTTGCCATTATTAATATTTGATAGAAATTATAATGCGACGTTTCGATCAAAGGAACTAATATCCTATGCTTTTTTACCTGGCCCGTGTTTACGAGAAGTTCATTGTGTAGACTTAGATTTACTTTAAGTCTCGGTTTAAGAACCCGATAATATTTGATGTTAAGAATCAGATATCTGTACAGCCAAGAATTAGTAATCAATTCCTTTGTACCCTGACTTATTATTTTTTTTATAAAATCTTTCAACACAAATTTCTAATTGCAAAATTTTGAAAAGTATCAAGCACTTCCAAAAATGAATTCAATCAACTATACTATTAATTTTCAATAAATCATTAAGACAAAGACAAGAAATGATAACAGAAAACCTGAATTCTCAACGACTACTTTAACAATCGGAGACCTAAATAGAAAATAAACATACGGTATTTACTTGCTCTTTAGGTAATTTTCAATGGACTCGAAAGAGGTAAGCTCAACAATCTCATCATCTTCAAATCTCACATTAAATTCATCCTCCAAAGCTACGATAAGGTTCATTTGATTTAGAGAATCCCAGTTTGGAATTGTCGTAGAGTCAGCAGAGTCTTTAATATCAGCCGCATTCATTTCAAACACCGCCGCCATAATTTCTTTAATTTTTTCTTTCATATTTTACCGATATATAGTTTATAGCTACTTTTTTTTGATCCTTTATATTCAATTCATAGTTCTTTAATTCCCCGAAATCTCCGGTTAAAGTAAAACCTGCACGTTCATAAAAATCTTCAACTTGTTGGTTCTTTTGCGTTTTAATATAGGATGATTTAATCTGTGTAATCCCCTTTGATTCCAGATATAGAACCATCTCCTCCAAAAATTTAAGCTCAATGTTTCTGCCAAGTACTCTGCAACTCATTAAAAAAGTATCAATCGTAGCTTCATGGCCCATGATAGAGACAAATGATTCGCCGGTTATTCCAAACTTTCCAAATTTGTCATTTACCTCAAAAGCAAAAGTGATATACTGATTTGTTTTAACAAACTCTTCTACCTGTGTAAAGGTATACCTTTTGGTAGTAAGATTAAATTGATTGGTCTTTTGGGTAAGCTGAGCCATCCTTTCAATCAAATCCTTGTCATTAATATATATGATCATCTCCAGTTCAAGAGATTCCAGGTATTCATTTATACTCCCATAGCTATTTTTCGCCTGCTCGCGTACAATCTGGTCTTTGTATGACTTAACTCTTGCAACATCATCCTTGGTGCTCAGAATGGAGTAAAACAGGTCAATGTTCTTACGGAATAGCGCAGGATATTCATATAAGCTTTTCGGTACCTGGACTGAAAAAACTTCGGGAAGATATTCTTTGACTAAATTGATTTCGAAATCAGAATCATCAATGAAAACAATACTATCCATCCCGATATTTAATTCCTTTGCTATGTTCTGAAGATTAGAAACCTTGTCGTTCCAATTGACTTTTTCAATTACTATATCTGATTCTTTCAGGCTCATTGATTCATGATCCTTAATAACTTTCTTTACATCTTCGGGATTATTTTTTGAGTTCAGACCAATAATAATACCTCTTGACGCAAGCTCTTTTGCCATAAACTGTACTTCTTCGAAGAATACACCTTTGGCAGATTTCCCAGACATCTCTATTCCACTTTCTCCGTCTTCCCCCAAAATTCCTTTCCAAAGTGTATTATCACAATCAAATATTAATGCCTTCTTCGACTTCCCAAAAACAGAAGTGATGATCGGGGTAATCATAGATGAATAAACCTCAAAGAAATCCAGAGTATATAGAGTTTTAGACGAATAATAGTTTCTAAAATCAACGCTAGAGCTCACTGAAATTTTAGCGAAAATTTTGTCAATATCGAACAATACTACATTTCGTGTTTTTTTTGATTCAAGGTAATTGTTTAATTCCCTGCATATTTCATCATAACTATTTCGCCCTATGAATTGATGATTAAAAACTGTTGTGCTGAAGTAATTAATTATAACAATGGATGTACTATTGAGGTTAGTTAAAGTATAATCGATTTCAGATTTTGTCTTTTCAATAATAGCCGATTTTTCGGATTCGGTAAGAATGTTAGATTTATATTGGAAGCCATCAACGATATTACACAACTCCCAGAAAATTAAAACACAGTTGCTTTTATTAAACTGAATGCTATCTTGAACTATATTATCAAAATTGCCACACGATGCAATTGCATTAACTCCTATCTTTTGAAGCGGGTATTCTAATATTTGAGTAAGCTGGTTAACGATGATATTTGAAAGAATTTTTATATTGTACTTCTCAGCAGGATTACCATCCTTTAACTCTTTATTTAACTTTAGAAGTTCTGAATATTTAATCTCCATTTACTTTTTTGTGATATACCAGGTATTACTTGCCATAAGCTTTGAATCTATTGACTCATGGTCGATTTGCTCACTTACTAAAATATCAAATCCCAGGTCTTTTAAAGATTGTTCCCATTCTTTCTTATTGTTAAAGTTATAGAGATGGTCAATTTGAGGTATATTAGTTGCAGTTGTGAAGTAAAATTTTCCTTCATATGTAAGGGATTCATAAGCCATTTTTACAAAATCTATCGGCTGCGACAAATGTTCAAGCAACTCAATTGCGAAAATGTTGCAATATTTTTCACTATCCCCTTCAAAGAATGTTTCATGCAATTCTATTCCAGTATATTTTTTCTTTATAAAATCAGAGATGCTTATATCATAGGCGTGAACGTCATGATTTAGATTATTTAAAAGGTCTAACTCTACCCCTGAACCAATACCAATTAAAAGTACGTTACCTTGAATTTGTTGTGCTGATTTATGAAGTTCTACAAATATTTTATGCCTATGAATTGACAGTACGACAGAAAGTATCAGTACAATATCGTAATCAATTCTCTTTAAGTCAGGCACAATATTGTTCTGAAAAGGATAATTGCCAGTTGATAAGAAAACTCTTATATGCTCTGAGTATTGCCTTGTAAAATTATTATAAATCCTAATAATCTCTTCAGCAGACAAGCCATAAAAAGATGCGTAATCTGTTAAATGATTACCTATAATACCGGCAATTTCACCACTGTACTCGGAGGATCTCTGAACTTTCGAATTAGCGATGCGAATCCACCTGTCTTTTTCTAAAATCTCTGCAAGTATGTTCATATTTTAAACCAGTTGTCGCGTAACTGAAAGTATTTTTCCCTTAGAAGTCCAAACAAATAAACATCAATATATTCTCCGTTTTTATAGACCTGTTGCTTTAGACAACCTTCGCTGGTATATCCCAATGCTCGGCAAAATAGTGTGTCAATCTCTTTGATAAGTGAACCTCCATAAACACGATGTAGATTCATAGTCTCAAAAGCATGCCGGATGATTAACTTATGTGCTTCAACAAGATTTCGAAGATTCTGAAATTCCTTCTCTCCGATAACCAGCGAAACCTCACAATTACTGTTGATAAAATCGATGTTGTTTAGGGAAATCGTACCAATCATTATTTGCATCTTTTTATGATAGATACCGAGTTGGACCTTAGATGAATTTTTTTCAATTGACTCTCTATAAAAATCAATTTGATTCTGCTTGTTATTCGGATAGTAATGCCGCTGCATGTATTTGGTAGTCTCCTCATCATTGAACCACTTGTACCAATTGGTGTGCTCAATGGTAGATTCATCCAGGCAAATCAGATCAATTTCTTTACCGCTAATAAATACGTCTACGTTCATAATTTGTTGTTTCGATAAATTTGATTAGCCTTTAGGTTTTCTTACTTTCACTGTAACAGAACCTGAGACAGCTTTCAGTCCAGATTTATTAAAAATGGTGTAAAGTAATATAAAGGTCGAAAATCTCAAATCAATTTTTGTTATTTCGCAATTATAGGTAACTTCTTCATAGATATAAACCGGCCTGATGAATTTTGACTCCTGGGAGAGAATTAATGCATTTTCACCTGGCAACTCCATTCCAACTACGTATGACATCAATGATGTCAATAAAAAGCCTTGAATAATAATGTTATCAAACTCATGTAGGTTGGCATAATGTTGATCAGTATGAAGGGGATGATAATCTCCGGTCAGGGCGCTGAAGGTTTCAATTATATCTCTGGTAAATATCTTTTTAAATGAATATTGCTGACCTTCAACCAGATCGCTTATAAGGAATTTACTTATCATCTAATAAATCGTATTTATATGTTTTTCGTAATCAAAGCCTACGATTTCTGATTCCCTGTTATTTTTAAATAAATCAATTAAGCCAGGATTCGGAATAAAATTTCTACCAAATGCAATTAAGGAATTTATATCCTCAGAAATTATGGAGTTTGCTTCAGCAAGTGACTTTATACCACCACAAACCACTATAGGAAGGTCAGTTAATTCCCTTACTATTTTGTGTAATGTCTTATCAAAGCCAAAGAGTGGCCTTTTTGAATCGATCTGCGAGCAATGAAATACATCTACCCCTTTTTGTTCCAACGTGCGTACAAGAATCTCGAAATCCATATCATCTTTAGAATATCGAATCATAGGATTGTCAACCATATGAATTGAACAGCGAAAGGACAGGACAGTAGAACTGTTCATTACTCTTCGGCAACCTTCAATTAATTCCGCTACAAATTTATCCCTCTCGGCATATTCATCGGATCGGCAGTTTACACGTTTTGTCATAAACGTATGAATCAGATATCCGTGTGCACCATGAATCTCTACGCCATCGAAACCTGCCTCTTCGGCAAGTGCTGCTGCAGCTACAAACTGTTTAATTACAGTTTTAATGGATTCTTTAGATATCTCTTGAGGCAAGGTGTAGGGTGTATTCGTTTGGAAGTTAACCACCTGATCGGCAATCTTCGGTCTCCAAAATGATTGATGATCCCCTGCTTTTTTTGCAGAAGCAGAAAACACACGCCCCCCAGTTATTTCAGGAACTGTTAACCGACCGGCATGAAAAAGTTGAATCCAGACCTTAGCTCCTGCATCATGAATTTTCTCAACAATTGGCTTCCAAGCATTTACATGTAATTTCGAGTGAAATTGCATACCATGAAAATATCCCATAGCATCTTCCGAATTGATTGCACAGCTTTCTACAATGATTAATCCAACATTGGCTTTTGCGCGTCGTATGTAATAATCGGCTAATTCCGATGTTGGATTCCCTAGCATAGAACTATGATACCTCGTAAGTGGTGCCATTACGCTCCGATTGCGAAGTCCTAATTTTTCAAATGAACTAAATAGATCCATAATAAAATCTGTCAGTCAAAATTATAGGCTATTCAATAAATCCATTATGTTATCAACAACGCTTGTTTCGTTATTGGGTCTATAACCTGAAATTTGGCTTCCGGCTAGACTCAACTGCTCGCAAACCTCTTCAATTGTTCCACAACTAATAATTCCATATGTTTCAAATGGAATATAAAGGAATTTTCTATTCCCCTGGATACCGACTTGAAAACTAAATGTATATTTTCCCATGATCGAAGCCTCTATAAGTGCCATTGACGAAACTCCAAATGTCAATAAAGATTTTTCAATGCTAATTCTCAAATCCGGAGTATCATCCAGGCAAATCGTAATAAACTTGTTAAGTTGAGATTCAGACCCCTTTATAAAATTTACCCAATGAGACTTAGACTCGAGCGGGTGTGGACGAACAACAATTTGAAGTTTCCTTGGATAATTATAATTTGACAAAATATTCTCTAGTACAGCAATCTCATTAAATTTCTCAGATGGGTAATAGTGTTTTAGGTTTTCACAAAAAAACAGGATACGATTTTCTTCAATTTGGACCATACTCGTTTCCCTTTGAAACTCAGCTGCAAGTTTTTCAAGGTGAGGGTTACCCACAGTTACTATATGGCAATTATCTGACTCAAATTTAAGATAAGGTCCTTTCATCTGCTCATCACAAACTAGTATATAATTCGGGCAGACATTAATTTTATCAGAATTGAACCGAATATCTTCTCCAATCCAGGAATCAATATAACTCATAGTAGGAACACCTGACATTTTCCCATATTGAATGACATAACGTTCAATGTTTGAGTTAATGCTGGTGGATGTAAATAGGATATCAGGCTTTATTTCATCTAGTATAATTTCTATTTCAGATGGCAGAACATCATACTCATTGGGAAAATTCTCCAATGGGAATGTAGTAAGTTCAATTTGCCTGTCACCGAAATCAGAAAACCTCATTGTTTTCATCTTTGCCGGACCAGCCATGAGCAGGAAAATCGTATAGTTTGGATTACTACTTAAAGCATCAATTATAGGAACAAGTAAATTACACCCTCCAGGATCATGTGATGCAAAAACGATTTTCCTTTTCACCGATCAGTCTAGATTAAACATAATCAACAATGTCATCATTCACTTCCGGAAAAGCTTTTTTTATCTGATCAGCAAAACTAATAACCTTATTTATTGCTCCTAAAATATCATCCACATCACCCAACTCAAGCGGCTCTCTTATTAGTGGTGAAAGTACCAATTCACGCTCATAAAGTCTTTCAGCCACCGGACAGATACCTTTGCTGTAATTATACTTCACTCCTTCGTTAAAATTAAATGGGAATCCTTTTTTCCCAATAGCAATTTGCTTCTGGTAAATTGGATTCAAATAGAGGGGCTTTAAATATCCACCGGCTAGGGCAGTGTCTTCAAAATCTACAGGATCAGGCAACTCCGCCAAAACAGACTTTACAAACAAATTCCTGGATAATCCTATAACCTTGCTGTCATATTTAAATGGGTATAAATAATAAGCATTATTTTCCAGGTCATTTTGATCGGCATTCAATCCATCAATTTTATTAAGTCCTGCAGTGAAACGGGATGCAAGAGATTGTCTGGTAGCTACATATTTATCTAATTTTTTTAATTGTTCTATACCAATGGCTGCCTGAAGTTCGGTAAGTCTGAAATTGCCCCCAACATAATTTACAAAGTTTTCAGGAGACTCGGTTTCGATCGTATTTTCGCCATGATTCCGTATTGCTCTCGCAATTTTTGCAATCTCAGGATCATTGGTTGCCAGCATTCCTCCTTCACCGGTATGAATATGTTTGTGATAATTAAGACTGTAACCGCCAATATCTCCAAGGCAACCAACAGGCTTACCTTTATATTTTACACCCGGCGCTTGTGCAGCATCTTCAATCACTTTAATACCATGTTTCTTAGCAATTGCAAGAATAGCGTCCATATCAGCCGGTCCACCAAAAAGATGAACAACTATAATTGCTTTAGTCCTAGGTGTAATTAACTTTTCAAAGGATTTAGGGTCTATACAATAATTTTGGGGATCGATATCCGCAAAAACAGGTATGGCACCATAAAAGAAACAACAGGATGCCGAAGCCGACATTGTATAACTTGAGCAGATCACTTCATCCCCGGGTTCAATTCCGACGCTTCCGAGCGCTATCATCAGACCAGATGTCCAGGAATTGACGCTAATTGCATACTTAAATCCAAAATCTCTCGCCCAATTATTCTCAAATTCCTTGATTTTAGGACCACCTAAAAACAATTCTCCCGGGCTTCCAAAAAATGCAGACAGAACATCACTATCCATTACCTCCTGAACAGCTTTCTTTTCTTCATCACCCATGGTAATACGTCTGGGAAATGGCTTTTCCCGGACTTTATCCCCTCCTAATATTGCAGGTAAATCTTTCATATATTAATCCCCGATTTTATACTTTGTAATAGTTCCAAAGTTTTGATTTGTAAATTAAATTGTTCATTAATTAGTTTGCTCGAGGGCTTCTCAAGAAATGTCCTAATTAGGCCTATTGCATTTTTCATAGCATAATTATAATCAACCGAATAATCATTTTCAAGTACAAATTCCTGCAAGTCGATACCATCTCGATAAGATTGTTTCCCGGCTTCACTTATCAGGCTGCCCTTCGATTCTACATACCTGATTCTGATCTTTTCAGCAATAATATCTACTTCTGTCATATTTACAATTGACGAATCATATGCCTCAATAGACAATGTAAATTTATTATCACGCTTCACACAATAAACAAGTGCTGAAAGCGAGGGGTCCTCCGTATTGTAGTCAGTGATTGAATTTGTTATAAAAGTGCGTTTTATCTCAGGGTCAAATAAAAATGCAATCAGGTTAATATAATGTGAACAGTTATGTAAAAAGCCTCCATGATATTTCAGCCCGATCGAAAGAATTTTTCCAAAACTATTTTTTTGCCCACGTTCCTTTAGTTGAATAAATTCAGGTATATATACTCTGGAATAATTTACGAGTAACAATATTTTGGAGGCCAAACAATATTTATATACCTCCTTAGCCTTTTCAGTAGTAATATTTAAGGGCTTTTCTATGAAAATGACTTTTGGCTTCATCTTCAGTGCTTCATCCAGATAAAACTCATGAGTTTTGTCCGGGGAGCATATGGAGATCACATCGTAATTAAGATGCTTAATAGTTGAAAAATCTGAGCAGTATTGAGGAATACTCCACCTATTTGCAACATCCCTGGCTTTTTCAAAATCTATATCGAATAATGTTTTTATCGAAAAAAAATCCCCATAATACTGATAACCTTTTATATGGGTTCTTACCTCCGGTCCTTGTATTGAGTCATATGCCTGCGCTATGTTTCCAGCTCCTATTACTAATACACTAGCCTTCATGGTGTTTCGCAATAACAAGATCTCGTTGTGCCGGATGTCTGTCCAACCACTCAACAATATCTTCTGCCGTAAATTCCTTTAATCTCTCAATGCCGAAATCTTCCACAATTTCCTTAATCAAAAGATAATCCTCCAAATAGTCTAGTGTAACCCTTAATTCCGGTCTGTTAAGGGGAGGGCCATATTTGATGTGAAGCAGATTATAAGTTTCTTTAAACTCTGCTCTATAAAACCTTTGAGAGACATGTTCTTTGTCTTCTTCACTCGGCGAATTGTCAAGAACCTTTTTTAATTCATCTGCTTTATAAACCTGAACATCAAAACCCCATGGCATTGATATCTCCGGCCCGGTGTTGGATACAACTTTGGAGGCTGGATAATTCTTATTGAATATTTCAATTAAATCATCAACCATCCTATAATCAATCAATGGACAATCTCCTGTGATTTGTACCAGCGTATCTGTATGAAATTGTTTAGCGGCAGCATAAACTCTCTCCAGTACATTATGTTCGCTTCCCCTAAAATAAGGCAGATTATTCGCTATACAAAACTCTATGATAGGATCATCCTGCTTATTTGTTGTTGTAGCAACGATAATTTTTTCTATAAATCTGCTCTGTGAGAGACGTCTGATCAGTATCTCAAGCATACCAATACCTCCAGCAAGCATTAAGGGCTTTCCTGGCAATCTGCTGCTTGTCATCCGGACTTCTATAGTAGCGTTAATCATATTAATTATATTCGAATTTCAGGATAACAGACGAATGATACAAAAAGCTTCTGCGAAATCACATCCTACTGCAACCCCCCATCTTTGTGCTTGAATTTTCAATGCTTCAGGCGAACGAGGGTGAGGATAAGCTCTTTTTTCAAATTCATAGGATTCCATTCCAATGATCTTTTTCTCAAGATTTGAATATGAAAAGGAAATGAAAAAATTAGGGACAAAGTGTTTAGGGTCTGAAGAAGCCCTCCATTCGGTACCAGAAGGAGTTTCAAAAGTTATAATTGCTTTGACATGCTCATGCTCCATTGGCCTGGTTGATGTTATGACCGCTTCAAAAGTACGCTGATGGTCAATATTCACATCCCCGCCATGATGGGTAAATATGACATCAGGTTTGAATTCTGCTTTCTCTTTTTCGATTACCTTAATGATATCGAGTAGAGCAACGGTATCGAATCGATTATCAGGAAAATCATATATACTAACAGAATTATAGCCAATTGCAGCCTGAGCCTGTTTGATATTATTCCTGTGAATAAGTAGCTCCTCTTCCCATTTTTCAACATCTCTATTGTCGGATCTGGATGTAATGCCCTCTCCTAAAATCACAACATGCACAGACGTATTATAATCAGATATTAAACGGTTCATACTGGCTCCCAGACCGAGTAATTCGTCATCAGGATGTGCAACAACAATAAGTATCTTCTTATTTTTTAAATATTCTAACATTGGCTTTTAACTCCCCGTTTTCAGAAATAACAGCGTTGGTGAACTCAAATTGCAAATATTCTGTCTCTGCGAACGCAGGTGGGTAACCTTCCGCATCCAACATTCTAATGTGATCGTAGGCCTCTGCAATAGACCTGACTTTCTCTAAATTACTTTCAGCTGGTGTTCTTCTTTTAAAAATTACAGGACTACCAACCTGTGGCACTGGCTTTAAATCATTTTCAATTATTTCTATGATCATTTCTTTTATGACTCCTGATGCCCTTTTAAAAATTGCATCTGCCGTACCATCTAAATTCAGATTTTTTTTTAAATAAATCGGACCAGCATCCAAATTCTCGACGACTTTTAATGCTGAAATTTTGGTATCCTTATGTCCTCTTACAATAAGATTCTGCAAAGGGCTCCCACCTCTTCCATAAGGCAGATCTGTCATATGAAATACAATACACTCAAATTTATTGAATATTTCAGATGGGATTATATAGGACCAATGCGGAATAAAAATCTTAGCCGGATTTAAATCAGCTATTTCAGATAACTGAAACTCTTCCTTACTTTTAATTCTTACCCAGTTGGCATGGGACTCTCTCTCTAATTCTGAGAAAGCGGTATCATTCCAAGGCTTGGCTGTCAGAAAAATATAGGTTGGTTTTACAGGAGCTCCCATGATAAAGGTGTACCTGCATTTATATCCAGTCTGGCTTTCTTACCTAATACCTGTTCATAATACTTAGGCTGCATTCCGTCTCCAGGTCTTATCACTCTCAAATTATCCTTAGTAAATACATCATCAGCTTTGATATCTTCTACAACATAAAGAGATCTCTTAAATCTGAGACTTTTAAGTTCCGCATCCTGAACGCCATAGTAAACGCTTCCCAACGATAAAAAGGCACGCTCTGATTCGATAACCAATGCTTCTAATTCGGATGGCTCTATAGAAAATGTACTATCGACTCCTCCATCTGCACGGCTGAGTGTAAAATGCTTTTCTATAACACGTGCTCCTAAACTCACTGAAGCTATGGCTGCACCTATTCCCATTGTATGATCAGACAAACCAATATGACAATTGAACATTTCCCTCATATGAGGAATGGTCAATAGGTTAGTATTTTCAGGAGTTGCTGGATAAGTGCTGGTACATTTTAATAAAATGAGATCCTTGCAACCATTTTTCCTGAGTATTTTAACAGCATCATCTAGGTCAGCTAAAGTTGCTAGTCCGGTAGACATAATCACAGGTTTCCCGGTAGAAGCAATTTTCTTTAATAATGGCCAATCTGTGTTCTCGAATGAGGCCACTTTATAAGCCGACACATTCATGCTCTCTAAAAAATCAACTGCAGTCTCATCAAAGGGTGTACTGAAAACAACCAGCCCTTTACTTTTTGCACGCTCAAAAATAGGTTTATGCCATTCCCATGGCGTGTGAGCTTCTTTATAAAGATCGTATAGATTCCGACCTTTCCATAAAGAATCTTTATCATTAATATCAAATAATCCACCAGACGTATTTATAGTCATTGTATCAGGTGTGTAAGTCTGCAACTTTATGGCATGTGCCCCGCAATTTGCTGCTGCATCTACAATAGCCAAGGCCCTATCAAGAGATTGATTGTGGTTTCCTGACATCTCTGCGATCACAAAGGGCTTCTCCGTGTCGCCAATGGTAACATGATCAATTTTTATATCGTTCATCAAGCTTTTTCTATTTTTAGATAATATTTAATTCCTTCAACTATAAAAAACGCAGGATATCGCTCATTATCACAAACCCTGAGGAGATTAAACTGCTCCTTTAAAGTTGAATTAATTTTTAGCTCACTATCCTGTGCTGTTCGCCGGGGATAAAATGTCGAGTTTCCCGTCTGTTTTACACCTAAGTTATTCGGATAATCAGCGATAAACTTGTCAAGCAATGAAAAGGTCGAGGCTGCCTGTAGAGACCGAATTTCATTGATCAATTCATGCCCTTCCAGTCTTATATATTCTACTCCATAAATTAAGCCGGAGTCCACTCTTTCTTCAGCTTCAAATAATGTAACCGGTATTTCAGATTTGCCTTCAAGAATTTGCCATGTTAAAGGAGACCAACCTTTTCCTTCAGGCAGCAAGCTCTCATGAACAACCAGATTATATTTGTTCAAATGTAGCCCTTTAAATAACTTTTCACAAGACAAAAGCACCAGGACGTCCCCTTCAGATACATCATTATGTGTCTGACAAAATCTGCATTCCAAACCCTGCTCTCTCTTAATTTCTACATAAGCTTTTACATATGGAATGATCCATGAACTACTATTGTCGCATAAAATCTGTAATCTCATAGCTGACTAAAGATTCTGATAATATTATTCGCCGAGTTCAATGGTTTCTTCAATTTTTCAGGAAGTCCTGAAAGCATCACTTTGAACCTCTTAAGATCCAAAGTTGAAAAATCACCCATACCAATAGCCAAATTATTATTTACAAACCCGTTATAAATCATCTGCTGGTTTTTTGTGTAATAACCGGCATAACAATACAAACCTCTCCCATAACTTTCCAAAAGCACGGTGCTGGCTGAAACAAAAGCATGGGTAGACTCATCCAATAATGATACAAGCTCATTGGCATTAACATCTGAATAAAGATTTAAAGGTGTTGTGGATTTGTAGGCATTGAGCTTTTCTATAAGCCCTGCTGGATACTTGGAACTGTATACCAAATTGATTGAATCAAAACCTCCATTTTGATTTATCAGGTCCAATAACATCAGTGAATATTCAAAATAATCTGATCCGCCCATGCAGACATAGGCTACTCTGCCAACTTTCTCACCCTTTTTAAACGGACTTAGAAAAGGCATTCTTAACATCGCATAATCAAGGCCCGTGTAAAATTTCGTTATAGAATTGTCTCTATAAGCTGCACCTGGTGCATGATTTATAACTACATCTGCTATAAACCGGTCACCACCCAAATCATCGATGTATACCAATTTGCTCCCTAATCGCTTAATGCTTTTCTGATATTCTATTCCGAAGTGGTATCCGTCCAGCACCACTATTTCATTTCCTGATAACTTCATATCGAGTGCAATTTCGAAACCATTTTGCTTATCAGGAATTTCCAAATCATAATCAGAAACAATTTCATGATGAATCTTTCGGTCTTTAAGATGCCTGGTAATAGATTCTGGTAATGACTGTGATATGAAAACAATTTCACGGGTTACCGAGTCAAACATTTCCATTAAGGCAAGCATTCGATATACATGGCCGAAACCAATTTTTGAGTTGCCATCTGCCCTAAAGATTATCGTTCGATCAATGATGCATTCTAATATTGATTCCTGCATTTTTGATTTGTGACCTTGTTTGCATAAAGTTTTGATCCCGGTGTGCAAAAAAACTACCTGCTGCAACTGCATCCGCCCTACCCCTTAAAAATCCGTCAGCAAAATGCTGTGCAAGTCCGCAACCTCCGCTTGCAATTACAGGGATAGAAGAATTCTCCGAAATAGATTTTATAATCCCGAGGTCAAGACCTTCCCGCATTCCGTCAAAACTTATATTACATAAAAGCAGTTCTCCTGCACCAAGCTTCTCCGCCTTTAATGCCCAATCTAAGGGATGATAAGATGTCTTTTCCTGACCTCCATTAATGTAAACCCGGTATTCCCCGTGTTCATCTTTTTTGAAGTCAATACTCACCACAACACATTGTGCACCATATTTCTCAGAAGTCTCGGTAATTAACTCCGGCCGTATCACTGCCGATGTGTTGATTGATATTTTATCAGCACCATTGCTCAGCAACTCCCTGAAGTCATCCGAAGTTTTAACTCCTCCGCCAACAGTTATTGGCATAAAAATTTCTTCCGATACTTTATTAATTATGCCTGAAAGTCTTTTGATGTCCTTGTTATGTCTATCAATATTAATAAATATCAGTTCATCAGCAGCTTGTGCCTGAAATATCTTAGCCTGCGAAACAGGATCTCCTATCTCAATAACTTCATTAAATTGTTTAGTTACAACCAGAACCATTTTATTGGGGTTGTAACTAGCGGTTCTTAACTGGAGTTTGGGAATTAATCTTTTTTTTGACATTAAGGCTTCCAGTCTATAAAATTTTCAAGAATTTTCAATCCAAATTCCTGGCTCTTTTCAGGATGGAATTGAGTTGCAAAAATATTGTCCTTTAAAACTGAAGCAGTTACATCGAAGGTGTAATCGTAAATTGCTACCACGTCTTTTGGATCATTTGCCTTCATATAGTAAGAATGCACAAGATAAAAATCCGGTTCCTCAGGTAAACCCTTGAATAGGGAGACTTCCTTATTATATTTTATCGTGTTCCAGCCAATGTTGGGTACACGAAGGGTAGGATCGGAAGGCGTAAGCCTAACAATATCTGCATCAAACCAGCCCAACCCTGCAAACTCCCCACCCTCAAAGCTACGCTTGCCCATGACTTGCATACCTAAGCAAATACCCATGGTGGGTTTTGCTTTTTTTAAGACTTCCTGATTTAATGCTTCAGAGAAACCTGTTTGGTTAATTTTATCAATACAGTCCTTAAAAGCACCTACTCCCGGAATAATTATTCGATCCACATGGGCGAGATCCTCGGGATGCTTACATATCGTAACAGGTGATCCCAAGTAATCAATTGCATTGTAGACAGATAAGAGATTACCCATCCCATAGTCAACAATTCCTATCATTTATTGTGATCTTTTCCAGTTTTCAAGCTGCTTCTCTGCATCTTCACGTTTCATTTTACCGTCCCTGGTCCATTCATCAAAATCGGGGAGTTTAGTTCCAGCCTCTTGTTCAAAAACATTTAATTTCCATGGAGATACCGTATGGCTCTTAGATATTTCAAAAAACTCTTCTTCTGTTAAACCTACCATTTCAAGAAAAATTTCCAGACTGGCCGGTTTCTTTCCTTCATACTTGCTCAACATATCCATTCCTTCTTCTCTTGTCAACCTGTCATGGCGTATATCAATCGAGGCAAGGTGAGTAGGCCGCGTATATCCTCTTTTGATGTACTTAATATAGTCTCTAACACCCTGCATATGACATTCTATCTTCTCGTAATTATACTGCTCAGGAACATTTTCAACAAGATCTCCCCGCCAGCCTAATTCATCCATAATAATCCGGGATTGCGTTTTAACATCCCAGGGGATATATGACCCCAGACAAACACTTCGGTAGTTCAATTGCCTCAACTCCTTTAATGGCGGATAAGTATATGGCTTAAAATCTCTTTCATCCATATCTCCACCCAATCTTACCGCCATATCTAAAGCAGTAATTCCAAGATTTACAAAACGGTTAAATCTCTTTTCATCTACCTCTTCAGGCTGGTCATAGCTGTAATAAGATGTATATTCAGCCGAAGGCTCTCCCCAAAATATCAGGGGTACTTTAAACTTTAATGCAATGTGCATGGGATAGGAAAATATCCCGGTATGACAATGCCAGCAAAAATCGCCTTTTTCAAGAAAGCTTTGAAGCATTAACTTTTGGACAACTTTCCAATTGGGGGTAAAGGATATAAAATCAGCACCCAGGTTTCGAAGCACTTTGGTGGTGTTGTCATTTAAATTTGGTCTTAGAAAGCCATGATCAAAACGTACAACCAGTGGTTTAACTTTGAATTCCTTCATCAGGTAGTAAAGTGTCCAGACACTGTCCTTACCACCACTGAAAGGAACAATACAATCATAATCGTAAAGTCCCCTGTGAGTCTCTATGAGCTCTGAAAGATCTCTTTTTCTGCTTTCCCAATCTATCTTACCCTCTTTAAATTCAACTTGCCTGCAAATACTGCAAACGCCTGTTTCATCAAAAGTAATACTCTCATGTGTTTCAGGTAATAAACACTTTGTGCATCTTTTCAGTCCACTCATACTATTTTAAAACTATATGCTAAATTCAATTTTTAATTTCACACAAAAATAACCAACTTCCCAGGTAAATCACGTTGAAATAAGAGTTTTCCCTGCATTTGGTAATATGTATTTCCAGTTAATTAAGTCTCTTAAACCCCGAATGACACACAGGCCCTTCCAAAAGGCTATGAACATCGACCGAGCCGTTCTCACAATTTGCAATAATCTTGTAAACTTCGTCCAAAGCAGTAAAATAAGATTCAAATTTATCATCCGTGTGCGCCGTACAGGCATAAAAGCTTGTACTTGCCAGAAATCCCTTTTTTAGCATTTCCTGAGTAATCAGTGTCTTATATTCCAGGGCATTTTTACTGTTGAAGCTGTAAGTACTTAATGCGGGTATACCTGATACAGTTATAGAAAGTTTATGTTGTAAAGCAAGATTTTGCCATTCGCTTTGCATTTTTTTACCCTTGCTGGTTATGATTTCCCACGATTTAATCCTCTCCATCACTTTCAAAGTGGCAAGTGCAGCGGTAGGACCTATTCTTTCAGTCCAAAAAGTACTACTGATGAAAGTGGTTTGTGCAGCTTCCATGACAGATTTTCTACCTACAACAGCAGTCAAGGCATAACCATTACCAATAGTTTTACCATACATGGCAATATCGGGTTCAACATTATACTTTTTATAAATGCCTCCAAAGGTTTCTCTAAACCCCGACGTACACTCGTCAAAAACTAAAACTATACCTTTCTGTGTAGCCAGATCTCTTACTTTTTGTAAAAAATTATCTTCAGGACCGAAATTTCTAACAACTTCCATTTTAATCACACCTATATCGTTTTTTTCTACAATAGAAAGTAGCTCGGCAAAGTTGTTGTAATGAAATGGGAAAACCGTGTCTTTTAAGTTCCGGGGAACTCCTTTAGGGCTCAGTCCGGGTAACAAATGCCCAGAAAGTTCATCCCCGTCGTTATGGTTTGCCGATAAATACCAGTCATGCCATCCATGATAACCACAAATTGCCACTTTATCACGCCCGGAGGCTGCCCTTGCAATCCGAATCGCTATTGAGTTTGCTTCACCCCCACTTCTTGCAAAGCGTACCATATCTGCCCATGGATTTATCTCAATTAATTTTTCCGCCAAATAAACCTCTTCAGGACAATTAAGGGTACTCATATTGCCGCTTTTCACAGTTTCAAGAACAGCTGCATCTACCTCATCATTTCCGTATCCCAAGGTATTAGTTCCTATTCCCATTATACACATATCGATCAACTCATTACCATCAAGATCCCACACACTACATCCCTTAGTTTTAGAAAAATATGAAGGCCATTGCTCTGGCAAAAACATCTCGGGCCTTTTTGATAGAAGCATTGTTCCTCCCGGAATCAAAGCTTTTGCTTTTTTGTATAATTCTTGTCCGCTACCCATTTAAATTATCGTCTTTTAAGGATTTTAGCATTCCTTCGTTTCTTATAATATTACTGTTAATTTTATTGTACTGATTTGAGATTATATGCCTAGTATATGTTAACCAGGATTCCTTAGTACCAAGATCTTCAATCAACTTAGAGATCAGGTCAAAATCTCTTGGCTCATCCACCGTCATTCGTATATCAGAAAAATCCTCTACGCATGAAAAATTAGCTGAGCTGAACAGTTTACCATCATTAAATGTACAGTTCTTACGCAAGTAAGGTGTAACATGCTCTCTCTCTGATAATAGTTCAGCTTCCTTCCAGGCTTTCTCCAATGCTTCGAATTTAAAGACTTCAACATCCTGTCCATCCGGAAATCGCTCCAAAAGTATATTTGATGCATAGTCAGCTTCATTAACTTTTGCAAACTTTACAACTGCATCTACCAGTTCCGGGTCAATCAACGGGCAATCAGACGTGACACGAACTACCCATTTTGGTCTGAAAGGAAGCACTGCCTGATAATACCTGTCCAAAACATCATTAATTTGTCCTCTGCTTACCGAAACATTCCATCGATCGCAAAGATCAGCGATTACGTCGTCCGCAGGATCTGTTGTTGTTGCAATAATGATTTTATTGATTTCTTTACACTTCCGTAAGCGAGTGAGTTGTATGTTCAGCAATTCCTGACCTTGAATTTTTAAAAGCACCTTTTGAGGTAACCTGGTGCTACCTGATCTGGCCTGGGAAACTAAAATGGTCTGATCTAATTCCATAATGAAGGGTTTAACAAATCAACATCATTAACCGTGATCTCATCAATTTGTTTAATTAAATTAGATGGTAATAAGTAGCCGGCGTCAGATAAATTCTGGTTTAACTGATCAAGGTTATCCACCCCTATCAATACATTTTGTATCAAAGGCTGCTGAAGACAATAATTAATTGCGAGTTTTTGCATAGAAATATTATTCCCAATCGCCACTTTCTGCAGATAATCCAGTTCCGGTTTTAATGTCTTTACAATTTTATTGTCATTGTCAGGTTCAACAAAAACTAGTCCTTGCAAAAATGCAGACCGGGTATGAACTATTTTTCCTTTATCATTTATTTTACCCAATATTTCTCCCCGAAGATTCATATTATCTAAAAGGTTAAATGGCAGCTGTATAACATCTATAAGCTCATCCTGAAGGATCTCCTCTATTTGCAAATTTGTATATGCAGAAACACCTATGGAATCAATCTTATGGTCAGTTTTTAAGGAATTTAATTTAACGACCTCTTGCTTATTTTTGCGATATGAATCAAATGAGTGAAATAAAAAGCTTTTTAAGCTATCCACATTTAATTCGCTTAGATAAGATTCAATTTTTGCAGAAAATGATCCATTAAAATTGGCGGGTATTTTTGTAATAATATCAAAACGAAAATCCGGATGCTTTCTATGAAAATTGCCAATAATGTGATGGGCTGTCCCATATGCTTCTGCGGTGTCTAAACATCGAATTCCCGCTTCGTAAGCGCGCATTAATATCTTCTCTACCTCAACCTCATTGGGCTTACCGGTTGGATTGTTTATCCCATAGTCAATTCCAAACTGCACCGTTCCCAGGATCAGCTTGTGAATCTTATTTATCATCTGCTGGATTAAAAATTGCCATTCGGATCAAATTACAAAGCTTGCCATCATAATATCCATGGTCCTTGTACACCCCTTCTATAGAAAAGCCTAGCTTTTTATATAAATTCAACGCCGCAGAATTATCTTCCACAACGCCCAAAGTGATTTTTCTTATTCGAAGTTCACGAAAGCAATGATCAATAACTATCTCGGAAGCTTCTTTAGCATAACCCTTACCCCATTCATCGGAATCACCCATCATAATTCCATACTCACCTAAGCCGTGTCGTTTATTTACAGGATCTATCTTTATATTACCTATATGCTTTCCACTTTCTTTTAAATGAATCGCCCAAAATAGCATGGAATCATTAGCTTCTACACTTTCCAAATATTTTCTAAGGTCCTCAATTTTGTAGTTGCCGCCTGTTTCGAGATACCTAAATACCTCGTGATTGTTCATCCATGCAACATATTCAGTTGTACAATGAGTTGAATTCAAAGGCCTTAACCTTAACCTTTCTGAATTCAGCGTGGCAATCATTAGCTATTAAAATAATCTCTGATTGATGCTATAACAAATTCCTGTTCTTCATCTGATAATGTAGGGTACATTGGCAAACTCAGACACTGTTTATAATATTGCTCGGCCAATGGTAAATCTCCCTCTTTCCAGCCCAGATCCCGATAATAAGGCATCAAATGACATGGAATATAGTGCACCTGAGGGAAAATATCCCTTTCTCGTAAATGATTATACAATCCAAGCCGATCCTGAGTCTCAATCACATATAAATGGTATGCGTGTCCCTCTACATTGCCGCTTTGGCTCCTAATATAAGTTTTATCCGAAAAAAACTCGTTGTACCTGGAGGCAATTTCTCTTCTTCTTTTCAAACCAGAATCGGCTCGTTTGAGTTGACTTGAACCTAGAGCCGATTGGAAATCGGTTATCCTGTAATTAAAGCCTAATGTTTGCATTTCCATATACCAGCCTGGGTAAGAGTCAGATTCCTGACCAGTTGCAAAAGTAGGATTGTTGATAAAGAGATCTGAATTGCGAGTGATGCCGTGCGTCCTAAGCATCAAAAGTTTGTTATAAAGCTTTTCGTCGTTGGTAGTAATCATTCCGCCTTCACCTGTCGCTATGTGTTTTACCGGATGAAATGAAAAAATGGCCAAGTCTGCAAAAGCACCGTTTCCAGAGTTATGTTGAACCCTGTCACTGTCCGTAAAGTATGCGCCCGGAGCGTGGCAGGCATCTTCAATTAACCAGCAATCATACTCATTCGCAAGTTTTTTAAATGCCTGAAGGTCGACCGCCCTGCCGGCAAAATCAACCGGAATAATTCCTTTATAAGTTCCTTTAGGAGATGCTTGCAAAAGTGCTTCTACTTTGGCTATATCCAGCAAATAGGTTTTAGGATCTATGTCTGCAAAAACAACATCAGCTCCACAATAACGGACACAATTAGCTGAAGCAGCAAAGGTAATTGGGCTGGTTATAACTTTATCGCCAGGCCCCAAACTAAGTGCCAGGGCTGATAGATGTAGGGCTGCAGTACCATTCGAGATGGCCACAGCATATCTAGCGCCAATATATTTCGCAAAATTCTCTTCAAATGTCTTTATGGCTGGTCCCTGAGTCATAAAATCTGACTTCAGAGCCTTTATAACCTCATCTACATCCTCTTCAGTAATATATTGTCTTCCGTATGGTATCATATTCAGTTAAAAAAGGAAATCATGAAAAAGAAGGATCAACATGTTCCTTAATCAGAGCGCGTAAGGTTTCAACGGTCTCCCATTCCTGGTTATTTCCAGAATTGTAAGCAAAACCTTCCTCGACTTTTTTAGCAGTAAATTTTTGCTTAAAATCGCTTAAAGACCATTTATGAGTTGCAGGCAATATCGTGTAATACTTGCCAAGATCATAGGTATAGAAAGAATCTGAAGGTGTAATCATCTCTTCATGAACCTTTTCACCAGGTCTGATTCCCACAATTTCGTGTTTACATCCAGGTGCAATTGCATTGGCGACGTCGGTAATTTTATATGAAGGAATTTTAGGTACGAATATCTCGCCACCCCAGGCATGTTCCAGTGCATGCATAACCATCTCAACACCACCATCCAGAGAAATGTTAAAACGGGTCATATTCGGATCTGTTATCGGCAAAACACCATCAGCCTTTTTCTTTATAAAAAATGGAATAACCGAGCCGTTAGAACCCATTACATTACCATATCGAACGACTGAAAAAATTATTGGATTTTCGCCTTTGATATTATTGGCTGCGACAAACAACTTGTCAGAGGTAAGTTTCGTGGCTCCATATAAATTGATTGGAGCGCAAGCCTTATCTGTAGACAAGGCAACAACACGCTGCACTGCTGTTTGAAAGCAGGCATCAATTACATTCTGTGCACCATTAATATTGGTTTTGATACATTCATCCGGGTTATATTCTGCAATCGGCACATGTTTCATCGCCGCAGCGTGTATCACGTAATCGACACCCTTAAATGCTCTTGTCAACCTCTCTCTATCACGTACATCTCCTATAAAAAAGCGAACTTGAGGATACAAATTCTCAGGATAATCCTGAGCCATTTGAAATTGCTTTTGTTCGTCCCGTGAAAAAATAACAAGTCGCTTAACATTTGGATATTTATTCAGAATATGAGATGTAAGTGCTTTACCCAGGGAACCCGTCCCTCCTGTAATAAGTATTGATTTATTATTTAACATAGTTATTAATTGGTGAGGCTTAGTTTTTTAAATTCTTTGCTAGTCTCAATAAGTTTATCGTAGATTCCCTCATCAACAATTTGCCCATCTTTTAATATGATTATATTATCGCATTTCTGAATGGTAGTAAATCGGTGAGCTATTATTATAATGGTACAAGAGCCTTTAATATTATCAAGAGCCTTAATAATGTATGTTTCAGTTATATTATCAAGTGATGAGGTGGCCTCATCAAGTATCAGGACTTTAGGGTTTCTGTAAAGCGCCCTGGCAATACCTAAACGCTGTCTTTGCCCTCCGGAGAGTCTGACCCCACGTTCACCAACAATTGTATTGTACTGGTCAGGAAGATCGTTCATGATAAATTCATCTAAGCTGGCAAGCTTAGATGCGCGTTTAACATTGTCAAAATCAATTTCTTCAAATCCTAATCCAAAAGCAATGTTTTCCGTTATTGTAGCATCTGTCAAGAAAATCGTTTGGGGAACATACCCTATCATATTTTTCCAAGCATGTATATTCTCATGGCATATAACACGGCTATCAACTGAAATTGTCCCGCTTTCAGGTTCATGAAGGCCCAACAACAGATCAACTAAAGTTGTCTTTCCTGCTCCTGTGCCTCCCACAATTCCAACAGTAGAATTACAATTTATAGTTAAATCCAGCCCATCAAGAATTTTACGGTCCGAGTTTGGATACCGATATACGATAGAATTAAGTTTTATAGAATTTGAGAATGGTATCTCTAATACTAATGACTTAATATCTTCTTGTGTTTCAGTACTTTGTAAATCATGTTGGATTATCTGAAGGGAAGGCCAACCTTGTTTTAGAGAGGAAACGCCCTGGAATATAATCTGAATAGCGGGAATTATCTTATATGCTGCAAAAGCATATACACCTAATACCGGTAATAAAGCTCCTATGTCTTTTAAGGTATATAACATAATCAAAGTCACTCCGATCAGTAAACTGAACGCTACTGTTTCCAAAACGAATTTTGGCAACTGAGCTGCAGTAGTTGATTTCGCCCAGAGATTGGCATATATCTTATTATTCTTATTAAATTTTTCGATAAAGTTGTTCTCCCTTTGATAGACCTTTACATCTTTTATCCCTCCCAGAACCTCGTTTAATACAATATAGCTATGCTTAGCTGCTTCACCTCGTCTTTCCGCAGTATTTTGGCTTCTGTTTCTCAAATAAAGCCAAAAAATCAATGCGAATGATGATACCAGTATCATTATTGAAACGGCAACCTTAAATTGTACAAGGGATATCAGTATTAAAGCCAGAAATAGCAAAATTATGTTCGAAAACATTTGTAATAATGGAGTTACCCCATACCCAATAACGAATTCAATATCAGACCAAATGATTTTATTTAGTTCTGATGTATTTTTACTCAGGAAATATTTGTATGGTTGATTAACATAGCTTTTTAATAATCGGGATTGCAATGATTGCCGCAATGAACCAGTAAAAAGGTTGGTATAATGTGCCGAAATACCCTTAACCAAATTGGAAAACGCTATAACTCCAATTACAGCTAACCCGATGAACATAATGAAACTTGAATAAGTTTCAAAGCCAAATGAGGCATAAAGGAATGATAATATACCATTAGTGCTTATTGACTGCGGATTACCTATAAGAGCAAAGAATGGCATCATCGATGCAATTCCAACAATTTCTAATAAAGAAACTAACATCGCTAGCAATAGAATAAACATACCATGACGAAGTTCGCTGGCCAAGAAGATTGATAAAAAAAACTTTGCTCTTCTTATCATACTATGCGAACATACCTATTTCTATCCATTGGTATTATATTAAAGCCTGGAATCAACAATCTCACGGTCAAGAAATGCCTTTGTATCGTATATAATGGCATTGTCACCATTCTTTAAACCTCTATAGTCTAAAAGAGCAAATTCATCATGACTGACAGCCAGGATTATCGCATCATATTTTTTCGAAATTTTAGAAACCAGCTGAACTTTATATTCCTGTTGCACCTCATCCTTATCAGCATGAGGATCAAATACCTCTATATTAAGACCAAACTGCTTAAGCTCCTTGTAAATATCTATTACCCTCGAATTTCTGATATCGGGGCAATTTTCTTTAAATGTCATGCCTAAAATAAGGGCTCGAGAACCATCTATACGGTGCCCTTTTTTTATCATTAATTTAATAACTTTATTCGCAACGAACATCCCCATATTATCATTTACCCTCCTTCCTGACAAAATAACTTGTGGATGATAACCTAACGATTCAGCCTTATGCGCAAGATAATAGGGGTCAACACCAATACAATGACCTCCAACTAATCCCGGTTTATATTTTAAAAAATTCCATTTGGTACCAGCTGCCTCAATAACATCCTGAGTGTCTATTCCTATCCTGTCAAATATTAGAGCCAACTCATTGACAAACGAAATATTCACATCTCTTTGTGCATTTTCAATAGCTTTAGAGGCTTCAGCAACTTTAATATTGGGAGCTTTATGGGTACCAGCAGAGATAATCGTTCTATAAAGCTCATCAACTATATCTGCAATTTCGGGAGTGGAACCAGAAGTAACTTTTTTAATCTTGGTTAAAGTATTTACTTTGTCTCCCGGATTAATGCGTTCTGGTGAGTACCCGCAAAAGAAATCTTTATTAAAAGATAAGCCACTAACCTTCTCCAATACTGGCACACAATCTTCCTCCGTACAACCAGGATAAACAGTACTTTCATATATAACGATATCGCCCTGATTCAGCACCGTACCTATCATTTCTGATGCTTTTATAAGGGGCTTGAGATCAGGCGCCTTAAATTGATCTATTGGTGTAGGCACCGTAACTATATAAATATCACAAGATACCAGATCATTTATATCTGATGAAAATGTTAATTTTGAAGAGCTTTTAATCTCTTCCGTATTCGACTCTTTTGTCCGGTCTACACCTTCTCTTAGTTCTTGTATACGAGTTGTATTAATATCAAATCCGACAGTGATATTCCTTCTGCCAAATTCAACTGCCAATGGTAATCCTACATACCCAAGTCCTATTACTCCGACCCTCTTTTTGTAAATGTCATTCATATTGATACAAACTATAGTACGATAGAACCAGCTCATGCTGTGAACTATAATGCCAAATCTAATATTATAAAAGTGCCTTGAAATTTATTATGATAATGGATAATAAATATATTTTCTCTTTTTTGTTGGTACTTGCAGCAGTTATGTAATAACGCGTGCCTTTCAATCTTATTTGGATTTTATAATAGCCGGCAAATTTAATCCAAGCTATTTAGAAATATAATTTATCGTAAAGAGATAATCATCGAAATATTTTTCTCATAACCAAAATACAAACCGCAATAAAACCTGCAATAAATCCACCTAATATAATTCCTTTTAATTTTCCGAATCTTATGACTTCTAATGGTAGAATTGGATTATCTATTATCTGAATCAAAGGAGTTTCCTTTCTAAGGGAAACTTTTGCAATTTCCAGATTAGTTACCAGTTGGGTTAATATCGCTTGATTTGCTTGAATATCTACCTGTCGCACTTGCTGTGGAACTCTCAAAACTTGTCTAGATAAATTTGGATTCGGATTTAAATCTACAGCTGAAGCTACACCTGAAAAAGCTGAATTCAAGGCTCTTCTAACAGAGTCTGTTTGATATTGAAGTATAGCAAGATTATCAACTGATTTCTTAGTTTTGGTTTCAATATAGAACTCTGATACTTTTTTTACTAATGTCTGAGCGAAAGCTTTAGAAAATGTTTCACTTCCGGAATTCACAATTACAGATATTATTCCTATTTTTTTATCTTTTTTTATAATGGTAAGATTATTCTTGATCAGATCCTTATAGAATTTGCCCAAAATACTATCTTGAGACCGTGTAAATTTAGTTCTATCACTTACTGGCAAAAACTGTACTTCCTTAAGTTCTGGGTCATCTTCCCAGCTTTTTCTGTATTGATTTATATCAATGTACAAATTAGCTAAAGTTTGGCCTTTTGAGTTACCTTCTATTGTGGACAAAAGTGTCTTTTCTATCATCGCACGAGACTTCATAAACTCAATCAAATTTTCACCTGAAAAAGCCCCACCACCACTACCCCCCAGATCAACACCTACCATTGATGCTAAGCCTGCATATCCTCCCAAACCACCTTGGGATTGTGCATCTTCTAAAGCGAAATTCAGCTCAGCAATATAGCCCGGTTTTTGAGAATTAGCGTAAATTAAGCCTATGCCACCTCCAAGTACCCCTGCAATTACAATATATATCCAATTGTACAAAAGAAATCTCCACCACTCTTTTAGCTTCAACACTAAATCTGTTATTGAAATTTCCTCAACTTCAGAATGTACACTACTCATCTATTTAATTATTAAGTATGACAGAAAACTTTGGGGTAATAATAATCGGAAACCAAAAATTGAACAACCCCAACTTAACCGATATATCTATTTTAAATACATTAAAATTTGGCTATTTCACTAAATTCAATATTATAACAGCCAGGGATGCCAATCCACTTGAAACCCCGACAATTTCTGCAGCGCTTAAAGGTCTTTTATCCTCCTTTTGTGGAACAAATAACTCTGAACCGGGTTCAATTGCAGGATAATTATTGAATAAAAACATCTTTGATGTACTTTTTACAGCCCCATTCGCGTAAATTACATAGGATCGCCTTTTTAGAGATTTATTGGAAAAGCCCCCTCCCTGTGAAATATAATGCTTAAAGCCCCTTCCCTGACTAAAAATAGTAGTAACAGGATATAATACCTCCCCATTTACTTTTACAGTTTGTAATTGTTTAGGAATTCTTAAGACATCGCCTTCTTCAAGTATCAAATCGGCTTGAGTACCGGGATTTTCAATTATTTTATCAAGTTCTATACCTACATAAACATTTTTCAATATTTCTTCCTGAACTTTAGTTCCAATTGTATCTTTTACATTTTCCTGTAAACGCTGAAGCTTAGCTATTTTATTTTGATCTTCTTCATTCTGATCAATAGCATTTTTACCATCGGTTTTTGCCGGACCTTCACGCTTCAATGATGCACCTTTTGCGTAACCGAGTGCTGTTAAACCACCGGCGCGCCTTAGCAAATCGGATACCCGTTCATCCTTACTTATTATGGTATACATGCCGGGATATAATACCTCGCCTTCCACCTTTACCTGGCGCTGCACTTCATAACCTATAGAACTTCTCACTGAAATTATATCGAAGGGCTGTAATTCAAATTTAGGCTTAGAGAAATTCAAATCCTTGTCAATATCTACCTGAAAAACTTGTGCGGTAATTGCATCAGCAGCAGTTAAATTACTATTTTTCACTCTTCTAGAAATTTCCACCCGTTGGACAGTTGCGGCTTCTGTAAATCCGCCTGCTTTGAGAATTAACTCTTCTAAGGTCATTTTTTCTGCATATTCAAAGGTTCCAGGCTCACGTATTTCCCCATCAATACTCACTTTATACTCCTCTTTCAGGTCGAATATAGATGAGACACTAATAACATCTTCCCTAAGTAATAGAATATCTCTTACACGTCCGTTCAGTATTCCTGCAAGATCAACAGAAATTAACTCGGTTTGATTATCCGGCTTTAATCGAGTAATATATGCCCTTTGACGAAAAGCATCTTCTTTCAAACCTTCCGCCTTCTTAACTAATTGAGCAAGTGTTAAACCTTGTTCCAACTCATATGCTCCGGGACGAAAAACGGCACCCTCTATACTTACACGATTTAAAAAACGCTCTAACACACGATCCACAAAATATTTATCTCCGGTATTTGGCTTGTATTCTAAAAATTTATCCGAACTGATATCTGCTATCTTCCGTTCGATTTCTGTATTCTTTAAAACCTTTACTCTCGACCTGAATGCATTTTCTGTGAAATCGCCTGCAAAAGTTAAAAGGTCTTTGAAAGACTCTCCAGTGCGTAATTCAAATATTCCGGGACGTTTAACTTCCCCCACAATTTCTATTCGAGATTGATATACAGGTACCCGAATGATATCCTGATCCTGCAGTCTTAAATTATCAGACATTTCCCCCTTCATAAGGAAATCATAAATATCCAAGGTTGCAATTTTTTTACCACCACGGATCAATTCAATTGATCTGAAAGAACCATTCTCTGTAGGTCCTCCTGATGAATATAAAGCATTGAAAACATTAGCAAGGGATGGAAGGGTATAAGTTCCTGGCTTAACAATCTCTCCGGTAAGTATAACTTTGATACTACGTATGTTACCTACAGCTATATTCAGGCTGGTGGTTCCATTACGCAATCCACTATAAACTGTAGACAAACGGGAACGGATTCTTGAGGTTGCTGCTTCAATAGTCAGTCCGGCAACAGGAATGATACCCACATATTCGACATTGATATTCCCTTCCGGGCTTACTTTGAGATTATAAGAAGCTTCTGAGTTGCCATAAATATCAATAAGCAATTCATCATTGGGACCGATTACATAATTCTTGGGAGTGGCAATACTCAGATTAGGCTCAAATGTTAATTTAGAATTTTTGAACAAATCTGCCCCGAATATTTTTGAGCGAAGTTCCTTGAATGCCTTCTCTGCTTCTGTTTCCGGATCTTTTTGGGCCCCTATACTATCCTGCTCAAAATTCATTTCCCTGTCCCCGGATTCCTTTTTAGGCTTTATGCTATTAGGATCTAGATCAGAAGACTGCTTTTTATCGTCTTTTTTTAATTTATCAACACGGTCCCTTAGCTTTTTAATCTCTTCAGGACGCATCCCACGAGCCTGCGCCATCTGTTCAAGCTGAGCATCACCCATTCCACTTGCTTCTGCCTGACGCATAAATGACCTCACCTGATCGTCGCTCAATTCATCTACACGGATATTGTTCAGATTTTGCGGATTAACCTGAGCCATAACTGGTAGAGAGATACTTACTAGGATCAGAAAAGCCAAAAGGCTGAAAAGTTTTTTCATCTTCATAAAACGCATTTGCGCAAAGCTAATTAATCTTCTTTATTAAAGAGTATCTGGTACCAGGTAATTTTATATTGGTTTTTAGGTTTAAACTCGGGAGTAGAGAAATAATATCTGGGGAAAACAACAATAATATAATTTCTATCTAATAATAAAACAACATAGAATGAGTATCAGCTATTTTTCGATTGTAATTTTGTAATTCCTAATTGAAAAAGCTATCCCATTCAATACGCAATACTTTATATTCAATACTATTTATTCAAAATAATTAAGCGTATTAAAACCCCCTTCTTTCAAATACTCATCCTTCTTCATTAGAAGAAGATCAGACAATACCATTTCTTTGACAAGGGAAGAAAGATCATATTTAGGCCTCCAGCCTAGTTTGGTATTTGATTTTGTTGGATCACCAATCAATAAATCTACCTCTGTCGGCCTGAAATACTTGGGGTCCACTTTTACAACCGTAGTCCCCGGCTTTAAGCTTTCCGCTTTAAGCTTTAAGCTTTCCACTTTATCCTCATGAATATCAATGATTACACCTCTCTCATTTTCATCCTTTCCACTAAACTCAACCTCAATTCCTAATTCAGCGAAACTCATTTTCACAAAATCACGAACTGTGGTAGTTACTCCGGTGGCAATAACAAAATCCTCGGGTTTTTCTTGTTGCAGAATTAGCCACATGGCCTCCACATAATCTTTGGCATGCCCCCAATCACGTTGAGCAGATAAATTGCCTAGATATAAACAATTCTGCAGACCAAGAGCAATCTTAGAAGCAGCTCTGGTTATTTTCCGTGTAACAAAGGTTTCACCTCTTACCGGACTTTCATGATTAAACAAAATACCATTGCAGGCGAATAAATCATAAGCTTCGCGATAATTAACCGTAATCCAGTAGGCATACATTTTTGCTACAGCATATGGAGAACGCGGATAAAATGGGGTTTTCTCGCTTTGAGGCACTTCCTGAACAAGTCCATACAATTCAGATGTTGAGGCCTGATAAATTCTCGTTCTTTTTTCCATTCCGAGAATACGAATTGCCTCAAGAATTCGAAGAGTGCCTAAACCATCGGCATTAGCTGTATATTCAGGAGTTTCAAAACTTACCTGCACATGACTCATTGCAGCGAGATTATAAATCTCATCTGGCTGTGTTTCCTGGATAATACGAATGAGATTAGTCGAGTCAGTTAAATCGCCATAATGCAATTTTAATCTAAGATTGGCCTCATGAGAATCCTGATACAAGTGATCAATCCTATCGGTATTGAACATGGAACTTCTTCTTTTAATCCCATGAACAAAATATCCTTTATTTAACAGGAATTCTGTCAAATAAGCTCCATCTTGTCCAGTAATGCCTGTAATTAGCGCTGTCTTCATAGAAATAGTATTAAGTATTGAGTATTGGTTATTGAGATACCAGGTACTAAACTAGAAAATATTGATTCTACTGATAATTTTGCTTCGTTCATAATTATAAAGACATTTAATTAAAATCAGAATAACATTGTACTGGTAAATGCGCTGACCTAGCAGCCACAATTTAGATAAATTAGACTGATTTCCTTCATCTTCAAATTATCAAATGCTCTAATCACATCCAGATATTACCAGGTCCTATTGGGCCACAATCCAGACAATTAAACCCGATTTTTCTCATTTTCAAATCTCCAAATTACCAAATCATCAAATTACCCAAGGTATGGCTCCGCCCCTTCAGTCACATTTTACAATATGACCTCTATATAAAATATATAATCAGTTAAACTCTTAGTAAGCCTGAATCTTCTCTACGATATTCTTTCTTAAATCAACCTTAACCTGCAGACCAAGTTCCTCTAACAGTAAAAGCGCATAATTACCTTTACTCTCCAATACTTCAGCTTCTTTATCCATCAATGCTCCGGAGCGGATCCTGATCCTGTCGTTCACATTTAAATTACTAGCCTCAATACTATCATGATCATATTGCATCAGCCAGCTTTTCAGGAGATTCATCTCCTTTTCCCTGATTGTTGCCGGTTTCCCGCAGTGATAAACGTAACGAACTACCCCAAGGACTGAAAAAACCGTATCCCTATCCTTATCCTCAAGTCTGACAAAGCAATACGATCTGAAAAGAGGCTCCTCTACCCATTTCCATCGGTCGCTCCAAAGTTTCTTCCTTTTTAAAAGTGGGCAATACACTTCTATACCCAAAAGAGCCAATTTATCTGTAACGGTCTTTTCATAACGCGATTTGGTATAGAGTACGTACCAGTTCATGTTAAATGATCAAATATCAAAACCATCTCCTTACTGTGTTTCTGCACATAAACCTCTGCATCTGCCTCTTCAAAAACAAGATAGCGTATTTTCCTGCCAATCAGGGGCTCAGCTTTTTCGACCAGATTACTAAGATAATTACGGTCAATATTGTCACCAATGATCATCAGATCAATAATATCTGAATCTAGGCCACGTGCAATCATTCCTTCAAGGTAAACACGCTGCACATTTCCTAAACGGTCAATTACCTGTTCGATTACTTCTTCTACACCAATAAACTTTCTGATAATGCTGTTCAGATCCTTGAACAAGGGGTGGAGGGTATTTGCCCGATAAAGTTTCTTATTGCCATCTGATTCTGCCAGCAATAACCCTGCGTGCTCAAAACGATTAAGCTCCTGCCTAATACCATTAGTACTCTCATTAAACTCAGCCTCAAGGCTCCTTAGATATCCCTGATTATTGATGTTTAAAAAGAATTTAAGCAATAACTTAATTCTCGTTTTAGATGTTATCAGACTTTCGAGCATAATATTGAGTATAATTAGTACTCATTATATATATCAAAAGTAGAACATATTTTTATAACAGCAAGAAAAATTTGACAATTCGCTATCGGATATATGTTACCAGGTATCTGTTGCCTGTTGTCTGAGAGATTCAACTTCCTATTTAATACCAGCTTTGAAATGTTTAATATTATATGAAGAAAAACTACTAATTGGAATTATCCTTGCAATATCTTTATACCCTCTCCCTCGGAGAGGGCAGCTCTAGACTTGAAACCAGTAGTTCCGGAGGAAGGGTGAGGCCCTAAAAATGTTTGAACCATTCCTTTAATTATCAGATACTAAGATTTTTAAGTGGAGCACTCAAAAAGAGAAAAATAGATCCTACTTCAAACAAATTTCATACTCCTTGTGATGAGATTCTTCGTCGCCTCCCATTTTTAATACATTCAGAAAATCAGATGGCTCCTCTGAATGACATACATCACCTATTCGCTTATTCTTACCCATCGACAAATCAACTCATAGACAACTTATTTAAACAACCCAGCTCCCTGCTTCTGAGAATTAATTTTACATCCCAAAAAGAAAGAGACCTTTCGGTCTCTCTCCAGGCAACATAAATTGCCATTATGGGAACAACATTAACCAAGGATCACTTCCTGTGTACTGATATTGCCGGGGATATCTGCTGCACTGATGA
>Ga0154020_10000246_pt1 | contig 64348 bp, 47 predicted proteins | sample Klosneuvirus_201_FD_109709 | JGI IMG/M metagenome (GOLD analysis project Ga0154020, IMG submission 109709) | Active sludge microbial communities from wastewater, Klosterneuburg, Austria - Klosneuvirus_20160825_MG | ecosystem: Engineered > WWTP > Aerobic digester > Activated sludge | place...
AAAAAAGCTGCTCCTAAAAAGAAGGCAACCGCGAAGAAGACAGTAGCTAAAAAAGCTGCTCCTAAGAAGAAGGCAGTAGCTAAGAAAAAAGCTGCTCCTAAGAAGAAAGCTGCAGCTAAGAAAAAAGCTGCTCCTAAAAAAGCGGCATCCCGTTCTGGGAAGCGCAGCATGACGGTTAAAAAAGGCGCTAAAACGCCTGCTCCAACCATCATCTAGCATATTCTTGAGCTTTCAAGATTGAGTGGCCCTTTTTCGGGCCACTTTCTTTTTTGCCATTTGATTTAATCAACCAAACTATTACCCTTAAGATCTGTATTCTGTCTATTGATTAACAAAATCTTCGAGGACCCCTATGACTACCTGTACCAAATTACTTATCTTAGCCACCCTTATCGTATGCATAATTGCCGCCGGACTCTTTGTAGGCAAAAACTTTTTTGGCTGCTTTTCTGGATGCAAAAAGCTCTGGCAAAAACAGTCTGAACAAACATTTGCAATCATCAAGCCTGATGCTGTTCGAGCAAAAAATAGCGGTAAAATTATCGACCGCATTGAACATGAGGGTTTTGAAATTACTGCCATGAAAAAAGTAACGCTCACCGTCAAACAAGCTGAAGAATTTTATCAAGAACATCAGGGTAAAAAATTCTTTGCTGAGCTTGTTTCATTTATGACCAGCGGACCGGTTATCCTTATGGTTTTAAGCAAAGAAAATGCAATCAAAGCGTGGCGCGAGCTTATGGGAAGCACAAATCCTGAGCAAGCAGCAGCCGAAACATTACGCAAACTCTATGGAACAAGCATGAGCTTCAACGCGGTTCATGGCTCTGATGCACCTGCATCTGCCGAGCGAGAAATTACCTTAATGTTTCCAGAATTAGAAGAATAAATCAAACCGGGGCCTGTGTTTTACAGGCCCCTTCAACATTATAGATTTTAGAATTTCTTAAATGAGAGTGCATCCAGAATCTTTAGCAAACTCTTCTTCAGACGATTTTTCTACCACTTCGCTTTACTCATCTGCTTGTTCAACCCTTGGATAAACCGTAGAATTTTCAGGAACAGATTCTTCTTCAACTGGTATTTCAGCCACTGTAGCTACTTTTTCTACGCTTGATTGAGCTTTGTGCAAAGCTGCGTAGTCACGAATAAATTGTTCTTGTTGACGAGTCTCTACTGAATGTGGACGTAATTCACGAACTTTTGCAATTGCATCGTCTCCAGACATACCTTTCTTTGCTGCAAGCCAACAAGCAAGAATAGTTCCTGTTCGACCAATTCCTGCGCGACAATGTGCAACAACAGCTTTTCCTTCTGCCATAACTTGATCTGCACGCTGAATAAAATTATCAATTTGCTCATGTGTAGGCACTTGAAAGTCTTGAATTGGGAGATGGAGAACTTCTATTCCATTGGTGTCAAAATTATTTCCTCCGAGTGATTCTTCAGTTAACGAAATAATCAATCCAATATTTTGCCCTTTAAGCCACTGAATGTTTGATTGAGTACTAGGGCAAGCCATGCCTGCAATTTTGCTTTGTTCAACCCAAGAAAAGTTACGAGGTTGCATTGCTTGCAAATTTGTCCCTGCAAGAGCTACCAGTGTTAGAGCGAACATCAATTTTTTCATCATAACGTCCTATTTCTTACAATTACAATTAAAGATTAACAGTACTGTATTCCAGAATACGTCAAGTCAAATCACTCGTCAACAATAATTTCAAATATGAAAACAAGTCAAATCTATGCTAAATTTAGACAGTCTTGAGCTAGTACTTTGTACGCTTGCCCTTGAGAAGCTGGATCTTGAGCAAAAGTACGTATTTCATTTAAAAACGGCTGTTTTTTATAGCCAGACAGAAGCAAAACATAACCCACAAGAAGCCTCAACCGGCGTCCACCCGCAGAATTGAAGATAGTTAGTATCTCTTGCTCAGCTAGAATACCCTTTTGCAAAAAATTTGCAGCTATAGCTGCAAATTTTTTTCGCTGATCAGGGTGATTTGGAGAAAACTTGTCTGCCAGATTTATATTGTTTAATTGACTCAAAATACTGTCTTTTGCAGCACGGATAACTGTTTGGTCTGTAATAACTCCGTCACTCACAAGTGAATACAGCTCAAGAATATTTGGTCTTAAGAGATTTCCTGTAAAGTACCCTTGTCCAAAAGCATCCTTAAGAGCTTGCTTGAGCAAGTTATCAGCTTGTGCAATAGCCTTTTTTGTTCTAATTTCCTGCACTGCATTAAGAAAACTTTGATTGATTTCTAAATCAAGCGCATTGCTTGTAATGCTTGCTATGACAGCAGGACTAAGCTGCATTGGCGTTCCCTCTGACAAGCCAGTATGTACACCAGAATGATTTCCTGAAGAGCCTCCAAGAGATGCTCCAGGCGATTTAAGAAAATTTTCAAATTGCTTAATCAGCTTTTCTTGCGCTTTTGTTTCAATCGAACCCGGTCGACTATTTCTTACCTCTTCAATCGCTTGCTGTGTCGTCATATTTTTATTTTTAACAAGCCAACAAGCAAGCAGTGTTCCTGTCCTCCCAAGTCCGCCAGCACAATGAACAACAACACGCTTACCAGCGTCGGTTGTCTGCTTAATGTACGTTAAAGCTTGGTTAACTTGGTCGATTGTTGGCGCATCATAATCTTGAATTGGTATTCGAATATTTTTAATGGAATCATCAAACCAAGCTGCTGGAAGTGTCGCTTCATCCGTCAAGGTTATCACAAGGCCAACTTTTCCAATTTTTTTAAGAGTGTTCGCCGGAATTGCTTTAAGCGCTTTTATTGCTGCATAACTTGGAAATGACATGCCAGCGATAGCCGTCTCATCCAACCATGAAAATCCATGGTTATTCAGAATAGTTTTGTACTCTTTGGGGGTAAATGTCGTATCTACCTTGTTAAGGAAAGAAGTATTGTACGTCATGTTTTTAGTTGCAGCTAACGCGATAATTTTTTTTGCCAATAAACCTTCTTCAAATTGAGTAAAGAAATGATTACTCAACAGAGTTTGCAACTTCGCATTGTAAGTATAATTTGAACTCCATGTATCGATATCTCGCAAGTTTGCAAAAAAGTCTGCGTGGTACTGCATAAACTTGGCAATCTCAATTTTTATTGGAACACTGAGCGAATTAAATTCAAGGCTCACTTCATTAAACATACGTCGCGCAAATGCCTGCACAAAGCTATCAATACCAAGAGCTTTAAGAACTTTTTTTGACGCATCACTATCATCTTTTGTACTCGTGTCAAATGACTTAACAATAGGATTCGTTGTTAATTTCTCATACAGATTCTCTGAAGTAACGTCGTAATAAGCAGCTCCTAAATCCCCCCCTATACCACCATATTCTGGACTGCGATAAAATCTAAAAAATAACAAATCTGAATTGGTTGCATACCCACTATTTTTTGTAAGCAATTTACTCATTACCTGCAAGGCATTTCTCCAAACATTCTCATTATCTTTTTTAATTAAAGCTAAAACTCGATGAATAAACATATGAACACGATTCTGACGCAGCGATTGATCAATAATCATCTGAGCAAATTTATTTTTCTCGTTAGGATTATCACGAAGAAGAATGTCTTTTATGAAATTGAAAACAGCATTTTCTATATTTTTGACAATATCCATACTATCTGTTGCATATGAAAAGCCATCGCCGCTCATATTTGCATTTTGAGTTATCTTAGGACCATCATTGGCCCATTCTAAAGCTTTTCCAAGAATAGATTGATTCAGGTATTTTGCTTTAATAGCATTAAACTTTTCTTGAGTAACATCCCAAGAAAAGGTAACCGCTTTTTTTGCAAGTCTTACCTCATATTCAAGTCCCAAAATATCTGCAACTGTTTTGGCATATTCGCCAATCTTATAAAAGCGGCCCCACTCATTTTCTCCTGATGTCGTACAGCTTAAGCCAACAAAAGGCTTATTTCCTTGAATATAATCAACCACAACAATTGAACTATGACTTCGTAAAGGATAATTAAATTTGAGCGACAGCGTGTTTCCTTTAAAGTTCACACCCATCAGAGATAGTTTTCTATTGGAAGGCTCCACGCCTCCATTTTTAACATTCCGAATTGAATACAACTCTTTTAACACATCTTTCACGAGCTCTGGTAGTATTGACGACTCTTCATCGGCAAAAGTATCTAGCCCAATTTTTTGCATTAACCAACTATTAACATTAATCAAACTTTGATGAATAAAGGTAAAAATATCTTCAAGTGTTTGAGGTCCTAGAAAAACAGCTTGGCTACCAATTACTGGAATATTCACATCAAAAGTTGGTGAATTATTCATTTGAGCATCATCATTCAATGGAGATTTTAAATGTGCACTAACTTTATTTAATTTAGTTGTAACAAACGGAGAACCATGCTTATCTTTTATTCCATTCAAAGCGTTTTGCCCCATTGAAAATTCCAGACCGCATACACTTTGTAAAAGTGCAAAATAACTTTGAATCATTTCTTTAAAAATAGAAACACTCCCTTGAACTTTTGATGCTTTAATCGATTGATCAAAAATATCGACAAATTGTTCAAGCGTAAATAAGACTGCCATTTTGCCAAGATTTTGAGAAGTTTCGAATAAATTTTTAAATTCTGCGCTCGTAAAATAAGTAACCAGCGCCGTTAAAAGTACCCGTTGAGGCGAATATGTTTTAGCATCCACAAAGAGCTCAGGTTTTAACTGAGCAATCTCCTGAGCTTTTTGCCTTAAAACGTCAAAAACATTTTGCGAATCTTGAAATTCTTGAATGAGCTGATGAACAGTATTCTTGAGATTCGCTTGGCTAAATTTACTTGCAAACGAAGTGTGAAGCCAGATCGGCAGCATTTCAAATTGAGCAACCGTCTGAAACATCGCAATAAAGTCTTTTTGCTGTTGCTCAGTCAAGTTTATTTTTCTGAACTGCGCAACAAGTTTTATCCATTCCTGGCCAAGCTTTGGTGTCAATGCAATTTTTTGAACTTTGGCGAGTTGAACTTGCATTTTGGCAAGTTCAATTGTTTTAAGTATTTGATCGTTACCCGATTTTTTGAACTGCTCAATCATTTTGCTGCTCGTTTTTATCAACGCTCCAATATCGTTAGCTCCGGCATTTTCCAGATCCACAATCATCTTTTTCTCTAATGTTGCTTCTTTAAAAATTGATTGCGCCAAAGATCCAGCGTATAAGACCTGGCTGGCTAACGGTTGTTGATAGAACAATGCCTCTAAAAATCTTAAGAAATATAAACGCTTCATATACCGATCAGAATTTCTTGGATACTGAAATGCTCCTACAAGATTACGGCTTATGCTGAGCAAATATTTTTTGAGCAGCACTATTTGCCTATTAAAATCTTCGCCAAGGTTTGTATTCAAAGCTCCTCTGAGCTTAGCATCAGCAAGCCTGAGTAAAACGATGAGAGCGGTAAGAGACTGTTTCTCATCATCTCCTCGCATCACATCAAAACACTTCTTGACAATATTTGGAGTTAAATCTTTTTGCTTTTTTCCCGTTGCAATACCAAGCGATACAAGTATTGTTTTATCGAGTCCTGCATTTGATTCATTGTGCAAAAAGTCTTTGTATTCATTATCAAGTACTACGTAATCAACAGGCTCTTGGCTGATCAACGATAACTCTGGAGAAATTGGATAATTTCTCCAGCCCTGAACAATAAATCCATTCTGCTCCAAATATTCCATGGGGAAATCTTGTTCTTGCCATTCGATGATTGTCTCTTGCTGAACATCAACTGCCAATATCGCCTTGCGCTCTAAGGCCTCTTCAATTTTGCTCAATTGAGGAATAAAGATAACCGGCTTGACCGCTGTTCTAAATTGTGTTGCCTCATGCGACGTTGCCGGCGCATGCTCTCCAACAATAACACAGCGAACAGCATCCTTATTTTTATGCTTTAGGTAAACGTCAAGAGCCTCTCCCATAGTTGGCTTTGCTATAATATGGTCGGGTTCTGTAACAACACGTAGCGCACCACCAGCTACACCTATTGCTAAACCCTTGTGTTGCGGGAACTTAAATGCATCAAGGTTATTAAAATATGAGGGTTGAATTTCTTCTTTTTTATGAACTAAGGGACGTGCTTGAACCAAATAAACAACATTTTCAGAGTGATCAATGACATACTCAACGTCCATTGGTTTGCCATAATAACGTTCCAGAGCTATTGCTAACGTTTTAAGAATCGATACTTCGCTAACAGAAAGGGCTGAGGCTTTAATAAGCTCAAGAGGATTATCCCGGTCTTCAAGCTTAGTTCCTTGCTTTAATGAAGGAAACTTTCTAAAAGGCTTTGGTCGAATCACCGAATATATAGAATTGATGTCGGTTACAAAGTAACTATCAACACCCACCAAACTATTTACAACACCTTCGTTATGACCATACGATGCTTGAATTAGAGTAATTCCGGTTGATCGAGCTTGTTTTGAAAAATCCCAACCCACTTTCAATAAATCTTGTTTTGAAATGCCACCTTCAGCCTCTTCGGTAAACATAACACCACATGCAGGCAGCTTACGCTCGATTATTTTTCCAGCTTGTACCGGTTCAATAACAACAGCACAGTATGCATCATTAAAGCTTCCGGCTTGCTGAATTTGATACTCAATTACTCTTGCTATTAAGCTGGCTATCATAATAAAACTACTTGCCCCGGTAGTAGCCTTTTGCTTTCCGTCTGGCGAGCTAATGCTCACTTTCCAGCCATTTTCGTTTGCTTGCTGGAACATTTCATCAATCTGAGCTTCATCTGCTTTAAACGCTTTATTAAAACTAAACGTATTACTTTTTATTGAAGACATTATGGCATTTTTAATCTGATCGTACGTAGAGAAACCATCTATTCCCTTCGATTTCAAAAAAGCTTTAACGTTATCTGAACGCAACCCATGAACCCGTTCGCCAATCATCCGTTGAATAAGAACCGGCGTGAAGGGCAAATCAAACAATGTTGTATCATCACCATCAAGACGCTGAATAAATGATTTTTGACTAAAATATGATGATACAACACCGGTCTTACTGGGCTCACCAACCCCCATCGCTCGCAAAATATCCGATGCAACAGGAGCAACGTTAGAAACACTTTCATTGCCACCGGCGTTGGACAGTGTATCAGTATCTTCTTTTCCGGTACTACGAACCATTAATGAACTTTTCTTTTGCTTAATCTTTTCGATTGTTTCATTAATGCCAATTTCGTTAAACTCTTGATCAAAATTAAAGTTTTCATTGTTCTGAGTTGCCTGTTGGGCTGCCTGCTCAAAAATATTTTTTATATTGTCTTCAATCTGCTTGAGCCCCATCAAAAATTGCGGTGTAAAATTCTTTGTTTCAAAAAACTGTTGCCGTTGATGGGCACTAAAATTCTTAATAAAATTTGTCCATACAGTTTCAATATTGTAACCACGCTTTTTTAAAAACTCTTTTACATGATATGAAGAGATACCAACAAAATCTGGAACTTGTATTCTGGCTTTTAAACCTGATGTTTTAAGAGCAGCTGCAACCTTCTTTAACTCGTGCAAATTCGCCGTCTTGTACCCGTAACCGGCTTCTTGTTTTCCGTTTTCAACGTATCCTTCTGCATATTTTTCAAGTTCTTTTTTACTAAATAGTATGCCTGCAAATTGCTTTTCAACTTTTTTTTCTACAAACGACCCAATTTCTTTTTCAGCTGGATGCTCTAATGCATACTTTAATTTTCCAAGCACACTCTTGAGCTGCCCAAGTTTTTCTTTGAGCGGAATGAGTCCATTGTTTTTTAAGGCAACAAGCTTATCGGTCAGTTGATCTGCTTGAGCATAAGAAGTTATGGAAAAAATCAAACAAACTAAAAAAATATTGCCTAATAACTTCATTTCTTTTCTCCTTCATAGTTTCTTCACAGCTTATTACTTAAAAATGGTTAAAAACAAGATTTTTCAAATAGTATTGCCTTTGGATGAATCAATAAGCCAAACTGTATTTAAATATTTAAAATCATAAAGAGAGGTAAAAGATGAAAATAAATTTTAAAATAATGATACTGTTCATTTGTTCTTTATCATTACGAGAAAATGCTTGCTGCATGGGTGATCCGATTCAGCTGCGAATTAATAATCTTCACACTTCACTCACTGAACTTGCCACAAAACTTAAAACTTTAAGTAATGGACTTAAGACCATCCAAAATAAATTGGCGGGAATCGAAGAGCCAGCTTATAAGCCGGTAGAACAGCCCCAACTAGATGAAATGATCCAAGCTATAAAAGAGGTGGCTCCTTTAGCTGCTATCAACGAGGCGCAGCTTGCAACGGATAACGAACGTATTAATACAACTTATAATCAAGCAAAAGATAAAATTGATACGCTTAAAAATCTCACCATTACCGATGCTCAAAGAGCGCGGACGCTTGAAGAGCTTGGGGTGATACGACAGGAGATTGAGCTAAAATACCAAAATAACCTAAATATCGGCGACGCAGCACAAAAGATTGATGAATTAAATTTTTATGAGATAGTTAAAAAAATACAGGACAACAGTACTGATTATGGTTCTGTTCTAGATGAATTCTTAAAAAGGGATACAACAAGCTTACGTAATCCTAATGGCTACAACTCAATACAGGTAGTTATCAATTTTATGCACACAATTCTTGAAGATGAAACAGTCGATGCAAACCAAGTACTGCAAGATGCACTTGGCTCTATGAAGTACCGAACTCAGACGCTTATACTTTTCTATATTCTTTTAAAAAACAATTTTTTTAACGATGCCCAATTTCTAAAAATTGTTGCTCATAGTACTCTTGGATACATTGGACAAAACGGTTTTGAACACCTAGGAAAATGTGTAACAGCACAGCTCCTGGAAAAAACTCCAAATATGAGCAGGACTTTATTGTTACAATTAGCTGACGAGATTTTAAAATATAATAATACTATTTCATCTTTAACAAACACCAAACCAAAACCAAAGATTATTGAGAAGATATTTAATGAATTTACATATTTTCAGATGACTTTCTCTACTCTTGGACTCGAAACGAAAACTGACCTTCTGCGCTATATCCTTGCACTCCAGGCAGACCTTGCAATACTTGAACTTCATGACCAAAAGCCAATTATTGACGAACCAATCATTGAAGAGCCGGTTGCTATAGAACCTGAACCTGACGACAACAAACTCATCATCGAAGTGAGTGATAAAATAAATATTGCGCCAGCCCATGTTCCTGGGGCATCAGGATTTCCTGTTCCAAAATTTAAGGACGTTGTTAAAGCAATGCTAACGAATCTTAACCGTGACTTGCTCAATATTCATGAGGCTAAAGATGTTGATATTCTTGGTTACTTTAAACTTTTCACGCAAAAGGGGCATCAATACTTTATGAACAATCCACAGCTCAAAACCAGTTACCAACAAATGCTGGGCCTTTGCACAATCATTATGAAGAGCATTTTTCAAAGCCAAAAGACAGTTGATTCTCTTAAAGTAAAATATCAAAATCTGACACTGCTTGCCGTATTTACCAACTTTTTATTTAATATTCCGCATGTAGACTTTGTAGCTATTGATGATCCAGAGTTTAATCCCGTTACAGATTGTCTAAAAAAAGAAATGCTTCAAGCTTTTGCTGTGTTTACACCTAGACTACAAAAATATGAGCATAAAAATAAAAATATGCTAAGACCTCTTATTGATTGGTTTGATAATGCTCAACGAGCAAATGTTCAAGATTTTTTCAAGAATACGGATATGCCTCAAATGGGAAAAACCATAGTTTTCCAATCAGCTTTCAATCAACTTGAAGAAGCACTTCAAAAGTAAAATTTAGAAACTATTAAATTAGGTAAGAGGTTGAGCGATAATACTCAGCCTCTTACCATTTTATGAGCCATGAACTGAATCGTAATAATCTGAAATAAACTGCATCTGTTTTTCAGTTTCTATCGAGCCAGGGCGAAACTTGCGCACAGCGATAATCGCTTGCTGGGCAGTCATATTTTTTTTAGCTACAAACCAACAAGCCAGCAATGTTCCTGTTCTACCAATACCCGCAGTGCAATGCACAATAACCCGCTTGCCTTGTGCATGAAAAAAATCAGCCCGCTGAATAAACTGATTAACCTGTTCAACAGTTGGAATTGAGAAATCTGGGACAGGGAGATATAAATTTTCAAGTTCAGGGTCCTGAATCGGTGATTTGGTAAAATCAACTTTTTGTAATGAAACCAAAAGACCAACGTTTAACGATTTGAGCATCTCTAAATGAAGTCCACTTTTCGGCTTTGCCATACCGCCAATCCATTGATTCTTTGATTTATTAATCCATGCAAAATTTTCAGTTTTTTTCAGAACACCGGTAGAGATAACACGACTACGAAAGGTGACATCCTCTTGCTGAAGAAAACCAATTATTTCAGTACTATTGTTTCGGATGGTTTGATCGCTTTGCATTACACCAATGGCAAGCTGCTCTTCACTGACTGCACGTACAATTTCAGGAAAAGATTGATAAGCCAACTTGATTGCTTCAAGGGCATTTTTTTCTGAGAGTATCCTCTGAAAATGCTGGCTCAAGAGCTTTTCAAACAGAGACTCTGGCAACAATGTGCCAGAAAGAAAATAATCGGCATTTTTTTTCTGCAACGAATCAGGAGAAGATAAATATCCGAAATAGCCAATAGCTTGATTGATGTGCTCTACTTTTGCACCAAGAGCTGAAATACGTGGCGCTTGCAATAAATATTTCAACTCTTTGTTTACACCAAGCTTACCTTTTTCCCAGGTACCACAATTTGCAAAAAATTCTGCGTGCTGCTCAATAAGCTTAAGTAATCTTTCAAGTGTTTTTTGACTCATCTGTTCATAAAATTTTTTAGTAATAATCCTACCAATAATGCTTTGAATAAGTCCTCCTCGGAAAGAGCTTACTTTGGCTATTTTTTTAACAAAATCTTGAGCAGGATCTTGATCGTACATAATAAGATCGTGTTCACTCAAAGCATCATAATTAACTATTTTTTCCTCATCTATTCCAACTAACGATGGAGCATGACTCGCTTTGAAATAAAATAAATCAGACTCAAATGCATAATCATGATCTTTAAAAAAGCGCTTAATTATTTTAAGGACTTTTTGCCAATCGTTATCGCCTGCATCGCCTTGCGGAATAAGATCTAGCGCTTGAAGCAGATAATCATGATATCGTTGACCATGTAGTGAATAGTTGAGCACTTGGTTTTTAAATGCAGCTTTAGCCTGAGATTCTAATATTGTTTTTTTGATTAATTCAAAAGCTTTTTTTTGGTTGATTATAACGGTACCAGGTACAAGTATTTCTTTATTTGTACCTGGATCGGTAATTTTTTGAGCAAGCCCATTTGTCGCTTGTGCAAGATTAACAACAATCTGAATAAACAAATCGAGTTGACGGCTATACCACTTTTTTTCTTGGAATTGCCATATAAACGTTACTCCATCGCTCTCTAAACTCATTAGACCACCACCGTTAATAAGTGTAACGATAGAGTTAGCATAGTCTGAAATCTTTTCCCATCGAGCATATTGGTTAGTTCCAGAGAACTGAATAGTAATTGAACCTTGCCGAGCATCACGATTATGCAAGAATTCAATCTCAGTTTTTGTAGCATTATCAAGCTGATAAGTAATACTTGCAGTGAACTTTCCAAGTGTATTATCATAATTTTGTACGTTAGACTCAACGGTTAAATCATCAAATATTGGTGATACCAGCTTCTTTATGAACTGCGCAACAAATAAAGAAGGCCCACCCGGATTGAGTTGTTCATAAATACTCTCAAGACCTCGATCAACTGTTTCAAGCTTAGTTTTTAAAGTCACCAAAGCCGTATGAAGCTTGCCAATTTTCGTAGGAAGGTCATCAGCAGCCATGAGCATGGTACTTGGCATAAAGATTGCCAAAAAGAATTGCAGCAGAATTGATTTGAGCTTTATCATGGTTTATCACTTTCCCTATTTGTATATTCATCAACACTCTATAAAAACATAGGTCTTGATTACTTCGCAATATTCTGGCTATTTTCCTGAGAGTTGCAAAATGGCATCGCTAATGCCAATTTGAGACTCATTATGGCATTAGCCATGCCATTTTGCGTAAAACAATTCAAAATTTGGAGAAAAAGTGAGTTTCTTTAAATGATTCTTTTGAAAACTACTCATACAAAAAGGCATTCTCTGCCTACCATGCGACGAGTTTTTAAAAAACTTACGCCCTAACGAACTACTCTTTACGTAGTGATCGTTGCATAGATTCTAAATAATACTGAATAAACTTTTTCTGCTCGGATGATGAAACTGAATTAGGTCGTCGCGTGCGCAGCTCTTGAATAACTTTTTCTGCAGTCATTCCAGGAAAAGACATTCCACGTTCATTGGCAATCATCCAGCACGCAAGCATGGTTCCTGTTCTGCCCAGCCCTCGGTCACAGTGGACAACGACCGCTTTGCCCTGATCGTGTGCTTCTTGTGCCTTGCGAAGAAAATACTCCAGCTGAACGGCAGATGGCGCTTTATTTTTAGCAATAGGCAAATGAATATTTATAGAATACATTTCGCCATGAAAATACCAGTTAGGCAAAGGATCTTCTGTTAGGGTAACGATTAATCCAACATTTTGTTGATTGTACAGGGCATGAATATCGGCCCTATTTTCAGGAAACGGCATTCCACCAATTCGTGGATTCAATTGTATCCACGAAAGCCCCTTAATAAGGCGTTGAGGATATCTGTTCGTTTTCTTTGTAATAATTTTTGCTTTTCGAAGTGCTGCTGCACTATTTCTTTGATGCACTCGTCCAGCAGCATTTAAAGCTTGATAACCAAAATAGTGTGAAAATGAAAAAACAACAGACACGAATAAAATAGTCTTTTTCATAACACTCTCCTCACTCCATTTTTATGCTCTATGGTCAACTATCAATCTTAATTCTATCAAATGTTATTCCCAGAACGCCTTAATTCTTTTTGTGCATTTTTTTCAAAATTATCCAACTCTTCTTCATTTCGCTGTGGAGAACATACTACAGGATCAGCAGTCCGATGACCTTTTTTGTGCCAAGAACTTACTTGTTGAAGCAACGTTTTAAAGCCCTCTGAACTTATTTTGCCTTGTATACCATTAATTCTTGGGTCTAAGTAAATTTGGCATAGTGCGCACACAAGACACTCTGGAAACAGCTTTTTTTCCATGCGTGCAATCGCTTCTTGCTTACTTATCATTCCCCCCTTCCTACCGCCAGCACAAAGACTTGTTTGTAGAAGTAAAATTGTAAATAAAAAGACTTTTATGCCCCAAACGGTAATCATTTCGTATCTCTCTGTCGTAACTTAATATATTCTTCTTATTATTTTTCAAAATTTGATATGACCTTGACGGTGCCATAAAATGACATGTCCAATAAGTGTTGCAAGCTCATTTAATTGTATTGTCTTTTTCGACTGATCAACTTTTTCAGATATCAATGAAAAGCATTGTTCACAATTTTTGAGGGGCACAGGTACGTAATCATCGACATTTTTAAAAAAGTCTTTTTTCCTACAGCTATTCTTTTTTTTCTTATTTCCAGCATCAAGGTTATTCAAGCTAAACAAACCAAAAAGAAATATAATTGCTATTTTGGAAAAATTTAGCACTACCTCTCTTCTCTTGCCAAGAAAAACGAGAACCTTTACGCTGCTTCTTTAAAAAAAAACGTTGATTATAACCTTTGATGCTTATATTTTCTTTGCCCCAGAGATTTAGGGTCTATAACAAAGTCCTCATCATCTGAACTCTCTTCAAGAACCTGTGTATCTTTACACTCACTTTGATAATCATCTTCACTGCTCAGACTATCATTATAATCTTGAAGAGCTGCATTTTCAAAATTAGTTTCTTCAACCGAAGCTCGTATAGAGTTTACATTATCTTTAACCCACTTACACCATGCAAGAAATTCGTCAAGATGATGAGCTTTATCATGCCAAAAAAAATCGTCTGATGTCCAACTGTCATTGTCATCATAATCTTTGCTATCGTCAGACTCTTCACCTATTTCATCATCTTCTTCAAATTTATTGAAATAAAACGTACATTTTATTTTCAACCATTTGAAATATTCAACTGAATCAAGTAAATAAAAAACATATACCAAACTATGAGAATCCAGGGCATCTGGGTTTCTAGAAGAAAAATATATTGCTATAAGCGATTCTGTAATAGTTTTATAGTTCTCATTCATCATTGAAATATATTCTCTTTCATCTTCTTCAAATTTGGCAGAATCTTCCTGATATTGTTTATCATATAAATCCCACTCAGCGCAATCCTGGTCATACCGTTTCTCAAGCTTCCGACAATCACGTTCAAAGCTCATAGCTTTTAAAGAAGCTCTGAATTGCGCCGTATGCGTTCTAAAGTCTTGCCATTCTTGTTGAGCTTTTTCTGCAAGCCTTTGCTCTTGTTTTTGCCTTCGTTCTTCATCAACATAAATTTGAATATAAGAGTCCTCAAGTAAATTGATCTTTGATTTCTCGTTAGAAGATTTGCATCTATTTACCATATGACGTGCACATGACTTTTTTACCAGTTGAAAAAGAAATGTTTTGCAGGCCTTTACAAATTGACGTAATGGCCATTCTTCTTGAATAAATTCTTGCTTAAAAAAGGGATGCTCTTGAATTTCTTGCAAACAATCCTGACACCATGTGCATGGCAGAAACAGCTGTGCCGTTTCAATAAAGTTATCTTTAAAATTATTTTGAAAATTATACCGGTCAAAACTGGGACCAAACACCTTATTCCACTGCTGCAACTTCCGATCTATTTCATACGAACTCAGCCCACATTGAGCATAAAGATTTTTCAACGCAAACCCATGTGCACGAAGTGATCTGTTTCCTCCGCATACCGTAACCAGAAGCATAAATATTTTGATGATGTGTAAAACTTTCAAGCCAAACTCCTTGTATCTATTTTACTCTTTTACGAAATTACAATTTTATGTCCCTGACAATCGATAACAAATATTTTTTTGTCAGGATTTTTCAAAATTTCGACAGCCAATGGACTCACCACATACTGCTGTACCGCACGCTTAAGCGGACGAGCTCCAAACTCGGGAACATATCCCTGCTGTGCAAGAAAATCGATGACTGCATCGGTAAAAGTCAGTTTAAGCTCTTGCTCTGCAACACGCTGATCAACCTGTGCAAGTTGAATGGTAACAATCTTTTTGATATCCGCACTTGAAAGAGCTTTGAAAAAGACCGTTTCGTCAATGCGATTTAAAAATTCAGGCCTAAATGTTGCAAGCAATAGCTTTTCAATGTCGGCCCTTACTTTTTGGGTTACATCACCGGCTTCTAAAATAAGTGAACTGCCAATATTGGAAGTCATAATGACAATGCAATTTTTAAATGAAACGGTACGCCCCTGCGAGTCGGTCAAGCGACCTTCATCAAGAATCTGAAGAAAAAGATTAAAAACATCGGAATGAGCTTTTTCAATCTCATCAAACAACAAAACAGAGTACGGATGTTTGCGCACCTGTTCGGTAAGCTGCCCGCCTTCTTCATAGCCAACATACCCTGGTGGTGCACCAATCAAGCGAGCGACAGCATGTTTTTCCATATATTCAGACATGTCGATGCGAACCATTTTATGTTCATCATCAAACAAATAATCGGCTAACGTTTTTGCTACTTCAGTTTTTCCAACACCGGTTGGTCCCAAAAATAAAAATGAACCAATTGGTTTGTTTTGATCACCAATACCGGCACGGTGAACACGAATGGTGTTAGCAATTTTGGTAATTGCTTCGTCTTGGCCAACAACACGAGCATGCAACTCAGACTCCATATTCAGAAGTTTTTGACTTTCATCAGTCTTGAGTTTTTCAACGGGAATCTTGATCCAACGCGAAAGCACCGCCGCAATATCATCTTCATCAACCTCTTCTTTGATGAGATGCGTCTTGAGCGACTTGAGCTTTTCTTGTTCATCATCAAGCTTTTTTTCAAGCTCAACAAGCTTGCCGTACTTGAGCATTGATGCTTTGCTCAAGTCTCCTTCACGTTGAGCACGGGCAAAATCGATATTTGCTTGCTCGATTTGCTCTTTAATTTTTTGAATTGTTTCAAGCGGTTTACGCTCAGACTTCCATTGATCAAGCAAGATGCGTTCATCTTCTTTGAGGTTGCTCAGCTCTTTTTCAAGATCGTGTAAACGCTTTTTTGAAAGTTCATCTTTTTCTTTACCGAGTGCAATTTTTTCGATCTCAAGCTGACGAAGTTTACGCTCAAGTTTATCAAGTGCCTCCGGCTTTGAATCAATCGCCATTTTAACTTGTGATGCTGCTTCATCAATCAAATCGATCGCTTTGTCTGGCAAGAAGCGGTCGGGAATTAAACGAGCAGAAAGCTTGACCGCTTTGACTAATGCTTGGTCTTTTATTCTAATGCCATGATGCAATTCATACCGCTCTTTTAAGCCACGTAGAATTGAAATTGCGTCATCAATTGATGGCTCTTCAACCAAAACTTTTTGAAATCGACGCTCAAGAGCTGCATCTTTTTCGATATATTTTTTATATTCCATAACTGTTGTCGCACCAACACAATGCAAAATGCCTCGTGCAAGTGCCGGCTTGAGTAAGTTAGAGGCATCCATGCCACCACCGGTCGCTCCAGCACCTACAAGCATATGGAGTTCATCGATAAAAAGAATAATTCCTTCATGTTCTTTTTCGATGGCGGTCAGAATTGCTTTGAGCCGCTCTTCAAACTCGCCACGAAACTTAGTGCCGGCAATAAGCGCACCCATATCAAGCGAAAGAATACGGCGATTACGCAAGCTTTCTGGCACATCGTTATCAACAATGCGTTGTGCTATACCCTCAACAATGGCGGTCTTACCAACGCCAGGGTCCCCGACGAGCACCGGATTATTTTTGGTACGGCGCGATAAGATTTGTAGCACATGACGAATCTCATCATTACGACCAATGACAGGATCAAGCTTGCCTTCTTTTGCTCGCTTGGTGAGATCTTGACAATATTTTTCTAAAACTTGATAGCTGCTTTCAGCATTTTGACTATTCACGGTTTCTCCCTGTCGAAGCGACTGTACCCATGCGAGAACTTTTTCTCCGTTTAAATATTTCTTGCAGAAATCAATCAGAGATAATGGTAGCGTTGTTGTTGTGCTCAATGCAAGCAATAAAACGTCTACACTGATATATTGATCTCCAAGCTTCTGCGCTTGGGATTCGCATTCTTTAAAAAATTTACCGAAATTTTGATCAATACCAACTTGAGCCCCGGTAACTTTGGGCAATCGAGCAAGCTCATCTTGGACCAACATCTCGAGTTGTTGAACATTGACTTGTAATAATTTAAAACATGATTGCGCAAGTGAATCTTCTAAAACAGCCGCAAATATATGGAGTGGTTGTAACACAGCATGATCAAGGGACTGCGCCAGCATCACCGCTTTTTGAAGCAACTCTGAACTTGCATTAGTTAATTTTTCTTGATTCATAATAGAGCCTCCTAACAAAACATCGATAAGCAGGTTTAATTGTAAACCAAAGTTAATTCAATTCAAAGGAGATGTCATGGATTTTTTGACTCAAGAAATATGGGCACATGTAAGATTAAATCTTGCATGTGCCCATAGCGTATCTTTTTAAGTGTATTTGTCTTTATGATCAGGACAATTTACGCTTGATCGTTTGTAAATCTCTTGAAAGTTTTTCAAGCTTATTTTTGAGCTGCGCAAGCTGCTTGTGCAAGTGATTCAGACTCTTCTGAAGAGCAGATTTTACAGGTTTTATTGAAGGAGTAGGCTTCGCAGTCGGTTTTGGTGAATGAGTAGCTTTTGGTGAAGAAGGAACAACATCTGGTTGAGATGCTGATTTAAAAATATCACGAATACGCTTATATTTTTGTATCTGTTCTTTGATATCTTCAAGTCTTCTAAGAGTGTTACCAGTATGCTTTTGAAATGACGCTTCAAATGGCAGATCTCTATACGGATCAGCATCGCGCGAACGCAAAGCCATAAGATTCTCTTTAATTTTCTGCTTATTTTTGATCAAGCGATCAACCTCGTTTTCCTCGTCTTTGAGCTTTTTAATTTTTTCTCGAATCATCTCAGCAGGGGTTCCATCCCACCGAGAAGCAACGTTAGAATCAGCACCTGCATCAACAAGCATTGTAATTATCTTTTCACTGTCTTGCCAAATTGGTCCACTCAACCTCCATACAGCTAAACTGAGCGGCGTTCGACCACTTCCCATTCTTTGATTTAAGAGCTTTTTATCAATTCCTCGACTAAGCATCGCTTCTACAATTTTTACTCTTTGAGTCGCTACAGCATAACCAAGGGCAGACATCCTATCCCAATGTTCTTCTGTTACTAATTTATCTGGATCATCCAACTGACGAATCATATTAAGCGCATCCTGTTCTGCTTGCAATCCAACAGAAGCTAAATGATCTCTAATAATTCTATTTTCACGTTTTTTCTGAGGGGTATAATCAGGGCCTGCTGCAGGACTATCTGGAAAATCAGTGTGTCCAAGCGTCGGCGAAGCAAAATATAAGGCTTCGAATAAATTCGGAATACTGTTCTTCTGATATTTATTTCCACCATAAGAAGGCTTATAGTCAATAATCTTCATATAGCCCTCAGCAGGGCGAAATATTTCCTTAGTTTCTAATATTTTTTCGACTGCAAAGCAAAAATTCATAGGCATCGAAAACATACAAAACAATCGCAATAAAAAAATTCTCTTCATGCAAGCTCCCCTTTTTACTTCTCTTTTTTAGGTAACGATAACCTCTACTTTGAATTATCAAACTCTTGCAATAAGCTCTCCAAATGGCTCACCGATGATTTAATTTTTTGTATGTCTATTTTCAGCACATCGTCTGCACTCAATTTTGCTGGCCCAAAATAATTACTTAATTTTTGAAGCTCATTTCTTTTATCATCGATCGATGTATCGCTCTCTTTCAAAAGAGTTATTATTTTTTCAAAAGCATCTATTGTTTCTTTATAAATTTGAATTTTTACGGCTTTATTTTTGCTAATACTTTTAATTTCTACTTCAAGATCCTGTGGTAATATCTGAAGAATGTCATCGCCTGAGTCTTTGCCCATAACAATACCAACCTTGGCTTGAACAAGAGAAAGTTTTTTTATACCACCCTTCATCTTCTTGTTGTTGAGTATTCCAAGCACTTTTTTATATCGATCGATTTGATCAGTCAAAGCTCTTTGCTCTTGAGTCCATTCAATCTTTAATGTATCAACATAGTCTTCGAATTTCTTACTCAGTTCCTCTGACTCTTGTGACTGTTCATCACTTTTTTTTACTCGAGGCTTTCTTGTTGGTCGAGCACGTCCAGCTTGGCCCATTGGCCTACTTTTTGTTGGATGCTCTAATTTTTTACTATCTTGTTTTGAAATGTCTTTTTCTGATTTCACAGCTTCTTGCCCGGCGTTTGATGCGTCAGTCTTTTCTGCTTCAGCTATTTTTTTAGCTTTTTCTGCTAATCGAGCAAGCTCTGCTTTTTTTGCTGCTTTACGACGAAGTCGTGCAAGCTCTTTTTTAGCTCTATGCAATCTGAAAGCATTTTGTATTGTTCTGGCAGCGATTTTTTCTTTTTCATCGCTTTCTTCGGATTCTTCTGGTCCCACCATAACTTTTGGTTCTTCTTCTCCAGATTTTGCAGGAGCAACAAGCCTATTTTTGATTTCATTCAATGAATTGCTTAACAGAGAAAGCTTGTCTCTTAATGTTGAAAGATTGCTATGGAGGTTTTTAATCTGATCTTCAAGTGGTTCAACTTTCTCATCTTGAGCACGTGCTATAAGCTTATGTATGTACTCTTTTAGCGTTGGAATATTAAATGACTCATAAAACAACGGTATCTTCCCTGACTTTGGGATGGTCAAATCAGCAACTTTTTTTAACGCTTTAGGGTTTTCCTTAAAGTAATCCTTCAACTCGTGACGAACTTGGTAAAGAGATTCCACTATGCATTTTCTTTTTTCTTCATTATCTAATTTTTTAAACTCTTCCAGCGAGGGAAGAGGGCAAGAAGGAGTTTCTGGTGGAATTTCGCATGTAACATCAGAGGGAAAAATTTCTTTAAGTTTCAGTTCTTCAAAATTATTATCCAGAAAATCTAACCATTCGCTAAAAACCCTACCGGCAGAAAGTGGAAATTTCCCCTTAGTTGTAAGTTCAATAAGATCTCTTAAATAGCGCTGCAAACTTGGAAGGTTACATCCCTCATCAGCAGAAGCTGATTTTTTTAATGGTTTAAAGTAGAGAACTTTTTTTAACGACTCAAAGCTTGTTTTTAAGTAATGTTTGAGCTGGTAACGAGCTTGATAAAGAAATTGAACTATTCGCTTCTTTTTTTCTTCATTCCCTAAATCTTTAAAATTTTCCGCTGAAATAATGGGATAAAAAAAACTTTCTGATGGAACTTCAACCTTAGTATCAGAAGTAAAAATTTCTTTTAAATTTAGTTCTTCAAAATTCTTATCAAGAAAATTTAACCAAGCATTAAATAATAATTTTTGCGATTCTTCTGGCGTATGGTACTCATAAATATTCTTCAGCTCATTTATGTTGCTAAAGATTATTTTTTTAAATGGATCAAGTTTCTTTGAATGATCTTCTTTCAAGAATTCTTTTTGATCCTGAGTCACATTTTTTTCAAATACAGCTAGTTCTAATTCTTGAGCAGAATAATCTGCCGACTTGAGCGAGTTTACGGAGCACAAAGAAACCACCGTCATTACCGCACATGCAAGCACTATAATTCGCTTCATATGAACCTTGCCTTTTTTAAACTAAGCACTTAATTTTGGAATCGGAATATAACTCAAGTTACGCGAGCGCGCCCAAGCTTTCAAGAAATCCCAAATTTTGTAGGACTTAAGCGTATTCATCGTACGAGGAAACGCCGGATCGATGCAGATGACTGAACGAGTAGCCCTATTCCACCCTACCACTACCATAAAATGTCCATTACGATAAGGTGTTGCTCCTCCACGCAAGCTGCGAACGCTAACGGCGATAGGAACTTTGCGCTGCAAGTAATGATACAAATCACTAAAGCTGTTTAACCGCTCAACACGAAAAAAGACATGTCCTTTACTCGCATGATAGGCATGAGCAACATTGAGCAACCAATTTCCATAAATATCTAGATACCCTTTGTCCAAAACTTTATCGGCAAAATCGATAACATAATCATGAAGATTGACATTTGTCTGCTCACCAACCTTTTGTTTCATAAAATAGTTGATGATCAAACTGGTTGCAGTAGGAGAACAAAGCTCTGCAAAGCGTGGGTGTTTAAGAACCATTTGCGACTGCTTGGGGACACCTGCAACAAGCACGGTAGAATTATTTACGGGTGGACGAGCAATACGAAAGGCCTTCATATTAGAAGCGCAGGCGAATAGCGCTTTAAGACTGTGATGATCAGCACCACCATCAAAAGCAACCTTAACACGAAAACCACGCGCAAGAACATTACGCTGCATTTCAACCAGAACGTGTTTTGTATGCACAAAGCGATCTAGCTTGTTAACAAACGTCTGCTGATGATTGGGTGCCCATTCAGCTAAACGATGCCACCTAGACCAATCACTATGCTTAACACTGACCCATATGGTCATTTTTCCACACTTAGGGCGATATGCATTCCAAGATAAAATAAGCTCATTAAATGGACCGGTATCGGTCCGTTCCCAAATTTTAATGTTAGTGCCTTCACCACCCGTTTTAGGCAGTGGCTCATTAAAAAATTTTGAAAATGTTTTTGAAAAATTACACGAAAGTGGTTGTGCTGGCGCAGAAGCGGACATCTGAGTACTCATACTCAATGTTATGCTCCAGCAGATAAAACGTAACCAATAAGGCATTATATTCCAGACTGTGTTCACTCCCTGCTCCCCAAAATCCCCCTTTGTGATACGCCTACTTCACTTACCAACACAAAATGAGCTAAAGACATGATCAAGCATGGCCTCAGTTGCATTGCGGCCGGTCAGCTCAGCTGTCTTTTCAAGAATCTCTTTTAGTTGATACGCTACTAGTTCGTAGTGTACTCCATCAGCAAAGCCATTAACAATAAATTCTAATCTTGCTTCAATTTGAGCAAGCAGCTGACATTGTCGATGGTTTAGCATATAAGGGGACGTGCATTGTGCAAAGATATATTGAATCTTTTCTTCTATCACCATTTCAAGCTCTTCGATTCCTAAGCGCTCCTTAGCCGAAGTATATACCGTTTTATGACTTTGGGAATCTAGAATGCTTTTTAACCCATTACTAATAGGCTGTGCATCAACCTTATTAACAACGATTATTACTTTATCTGAATGCGTCTCAAGCACTTGATGATACTGGGTATCCAGCTGTTCATCAGCAGCATCTATAACCAGCAAAACGATATCAGCAGAAGCCGCTTCATGCCAAGATCGCTCAATTCCCTGCTTTTCGATTACATCAGCGGTTGTCCGCAATCCTGCGGTATCGATAAATAGCAAAAAATTTCCTTGGCGATAGATTGTTGTTTCAATACTATCACGCGTTGTTCCTGCAATATCAGAGACAATTGCTCGCTCTTTACGTATCAACGCATTAAAAAGTGTTGATTTTCCAACATTTACACTTCCAACAAGAGCGACACGTATCCCTTGCTTAATCCGTTGCTGCTGATTAAAATTTTCTTGTGCTCGACGTATATCTTGTCGTAGCTTAATAAATTTTTCTGCAATAAGTTGATCAAAATCAAAATCTCGTTGCTCTTCATCAAGAAACTCAAAACTGGCTTCAACCAATCCAAGTAACGCAACAAATTCAGTTTGAATGCCTTGCAAAAACGAAGACAAACTTCCCTGAAGTTGCGCCATTGATTTGCGTAATGCAAGATCAGTCTGCGCATGAATAACGTCATTAATTGCTTCAGCTTGCACAAGATCAAGCTTGCCATTAAGAAAAGCTCGCTTGGTGAATTCACCTTTTTCAGCATGCCGAGCCCCTGCATTGATTGCCACATCAATAATTTGCTGAATAATAAATTGATTGTTATGGCAGCTTATTTCAACAGTATGTTGACCGGTGAATGTTTTTGGCGCATGCATAACAAAAAAGAGAACTTCATCGATTGGGCATGCAGTATCCTGAGGATTAATAACATGCCCATGATGAATAGTATGACTTAGAACATCGTTCAATGATAGACCGGATGAAAGTCGGGCAATTTGAGCAGCAATAGAAAGTGCTTGATCGCCAGAAAGTCTGAGAAGTCCTATTGCTCCACTGCCCTGAGGGGAACACTGGGCAATAATGACATCATGTTCATCACTCTGAAGTATCATCTGACGAACGCTTCTCATGTGCTCCAACACCCTTGAACGAAATGACAATGTGATAGTTGTGAAACTTCTTTTTGTGCGTCTTTTTCAAAAACTGCATAAGCAAATAAGCAAGACTCATGCTGATAGCACGCTCATCTTCAAGCTTAAAAATTCGCTCTTGAAAGCCGATATAAAGAATTTTCTTATCAATTTTTGTAATAAAATTCGTAGATACTTCCATCAAAGTACACAACTCATTCAACCATGGTGTAATTTGATCTACAAGCTCTTGTGTCCAAAAATCACCCTGTCCAGCAACACGATCATGCTGCGCATTGACAGCGTCAGCTTGCGCGCGCTCTTGACGCTGAACGAGCTGATTTACGCCTCTTTCCCCATCTCGTTGAACAGATCGCGCTGGCTGTTGTGCAGACCGTTGATTTTTAGCTTGCTGCCTAGAATCCTTTGAGGCAGTAGCATTTGAGTCAGGGTACTGGCGATTTTGTCGACGATCATCTGAACGTTCGTTCCGTTTTTGTTGAGCAACCTTACGCTGCTCACGCTCTTGACGTTCATTCAGTTTTTTTGGGTCAAAAGTAATCGATACAATAGCTGGGCGTTTGGTAAAACCAAAAAAGTTTTTCTCTCCCAGTTCTAAAATATTAATTGTAAACTCTCCAGGTTTACCCGACTCTACCCACGCTTTTTCAATTGCCTTTGCAACAGATGATGCCTCATGCAGCATTGATTTCATGTAAGAAAACCTTTCAATGGAAAGCCGAGAATACATGACAAATATTGAGAAATAATAGCTCTAAAACTCCGAAATTTTAAGGAAACGCTGTGTCGCCCGCCCCATACACCACGCTCGATATGGAAAATTGCCGAATTTACCGAAGCCTATGCTTTCAGCAAAAATCTAACAGAAAATTACTTCCTGCGCAATCTGATTGCAATTTTAGCTTGTAAAAGTCTTTAATTTAAATGAATAAGCCGGCTTTTGCGTCACCTGTTGTATAACTACCGCACCATAAGACTGCTTAGCTAACACGCTGGCTTTCCATACGTATTTCCAAGAACGAAGTCTGGAGCGGGAAACGGGATTCGAACCCGCGACCCTTGCCTTGGCAAGGCAATGCTCTACCACTGAGCTATTCCCGCATAGATTGAAAAGAACGACTAAAATGTAAACGTATTCCGGATAAATGTCAACATCTATATCGTTAATATTTTATACCAATACAACCATATAATTATCTGGCAGCTACATTTGAACCATAGTAACAACGCCATGAAGCTTATCTGGCGGCAATTTATAGAACTGAACAAATGAAGGGACAAGCTTTTTAATGCTTGCAAAAACCTTCCAAAAAATGTTGCGCGTCACGATTTCTTCCAAACCATAGAAAATTACTTTGGCTTCGATACCCGCGTTATGCAGGATTTTATCAATATCAAGCACTTCCATATAGCCCATGTGAATCTCAAAAATACGGAGACCATCGGCTAAATTGCCTTTAAAAAAGCCTATTACACCAAATGGATCATCTCGCGTAACAACTGAAATCATAATATTATCTTCATAAATAATGTTATTTTTAAAAATTGTCTGAATGATGTAGGGCTGAACGCTGTCGATATCACGCACAAAGAAAAGCGCCGTCCCTTTTATTTTATTTGTTGCATTATACGTCGGAATGTATTGATCAAGAAAATCATTCAATGACATTGGCTGAATAGCCTTAATCAATCGCTTTTGGCCAAAAGTATAAATAATAATGGTACTCAACGGAATCAATGCTATGGCAATGGACCAACAAGCACCGGATTGCAACTTGCAGCTCCCTGAAACCAAAAAGAGGAATGCGACTGACATAACCCCAGCTGAAAGCGCCATTTTAGCATAGCAGCGCCTGAGATAGAAAATCCAACTCATCATAACGGCCGTAAGCGTCATGGTCCCAGTCACGGCAAAGCCATATGCACTTGCTAAACTATGCGATTCTTGAAAATGAAAAATGATCATGAGAACACTAATAAGCAAAAACCAATTTACAAATCCAACGTAAATTTGCGAACGAAGCTTGCTGGAAGTGTATTCAACATGAAACATTGGAAGCATATTGGTCATAATGCCTTGGTAGACAATCGAAAATATACCACTAATCATCGCTTGCGAACCAATAACTGAGGCCAATAGACTTAGAATAAGGAATGGAATATAGAAAAGTCCCCATTGATGCAAGATCATCTCATACAAAACATACTTTGTCGTAGGATATAAAATGAGGAATGCACCTTGACCCAGATAGGTCAAAACAAGAACACAAAATACAAAATACCACCCATGCACAATAGGCTTTCGACCTAAATGGCCCATATCTGCATAAAGAGCCTCACCGCCAGTTGCGCATAGAATAACTTCTGAAAGAACAAAGAAACCGGTAAATCCATTGCGATATATAAAATTCAAAGCAAACCAGGGGTTAATCGCCTTTAAAACAAATGGGGCCTGAAAAATCCCAATGAATCCCGATATTGCAAGTACCAAAAACCACATAACCATAATCGGACCAAAAGCCGTTGCAACACGTTCAACACCGCGCTTTTGAAGCGTAAACAGTATAATGGCAATCAGGCTAGCAAACGCAATCAAAATATAATGATTTATTGGAGGCAATCCAGGAATCAGCAAAATTCCTTCAACGGCGCTCAATATGCTCATTGCAGGAGTTAACATGCCATCGCCCATCAGAAGCGAAATTCCTATAAACGACAAAAATGTAGCAATCATCACCTGACGCTGTGATTTGAGTAAAGGAACTAAGATCTCTTTTAAAACAATGGTTCCGCCCTCACCTTTTTTGCCTAGGCTCATTGCAAGCCATGCGTATTCAACGCCGACCAAAATGACTAAGGTCCAAATAATAAGCGAAAGAACCCCTATGACGTTTTCCACTGAAGGCATAATCAAAAGAAAGGCGACAGAAAGAGTATAAATAGGACTTGTTCCGATATCTCCAAAAACAACTCCCAAAGACTTAACCATTTCTTTAAACGGTTTAAATTGCTCAATATGCTTAAATGATAAAAGCCAATGATACATAAAAAATCCTACACAAAATTTAATAAGATCTTTGCATCAGTTGTTACATAAACCCCGGATGTAGGGTGTAGGATAGCACAACCTTCCGCATGTTGTCATATAATTCAGACAACTCGAATTACATTAACATTTTTTTGAGTTGACATTATGTCGATGAACAGGTACGATACTGCACATAGATCATCTTTTTGAATTTGTGCCGAGGTAGCTCAGGTGGTAGAGCAGAAGACTGAAAATCTTTGTGTCGCCGGTTCAACTCCGGCTCTCGGCACCATAATTCTTCCACATTTATTATTCTTTTAATTTCATGAACGACTTCCAGGTCATTTACTGTTGTCCTATCGCTTATTTTATGCTAGAGTCTAACAATTGATACAAGTTTCGTGATGCACTCTATCAATAAAAGTTATAGGTATCTGTATGTTTGATTTTTTGTCTAAAAAGTTTTCTGGCGTTTTAGGCTGGCTTAAAGATCGAGGTCGCCTCTCTGAAGAAAATATTCAGCAGGCATTAGACCAAGTTCGTGAAGCACTCCTTGAAGCCGACGTTCCACTTGAAATTACTACCGCTTTTCTCGAACAAATAAAAAGCGACGTGCTGGGACAAAAAATTCAATCCTCGCTAAACCCTGGTCAGCATCTCATTAAAATTGTTCATGAGAAGCTCCTTGATTTCTTGGGCGGAAAAAATGCCCTGGCTCAAGTCAATTTGCCAATTCCATCAGTTGTTTTAGTAATGGGTCTGCAAGGGTCTGGAAAAACGACAACTATTGCAAAACTTGCCCATTGGATAATTCAACAGGCTAAAATCCGTGGAAAAACTCGCCGTATTTTAGTTGCTTCGGTCGATTTTTATAGACCCGCAGCAATCGAGCAGCTTGAAATTCTCGCAAAGAGGGTTGGTGTTGATTTTTACCGCGCTCACAGCACAGAGCCTGTTGCAGCTGCGGTTGAAATTGCACACTATTTTAAGGCTGGGCATTATGAACATTTGCTTTTAGACACTGCAGGCAGACTTCATATTGATGACCAGATGATGCAAGAACTTGTACAAATTAATGCAAAAATAGCTCCTAAATATAAATTCTTAGTTCTCGACTCAATGACGGGTCAAGAGTCACTTCGCGTTGCCCAGGCCTTTGAACAGGCTGTGGGCTTTAATTCTGCCATTTTAACCAAAATGGATAGCGATACTCGTGGTGGCGCAGCATTTGCCTTTAAATTTGCACTTAAGAAACCTATTTCCTTTGTTGGGGCAGGTGAAAAACCTGAAGATTTGGAAAGCTTTATCCCTGAACGTATGACTTCACGCATCCTTGGGATGGGCGATATCATGACACTTATCGAAAAAGCTCATGAAAACATAAGTCAGGATGAACAAGAAGAGATCACTAAAAAGATGATCGATGGCAATTTTAGCTTGCAGGACTTTGCGAGCCAACTGAGCCTTATCGATAAATTAGGATCTTTGCAAAAGATTGTTCGGTACCTACCGGGCATGAATACCCTATCTTCTGAAGATTTAGAGCGTGGACAGCATGACATTAAAAGATTTAATGCTATTATAAGCTCGATGACCTCTAAAGAACGAAATTTCCCCCATCTACTCGATGGATCTAGGAAGAAGCGTGTAGCTTTAGGGTCGGGTACAACTGTGCAAGATATTAATCAGTTGTTGCAAAGATTTGAACAAAGTAAGCAATTTGTTAAAATGTTTAAGAAACCTGGTAAATTTAAACGGTTTTTTAAGTAAACGTAGTTTTAAGACGAACAGACTTACTCTGAAAATCGACTTAATCGCGATTGACGCAGTTTTTTGTAGTTTTTGAAAGGATATTCTCAATGGCAGTTAAGATTCGTCTAAGTCGTATTGGTAAAACAAACCGCCCCTACTGGCGCATTGTTGCAGTTGATGGACGCCGCAAGCGGGATGGTGCGTTCCTTGATAACTTAGGAACCTATGACCCTCTTAAGCATGAGCTTGTACAATTTCACACTGACAAGCTTGAAGCCTGGGTTGCTCAGGGCGCAATTTGCACCCCTGCAGTTCTCAAGCTGATTAAACGCAGCAGCACATAAGCTGAAAGAGATACATTATTTCTCATTTTTTGATTCAACGTTTATGCACAAAAACTGACGAGAAGATTATTGCTTGGGAGAGTAAGCATGCTAAAAGAATTAGTTGAACATATTGTAAAGAAGCTTGTTGATAAGCCGGAAAATGTTGCTGTTTCAGAAATTAGTGGCGAACAAGCGACTATTATTGAACTGCGCGTTGCTCCTGAAGATCTTGGAAAAGTAATTGGAAAAGAAGGCCGAACAGCTCGATCAATTCGTACACTTGTTCATGCAGCTGCGTCTAAAGAACACAAACGCGTTGTACTTGAAATTTTAGAATAGTCTTTCTCAGTAAAATGAGTAGTCTAAGGGCTGGCTTCATCGCCAGCCTTTTTGCACTCTACTACTTCTCTTGACAGTCAAACTTGGAATAAGCGCAGTGTATCTGAAATCCATAAACACCAAATAGCATCATTATGAAAATTTCGATTATTTCTGTTTTCCCCGAAATGCATCAATCAATCAATGCACTCAGCATTATTGGTAAAGCTGCACAACAAGGGCTTGTTTCATTCGATTTTATCCGCCTTTCGGATCTATGCGAACCAAAAGAACGGATAGATGAGCCCATTTGTGGGCCAGGGGCAGGAATGATCTTGAAGCCTATTGTTGTTCAAAAAGCAATTGAACTTGCTGAACAACGATGGGGAAAAGGATTTAAAATCTTTTTCTCACCTCATGGAACTCTTTTAACGCAGCCAATTTTACGACAGTATGCTGCGCAGTTTTTTGCACCTACTCCTTCTGGTACATCGAAAGATGCCCTAAGTATCGAAGGGGATATGGGCGTGAATCACCTCATTTTGGTCTGTGGTCGCTATGAAGGCATTGATGAACGTGTTGAACGACATTATGCCGACGCACTCATTTCAATTGGTGATTACGTTCTAATGGGTGGAGATTTGCCGGCTCAAGTATTCCTTGAAGGTCTTCTGCGACTATTACCCGGAGTTGTTGGCAGTCAAGAATCGATTGAACAAGAATCCTTTGAAAGCGCATTTCTTGATCACCCCCATTACGGATTGCCGGTTGAATGGAATGGCATGAAAATTCCCGATGTTTTACGCTCAGGAAATCATGCTGCAATTGATGTGTGGCGAAAAAATGCTGCTGCTCAACGTACGGTTCTTAATCGCTTCGATTGGTTTACACGCGCTCAACCATCTTTGGCGGAGATCACCTTAGCGAGTAAATTTATCCCTGTGCATTATGTTGCCGTCATGCATACTCAAGTAATCATCAAAGGCGGCACAGTTGGCCAAACATCAATTCCATCAATTGATATCCATGACATTGCTCGAGCTTGTGCATCATACGGGATAAAAAACTTTTTTATTGTCAGTCCGTTGCTGGATCAGCAAAAGATTGTTGCAACTTTTATGGATTTTTGGCTCTCTCCTGATGGTGCAAAATATAATGAGAATAGGCACGAAGCTCTTTCAAAAACAAAACCGGTACTATCGTATGATGAAATGATCACTGCTATTGCTCAGCAAGAAGGACAAGAACCAGTGGTTATTTGCACTTCGGCTCGCAATGTTGAGCATAAGCAACAAATAGATTATTTCAGTCAGAAAACTGTATGGTCTGAACAGAAACCCGTCCTTTTTTTATTTGGTACTGGACAGGGGCTGAGTGATGAGCTTGTTCAGAAAAGTGATTATGTCCTTACTCCTGTTGAAGGATTAACCGATTATAACCACTTATCGGTACGGTCTGCAGTATCCATAATTCTTGATCGGTGGCTTGGTCTTTCTCCCCGTCTTAGTTCAAACATGAAAGACTCCGTAAGTTAAGGGAATTTGGTGTTGATCAAAGAGAAAAAAGCTTATATACTTGGATAAACACGATTTTTCAGAAAAATCATATGACCTTTGGTAAAATTTTGAGGACGCAATGAAAGCAAATTGTTTAACACGCGAAACTATTTTGGACCTTGGAACTGAACGAAAACTTCCTAGTTTTCGTGTTGGCGATACCGTTGAAGTATCTCAGTTAGTCTCTGAAGGGGACAAAGAACGTATTCAGCTCTTTGAAGGCGATGTTATTGCTATGCATAAGAACGGCATTTCATCAACATTTACTGTACGCCGTATCGGTGCGAATAGCATCGGAGTTGAACGTATCTTCCCTTTTTATTCTTTAAAAATTAGTGCACTTCGCGTTGTAAAACGTGGTGATGTTCGTCGAGCAAAACTAAGCTATCTTCGTGATCGCCTTGGTAAAGCAGCTCGTATTGATGAAAAAGTTCTTACCAAAGAGCAAAAAGCTGCTCTTGCTCAAGAATAATTCATCTTTATTCAAGCCGGGGATCGGCAAAAATCATGCTTCGACATATCGGTAAATGTATGTGCGTTATAGTTACTATGATGCTTTTAACTGCATGTGGTAAGAAAAAATTTTACCAACATACCGATAGTGATGTCGTAAATTTAGAACCGATCTCCACCGCTTCTCAAAACGTTCCGGTGCTTAGTCACTCAAGCGGAACTCCTGAATTCGATCCGATTAAACGTTTTTCATATGAAGCGTTTACCAAAAAAGTTGTTCCTCTTACCTCTCAGCTTGATTTTCCAATTCCTGTAAATTTCACACTCAAAACAGATAAACAAGCTGAATCAAATGGATCATGCCTGATTTATGAAGGTAATCTTTCTCTATCAAAGCTCATTGCTTTTTATCATCATGAAATGCGTAAGAGCGGCTGGTCTTTTAAAAATTTGTCGACTACACGAGAAGCACTTTTGATCTGTTCACGCAAAGGGACGATTGTTGTTGTTTCATTACGAAGCATTCACCTCAAAAATCGCAATGAAGCTAAGAAAAAACAGCTGTTATTATTTTTCACTAAAGAATCTTGATTGGAATATTTGTGATCTGGTTTATTACACGTGCCATTCTTTTTTTCATACTTGTTCTAGCCACCTGTCCAATACTATTTTTCTCGCTCGTTTACGGACTTGGAAGATTTTTCAATCTCAAAATCGATCCATCATCACTTGCTGCTGGCTACCTACGCCGCAAGTAGACTTTGAATAAGCATAGATTATTCATCTTGCTCTTCATTGAATGTCGGCTCTAGCCCAATGCTTTGAGCATATTCAATCTGTTCACAAATTAATTCACTAATTTTTTTGATGTCCTCTACGGGCACAGTTTCAAATATTTCATCACCTAATTCCATTATTTCAGGCTCTAGCCCAATACTTTTTGCATACTTAATCTGTTCTGCAACCGCTTTGCTTAATGCACTATTATAAACGCCTGCAATGAGATAACCACCAACTTGATATTTCATGTGCGGTCCTGAAGTCACGGTACTCTGCTGAATCTTTTCAAGCGGATCTACATGCCACACTTGCTGCTCACCGCATCCACCTTCTTGAATATCGATAGGTTGTGATGCTTGACGCCCTCGAACAAGAACTTGCGACTCTTGACGCTCTCCCGCAACGGCCTGCATTTCTTTATGTCCGCGAGCAAAAGAAGGCATCTTTAGTTTTTTAAAGTATTTAAAGAACAAATAGCTCAGCCCCGCGGTAAGTACTACTGCAATAATTGCTTTGAGTACAATATAGTATTTTTTTATTCTTGCGGTGCTATTTTGCTGAGCATAAAATTCTTCGGATTCTTTATTAATGCCATAATGCGCAATGTTCATATGTTTCGAGTTGTGAAGGCAATCGTAGATGATATGATCGAGTATTCCAGCATTTTTACACCTATTCACTCGAGAAATTATAGAGCTATTTTCGCAAACACCCTGTGCAACTAATGAGTCAACATCACCGATATAAACAACCAATGTTACTAAAAAAATCTGAATAATTTTCATACAGATAGACCCATAAGATTTTTGAGCCATTCCGCATGTTCTTTTTCCCAACTAGATATTTGTTGTAGATTTATTTTTGCTTCGCGAAGCGTTTCTTGAACAATGTCATCTGTGAGAAAAAGATTATTTTTATCGCGTCGAGCGCGAATAATCATAGCCTCTGCAATAAACTTAATTGCCCGAGGAACGAATCCTTCAAGTTCTTGCGCATAGTCGGCAAGCTTATCCATTATTTCTGTCGGTAGCTGCACAGGAGATTCTGTATTTTCTTGCGCAAATTTTTCAAGATATGAACCAAGAATTGCAATCCGTTCAGCTTGTGGAGGAACAACAAACTCTACATTGATACCAACACGGTCCATAATTGCTTTATCAATTTGAAATGGATGGTTTGTTGTAAAAATAAACATCACTTTTTTTTGTGATTTTTCTGGAACAAGCGATAAAAACGTATTAATAAAGCTTTGAACAGTTCTCAATTCTACTGATGAAGGAGGAAGTAATAATCTATTTATAAAGAGCAACTCAGCCTCATCAATAAAGATAATAAGCCCTTTCTTGGAATTCTGTGCCCAATCCAAAAGTTTGCGTAACTCTTTTATTGCAAGACTAAGATCTGTAATTTTTGCAAATTCAGAACCGGATGTTATTGCATAATCCAAACCGGACCAGTACGATAAAGCTTTAGCAAAAGCGGTTTTACCGGTTCCTGAAATACCAAAAAAGAGTACATTCGGAAGGCTTTCATTAAATTCTTTTGCTGTTTTTACGCGCAATGCAAGATCAAGAAGTTGCTTTTGTAGTTCTGGCTCAAAGATTAAATCATCTATATTGATTTTTTCTTGCGAAGCTCGCGAACTTAACCAGCTTTTTTTAGATGTTTCACTTACAACATGCGGCCGCTTAAAATAATCGATCGCGAGTGGTATACCATATTTGACACCATAACCCACCATAGCAATGGCCGTAACAGCAAAAAGCATTTTCCCTATCAGCTCAGGAGAACGTATCATTTCTTTGATGTTCTTCCATTTTTCTTCTTCAACAGCAACGGCTGCTTGCCCTCGTGCTTTATATTCTTCTTCAAAAATTCTTAACCTCTGCTTTTCATGAAGTATTGTTTTTTCAAGTTCAATCCTGGCTTCTTGATCTAATTGATTATGACGATTCATAAGATCACGTCTTGCCTGCTCAGTCCTTGCAAGCTCTTGGGTAAACATATCTTGTAAGCGGTTAAATTCATGCCCCAACGTTATATCAACAGCTCTTGCTTGCTCTCGCACTTGATCATGAAGTTCACGTATTTCTCCTACCGATGCAACGACCTCTTCTGCCATAACCGATGCAAGCCTTGCCCGCTCAAAAGCCTCTGTAGATTTTTTATGCGCTTCTATTGAAGTTCCATTTGCACTATGTGCCAGAGCTAAAGCCTGATTTGATTTACGTACAGAACCATCTGCTGCCTTAACAGCTCGCTCAACAACTTCGGTTGCAGATTGCAGCTGTTGAGCTTGAGGATTCTGGCGTGTTCGCAGCTGATGCATCGAAAAGAGACTCAATGTATGAAACATAGAACAAATTATATGTACGATGAAAATATAGAATAGCTTTCTTCCCCATAGCATGAGCAAGCCCTCCCCGCACTACAAACGCTCACCACAAACCCTTACTGGTCAAAGCATATCAATTCATATTTATTATTTGCAATTAAATAAAAAAGGGTGGAGGAAAGTGGTTATAGTAGCAGTCTTGGACAGAGATAAAAAAGCCGCTTCAAAAATAAGACTGCGATATGCTCTCAATCAAACAGAAGAGATACCTACCTAAATGCTTTCTGATAACTTTATTATTCTTAGTCATGCATCTCATGGCCTTGTAACTATTTGGAAACTTATAGAATAAAACTTTTCCTAAACGAGCAAGACTATCATTGATTTCTTTTCTATTCATAGTACTCTTACTAAGCAATAATTAACATTAACTATATAAATAATTAATACGTTTGAATATTTGAATAATTAAAACAATGACACCAAAAACAAAAACCAATCAAAATCAAGACAATATCGACCATATCAGGAAAACGGCTGCTTATGGTGCAACAGATGATGAATTTAAAACCTTCATGTACCTATGCAAAACCTATAATTTGGACCCACTCAAAAAAGAGATCTACTTTATCAAATATGGTGGTCGATCGACCATTATCACCAGTAGAGATGGCTATTTAAAAATAGCAAACCTCAACGAACATTTTGATGGCATTGAAAGCGACGTTGTTTACCAAGGCGATGTACTTACCAAAAAAGATGATGGAAGCCTACTCATCACCTATGGACCCGAACATCTTATGTTTGATAAATCAAAACTGACCGGTGCATTTTGCAGTGTTTTTCGTAAAGATCGAACCAAAGCAACAACGGTGTTTGTAAGCATCAAAGAGTATTACAAAAAAGATGCCCCCATCTGGCAACAGTACACCAATGCGATGATTTTAAAAGTTGCAGAAGCCATGGCACTCAAGCGAGCATTTGCAATTAGTGGACTTGTTACCAGAGAAGAGATTGAAGATAAAGAACAGATTGATGGTGAGACTCTTTGATACATTTTTAACGGGCAGAATTATCAACCAGTCTAATTTCAATTCTTTCTATTGATTTGCCCGGATGCTCTCTTTTAAGAGTAACAAAACCAACTTCGGCAGTTGATGTAACATGAGTTCCGCCACATGGCACTTGAGCAAAACCATCAATTTTCCAAAAACGTCTTTGATTTGCAACGTCTGAATACCCCTTATGGATCACTCGATCACTTTTAATAATTTCGTTATATTCAGCTAAAATCTCTGGGAGAGATGAGGAAATATTTGTATCTGATCTAAAATCTATGCGAGCCTTTGATTCGGCAATATGTGCTCCAACTTTTTCAAAGTTAAATTTTTGGGTAACAATCTCAAGCACTAACTCTGCTGCAAAGTGTAATCGCATAAGCCTATTTCTACGAAGCCAATCAATAATCATGGTAACTTCATCACCCTCACAAAGCCCATGATCTTTCGGTAGCGTGTAATAAATTAAATTGCCTTCCATTTTTGAGTCAATGATTGGAATTCCATTAACAAAGGCTTTATCACTCTCTTGGCCGCCCGCAAAAGAATAGGCGATTGTTTCTTCGAACAAAACTTTATCGCCATCAACTGATACAACTTTGGTAGTCAGATTCTGCTGATAGGGATTATCCCAAAAAACTTTTTTCATAGTATATCCTCGATTTATACCTGCAACCAGCCAAAAATTAACTAATTGAATTTTATTTACTTCGTGTTATAATTCGTATTAGTAGTACATATTTTATTAATTTTATACTCAGGAGTATATCATGACTTTGCATATGCAGCGCATGCGACACAGCATGCCATATTGCAGCGGAATGATCCGTACTAAGCGCACAAATGCGTCTTTTACATCTTTACTTAACCGATCATTCTTTTCTCTTCTTTCTACTCTTATTGTGGTACCAATCTACGTGGTGCTTCATTCAATTATTGTGCACACATCAGCTGCGTCACAATCAATTATATAACCACACTTTTATTTTTTTGCTTTACACCGTGCAAGCCTACTGCTTGAGCACATAATTGCTTTTGTATGATTCTGTTTTTACTACGTCATACAGAACCACTTTAGTAAGATTACAATCTTGTTATTAAACCACAAAGAGCGCCGCTAGCACGCACACAAGCAACTTTTTATTATATTAATTTTTAATGACGGAATTTTGTCCGCACAAGGATTTACTATGAACTTTTTAAATACACCCACCCGTAACTATTTTACCGTGATTTTAGCAATGCTCTGCACTGTTTCATTAACATTTTGTAATGATGATAACTATCTTCCAAAAGAAAATGGGGTTTATGATTATAATGCTCAGCGCGATTACGAAAGAATTAGAGAAATCGCGCTTGAGCACATGGATCGACTTGCATCTGATTACAATAAAAACAACGCTGATGATCAAGAACGTTTTTTAGAAGTAGAGATAGATCATCTTTTGCATCCGCAAAACAACCTCTTTAACAAGGTATACCTTCTTGACGGTAAGCCTGTTGGGTATATCAATTACTATATCCATCGCCCCTGGCATAGATCGCTGCTTCCTTATGAAGTTGGGCCTAATGCAGTTATTAACCATCTTGCAATAGACAGCAAATACCAAGGCGGCGGATATGGAACCAAGCTTCTTAAACAAGCTTTAGAAGACTGTGCAGAAAGAAATATTAATCGGGTTACACTTTCAACAACGTCATATGCTGATGGATTAGAAAAGTACTATAAAAAATTCGGTTTTAACGTTATACGAGAGAGCAAATACACCGGCGTTCAGCTATTAGCACAAAGATTACAACCTCATCCAATAATAGTTGGTACGCTTACTGCACTCAATTGGTTACGCAAACTTAAGCGCTAAATAATGCTCTAAACAAAATGTATCCCCATAACTTATTTTTAATGAACAGGTTATGGGGATACATTTTACTGATCACTATTGCTTTCAAAAAAGAATTCTTTTATTCTTGGCTCAGAATACAAAGGAGATTCTATGAAATTATTTAAATTCATCATTTTGATAACATTGTGCAGCATCAACACACTACTTCATGCACAATATCCTGAATTTAACGTTGGTAATGGCTATTATCTCAAGCACTGCGTTCTTTCACCAAGCAAAAATTTTTTACTCGTTCCAGGTTACTCACCAAAGAGTCCAATACTCTGGAATATTGAAACAGGTCAATTTCATGGTGAACTTGAATGGTGCCAAAGACCTTTTTTCTCGCACGATAGCAGAGCTATTTTTGCAGCTGTTGGCAAAGAAGTGCTTCGGTATGAAATTCTCGATGATGAAGTTATCAAAGTCGATTTCATGACATTAAAAAATAGAGATTTTAGTCCAAACTTTGAAACATCTTATGTCCAGACAAACGATATCATAACAAGGCTTGGAACAAAAAAAGACGATCGCGATGGTATCTTTATTTCAACGCTCTCAGACGAAAAAGAAAGCTATTATACAAAAGAACTTAGTATCAAAAAAGTTCAATTTATCATCCACACAACAAAGGCATGTACACTCAGTCATGATGCTCAGCTGGCAGCAATTGTATGCGATAAAACAACAAGAGGCCACTTTTATGTTCATGTCATTAATATAGAAAACAAAGAAACGACTCACACATATCAAATTAAACGGAAGTCACCGTGGCACTCTATAAATTCAATAAATTTTTCAAGTGATAAGAATCAACTTATTTTAACCTCACAATACCCAGACCATTCTTCAGAATCAGAAGTATACGATTACTGGATTATCATTCTTGACCTACAGACCAATCAATCATCCTGGTTCAAAAAAAAGCACCCAATTGATTTTGCAGACTTTATCAGTTATTCAACCATCCTTATGGTTCTTGAAGATGGTTCTGTACGCTATCAAAAATTAACGCCAGAAAATTTAGAACAACATCGAGTCTCTGATAAAAATAGGTTCAATGTAATAGATGATCCTGCAAGATGTCCCTAAGTTACAAACAACAAGTCTTCTGAAAAAGCTTTTTTCTTTTCGATCTCATTTACAATGATACGTTCTTTACGATATAACAATAACAAAATTATGTTACTTCAATAACAAATATCACTCATAAAAAAGGAGTGCTCTATGTCTTTGTTAATCGTAATTCTTTCATTAATCATCGTTATTTTTCCGAGCATAGCATCATGCAAAACCGATTCGTGGAAACCGCAAAAAGTTGATTTAAAAAAAATAGAAAATAGATCAACCAGCGATGCTAAAAAAACAAAAAGTTATCCAAGCTTGAATAACACTTGCAAAAATAAAAAGCTAAAAAATCACAATAACTTAGACATCAGATGCATTCAATCGCTCATTAATCACGATGATGAAACAAAATATGAAACAAGAAAAGTTCAAACTGATATGGTTTTTGAGGGTCTTGCTCAAGCCAGTGATCTGATAGGAAATAACCAAAAAAAAGAAAAGAAGCGAATGATTTTCAGCCTGGTGAGCTTACTTCTGAGACTTGCAGCTCAAATGGCTAAAAAAACCACCCGCAGTATTGAATGTTACGATCCTGAAGTTCAAATAATACTCGATCAGATTGTAAGTATTATTGAAAACAACAAAGTTAATATGTAGATTTCATTATTTTCTCTTTTTAAAATAGAGCTTCAGATGTTTATACAGGTGCTTTGCCCACTTAACAACCGATTTACACCCTAATAAGCTAAGTCCCATAATAATAAGAATTACCCCCGGAATTATGGGGAGAAATAGTCCAGTCACTCCCACGACCAAACAAATCAACCCTAAAATTTTAAGTAAAAAACTCTCTATAACCATAGCCAAAGAATTAAAAAATCGCACAATAAACCCTCCTATAAGCGCTTTTGGTCTTGCACAAAAATGTGCTTTTTGCTATAAATAAGGGTATCAAAATTATCTAGCTAATGGGAAGTCGTCTAGCGGCAGGACCCTGGATTCTGGATCCAGTTACATAGGTTCGAATCCTATCTTCCCAGCCACCTACCCCATTCCAGCACAACAAACCTTAAGCATTTTCTTTCACTCAATTTTAAAATTTATTAAATTCTCCTTGACCCTCAGGTTACTTTATACCTTAACCTTATATTTAACGAGGAGAACGATATGAAATGGTATATCAAAGAGTTTAGTGCATTAACCAAGGTTTCGGTACCAACCTTACATCATTATGATGCTCTTAATCTACTTAAACCTTCCGTACGGTTATCAAATGGATATCGTTTGTACTCAGAAAGTGATTTGCTCAAGCTGGAACGAATTATTGCACTCAAGTTTTTTGGATTCAGCTTGGAAAAAATCAAGGTATTAGTTGGTAATGATGAAGAGGCTTTAAGTCATCTGAAGCTACAAATAAGTTTTTTGGATGAACAAATAAAGCAACTTCACCAAGCACGCCAGATGGCCAGCGAAATTGTTACTGAAATAGATGCGCGCAAGACAATTGACTGGTCTACGGTTGTGTCATTAATTAGGATATATAATATGACAAAAGAACTCAGTAATTCATGGGCTGGAAAAGTCTACACAGAAAAAGAACTTAAGCAGTTAGCTGAAGTTAAACAACGCTATCCTGAAAAAGAGACCGCAGCATTTCAAGCGCTATGGGCTGAATTATTGGCACAAGCTGGAGAAAACTTGGACAAAAATCCAGATAGCCCCATTGGCAAAAAATTGGGCCTTCAGTATATGTTATTAAAAAAGCAACTCGAAGATGCCTATAAAGATTATCCAGAGCTGTGGAAAAAGATGTGGAATGTTTATGAGCAGGGTAAAATACCTCATGAAGTCCTTCTAGGAACGAGCGAGCAGCACGCTTGGCTTGAGCAAGCTGCAAAGGCTTTGAAGTAAGCGAAGCTGAACTTCAAAAGCTCAGTAACTATGTTAAAAAATAAGCCTCAATGACTTTTTAAAAAGTCATTGAGGCTTATTTTTTGATGAGACAAGGCGGATCAGTCTTCTCTCTACGAGCTACGACCGGCAAGCCCTGCATCACAATGTAATAGTTATTAATTAAAAATTTAACCCGTAGACTGACCGACATAGCTTCATGCGTAGGCGGGGCCATTCACCTGTGGCCATCTATTGCTTTATTGACCAAATGTCTTATCCAAGGTTGCCATTACACACTCATATGCATTATCAACCAATGGTTTTCCATGTGCAGTGATCAAGTGCTTAAAACTTAACAAACGCAATGTATCAAAATCACTTTGCTTGGTTTCACATGCCTGCAGCCATATCGAAGATATGCTTGCAACTCCATAAAATCCTTGTTCTTGATATAATTTGCCGGTCTCCTTACTGAAATATTCATCAGGCCCAAGCCAATTTTTTATGCTGTCACAAGTAATGAGTATTCCACCGTGCATATCGAAGTGCAACATCGCTTCTGGAAATTTTGATGTTTTGAACATAATCACTGAGCAATGAGGAAATGGCATAGGACCATCGATAGTTAATTCCGCATCGATAGCTTTGCCGTTTTGATCAGTCATACCTTTTAAAGCCCAGAACTTTGCATTGTCATATCGATCTAAGTAAAATGCATCATTTTTGCCATGGAACGCACCAATTTTTACAACATTCTTTACTGTCCCTAAAGCATCCAGCTCTCTAAGGCCTTCCTCAGTAAGCGGTACCGTATTAATGAGTGTAAGATCTTTTCCATTTTTTATGATTGTCATCGTGCAGCTATGCTGAAGCTCAACACCTTCAAAAGTTGTCTTATTCGTGCTGGTTACAAAATAAACATCAGAAAACATTTGCTCAATTGAACCATGTAACCCCGTCGATTTTTTAAAAGAGAATGGCTTGAACCACAAACCTGCTAAGATGGTCAATCCAACACTCAATAATAAAAAAACCAATAATTTTTTTGTAAAAGTCATCGTATTCCTTATTTTAACTCATTATAAATTCCATAACAGTATTCATAATAGCAAAAATTTTGCCAATACAGAAATAAGAATGTATCGTAGAAACCAATGTAATAACTTAATTCACACAGTAAGACGCATATTCCAAATGAACGAAAGCTTTGACAATTTGCATTATCGTCTTTTTATATCCTGAATCATTTCTTCAAATGCTTGCAAAAATCGTGACCTATCTTTTGGAGAAAAAGTAGCGTTATAACTCGGTCCGTCTCCTGTTTGACGCAAATGAGCACGTAAATCACGAATTGCTTTTGCCACACCTATATTGTCATCATTAAAAACTCTGCCCGTTACACTGAGTGCGCTTGCACCATTTTTCAGACAACGGTCGGCAAGCAATATATCTATGGTGATTGCAATATCTCCAGCCCCTATGTGGCTGGCAATCCAGTCGTCTGCAGCATCTGCGTCAGATCCAACCACAATTTTATGCACATTGATATCAACAGGCATATTCAAACGGCTATTGCTCACCAAATATACCTGCAAATTATGCCGCATTGCCACACGTAAAATTTCTTCTTTTACGGGACAGGCATCTGCATCTACATATATATCTAACATTTTTAACTCAATGTATTTTTGTTACGTTAAAATTCTATTCCTCAAGATAATTTGCCCGTTAAGTGCTTAAACACTATATTAACAGAATAATCATTATCTCATTCATTATATTGACTGCGCAATTCTATCAAATAAGATTGGACTTTTCATGCATTCATGCAAACAAACAGAACATTCTCCCAAGAATCTACATCCAGATCTGCTGGCTGCTCAAAAAATTGCATATGAGCCAAACGGGTTGACCTGTACATTCGTGGAACTAGAAGCTGAAAGCAAAGAGTATGGTGCATGTCTTCTGGAAATCAATAACTTACGAGTTAAGTTTCGTGTTGGCAAAATTACACCTACCAAAATTGGTCAATTTGTTACCTTATGGAAGCGTGTTGGAAATGGACCTATTCAGCCCTACGATGTATCAGACCCTGTCGACTTGTTTGTTGTAAGCGTCCGCAAAGATAAACATTTTGGGCAATTTGTTTTTCCCAAAGCCATACTTTATGAAAAAGGTATTGTGTCAAAGAATGGACTGGGTGGTAAGCGAGCTATGAGAATCTATCCACCGTGGGACATCACCGATAATCAACAAGCTCGAAAAACCCAATTGTGGCAAGTTGCATACTTTCTTGAAATCCAACCAAAGACTGTTGATACAGCTCGTCTCCAGCAATTATTTTGCTCAAAATCGCTATAACAAGCTGTTAAGGTTGAAAAATTTTTTATTTTTCAACCTATCAAAATCTCTCAAAAATAACGTACAATGCTTAAAGCAAACTCACCAACGTTGACAAGTCGAATATGAGCACTATACTACTCATCCACTTAAAAACAACGCCCCAGCAGCGTTTTTAAGAATGTCACATTATTAATTCAATAATAAGCAATAAGAATTGGTGCGCGCTATGATTTTATTTAATTCTCGACAACTCACTCGCAATTTTATCCTAATGGCTTTTTACCTTTTACTCTCAACGAGCCATGCCGCTTATGGTATGAACAAAGAGAATGAGGATGAAGTTAATTTGGGAAAGCGAACTACTCCAGAATTTCTTGTCCCCGAAATTCCGGCAAAATACGTCAAACAAGAGGCTCCCGCAACCGGCCCAGCTTCGCCTGCGCCAGTATCACCAAGAATTGATTCCTTAACATCACCATTAAGCAAAGTAGGACTAACATCGCCTGTTGGACTAAAAACGCCTAAAAAATACATCGACTCAACACCAACGCCAAAAATTTTGGATCTGTTTGTTACGAATTTCCTCCATTATGAAAAGCAGTCACCTCTCACATCATTGGTTAAATTTCTTTTCTCATTAGATGATAATGGAAAATTGAAACGCAACGATAGTGTTGTTGATCACCAAAGAGACCCACACCTGCTGTTCCCTAAGTTTTTATGGGCAGAAATCAATGAAGGGCTCTTTAAAAGCGTTTTTGAGCTTTATAGAAAATCTTGCGCAATGAGAGATTTTCATTTCTCACTGAGGGCTTGCAAAACACCTCAAGACAAAAAAAAACTTCGAAACGAAATTTCCATTCAAACTACCGACCAAGAACTACTTGACGAAATGCTGAACGCTTTCAATAAAAAGTTTCAAAAAATCAATCCAGAGACTGCTACAAAAAAAGAGTTTTTGAGTAAAGTAGACAGAATTCTAGAAACAAAATACCGTTTCAAAAATTGCGTTAATTCCTGTGATCAAAATCTTGACCAAAAACGTTGTAATACCTGTTCTCAATTCAAGTTCTCAGCAACTCAAAAAAAATGGCTTGAGACATTACTCACTCATTTAATTGTACTTGAAAATGAAACAGATAAAGAACTTTATAATCGCTACCAAACCATGGCGTATTATCTTCTTGGATTTTACCTTTATGGCTGGAATTCAGTCGATCAGCAGAGTTCAACTAAAATAGTAATTCGTAAATTAGATTTTAACTTCAAAGAAGAAAATTCCCTTGATCAAAATTCAGATTCATCATCGATAAACAAACCATTTAATCTCATTGCTGCCGCACAGGAACGTCTAACTTACCATGCTTCTCGTTCTCATTTTCATTATTTATTGCCTAAAATAGGCTCGCAGATGAAACAGAGCAATGCTCAATTAATTGAAGACTGTATTGAAGCTTCACCTCTTTATTATCTACTCTGTTTTAATATTCATCATCAAGAAATTAATGAACGAATAAAAAATATTTGTCAGGGGCGTTATGAGCCTGTTAATACGGTACAAAATTCTATAATGCTTGGAGAATTGGTCAGAGATCTCGTGGATGAATATAAAAATTGTTTGCAGGTTGCAAGCTGCCTATCTCAGGAAGACTCCAGTTTATTAACCAAAATGGCATGTGCTCGTAATATACTGATGCAAACATTCGACCAAATCACGCACTATCTTATTCGGTCGCATCAACAAGAATGCTTTGAAGATCAATTGATGCTGGAAGCTGATCTTAATGTGTGTTCGTATGATTTTAAAGACTTAATTTTAATCGCACTTATGATAAAAAATGCACTATCTCTTGATACTTGCTCCTTTGATAATAATATTATTGTCGCCAAGCAGAACCACATTGAGAACATTGTATACGAGTTGCACAAGCTTAAACAAAAATATGAGCTTGGAGGTGGACATATGGACCGCACATTACCTTATGCGGTAAAAGTTGGAGCTGATGAGCATGTCGTAACAGAAGCTCATAATCTAGTATTCAATCCAACTACGGGAGTTAGCTTTCGTGATTGGTTTATTTATGATCAAGTGGGAAATTATACATCGCATAAAAATGCAACCGTTTTCCCAGCCTGCTTCAATGTAGAGTTTTGGTCACGATATGTTTTAAGGCTCCTTGCACAAAATTCGGCTGATCGAGATGTTTGTTGCTATGATTCTGGCAAACGAGTAAAAGAACAAGATGGCAGCTGGAAACGGATGATTGTTTTTCAACATGAACATTATGTTGGATGTAAAAGCGGAAATGACTGCCCATGCAATCAAAATTCAACCATGTATGTTACCGCTATCATTAGAGAAGAAATCATCGATATAACTGGAGATCCAAACGATCAAAACAATATCTTACGGTCATTGATATCGCTCTACCCTCTTGCTGTTTATTGTTTGGACTACAAGGATGGTAATTTACTTTTGAATGGAGAGCATATCGGCAGTGATGACGATTTGGCACGATTAATACCAAATTATCTTGATTACAAGAGAATGCCAAATGCAGATCAAGGACTCGTGTATGATCAACAGGGAAAACCACTCTATGAAGAAGTAGCTCTTTCGTATGATGCACTACATGTAGCCTTATTTGAAGCTTCTACCAAATTGACTGGTAAGCAAAAAAATAAAAAAACAATTGCTGGAAATATTGACTCATCACTGATAGAAATTACCGATCATCAGAGCAAAGAAGAATATGCTCTTGTCAAAGTTGCACAAGGTATTGTTGTCAAGATTCTTAAAAATCAATTGATAAAATTATCGAACATCAATTAACGATTAAAATTAACATGATCAAATAAAAGAGGTTTTGATTTTCTTACAACCTCTTTTATTTGGACTAATATTTGATTCAAATTCTTGAAGTAATATGATTTCAACCTTTTTCATCCATTTATTTCATGTTTATACTGCACATTACAAAAAATTTTGATGCTTATCATTGCTCTATTTAATAAAACTTTGTATAAAAAAAGACAACCTCTAGTTTTTTTCAGATTAATTCATTAGTTTTGTTCCTAGAGATAGAAAACACAGCCAAAATATAACTACGTTAAAGGAGCTCCTAAGCCATGGCTTATACCGTTAAATCTAAAAAGAGTGGCAAGATGTACTCTTTGCATTCCAAAGAAGTAAAACTTGCTGGTGATCGTAAACAAAGAATTTATTATTTCGCAGGGGAAGCAGGACCAGATGCACTTGATGCATTACCTGCTGGATATGAAGTTATAGAAAATGCGCGCACAGGCTTACCTATGTTGCGCAAAAAGAAATAATTTCTGCTGCATACAGCAAGCAAAGTTAATAAGATGGGCTCAGCTTGTAACGCTGAGCCCATCTTATTAACTCAATATTTCAGAAGTTCTAACTCAAGCATACAATCAAAAAATCATACTAATTTTAATTTTTTAAAAACATTATCCCAATCCTGCCGGGATTTGAAATCGCGTACTATTGCGCTATGAGCATCTTTTACAAAAAAATGCTGTATATTTTTCATATTTTTTACCGCCCAAGGTCTTTTAAATTCTGCGCTATCATTGATAACAACCAGCGTGTATTTTAATTCAGGAAATTTTTTTTGAATAAGATAATTAAGCTTTATTGCTTCATTTTTTTTGATATTTGTTCTGAAGAAATAAATATGCTTTTTTGACTTAAGAACCCTATAAAACCGATCAATGCGGCGATAGTATTTATCTCTCACCCGCTTATAATCATCCAATACCTTACCATCAGTTTTGAAATCATGAACAAAGTTAATTCTATAATTTGTATCAAAAGCTTTGTGGTTAACTGAAGAAGCAGGTCGCTCTGTAACCACTAAATTTTCTAATGCCAAAAAATCTTTAAAATCTGTCTCTAAAGCCTTATAAATAGACGAAAACTCTGAAACACACCAATCAAAGGGAAAAAATGCTTCGACCAGCTTTTTCTTCTCAAACTGAATTGCAGGACCACAATTCATTCCTAAACTGATAAAAACTTTATTTTTTTTAAACTCCGCTCGATCTTCATTCTCAGCATTAAGCCAAAGCGGGTCACGATTATCGCCTTCTCCTCGTAATTTTTCCAATGCATGGTACAACTTACCAATTTCAATATCTTCTCGATTAGAATCAATGACCACTGCTTTTCTAACAATTTTATGGCCAGTTTCAGGTAAACAAACGGATACCATCAAACCGCACCACAAAAGAGCGAACCCTAGAAGCACTCTTATATTTTTTGGTGACAAACATACTGTCATGATAAAAAGCCCTTTCTCATATTTTTAACACCGACATCACATGTATTGTATTTTGCAATGTAAATTTTATAAATATCATTATTGAGTTCTAATTTTCAATGATTCCAGGTTTTTTTCACATCTTTGAATCGTTTAAGAGAATGTACTCAATATATTAAAATACTAGGCTTATATTTGAACTTTTATTATTTCTTTGTATATTCTTGATCTTAAATATAACATCAACTGTTAACTTTTTTATCAATGGTTTGAGTGCATATGATTAAAAAAATTAAATCTAATTTAAAATCTGGTTTTACCATTGCCCTCATCTCAATTCCACTATCAATCTCCTTAGCCGTAGCATCGCAAGTTTCCCCTGTGCAAGGAATCATTACTGCTGTATGGGCAGGATTAATCGCCTCAATGTTTGCAGGGAGCAATTTTAATATTATTGGCCCAACCGGTGCACTATCCGGCATTATTGCTTCATATGTTTTCACTCAGAGAATTGAATCGGTAAGCATGCTTGCAATTGTGTCTGGAGTAATTATTTTAAGCGCATACATTCTGCATTTTGAACGCTATTTGATCTTTATTCCTTCAAGCGTTATTCACGGCTTTACGCTTGGTGTTGCAGGAATTATTGCTCTCAGCCAAATAAACTTTGCCTGCGGACTATATAATTTACCAACGCATAACGAGTTGATTAAAAATCTGTGGGAATCAGTAATTCATATGCACCAAGGATCTCTGGAAACATTTCTCATTTTTATAATTTTTTTTGTTGCTCTTTTTTTTATGCGAAAATTTTTGCCGATGATTCCTGGTATCGTAATTTTTTCTCCACTGGGCATCATACTCGGCTACATCGCAGCCGATTGGCTCAACCTTGCAACGCTTGGCAGTAGTTATGGCAACGTACAGGCAAAATTCTTTCAAGTACCAACATTCTTAATCTCTCAGCAACTTATATGGTGTGCATTCACCGTTGCCTTAATCGCTATTCTTGAAACAATGCTTTCAGCAAAAATTGCCGATAACTTAACAAAAACAAAACATAAAAGCCGTAGTGAATTGTTTGGATTGGGAATGGCAAACATCGCATCAGGACTTGCTGGTGGCATTCCTGCGACCGCAGCATTAGCGCGCACAGTACTCAATATTAAAACAGGTGCCACCGATAAAATGTCAGCTACGCTCAGTAGCATTTTTATCGCAATAATTTCGCTCATATTTCTTCCATATTTCAAATTTATGCCTATGGCTGTAATTGCAGCAATTCTCGTCAATGTCGCTGTAAATATGGTTGAAATGGAACACTTTGGAAGACTATTTATTCATGATAAAACCAATTTCTGTATCTCACTTCTTGTTGCTCTCATTACAATATATAAAGATCCGATTATTGGAATCTTAATTGGGGCTTCAATTTCGTTACTCTTATTTGTTGAGAAATTATCAGATGGATACTACGAATTATCAGTTCAACACGCCGAAAAATCTCCCGAACTCATCAAAGATTCATCATTAGAACTATTGGCAAAAGATTCAGATATTTTTATCTATACTATACGAGGGAAACTCTCATACATTAATAGCCAAGCCCATGTAATACGCTTTGAAACAGATTTAAAAGAATACAAGAATATCATTTTAAATTTACGTGAAGTTTATTTTATAGATATCGATGGAATCGATGCACTTGATGAAATTATTGAAATTGCACGAAAGCAAAAGAAGAAAATTCTCATTGCTCAGGCAAATCCGTTAATTGAAAATTTACTCAAAAAAATTTCACATCAATACTCTACTCTAGAAGCAAACAACTTGTTATTCAAAAACACTACCGAAGCATTACAATACTTGCATACCGCAGAACCACGAGTAAGTATAGAATAAATAGAACAATATTTAATATTTTTTTAAAAAATTAGATACGCTTAAAAAAAGAAGACCTATGAAGCAAAAATTGAATAAACTCATATTCATCATTTCTATTTTTTTTGCAATATCACTCAATGCTCAAGAATACCGAGTTTCAGTTGCAATTTTGTTACATCAAAAAGAAATAACCGAACCTCTTAAAAAGAGGCAACAAGCAATAAAACAATTTTTTAGAGATATAGCTCAACCAAAAACACCTTTAAAACAGCAATACAAAAATAAGCTAAAGACTATTCTTAATGCACTTGAAAAAAATGGACTTGGAAAAAAAGGTTGGGGAACATTAAATAGAACCAAAACCCCTTTCCATATTACATTAGCCTATATCGATGATCTTCTTGATGAAACAAAACTCAATGAACTTAAACAAGCACTTACACGTGCAGCTCAACAAATATCAATAAAACTTTCCAGCGGGTTGGGAAACTTTTATATCGAAGGATCGCCTTTCTTTATTGGTGAACATGGCTGGGTAGCGTACCCTGTAACTCAACCCTGTCAAAACCTGCACAGAATGGCAGAAATAATCTTAGATATGATCCACAAACAAAACATTAAGACGAGCGATAAGCCATTTTATCCCCATATTTCGATAGGCCTTATCGGAAATATGAGATACCCGCCAGACGCAGCTGAAAAAGAAAATCCTTTTTATGCTCAATTGCTCAAAAATCATGCAATTGCTCCTCATAACTCGCTCTGGTCTGGTATAAAAGCTGTGATAACAGATGATGGATTTATTGCGAAAAGAATCAAATGTAATGTTAAAAACTTCACGTTAAAAATCCATGATAAAAATAGCAAAAAAGATTTCGAGCAAATCTATGAATTGTCATCAGGCATGATGGCACAACTTCTTATTCTAAGAAACAAACTTGAGTATTTAAAATCAAAACTTTTATTGCTGAATAATCGACTAAAAGCTCTCAAAGCACAGCTTACACCATAAGTTATTAAAACATGCTATAATCCAACAACACTAGACCAATCAATTCTATAATTTTTTTAAACCACAAAAATAAATCATGAACAAGCAAAACCTAGCAACCTATCAAAAGCTCTGTACGGAGTTTTATGACTTAGTACGGCATCCATACGCCCAACAAGCGCTTAACCTATACATGAATTATGCCAAACAGGCAGATGGCCCTATCTTAGAGCCCATGTGTGGCACAGGTCGATTTCTTATTCCAATGCTCCAAGCTGGATATGACGCTCAAGGTTTTGATGCTTCAGAGTATATGCTTGAATGCTTCAGACAAAAATTTGCAGCTATCAGTGATAAACCGGCTCCAGTCTGGCAAGAATTTGTGCAAAATTTTAGCAGCCACAAACGCTATCAATTAATTTTTGTCCCCTACGGATCATGGGGCCTGATAACTAACCTTGATGACTGCAAAAAAGGTTTGGAAACTATGCACCATCATCTGGCACCAGGAGGAAAGTTTGTTATCGAAATAGAGACCATTGCATCACTCCCTGTCCCATGTGGCATCGAACGACGTGGCGTACAAACAAGGACTGATGGATCAAAAATTGCTTTAACCACAATGACCTCCTATGATTCAGAATCACAAATATTCAATTCGCTCTGTCGTTATGAATCAATTGTTGAAAATAATATCGTTACAACGGAGACCGAAAACTTTCAGCAATACCTCTATCACTTTGATGAAATGGATCAATTATTGGCAAATGCTGGATTTAACTCTATCAAAAAATATCAAGATCATGTGCTCAACCCTGCAATAGATCGTACAACACACATACTGATCTATGAGTGTACCAAGTAACAATGTACTTATTTCTATTTTTTATTTATATTATCCCAATAACCAATGGGGAGCCTCTATGCTTAATTTCTTTTCTTTCATTAAAGAAACGCCAGACCTTGTCTTTTGGGCAACCGCGCTCTTTGGCACCACACTTTTTTTCTTGCGATTATGCGCCACACTTATAGGCAGTACAACTGATGATATGGCCGAATTTAACCATTCTTTTGCTGATGATGGAGAAATGCACCATAGCTCAACAGGATCATTCAAGCTCTTTACCGTACATTCAATTTCAGGATTTTTTATGATGTTTGGCTGGGTTGGACTTGCATGCATTAAACAGTTGGGATATAGTCACCCAACCTCTATTCTTATTGCATTGATGGCTGGAACAACCGCCATGGTGCTCACTGGTCTCATTTTTAAAGGTGCAATGTTACTGGTCAGCTCCGGCACTCATTTTGATATAAAAAAAACAGTTGGTCTTGTTGGTACAGTTTATCAACGCATTCCCAATACTGGGCAGGGAAAAATTCAACTCGTTGTCGACGGTGTGACTCGAGAAGTACTTGCTCAATCGCTTAATCATTGCGCAATTGATTCATTTAAGTTGGTTAAAGTCATAAAATTTCTTGATCATGAAATTGTGCTCGTTCAAGAAATTAATTCATAAAACAGAAAGAACTTCAGGATGTTCGATTACATTTTAATTGCTTGTGCGCTTTTTGCACTCTTCATTTTTTTTACACTTTTCTTCCTTGCAAGTTGCTATAAACGTTGTTCATCAAACAAAATTTTGGCGGTCTACGGCAAAATAGCTGGCGAGCGATCGGTTAAATGTTACCACGGAGGCGGTGCTTTTATTTGGCCACTTATTCAAGACTATTCATTTCTTGATTTGACACCTATGACGCTACACATTCCGCTCAAGTCTGCACTGTCTCAGCAGAATATTCGTATCAACGTACCAAGTACTTTTACAGTTGCTATTGATACAACGCCTGAAGCAATGAATAATGCGGCGGTTCGATTACTCTCACTTTCTCGTAAGGATATTGAGCTGATGGCATCGGAAATTATTATCGGCCAATTGCGTTTAACCGTTGCGTCATTGATGATTGAAGAGATCAACCAAGATCGCGAACGCTTCTTGCTTGAAATTAGAAATCACATTGAATCAGAACTCAAAAAAATTGGTCTCATGCTCTTGAACGTGAATATCACCGATATCACCGATGAGTCCGGCTATATCGAAAGCATTGGTCGCAAATCAGTAGCTACTGCGCTGAACCAAGCAAAAATTGATGTTGCTAACCAAGAAAAGACAGGTGAAATTGGCAGAGCAGAGGCTGAACAAGAACGAAGGACACAAGTTGCAACTTATAATGCACAAGCTGTCCAAGGTGAAAACGAAGCAAAAGCAAAGATTGCAAGCGTCAATGCCGCACTCCTTGAACAAGAAGCTGAAGCCGCACAGCGTGGTCAGATTGCACAACAAAATGCGTATGCCCAAATTAATAAAGCAAAAAGCTTGGCTGAATTACAACGTCTCGAAGCGGAAGAGATTGTACCTAAGGAAATTCAACGTCGCATTATTGAAATTGCAGCGGCTGCAGATGCTGCTAAACAACGTTTAGAGGCAGAAGGTAAAGCTTCTGCAATCTTACAAATCAAAGAAGCGGAAGCGGAAGGTATTCGTAAGGTCCTCACCGCTCAAGCAGAAGGTTATAAACTTTTAGTGCAAGCATGTGGCAATAACAGTCAAGATGCTGCTACCATGCTTATGATTGAGAAACTTCAAGAGATTGCAAAAATTCAAGCCGAAGCAATCAAGAATCTTAAGATCGATAAGATCACCGTTTGGGATAGCGGCTCTCAAGACAAAGGAAGTTCAACCGCAAACTTTGTCAGCAGTATGGTAAAAACATTACCACCATTGCACGAAATTGCTGCAATGTCTGGCATCAATTTGCCTGCCTATTTAGGTGATTTAAATAAACCACAAGAATCGATGAATCACGATAAATAATAAAATTTCCTAAAACATAAATTTGCTCATAGAATAAAAGGCCGGTCATCTCATTGATCGGCCTTTTATTCTATGTTTTCCTATAATATATTTACAGGATTCTATTTCCAACGCTATCATTATGGGTACTATTCTTAATAGAAGGTCAGCCATTTACCGATTCATATCTTATAAAGGGGAAGTGATGAAATTATCTTATGGCCGCATGCTGCTCATCACCGCATGCTGTTTTGGTGGCATTAACCCGCCATTATTGACAACTATGTATGCACTACAGATAGATAATCTTCATACACCACAACCCTCAAGGATAACCGATGAACATCAAAGAATTTTAGACAAACTTAATCAAGCAGACGCCCTGCGCTATGCTGCACAAAAAGGATTACAGAAGACCGTTACATTGTTGCTTAAACAAGGAGTCGATGTAAATGCTCAAGATCTTTACGGCAGAACCGCGTTACACCTTGCAACGTGGAAAGGGCACGCAAAGATCGTTAAAATATTGCTCAACGCAAAAGCCGACGTCCATACATATAACCGTGATTTCTGGACGCCACTATTTTTTGCGGCTCGATATGGTCATGCTGACATTGCAGAGTTGCTCATTAAGGCTGGTGCTGATGTCAGTGCCAAAGACATTTATGAATGGTCACCACTCTACATAGCAGTACGCAACCAACAACCAAAAATCATCAACGTTTTGACTGCTCATGGTGCTGACATCAACACACGAAATCGTTATGGCAGCAGCATGCTTCATTGGGCAACAAAACAAGGATTTAAAGACGTTGTCCAAGCAGCTCTCAACGCTGGTGTTGATACCACTATTCGAGATAATCTTGGCAGAACAGCACTCTATTATGCTGAACCTCATGAGCAAATGACTAAACTATTCATGAATAGTCGTCCAATTGTACAAACTGCGGACAGAAAAAATCTCATGCCTCTTGGAATTGCAGCACAATCTGGAAATGCTGAAAAAGTGAAAATTTTACTCGCTCAAGGTGCTGAGGTTAATAGACTTGACGGTTATGGCTGGTCAGCTCTGCACTATGCAGCACGTAGTGGTCACACCGCTATTGTTAACGTATTACTCGATCATAAAGCTCGCATTAATGTACGCAATGGCGATATGAGCACAGCTCTTCATATCGCTGCGCATGCCGATAAACCTGATGTTATTGCACTGTTATGCACCTATGGAGCTGACGTTCATGCTCAAAATAATGCTCTGATGACTCCTCTTCACTATGCTGCAATGTCAGAATACCCAGACTCCACGAGATATTTACTCGCAGCCGGCGCAAACATACATGCACAAGATTTCAGTGGTTTTACAGCATTGCATAATGCGGCAGAATATGGACATGCTAAGATTGTTAAAAAATTACTCAAAGCTGGCGCTCATGTAAATGATAAAAATTTATATGGCTGGACCGCACTTCACATTGCCACATGGTGGGGATATCAAGATATCATTGAACAATTACTTGCTGCACACGCAAATACCAATGCCCAAAATATTTTTGGCGAAACCGCACTCAATTACGCTGCCGGTGCGGGTCAATACGATGTTGTTACATGGTTAATTAACCGTGGGGCTCGTACTAATATTAAAAATCTTGATGGGAAACGACCATTGGATAGAGCTGCACGATCTGGATATACCGATATTGTAGATTTCTTACTCGCACATGGCGCTCCAATCAATGCACTTGATAATTCCGGCAGAACTGCACTCCATGAAGCTGCAAAGCGCGGCCACCTGATAACTGTTGAACATTTACTGGCGACACAAGCAGATACTACAATTCAGGATAAATATGGAAGAACGCCACGTGATATCATGTACCAAACGTGGCCTAACGAATTATTTACCGGCTTTTAGTTCTTTAACAACATTCAGAACTTTTTCAGCATGAGTTGCAACATCAACACTTGGTAAAATTGAGGTAATATTTCCTTGAGGATCTATCACAAACGTCATACGGTACGGAATAGGAATAAAGAACCAATTTTTTGCACCATATTTCTTTGCAACAGATTTTTTTGTATCACTCAAAAGTGTAAATGGTAAATTATATTTATCTTTAAATGCTTTGTGCGATTTTGGTGAATCGTAATTAATACCAAGGACAACAATATCCTGCTTTTCAAACTCACTAAAATTATCTCTTAGTTGGCATGCCTGCTTTCTGCAGCCAGGAGTGTCATCTTTTGGATAAAAATAGAGAACAATATATTTTCCCTTGAATTCACCCAATGTACGCATTCTATGATCTTGATCTGGCAACAAAAATTCTGGTGCTGCGCTTCCTACAGTCAAAGCATGTGCTCCGAATATTCCCATACACATTACTATTCCTAACAAACTACGTTTTATTATGTTCATTAATAAACCCTTTTTATAAAAAATTTTGACCCTATTGTTTGTTCTATTATTGTCGATGAGTATAAAATTATTAGGTATACTATAGTCGTAAATTTTTATAAAACCTATACAAACATACCAAGTAGTAGGAAATAAACAAAGCTATGCGCGTCAGAACATTATTAAATCCACTAAGCTGCCCTCAAAGATTTTCAAAACAAAAATGGACAGAAATTTTTCCCAACTTCACCGGTACTCTTGATGTTGAAATTGGTTTTGGCACCGGTAGCTTTTTGGACCAGTATGCAACCGCAAACCCAACTCATGCTTTAGTTGGGTTTGAAATACGAAAAAAGTTAGTTGATTGGGCGCAAGAAAGAATCACTGCTCAAAAACTTGAAAATGTCTTTTTAGTATGGGGGAACGGTACATTTGGACTTCACGATATGTTCGAAGATAAAAGCATTGATCGCCTCTTTGTCTTTCATCCAGACCCATGGCCCAAAAGAACTCATCATAAACGACGAGTTCTTAATCAAGATTTCTTGACCTTAGCTTACACAAAACTCAAGCACAATGGCCGCTTGTATGTTGCGACTGATGTCCCGGAACTTTGGGATTTCATGCTCAAAAATATTCTTATTTCAAAAAAGTTTACCCCTATCCAAGATGATTATTTTTGGTCAACGTTTTATAAAACGAGATGGAAAGAGATGAGTGAAGAACACAATCGTTCACTCTTTTTTGGAACATTTCAAGCGATTGAACACCCCGATAGCCCTATTTCTATCTAAAACAAGGGCCTTTTTGCTCTTTAATTGCCTCGCCCCCCCATCCTCATCCAAATGGCCCATTTGTAATTATTTTATCCATTTGTTATTATTACTTAACTAATACAAGTCGATATAGATATTCAATTTGAAAATGGAGGTTTTCATGATTTTTCGCTTATTTTTCAGACTTTTCGTTACTATTTTCGCTATCTCTGTGGCATCTGTTCATTCAGATATAGATATTCGTTACTTGCGCGGCTCTTATGCAAACTTGAAAGAGACACAATTTTCTATACTGCATGGCGCTGCAGCAAAGAAAAAATTAACAAACCTTTTTCTTTTTAACAGTAACCAAACGGAAATTGAAAAACTTGTTAAACAACTCTTTCATCAGATTAATGGTCAACTAGTACCACCTGCAGCCATCAGCCGCCCTGCTTCGTATTTATCATTTCATACACTTGGGCTACTTGTTGCCGCAATGCATCAAAATTTCCCCAAATTACTCGTACAAGATCTGAAAAAAACTATCACAGAATTGTATGATGCCAAGGCTGCTGCTGAGTTTACTCCCGAAAATTTGCTGGCTGAAGCAACACAAGCGAGAATCAAAAAAAATAAAACGCGCTTTACTCGAGAGCTTGAACTATTTTTTAAAACACTTTCCACTGTTCTTGCCAAGCCAGAATATAACTATGATGCCTATGCAGCAGTTTTAGGACTCCTTTATGTAAAAGCGGGCTCGCTTAATGATCTTGATTTATACTATCAAGGTCTTGCAAAAGGCTTTAATATCGAAGTGGATAAACTTTTTAATCTAAATAAAATTGATAATAATGTGTATAGTCATGATATCGTTGTTGAACTCTTTAAAAGCTTACAATCAAGCTTCATTAATAGCGATTTTGCAGAAAATCTTGCCAAAACTCCACTAAACTTTGAAGAGGCAATCTGCTCGATGCTCTTAATAAACAAAGCTGGCAATAATCTTCCTCAAGAAATTGGCTATTGCGGTGGCGTTATGTTCGAGAAGCATGGCTATCCAGACTGCTTTGAAACATCATTACGCAACGTTTTACAGGCGCTGACATTTGACTCGAATACTGGATTATGCTCACTTGAAAATTTAAAAAATTATGGGATAAATCCTGACGCCATCGATGAAGGGCTCAAACGTTTTTATACTCTCCCTATTACAACTGAAAAATATACCGTCTCTCCATGTGATCCGGCCCAAGCGGGAGATATGGCATGTCATAATGCATTCAGTGCCGTTGTCAGCAATCGCCCTTGGGTTACTTATGCACACCATATCAATGGAGACAATTCCAAGTCGATCTATTTAAAGCTACCTTCAAATGAAGATTACCAACCATTTCTTGCAGCTTCTCAAGAATCAAACATTCAGTCAGATAGCAATGGTTGCTGTAAAGTAAAGAATATCACCTTATTACCAGCTCATGATCAAAATGAAAATAAAACTTATGAAGTAAAATCAACGCTCAAAAATTTTATAATTGTCTTAGATCAGCTCTTAAAACTCAATTTATTCACTGATCCGAATAATACTTTGGAAAAAATATACTGGAATAATGATTTTGAAGAAAAACAGTTTGAGCGCATTGCACAACGGTTTAATTGGCAATATGAGATAAGCGCTCATTGCGATACGACTGTTAAGATAAGTAAATATAGTTATTACTCGTTTTCTATAAGATTCCATCACAACGTACACACTGAATACAAAGTAATTAAAAATAATTCACAAGAACATTTAACCCAACTTTCAGTTTTTGAAATAGCTCCAGTTAATAAACTTTTTACTTATGCAACATGCGCAAGTATCGTACGTGATGAAGACAAAACAAAGCTGTTTGATCAAAACCCAGAACACCCATTTTCAAATGATCTTCTCTATTTTTGCGATATGGAAAATCCAACTAATCGTTACGAAGTTTTCAAAACTATCGTTACACAGAAAACAATTACACCCGCCCAGCAGGCCCTTGCAAAAAAGATTCTCCTTTTCCCTTCCCCAATAGACGATTACTACCATAGAAGCATGGTTATTCCCATATTCACAACAAACATTGATGTATGCAAAAAGCTTGCCCAACAGGATAATCCTGTGAAAATATTACTCCTTACCATTGGAATGTTACATGACGATAAAAAAATTATAAGTGCACTACTCAACGCATCAACCACCGATACTAAAATAGATATAGATTGGGAATTTCTCTGTAAACATATTGTGAAACATAGTGAACAAAAGTTTGTTTTGTCACTTATCGAATCATTAGCAATGTACAAAGATAGGAATGTGATTGGAACATTATTATCAAAATTTCTTGAAGCATGCCCGAACAAACAAGAAAAAGAAAAAATTTTCAAAAAGATAGATTCGCTATTGAAAAATGAAGCACTTGAAACCTCAACGAAAACTTCTTTAAATATAGCAATTGATCGAGAGAAACTCTCCTTATGTCAGGACAATCAATCTCGAGACGAGATTGCATTAAAAATATTCCAATACTGCTGTAATGATAATACTTTCAGGATTCACACGCAACAGCTTTTGAATGTTTTTGATCTTCTACTCAGCAAGCAATATCCAGTTGAATCGATCATTGAACATGCTCTACCAAAAAAAAAGAGTCTTCATTTTTTTTGTGATACATTTGTATCTGAAAAAGAATTAAGCCTTTTTAAATGGCTTGCTCAAAAAGGCTTAGAACTCCCCGAAGCTTGCAATGTTGCCATAAAGGGGTTAGAAAAAGGGAACCCCAAAGCTTATGATATCTTTTCTCTTTTAATCAAGCAGAAATTACATGTTGATCAGATCATCGAAGCAGCTCTATCGGCCTTTGATAATTACGACAGCAAAGTCAATTCGTTATCACTAAAGCTATTCGAATTTCTTATAGAAAATGGCTTTGCATCTTCGCAAATTGCTCAAAAAATTACTGAAAACTTAGCCACACCTCAAAATTTTTTTTCTAATTTGAACACCTGTTTGCTAAAAAAAATCAACTTACTCCTTCTGCTTCTGAAAAAAAATCTTGAAATCGACCAGATATGTCAGGCAGCTGCCACTTTATTTATCAATAATAATGTTCAACCGGCTATGAAAATATTTAATAAGCTCCTGGAAAAAGGCTACGGACGGAAAGAATTCTTGTATGCGATATTTCAAAAACCTGAAGCAAAAATTAGTCATAGTTATGATTATTCAGAAATCCCTTTGGATAAACTTTTAGATAATGATTTTGACTTTGTAAAATCTGAAGCTTTAACTGCAGTTGATAGTGAAAATAGTATCCTTGTTCGAGGAGCCTTATCTGTCTTTAAAAAACTTATAGAGAAAAATAAAATATATGAAGAAGCTTTGCAGTGCGTAGAAAAAACAATCACATCTTCGGATCCCACTATAAAAAATGCTGCCCTAGATTTGCTGTATGCAATTTATCAAAAGCAAAATAAATCTGACAAAACTTATCCTGCTCTCTTGGAACGCATTACTTTGGCATTACAACAAGGCATTTCAGAAAATATTAGCCTTTCGACCACTGGTCAAAATCTTCTCCAATCAATTATAGAAAAAGGCTTGGCATTTGAAACAGGATTGAAAATAGCCCAAGCCTATCTAGAAAAAGAGAATCGGTTCGATATAGATTTCTCATTGAGATTATTTAGGGTTTTTGCAGAAAAAGAGATATACCTTCCTGAGTCACTTCGTGCAGCTCAAAAAGTTATCCCCAAACAAGAAAACAGGTTTGAAGCTATCAAGCTTCTCATCGAACTTATAAAAAAAGGGATGGGCCTTGACCTTGGAAACGACCTTAATTTTATTACAAACTTTATATCTGATAACAATATTTGCTTGCAAATAGATATGTATCCGATAACATCGCTTGCTAAGGAATTAGTTGCAAAAGGCTATTGCCATGAAAGCGCCACGAAAATTATTATGTATAGTATAAACGCGCATTCTAGAACAATAAGTTATACTGAGATAGAGCTCCTTAAAAAACTTTTTATGAATGATTATACAACACCTGAACTCATAGATGCTATTGCTTCACGCCTTGCAAAGAGCAACGACACCCTGCTGCATAAAACAATAATCAGCCTCTTTGGAGAACTCCTACCTAGCAGAGAGAATCATGAAAGCATTCATACTGTTGCAAACCGACTACTTAATGAAGGGTCTAATGACAATAAGCAACTTGGGTTTAAACTTTTAATAAGCCTTGTCGAGCAAAACTATAGACCAGCCTTTGAGTTTCCACTGACTACAATCAAGGAATTTATGCACCAAGCCAATGATTTTTCACTGGATGATAGAGCCCAATCTTATTTAGAAGCGCTTATTATAAACAAGTATAATCTGGATGAACTCAACCAGACGCTCACAGAATGGGATCAAGATCCTTTGTTTAAACCTGACGTTAAAAGGCTTATAACATTAAGCAATACTCAACTTGCAAACAAAAAACGTCAAACTATAACGGACTTAAATCAGCAAGGGAATCCAAAACGATCAAAAAAAGATATTTAAGCCTTATTACTATAATCATGCGATAAAAGGAGTGAATCTACATTCACTCCTTTTATCATTTTTTAATGCTTCTATAAAAATAAAATCTCTTTGCTTTTCTATTAATCAAACTAAAAAACATAAAAAATTGAAAATCAAGCTGATAAAACATTAATCTATAGATAAATTATAAGGAGTAGATGTGAAAAATACACCCCACTCTAAAAGACCATCATTATTATTTATCATAACGCTGGTGCTGCTTGGAGTTATTTATTCTTTTTATGCCTGCCAAGCCGCTCATAGTGATACCACACAAAAAATCTTGAGCCCAGATATAAAAACTCTAGGCGATATCTACCATGCTCTAGAAAAAAGCCGCTGCGATACTAACGACCGAGCTGTTGCTTGGAATGATAAACAAAAAGATACTTCAATTACCTTTAAACAATCAAAGATTTTTATAAGTTTGGGGATGAATTGCGCCATTGGATTTCAACTTGAAGCAAAGAAACTCGTAGAAGCTTTTTTCCCTTTTGATTGGTGTATTTCAGAATTTGAATCAATTTATAGAGCTCTTGAAACAGACTTTAACGGTTACCTACAAAAAGAAAATTTAGTTGTACTTGACAGGCCAGAGCTGGCAGCCCATCACTATGTTCGCGATACGGGGTACAACATTATGTATCTTCATGACTTTAGCCTTACAGGGGAGCCATTGCATGATTATGAAGAGGTAAAAAATAAATATCATCGACGTATTGCTCGCTTATATCACGTGCTTACACTGAACAAAAAAGTCTACTTCTTAAGAACAGGCATAACAAAAGAACAAGCAATTCAGCTCAATAATCTTATTGCAAGAAAATTTCCAAAGCTCAAATACACACTTGTTGTTATTGATCAAACTGAAGAGTATAAAAAACAGTGGAACATCAAACGAATAAAGAATTTTTTTCTCAAGGATTTTCAGGACCCTGGAATGAATAGTCAAGAATTAGTAGATGGCTGGAATGCTCTTTTTAAAAAAATCACAACTACCAAAAATCTTAAACATAAATCAAAATCAAAAAATAAACATAAACATAAAAAATAAACATAAATTTTATGCTTATTTTTTTGAAAACTAGCTCATCAGCACATACAATAAAGAGGCATAGGTGAAACAACCACAACATCACAAACAAAACTTTCTTCTCTTACTTGGGATTATTTTGCTTTCAAGCTCAATCCTTTTGGCCCAAGTAGAACGAGGAAAAAAAATTTGTATTAGCTTAGGTGGAAACTGTGCACCGGCTCAACAATTTAAAATGAAAAAACTTAGTGAGGCATTTTTCCCCTTTGATTGGTGTATTACAGAATTTGAATCAATTTATAAAGCATTGGAAACAGATTTTAAAGACTATATTAAGTTGGAAAATTTACGAACGTTAGAGCTCATTAAACTGTCAGACAACCGTGTCTTTCGAGATACGCACTACAAAATAATTTATCCGCATGACTTCAGTCCTGATAACGAACCATTGCATGATTATGAATTTGTCAGAAATAAATATTACCGAAGAATTGATCGATTTTATCAAACACTTGCACTTGGGGAAAAGGTGTATTTTTTCAGAACGGGCATAACAAAAAAAGAGGCAATACAACTTAACAATCTTATTACAAAAAAATTTCCCACTCTCAATTATGCGTTAGTTGTTATAAGCGATACTCAAGATTTTAAAAAAAAGTGGAAAATCAAACATATAAAAAACTTCTGTATACAAGGCTTCCAAGAAGCCGTTATGCAAAGTCATACATTACGGAAAGACTGGGATGCTCTTTTTCAAGATCTAAAAATTATTCCAAAGCACATGCAAAAAGATGCTTCTTTAACGCCTTTGCAAAAAAAGAGAAAACTGATTGAAAGCAACAGACAAATTGATACAATAAAATCGCGTTAATAAAATAGTTAGTGATGTTATTGCTATCAGGAGAAAGTTTTTCATGAAGAAATGTATCAACAAATTATTATTGTCAGTATTAAGCATCAGTCTTATTGTTGCTTCAAGCTACGCAATGCACGATAGCCATTCGCATAAAGATATTGCTCTTCGTTACATTAATTTTCTCAATAAAGTAAGTCCATCAAGTGGTCAAGATGCTTTTCCTAAAATGGCATCGCTCTTCTCACCTAACTGTCATAAGGTGGTCAATGGAAAACTAAGCAGCAAAAATATTGTTGAACTTGAAACACAACTTCGTGAAGCTCAAAGTGTATATGGTGCATGGACCATAGAGCCCAACCAAAGCAACTGCTTTTTATTTCCTGAAGATAATACATACGTTCTTCAATATGATGTTGCAAATGTTCCAGATCAAAAGACATCGATTGTCACTAAATACATTACCTTTGATGATAATGGCCTGATAACCAACATTAACGAAGTCTTTAACACAAAAACAGACAATGCATTTTTTGCTGATCCGCAAGAAATTAAACCGAGCTCTCAAACCGACTCAGTCACTCTTAAACAGGCTGCACAACGCTACATTGAATTCTTACAACATTTTGGCAAACCGGGAGAGCAGGAAACATATCTAGAAATGACTGAATTAATTTCATCTTCTTGTCTGAAGATAGTCAATGGTGGAATAGTCAGCCGGGGTGCAGACTGCATAGCCTTATTTGAATTTGGATTAAACGATCAGCTGAGGGATATGAAAGAAAGATTTGGCTCATGGACTATCGAACTAGATCAAGAGGGCGTTATTGCTAACTTACAAAAGAATGTTTGTATGGTGCGATATGATCTCAAATCTTCAAAATCTCAAGAAACTTATACATTTATCGCTTACCTTAGATTTAATAAAAATGGAAAAATACAAGAAATTGACGAACTATATAATAAAAAAGATTCTTGATCATTCAATGGCCGTGAATAATGAAGGGCGGTCTTATAAGATCGCCCTTTTCATCGTTTCATAATTAAACGATCGCAGTACTGTTGGCATACTCAAGACGATAAAACCAATGGCTACACAAAAAATTTTCTTCATCCTATACTGCTTCTTTATCTTTTTATTTTAGAAATACGATAAAAAAAGAGATCTTGCTCCATAGGCAAGGCAGCAACGGTTTAAGAGAAAAAAGAAGAAAGAGAGAGATGATATATTTGAAAGTTTTTTGTTTATTGATGGTTTTTATGATCAAGAGCTTTACATCTGCACAACCCAAAAAAGTGGTTGTTATTGGAGCCGGCATTGCGGGCCTAACAGCGGCATATCGCCTTGCTCAAAAAAATATTGATGTTGAGGTTTATGAGGCAAAGCCTCGCGTTGGCGGCCGAGTGCTCACCGCAGTCGTTGATGGTCATATCGCTGAGCTTGGCGGACAAAGCATTCTAGATGGAGCACCTGCAGAGAATATCATCAACTTAATCAATGAACTCGAGCTGAAACTTAATTACGGCAAAATCAGATTTAATCCCTATTACGTAGATGGGAAAAAACTGGTTTCTTTGACTGAACTTTTAACTATGAAAAATTTTAGTTACGAAGAACTTGAAACCACGATACTTCAGCTCGCTCAAACATCAAGCAACGTACATGAAATGCTTAATCATTTTTTTAGTCCTGAAGATCCAGCTCATAAAGCGTTAAGCACCATGATTGCAAGTTATGAAGGAGCCCCTGCAAAAAAATTATCAACTGCATATCACGAAACACTCATGCACATGATGCTTGGAGGGGTTAGCTCTGCTCATTCATCTGAAGAAAATGAAGACGGCCATTTCTTTGATCACGTAACAATTGATGGTGGCAACAGCCTTCTGCCTGAAACACTCACGCAAAAGCTTGGCGATAAAGTTCATACCGGCATGCCATTACGTGCAGTTAAAAAAACAGCTGAACAGCGCTATCATCTTACCTTTCAAGATGGCCAAGAGATTCTTGCCGATCTGCTTGTCCTTGCAAATCCATGCTCAACGTATAGCGACATTAATTTTGAAGCGAACATCATGCCTGCTGATAAGCTTGCTGCAATTCGTCAAGTTCACTATGGAACAAACGCAAAAATCCTTGTTCCTCTAACCGGTAACTATCAAAGAAATGTTCAAACTCTTGATGACAGCATTGGAACTCATTTTAATTTTGATGAAACCGTACTTACACTCTACTGCACAAAAGATGCCGGTTTTTACACAGAACAAAGCATCACTAAACTCTACACCTCAAAGCTTGCTCATTTAAAACTTGTCTACCGTGATGAAAACTTGCCTGCAGCTGCTCCAACAATTGCACAGGACAAAACATTTGCAGAGTACCAAACACCGGTTGGTCACA
>Ga0154020_10000247_pt1 | contig 64306 bp, 47 predicted proteins | sample Klosneuvirus_201_FD_109709 | JGI IMG/M metagenome (GOLD analysis project Ga0154020, IMG submission 109709) | Active sludge microbial communities from wastewater, Klosterneuburg, Austria - Klosneuvirus_20160825_MG | ecosystem: Engineered > WWTP > Aerobic digester > Activated sludge | place...
CAATCAAAATCAAGGAAACATGAAAAAACTAATCTTTACTCTGGCTTTCATTGCAGGTTTTTCTGCTCTGGGTTTTTCTCAAGAAGTTCATACTGCCGGCGACGGTCACAACCATGAACAAACTCCTGCTAGTTCTGCTCCTACCAGCCTGGCCGACATTAAGATGGATAAACTGACCCACGATTATGGTACCATTAAGCAAGGTGAGAACGGGGAGTGTGAGTTCAAATTCACCAATAACGGTAAAGAACCACTGGTAATCACCAATTGTCAGGGTAGCTGCGGTTGCACAGTACCTGAGTGCCCTAAAAACCCTATTCTTCCCGGAAAAACCGGCATAATTAAAGTAAAATATGACACCCAAAGGGTTGGTGGTATCTATAAAACAGTTACCGTTAACTCAAACGCGAAGAGCGGAAACGTGGTACTTACCATAAAAGGTACTGTTGAAGCCAAACCTGTTGAAGAGGCATTTCCTGCCAATCCTACTCCTGCAGGAGCACCTGTTGAAAAGAAGGGTTAATCAATCGAAAAACAATAACCGAAAATGAAAAAGTTCTTCGTTCTATTTGCTACAATTTTTGCCCTCGTTTCAAACGCACAGGAGTCGGTGGTTCCTAACATGGACCCCAACGCGCCTGAAATGAAGTTTGAAACTGAAGTTTTGGATTATGGTGTGGTTGACTACGATGCCAATGGTATTCGCGAGTTCAAATTCACCAATGTTGGGAAAACCCCGCTAACCATCACCGGTGTATCCGGCGAATGTGGCTGTACCGCTACTACCATTGATGGAAAGCCGGGTTGGCCACAAGAACCGATACTTCCCGGAAAAAGCGGTGTCATTAAGGTTAAGTACGATACCAAACGTGAAGGCCGCTTCGAGAAAAATGTTACCATTACATCCAACGCAAAATTTGCCACTAAAAAAGTACGCATCAAAGGTGAAGTAAAGGCTAAACCTGCTGCACCATCAAATTAAACACATGTTTCTTCCATTTATATTAAGATCCCTCCGCATTTTGCGGGGGGATTTTATTTTCCGGTCGTTGTTAATTGCTTCCCTTTTCCTTTGTTTCATTAATCCATTAAAGGCGCAACCAACTGTTGAACTCTTAAGCAATAAACAAAACTTCGGCTCTGTGAAGCGCGGAGAAGTAGTGGAACTAAGGTATGAGCTTAGAAATTCAGGAAACACACCTTTGTTATTATTGGCCTCAGAGGTGTCCTGTTCCTGCACACAGGTTGATTTCAGCAAAGAACCCATAGCGCCAGGTAAATCCGCCACCGTTATTGTGAGGTTTGACACTAAGTCGGTGTGGGGTCGTCAGGACCGCTACGTATACATCACCAGCAATGCTTCCGGTGGAGAAATTGCCTTGAGGTACAAAGGACAGGTTTCAAAAGACTAAGATTCAGGGTTTTTATATTCCAGTTGACGGAAAAATTCAGAACAAATGATACCCGCTGCCATAGCCGCATTCAGCGATTCGGTTTTATTAGCAGGAGCAGCGGGAATAGTGATGGGATGGTTTATAAAACCCAAATTCTCCCTATTGATACCATTGGCTTCGTTTCCGATTACTATCAGCCCGGGTTGTAATTTCTCCCTATAAAGATCAATTCCTTGAAGCAGCGCGCCAAAAACCGTTTTAATTCTGTTTGTTGAAACAAGTTGCGCTAAGGGAGTATAAGCAACTTCAACCCTTAAAAAAGCACCCATGCTGGCTTGTATGACCTTAGGGTTGTATAATTCACATGTGCCCTCTGAACAAAATAGTTTGGAAATACCATACCAGTCGGCCAATCGCAACAAGGTGCCAAAATTGCCGGGATCACGGATATCATCCAAATACAAACTAAAGCCGGATTCAAAATTAAAATTCAGGTCAGGCTCACTCAGATAGCTACATACGGCCAACACCTGATTTGGTTTTTCCAATAAACTAATGCGCTCAAGTTCAGCAAGACTTATTGTGGTGAATTTGGTTTTTTGTGAGCCCAGCTGCGACAAATGCTTATCAACAAAATCACTGGTCCCATAAATGTGGGTGATAAGCTGCGGGCGAAAGCTCAGGAGCTCAAGCACGGTTTTAACGCCTTCAGCAATGAATAGGCGATGGAGCTCGCGCTGTTTTTTTTGGTGCAGGGCCCGTATTTCGCTGACTTGATTTTTACTGAGCATATTTGTTTTAAATTAGCGCTAATAATAAGGCGACTTAACAAATTGGCAATAAAAATAGGCAATAAACTTCCTACATCCCTTAACAAGATTTGTTTTTGTGGCCCCCTCCTCTTATTATTTCTCGCTTCCTGCAGTCCTACACGAAAGTTAGCACCAAATGAATACCTGGTAAACAAGGTTGAGGTTAAAAATTTTAAGGAAACTGGAATTGAGAAAGAAAATTTTGAAGCATTTTTTAAGCAGCGACCAAACCGGCAGTTTTTGGGGAGATTTGATTTTTACATCTGGTGGTATTCCTTGTTTGATAATGATAAAATCAAAGCCAAAAAGGACAAACGTAACCTGAAGTACGATCGGAAAAACGCGGAAAAAACAAAAAAATACGAGATAAAAAACGAAAAGCGCGCTGCCAAAGATAAAAAACCAAAACAGCCTAAACTCAAAAATAAAGAAAGCTCAACCCTTATGGAGAATATAAGGGACATTGGCGAGGCCCCCGTGTTACTGGATTCGCAACTCACCAAACAAACTCGTCTTCAACTCAGCCGTTATCTTTTTAGTAAGGGCTATTTTAATAATAGGGTAACAGATACTGTTCAGCTTTCAAAGGGAGGCAAACGTGCCAATGTGATTTACCGTTTATATACCAACTTACCCTATACCATTAACCGAGTTACATATACCATTGATGACGAAAGCCTAAGGCCATTGCTGTTTGGCGATACGATAAACTCAGCACTAAAGAGTGACAAACAGTACGATCTCGAAAAAATTCAGGAAGAGCAACGGCGCTTAACGCTGTATTTGTTAAACAGGGGGTATTATCATTTCGAAAACGCTTATGTAAGTTTTGGAGTGGATAGCAACTACAATAACCGAAGTGTATCAATAGATGTAAGGGTAAAAAAATTCATGAATCCACCTGCTTCCGGAACCGACTCAATGACCTATAAGAGCCATACCCGTTACCAGATTGGTAAGATTAACATCATTCCTGAAGCGGTTGTGGGTAATGTGCGATTCGCCAAATTTACAGACACCATAACTACCCGTTATGAGGGTATGCAGTTTTTGCTTACACATGAAATGGATTACAAACAATTTGTGATTGTAGACAATATTGAATTAAGAAAAGGAAGGTACTTCAGCAAGGACACCGCGGAGCTTACCTACAAACAACTGTTGGGCCTGGGCATTTTCCGAAACGTTACCATACAGTTTGTGCAAAGCGAAGATCGTGCGAATGAACTCGATTGTTATATTATTTGCGCACCGGTTTTACGTCAGGCGCTTACAGCAGAAACAGAAGGAACCAACACAAGCGGTAATTTCGGTATCAGTGGCAGCCTGGTGTATCAAAACCGCAACCTGTTTAAAGCAGGCGAAGTGCTTGAACTAAAAATAGAAGGATCGGTGTTGGCACAAAAGTCGTTGAATACGGTTGATTCTGTGTCTTCTTCAGGAAAAGATGCGAACCGTTTGTTTAATACCTTTCAATTCGGACCGGAAGTAACCTTTTCCATTCCGAGGGCTTATTTTCCCTTTTCCGTTTTGCCCTTCACAAAGGAAATGATGCCACGCACCTATTTAAAGACCTCACTCAGTTTTCAGTCCAGTTTGGATTATGACCGTAACATCATTAATGTGGCTTATGGATTCAATTACCGAAGCCATAAAAAAAGGTTACGTCACGACATTATACCTATAGAGGTTAATGCGGTGAAAGCGGTACTCACAGACAGTTATGAGAAGGAGTTACAAAGTTATAACGATGCATTTTTACTCAATTCCTTTCAGGACCACTTAACCATCTTGATGAAATATATTTTGACCTACACCTCAAAGGAAAGCATCATAGCCGGAAGAAAAACCGCTTATTTCGCCCGTTTTAATGTTCAATCCGCAGGTAATCTGCTTAGGCAATTGTTTGCCATGAGTGGCCAGGAGCCCGACACTACAGGCAGTTACACGATAGGAGGAATACCTTTTGCACAATTTTTAAAAGGAGATGTTGACTTCAGGATTTATGTTCCGATTCGTGCAAGAAGTCGAATAGTGTACAGGATCGCCGGCGGGATTGGTGTGCCGTTTAAAAACCTAACCGTGCTTCCTTACGAGCAGGGTTTTTTTAGCGGTGGCCCTAATAGCGTGAGGGCCTGGCGTGCCCGTACCCTTGGTCCGGGTGGGTATGATCCAACAAACAGCACACTGCGTTATGATAAAATCGGTGACATCCTACTGGAGGCAAATGCCGAGTACCGTTTTCATATTATTAAAGCATTCAATGGAGCGCTTTTTGTGGATGCCGGTAACATTTGGCGCTTAAAGCCGGATGAAAGCAAACCCAATGGAGAATTTTTGTGGACGAGTTTTTTGGATCAGATTGCCATTGGTGCGGGTGTGGGTTTGCGCTGGGACATGAACTTTTTTGTACTTCGTCTGGATTTTGCCATCCCACTTAAAGATCCAAAATTACCGGCAGGGCAGCGCTGGACTTTTGGTAAACAACCTTTTGAATATGGAATATTTAATTTTGGTATTGGTTATCCATTCTAACACGAAAGCATGAAAGTAGCAGGATTCACCATCATCAGAAATGCCCTGAAATACGATTACCCCGTTGTGGAAGCCATCACATCAGTGCTTCCGCTATGTGACGTGTTTTATGTGGGAGTAGGGCAAAGTGAAGATGAGACCCGAAAATTGATTGAGTCGATTCCTTCGGAAAAGATTAAAATCATAGATACGGTGTGGAATGAAAGTCTGCGCGAGGGTGGATTGGTTCTTTCGGATGAAACCAATAAAGTGTTTGATCTTATCCCCCTGGACTACAGCTGGTGTTTGTATATACAAAGTGATGAGTGTATTCATGAAAACGACCATGAGAAGATCAGAAGTACCATGAAACAACATCATTACGATGAAGATGTTGAAGGTCTTTTGTTTGAATACAAACATTTTTACGGGCACTACAATTACATAGGCATAGGCCGGAGATGGTATAAAAATGAAATACGCATCATTCGTAATGACAAAAGGATTCGTTCATACAAGGATGCACAAGGTTTTCGGAAGAATGGTGAAAAGCTGAGGGTCAAGCCAAGTGGCGCCTTTATTTATCATTACGGCTGGGTAAAGGCCCCTAAAGCTCAGCAGGCAAAGCAGGAAGATTTTAATAAACTTTGGCACGACGATGACTGGGTAAAAAAAAATGTAAGGGCTGTTGAAGAATACGATTATAGTAACATTGATCTCTTAGCTGATTATAAAGGCACACATCCTTTGGTTTTTGCAAAACGCATCAGTGAGGCGAAATGGATATTTCACTACAACAAGTCGAAAGTGAAAAGGAATTTTAAATACCGTGTATTGTATTGGGTTGAGCGCCTTACAGGATGGCGAATAGGGGAATACAAAAATTACAAATTGATTTGACCTCTTTTTAGTGTAGGATTTTAAAAACCAGTTCTTTTAGCAGCTCACCATAATCTGCGCTCACATTATCCACCCCCTTGCTTTTTAGATCGCATTCTTTTAAATACGCTATAATGTGTTTTAGTTTAGGTAGTGGGAAATTGATGGAGGCTCTGGCATAATCTTCCAGAAAAAACGGGTTTACTCCTAGGGCTGTTGCTGCAGCGAATTTACTTTTGTCGCTGAGGTAGTGGTAACGCATCACTTTACTGAAGTAGGCATACAGCTGAGCTAATACCAGGGGCGCCGGATTTTCTTTGGGATTTCCCGCAAAGTGTTGAATGATGCGGTTGGCTTTGAGAATATCTTTCTGTGTAAGGGCTTTTTGCAATTCAAACACGTTATAATCCTTGCTGATGCCTATTTGTTGTTGCACCATTTCCGCTGTCACTTCCCCGCCTTCCGGTAAATTAATCATCAGTTTGTCGAGTTCCATGGCTACTTTGCTAAGGTCGGAGCCAAGGGCTTCCGCGATCAGGAAGGCAGTTTTAGGACTGATGCTGTATTTTTTTTCTTTTAGGTAAGTGCCGATCCAATCCGGCAATTGGTTGTCGTACAGTTTTTTTGTTTCAACAAACACGGCGCGTTTTTGAAGTGCCTTGGCAATGGCCCCGCGTTTGTCTATTTTTTTGTACTTGTAACAAAATACCAGAAGAGTAGAGTCCTGTGGGTTTTCTAAATAGCTTAACAGTTCCTGAACACTGGCCGGTTCTTCTTTTTCTTTGGCGTCATCTTCAGCATCTTCCGCTTTTACACCTTTGTTTAATTCCCTGATGTGTTGGGCTTCCTTTACGATAACCACCACTTTGTCGCCCATCATTGGGAATTGTTTTGCAAAGGAGAGGATGTTCGCCAAACTGGTGTCTTTGCCATACACAACCACCTGATTAAATTCACGCTCTGCATCTTCCAGCACGTTTTTTTCAATGTAGTCTGAAACAAGGTCAATGTAATACGCTTCATCTCCGCTTAAAAAATAAACGGGTTTGTATATGCGGCGCTTTAAGTCGAGTAGTATCTGATCAATTTCTTTCACGTTTTGTTTTTATCCGGCCCAGCCTTCACGGTCCAAACTTCTGTATTGTATGGCTTCCGCAAGGTGTGAGGTTTCTATGTTTTCTGAATTATCGAGGTCGGCAATGGTTCTTGCAACTTTTAAAATTCTATCATAAGCTCTGGCACTTAAGCCCAATCGTTCCATGGCGTTTTTAAGCAATTGATTGCCTACTTCGTTCAGTTGGCAGTAGTTTTTTAAATCTTTACTGCTCATTTGTGCATTACAGTGAATGTTACTTTGGTTTTTGAACCGATCGCGCTGTATGGCTCTTGCTTTAATTACCCTCTGTCGTATGGTTACACTTTGTTCTCCGGCTTGTTTCTGGCTCAGTTCCTGAAAGGGAACAGGAGTTACTTCAATGTGAAGGTCGATACGATCGAGCAGGGGACCGGAAATTTTGTTAAGGTACTTTTGCACTATGCCCGGTGCGCACACACATTCTTTTTCAGGATGGTTGTAGTAACCGCAGGGGCAAGGGTTCATGCTTGCAACCAGCATAAAACTGGCGGGGTAGTCTACACTGAATTTGGCGCGACTAATGGTTACAACACGGTCTTCAATGGGTTGGCGCATCACTTCGAGCACACTGCGTTTAAATTCAGGTAACTCATCGAGAAAAAGCACGCCGTTGTGTGCCAGGCTTATTTCACCGGGTTGAGGATGGTTGCCTCCACCTACAAGTGCAATGTCGCTAATGGTGTGGTGTGGGCTGCGAAATGGTCTACGTGTGATCAAACCAATTCCAGCTTTTCCTGTTTTACCGGCTACAGAATGTATTTTTGTGGTTTCAAGGGCTTCCTCAATACTTAATGGAGGTAAAATACCGGGGAGGCGTTTGCTGAGCATGGTTTTACCTGCGCCAGGTGGTCCAATTAGTATGGCATTGTGTCCGCCCGCAGCAGCTACCTCAAGCGCACGTTTTATGTTTTCCTGACCTTTTACATCAGAGAAATCAAATTCACTGGCATAGGCATCTTCAACAAATAATTTTTCAAGATCAGTGATGGCTTGTGCTAAGCTTTGTTTTTCATTAAAAAACGAAATAACTTCTGTGATGTTAGAAGCATAAAACACCTGAAGGCCATCCACCACTGCGGCCTCAGCGGCATTTACAGCCGGAAGGATAATGCCTTTAAAACCATCGTTTTTGCATTGTATGGCAATGGGAAGTGCTCCCTTAATGGCGCGGAGTTCCCCATCGAGGGCTAATTCACCCATCATCACAAATTCAGAAATACGATCTGCAGGCAATTGATCACTGGCTGCAAGTATACCCATGGCAATGGCCAGATCGTAAGCCGAGCCTTCTTTTTTTATATCGGCCGGAGCCATGTTTACGGTGACGGTTTTACCCGGAATTTTATACCCGTGGTGTTTTAAAGCGGTATTGATGCGGTGCTGGCTTTCTTTTACGGCATTGTCGGGAAGGCCAACAATAAAAAAATTCACACCGCTGCCTACGTTCACTTCTATAGTAATCTTTGTGGCCGAAATGCCCTGAACAGCGTATCCGTAGGTTTTTACCAACATAGCTGCAAATTAGGGATTTTACCCGAATTATAATTTTTAGGGAATTGAATTTTTTTGTAGGTTTGGTTTTCAACTCAATCCTATGAAACATTTATTTACTGCCGCGTTTATTTTAATTTCTTCCATTTTTCTGGCTCAGGAAAAACCCGTGGAACTGAATTGTTACAATAAATGGGCTGCTAAATTTGAAGACCGGGGAGCAGATGAAATTAAGGATGGGGTATACGATGACGTGATTATTACCAACCGCCAGGGCGCAAAAGCCACCTGCCATAACGGAAAAGCGGAGGTAAGAAACGGTAAAGTGGTTAAGTTTTATATTCTCTTAAGCGATGGTTCACATGAGGAAGTTAAACGCACCTGGAAGGGCGGCTCTGAGAAGGACGTTAACATCATAAATGGCATTAGCAAAACCATGGTTTCTGTTCACAACGAATTGATTAACGTGCTCTGGCCCAATTCTATAAAACCCAAAAAAGCCAAACCCATTCCTGCGGCGGAACCTACGGATGACTAGGGCAAAGAACACTGCTGACAAATATCAGTCCTTGTTCCCCTCTCTATGACATTTTAATGACAATTTAAAGCTACAGAACTACCATATTTGCGGTATCGTTTTGAACGCCTTTAAGGTCATAGCCTTCACCCACAAACACTTACCATTTGAATGTATTGGCAAGCTGCACATTCCGCTTGAGGCACAAGATGAGGTACTGGGCAAGCTGAAAGTCCGCTTTGGATTTGAGGAGTTGTTGTACCTGAGCACCTGCAACCGCATTGAGTTAATGATCTGCGGGGAAGTTGAGTTAAACGTTACCCGGATTTCAGAATTGCTCCACTTTTTGAACCCCGGTTTAAATGGTTCCGATTTACAGCTGCTTAGTGCAGGGGCTGAAGTATTGGTCGCGGATGCCGCCATCAGTCACGTATTAAAACTGGCCTCTTCTCTGGAATCTCTGGTGATTGGCGAAAGAGAAATTATTACCCAGGTGCGTAAAGCCTACGAACATTGTAACGCACTTGGTCTTACGGGGGATTTTATTCGTTTGCTCATCAAACAAACCATTGAAACCGCCAAGGAAATTTACACCAAAACCAATATTGCCAAAAACCCCGTTTCGGTGGCTTCTTTGGCCTACCGCCAATTGCGCGATTTAGGTATTAAAAATGATGCCCGTATTGTTTTTGTTGGCGCCGGCGAAACCAATACCACTCTGGCGGCTTACTTTAAAAAACACAAGTTTGCCAATTTTACCGTGTTTAACCGCAGTTTAGATAATGCCCAAATCCTGGCAGAAAAATTAAATGGTAATGCCTTTGAGCTTCCGGAACTCTTGTCTTACAACAAGGGCTTCGATGTTTTGATTGTGTGCACCGGGAGTTCAGAGGCCATTATCAGTAAAACAATTTACCACCATCTGAGAAACAACGAGCATGGTAAAAAAGTGATCATCGACCTGAGTTTACCGGCCAATGTAGAAGCCGAAGTTTCGCTTGATCCCCTGGTGAATTATATCGACATCAACTCCATACGCAGCAAGGCCGAAGCCAATTTGCAATTGCGCAAAAACGAAATTGAAAAATGCGAGGAGATAATTGCCGGAAAAGCCACACACTTTACTGCACTTTACAGAGAACGCAAAGTGGAACTGGCCTTTGGCCAAGTGCCCAAACAAGTGCGTGCCATAAAAGACCTTGCCATTAACGAAGTGTTCGCAAAAGAGATCAATTTATTAGATGCCAACGGCAAAGAAGTGCTTGACAAAGTACTCTCATACATGGAAAAAAAATACAACGCGGTGGCCATCAAAACGGCTAAGGATGTGTTGTTGGAGAGGGATTAGTTTTACCTCGGGAGTAGTTAAATAACTTTTTTAAGCTTTGTAGTTACGGGTTGCTGTTCACTTAATCAGTTAAAATTTTGTGTAGTGAGCAGGTTAAGATGATATGTCTTTACCCTGCTTCAAAAACAGTGTGTTTTGAGCAATTTATCTGCTTGAATTGATAAGTGGTAGGTTTGGTTGAGCAGTTAACCATGTTTGAAAATGGAATTCTTTCTTTTATTCTGTATAATTGGATGCCGATTAGTATGGCGCGGCATAAATTCCAACTATGATCAGATGTTTGATTTTCTATTTTTTGGTGTTATTAATTCCGATTCAAGGATTTTCACAAGCCAAGCCAGTCGTAGATTTTTCGTTTAATAATAAGGCCAAAACGGATGCTTATTTGCAATTAGAGGCAAAACTGGTGAATGCCACTTTTACCGAAGACCGGTTTGGAAATAAAGACAATGCCGTTCGTTTGTTCGGGAATGCCAACAGTTACATTAATCTTGGCACTTCTCAGCACTTAAAACAAAAAACAGGGTCCATTTCGCTTTGGGTAAATATTGAAAATGCCCTGTGGTTTGGTAAAGGATACAAAGCCAATCCCTTCATTCTGACTAAACGTTCTGTAGAGGATGATTTTTTCGAAGCTTATGCCATGTATTACATGTTCGAGACCAAAAAAGTGGTGGCTTTGTGTACACAGGATTCCTCAAATCAAGTGTTATTCTCAAGCAAAAATAATTTCGAGCTCCAGAAATGGAATCACCTTGTGTTTTCCTATGATAGGGATACCGCCTATTTTTATATTAACGGGGAACTTGAAAACAAATTTAAAACAGGCTTTGAGCTTGAGTTTCTCAAAGAGGATTCGGTGTTGGTTGGAATAACGGCCAATGAAAAGAACAACCGTTTTTTAAGCGCTGCTGTCGACGATATTCAGTTTTTTAATACAGTATTGCATCCGGAAGAAGTGAAAGTGCTTTACTTTTCACCTGACCCCAACCGGCTGAATCGCCTCTATTATTGGTTCAAAATTGCCGGTTTAGCCCTTGTTGTGATACTAATTCTGTATGCCATCATACGTGTACAGTTAAACCGCAAATTAAAACGCTATCGCGAAACGCTCAAATTACAAACCCGTTTGCTCGAAACGGAATTAAGGGTGAACAGGGCTTTGATGAACCCTCATTTTATTTTTAATTCCCTGAATTCAATTCAAAATCTGATCCTGAATAGCCACAATGATGAGGCGAATGTTTACTTGTTAAAGTTTTCCAAACTCATGCGTAAGATTTTAGAAAGCAATACATCTGAAAACATTAGTCTTGCTGATGAAATGGATATTTTAAAACGCTATCTGGAACTGGAACAATTGCGTTTTCAGGAAGATTTTACCTATACCATTTCCCTGGATGATTCAGTAAAAAGTACTCAGGTCCGTATTCCTATTATGATGATACAGCCCTTTGTTGAAAATGCCATATGGCATGGCCTGATGAATAAAGAAGGAGAAAGGGTTTTGACGATCAGATTTAGCATCCCGGATGAGAGATACCTCCTGTGTGTTGTGGAAGATAATGGTCTTGGAAGAGTGGAACGTGAAAATGTACTGAAAGAAAAAAAATCGATGGCTACCATTTTTGTGCGTTCACGCTTAGATCTGATAAACAAAATTCATAACTTGGAATGCGATTTGAAGATCATTGACAAACCTAACTTTAGCGGAACCAGAGTAGAGCTAAGCCTACCCATTTTAAAATGAACACCAGTCCTACCTTAAGAGCCGTACTGATCGATGATGAATTCATGGGATTAAACTCCCTTCATATCCTGCTCGATAAACATTGTCCAAAGGTTAGATCTGTGGCTGAAAGCAGGAATCCTGAAACCGCTATCGAAATGATAGAAAATTATTGTCCCGACATTGTTTTTCTCGACATCAACATGCCACAGATGAGCGGATTTGAAATGCTGGAAAAATTAAAGTGGAGAAATTTTGATCTGATTTTTACTACAGCCCACCAGGAATATGCACTCAAAGCACTGAAGTCGGAGGCGGTGGATTACCTCCTGAAACCTATTGACCCCGAGGAATTAAAAGCGGCGGTTAATAAAGTTATTCAAAGAAGGAATCAGGCCTTGCAGGCAAACAGGCTTGAGGAATATACCGAAGCACTGACTACGCTTCCCCTTTTTAATAAACCTAAGGTGATTGTTCACTCAAAGGCCGGCATCGAATCCATTGAAACCCAGCTAATCGTTAGTCTGGAGTCGAAATCCAATTACACCCAGCTTTATCTGGAAAACAACCAAAGTATTTTAAGTTCAAAAACCTTAAAAGACTATGAGCAGCTACTTTGCGGGGAGCGCACCTCATTTATGCGGGTACACCATTCGTTTATCATAAACCTAAATAAGGTAGTCCGGTACATTAAATCTTCAGAAGTGGTGGTCATGCAGAACGAGCAGGAAATTCCAATCGCCAAGAGCCGTAAGGAGGATTTTCTGAAATGGCTCGTAATTTAAATAAAAGCCCATGGCTGTCGCTCTTCTCCTTGAAATTTGAATTTTGAACGAATCTGAGTACTTTGGTCTTCCTTAGTGGATACACATGAGTACGAAAATTTATACCAAAACAGGCGATAAGGGTGAAACCTCATTGATTGGTGGAACACGTTTGCCCAAACACCATGTTCGTATTGAGGCCTATGGAAGTGTTGACGAACTCAATTCTCAAATTGGCCTTTTACGGGATGTTGCCGAAGAAAAGCCACTTGTTGATTTGTTGCTCAGCATACAGGACCGTTTGTTCACCATGGGTTCGCATCTGGCTAACGATGCACAAAAATCAAAAATGAAATTACCAGACATAGGAAACGATGATGTTGTAGTACTTGAAAAAGCCATTGATGGTATTGATGCAATAGTTCCCGTAATGAAATCCTTTGTGTTACCCGGGGGCCATGTGCATGTGTCATACTGCCACATAGCCCGTTGTGTTTGCCGCAGGGCCGAAAGGGCTGTATTGCGTCTCGCTGAAAATGAGCCTGTAGATGAAATACATGGGCGTTACCTTAACCGGCTTTCCGACTATCTGTTTATGTTGTCACGCTACCTGAGCCATAAACTAAACGCAAAAGAAATTCCCTGGACACCAAAAATTTAATCGCAGAAGGAAACCATGAGCCCAAAGGAAGTTGTTGATACCATGATGAGACAGGATAAATTCTCACAGTGGTTAGGCATTGAAGTGTTGGAAGTACGTGAAGGGTATTGCAAACTTGGCATGACCGTTAGGGAGGATATGGTAAATGGCTTCGGTATTGCTCATGGTGGAATTTCTTACTCCCTGGCGGATAGTGCATTGGCCTTTGCCTCTAATTCATGGGGGAGAAAAAGCCTCAGCATCGACACGTCAATATCTCACCTCAAAGCATTGAATAGTAATGATGAAGTAATTGCTGAAGCCGTATGCGAAAATCAAAGCGAAAAGCTTGGCCATTACAACATAAAGGTGTATTTGAAACAGCAAGGTCAGACTAACATCGCTCTGTTTCGTGGAACCGTTTACAGAACATCAAAACACTGGGAGTAAATCACTGCCATATAGAACAATTTAATTTTATTCTTCATGCAAAGCCCCTACTTTTACATTGAATTTAGTTTATGAAACAAGCATATATTGTGAATGGTGTGCGCACCGCCGTTGGTAGTTTTGGAGGTACCCTCTCTTCGGTACGTACAGATGATTTGGGAGCATCAGTGCTAAAAGCCCTTATGGATAAAAATCAAGGCGTGGATTTTTCACAAGTAGGGGATGTGTTGCTCGGCTGCGCAAATCAAGCCGGTGAGGACAACCGAAATGTGGCGCGCATGTCGCTTTTGCTTGCTGGCTTGCCACTTTCAGTACCCGGACAAACCATCAACAGGCTATGTGCAAGCGGACTGAGTGCATCCATCGACGCAGCTCGCGCCATACAATGCGGCGATGAAGACCTGATGATTGCCGGTGGAGTTGAAAACATGACCAGGGGACCCTTGGTAATGAGCAAAGCCTCCTCTGCTTACGGAAGGGATCAACAATTGTACGACAGCAGTTTTGGCTGGAGATTTATTAATCCAAAAATGAAATCGGCTTATGGTGTTGATGCCATGGGAGAAACAGCCGAGAATGTGGCTGATAAATACAAAGTAAATAGGACCGACCAGGATAAGTTTGCTGTTTGGAGCCAGGAAAAAGCCGCTAAGGCAATAGATAACAAACGCTTCGAAAAAGAAATCGTTGGTATTTCCATTCCACAGAAAAAGGGCGACGCTCTGGTTTTTAATCGGGATGAATTTGTAAAACCTCAAACAACCCTTGAAGGTTTATCGAAACTGAAGGCCTCCTTTCGCGCTGACGGAACCGTTACAGCGGGCAATTCGAGTGGGTTAAATGATGGAGCGGCCGCTCTGTTGCTAGCCGGAGATGAAGGCATAAAACGCAATCATTTAAAACCACTGGCCAGAATCGTATCCAGCGCTGTAGTTGGTGTTGAGCCCCGTATTATGGGGATTGGTCCGGTTGAGGCCTCCAACAAAGCTTTGAAAAGAGCCGGCTTAAGTTTTAAAGATATTGACCTCATTGAACTGAATGAAGCTTTTGCTGCTCAGAGTTTGGCCTGCACCCGCAGCTGGGGGCTTGACGATAGAGACGAACGCATCAACATCAACGGAGGGGCCATTGCACTTGGACATCCTCTTGGCATGAGCGGGGCGAGAATATTACTTTCAGCAGCTATTGACCTCAATCTTCATAACAAACGCTATGCCCTGGTAACCATGTGTATTGGTGTTGGACAGGGATATGCGGCGGTTATTGAACGGACCTGAGAATGCCATTTTTTTAGTATCTTAATTCCAAACTTATTTAATAGAACATATATGGTTCATTTGCTGAGTACACAAAATTCTATTTTTCATCAGTTCATGTCTGAGCTGCGTGATGTTGAAGTCCAAAAAGACAGTATGCGTTTCAGAAGGAATCTGGAACGAATTGGAGAGGTTTTTGCATATGAAATAAGTAAGGTTTTGGACTACTCAGTACATCAAACCACAACACCGCTTGGCGTCGCTGAAACCAAACAATTAAAGGAGCAGCCGGTTCTGGCTTGTATCCTTCGTGCGGCTATCCCCATGCACCAGGGCATGCTGAACGTATTTGACAAAGCTGAAAATGCTTTTATCAGTGCACACCGCAAACACCACAAAAACAATAGTTTTGAAATTGTGGTGGAGTCTGTTTCAAGCGCCGACCTGAATGGTAAAACGCTCATCATTTGTGATCCCATGCTCGCTTCAGGAAGTTCAGTGGTGAGCGTATATAAAGAACTCCTGGCAAAGGGGCAACCCAAACATGTTCATTTGGTGCACATCCTTGCAAGTGCTGAGGGCGTGAATTATGTAAAGGCGCACTTTCCATCCACCAATTACACGCTTTGGATAGGGGCCATTGACGAGGAACTCACGGCCCATTCATATATTGTTCCGGGTTTGGGTGATGCAGGTGATTTGGCCTTTGGCAATAAACTCTGATGTTCAGCATTAAGCATATCCAACTGCAAAACTCGGGCGTGTTGAACCCACTCGTGTCCGATTACCTCAAGAAGGTGCCTCAGCTCGATTCATTTTACAGTTTTTTTCCTGATTGGAATGGATTTTCATCGGCCATAAAACAGGCTAATTATGAGGCACTCAATAGGGAAAGTCTTTATTCTGTTTTATCATCTCAGGCCGGGCAGGTAAACAACACGAGCGAAGAAAGCCATCAGAACCTGCACCTGCTTAAACATAAGAACACCTTTACCATCACTACAGGCCATCAGTTGTGTTTGTTTACGGGGCCACTTTATTTTGTGTACAAGATCTTGTCCTGCATAAACCTTGCTGAAGAATTAAAACTAAAATTTCCTGAGCATAATTTTGTTCCGGTTTACTGGATGGCCGGCGAAGATCATGATTTTGCAGAAGTAAATCACTTCAGGCTATTTGGAAAAACGCTGAGCTGGACAAGTTCTGAGACCGGCTCAGTAGGAGATTTTGATACCTCCGGTTTGGAAGAGGTGTTTGTCCAGTTTAAGGAAATCGCCGGAACTTCTGAAACAGCGGAAGAACTCAGCAACCTGTTTTCAGAAGCGTATCTGAAACACAAAACACTAATTTCTGCCACTCGTTACCTTGTGAATGCTTTGTTCGGCAAGTATGGAATTGTATGTATCGATGGTAATGAAAAAGAATTTAAACAACAGTTTACGGATATCCTTAGCGAAGATGTATTTAATACTACTTCCAGTATACATGTGGAGAAGGACATTAAAGCCTTGTCTGCCCTTGGGTATTCAAATCAGGTGAATCCGAGAAAAATAAATTGTTTTTATACGCAAAAAGGTCTGCGCGCCCGAATTGAATATGAGGACGGTGTTTATAAAGTTATAGGCACAGACATCCGTTTCTCAGAAACTGAGCTTAGAAAAAAGTTGGAATTGGAACCGGAGGTCTTTTCGCCAAACGTTGTATTAAGGCCTTTGTATCAGCAACGTATACTCCCTAATCTCGCTTATGTTGGTGGTCCGGGTGAACTCGCGTACTGGTTACAATACAAAAGTATGTTTCAGGCCTACAAGGTTTTTTTTCCGGTTTTAGTACCCAGAAATTTTGTGACTATTTTCGAAAAGCAGGTAACGGATAGATTAACAAAACTGTCCTTCAGTTTAGAAGATATTTTTTTACCGGAGGCAAAATTAATTCAGACATTAGTCGATCGTTCAGGTGTGAAACCGGAATTTGGAAATGAAAATCAAGAGCTTCAGGCTCTTTTTGAAAAGATTCAGATTAAGGCTTCTGCAATTGACAAAACCCTTGAACCTGCTGTAAAGGCTGAATTGCAAAAGGCCCTCACAGGATTACAGAACATTGAGGCGAAAATGAACAGGGCCATTAAACAACGATCGGAAACGGAAATAAATCAGATCCGGTCGGTCCGGCAAAAGTTATTCCCTGATGAACAGGCTCAGGAAAGGGTGGATAATTTTTCGCAGTATTATCTGAAGTATGGAAATACAGTTATCGACATACTTAAAAGAGAATTTTCTGTACTTGACTTCAGGCATACTCTCCTTATAGAAGAGACCTGATTCTCGCGATAGTCTTCCTGAGGGAGCTGAGCAATATTTCCATACATTTACATAAATCCCTTGTTATGAAATCATTTTTCCTACTTGTTGTATCATTTGTTTCTTTGGCTTCAAGTGCACAAACCCTGGTACTCACTCAGGGGGCCTACGAACCCGCCATTGGAGACAGTAGTTTTTATCATGTGCTTGATACCAGTGCGTTCGGGTCTGGACTTCCTATAAATATTACCGGAAGCAATAGCACGTGGAACTTCAGCACGCTGATCTCCACTGCCGTGAAGGCTAACTCGTCCTATGTTCATCCAAACACAGTACCAAGTGCAACAGCCTACGCCGGAACAACGTTGGTGCAAAAGCAAGGAGGATTATTCAATTACTTTAAATCGGTAAGTACACCAAGTCCACAAACTGAAATGTTAGGCCTGAGCAGTAATACCTTGAGTCTCATCTTCACAAATTCTGCAATTCTCGCTAAGTTTCCTGTAGGTTATGGAAGCAGTTTTACGGATAATATCGCAGGTACATTTAATTTTTCGGTGAGTGGAACGTTCAGTGGAAGTGTAAGTACAAGTGCTGATGGCGCAGGAACCCTTCACCTGCCAAATGGATTAATCTTAAACAATGTGTTAAGAGTAAAAAGTGTACAAACCATTAATTTAAGTTTAGGCATAATTCCATTCGGAACGGCCAAACAAACGGTGTATAATTTTTTCCATGCTTCTCAAAAATTCCCGGTGTTAAACATTACTTACTCCAGCTTAAGCATAATTGGAAGCACAACACCAAGCCTGAGTGCAGTAGTTACCGGAAACAGTAAATCCATAATTGTTGGTTTGGAAGAAATGAGCCCGCAATTTTCTGAACTGAACATGTATCCCAACCCAACGAGTGGCAGTATCTTTATTGTTGCCAATCAGCTCCTTGGTGAAATACAAATTGAGTTGTTCGACTCTAAGGGGAGCAGAGTTTTTACCACAAACCGACTACTTAATGCAGGTTTAACAGAACTTGTTTCTCTTTCTGATCTGCCCCGGGGGTTTTATTTTGTAAAACTCAATTCGGGTTCCCGTTCATTTCAAAGAAAGTTTATTCTTCAGGACTAAAACAAATCCCTTTAAAAAGTAAGACTGAGGTTCAGGTTCGGGATGATAGGCAGCTGATAAATGGTTTTAAAGGTGATGCGGTCAACATAAAAGATGTTTTCTCTGTTGTACACATTGGTTGCTCCTAAAGTGGTCTCCAGAGTGCTGCGTTCATTAATTTTATAACGGTGTTTAACACCAATGTCCAAACGGTGATAAACGGGGAATCGTCCGGCGTTTAACTCTGCAGGGATGTAGTTTAAAGTGCCATTGGATGTTGGAAAAGGGTAATTGATATTGCCCTGAGGGCTTAATTGATTAAAGTAGCCCTGTGTTTGGGTGAAGGGAAAACCGGTTCCGAAATTCCAACGCGCATTCAGTTCAAAATTTCTTTTTTTGCCGAAACTGTATGAACTTACCAGGTTGATGTTGTGCCGACGGTCAAAGTTGGGCGGATAATTATCAACCACTCCGGTGGATGGATTCCCGTACCAGCGGTCGTTGAGCGTTAATGAATATACGGTCCAGAAATAAAAGCGTTTGCGGTCGTACTTTATCACCACATCAAATCCCCTTGCCCTGCCTTGTTCGATCACAAATGTTTTTTTGTACTCATCCGGGCGTGACTCATTTGTAGTGTTGTCTTCAAAAATTTTATCGCGGTTCACATTAATGATGGTATTGAAGAATTTCTGATACACTTCAACATCCAATTCAAAGTATTTCAGGAAATCAACTTCAAAACCGGCCACCAGATGATTTGCTTTTTGTACGGAAGAATTTACGCTTTTTAAATCCCCATCTTTATCAAGATAATTTTTAGAGAGGTCTTGAGTTTCAGGAGCGTTGATAAAGCCATAAAACAAATTCACCACATCGCGATCGCTGTTTGCACTCATCAGCGTTTGACTATACAATCCTGCAGCACCTTTTACCCTGAAAAATTTATTCAGGTTCCACTTGGCAGCCAATCTTGGTTCAGGGGAAAACACGGCGAGGGTAGCATAGTATTGAAGGCGCAAACTGGGTTCAAGAAGCAGCTTTTTGTTTTTACTCACAAACTTGTATTTCACAAAACCACCAATGTCGATGGTGGAGCGACTCATGTTAATCACCGCGTAAAATGGATTCTGTACTTGGTATTCGGTGTTTGTGGTTACACCCTCAACGCCAAAGCGCATTTCCTGTTTTCCAAAAAACTTCACGAAGGTAAAACCCATGTTGGCTCCGTTGATGGTGCTGAACTTAGAATCGGTTTCTAAACTCGGGTTGGTAAAATTAATTCTGTAATTAGAGTAAGCGACAATCCCCTCTACCATTAAATTGCTGCCCTGAGGAACCAAAACAAAACTGCTGCCCAATCCAACGTTTTTCCATTGATAGGTTGCTGTTTGGCTGTAATCCACTTTATCATTAAAACTAAATCCAAACAAACTGAATTTGCTTCCTCCGGATGAAGTGAGGGAGGTTTTAGCATAAAAATCGGTGTAATAAAAGGGCAGCCCTTCTTCTCCTACGTATGGGTAGAGTGCCTTGGAAGTTTGAGGAAGATAAGAGTGTTTAAAGGAGAGGATGTAGGAAGCGGCAGTGTTGCCATCGTCCTTTAATTTCATTAAGGGACCTTCCATGTTGGCTTTTAATCCGAATGTGGACATGGATACCTTGCCGGCGATGCGTTTTTTGTTTCCGTCGCGGGTGGTGATGTCCATGATGGAAGAGGTGCGTCCGCCATACTCCGCGCCAAATCCGGCGCTGTAAACGTCGGCATTTTTCATGATGTCGTTGTCAAACACCGAAAAAAGGCCAATGGAATGGAACGGGTTGTAAACCGTCATGCCATCCATGATTACTTTGTTTTGAACAGGCAAACCTCCGCGAATATAAAGTTGCCCACCCTGGTCGCCGGTAAATACAACTCCCGGTAAAACCTGCAGGTATTGGGCAATATCCGGCTCGCCCACACTAGGCAATTTGGAGATAACAACAGGATCGATTTTTTGAATGGCAACAGAAGTATTTTCGGTTCTTTCAGTTGCACGTGTGCTTACTTCCACTTCCTGAAGTTGTATACCACCTTTATTGGCATAGTATTTTTTATTCAGCATTTCTCCCGCTTTTAGGCTGATCTTTTCCTGAATGGTGTCAAATTCGAAACTGGTAATCAGCAAGTTATAGTCTCCGGGAGGAATACGGGTAATGTTAAAAAACCCGTTTAAATCGGTGTTGGAACCTATAGTTGTGTTTTTGAAATACACATTACAAAAGGGTACGGGTTCACCGGTAGCTTTATCGTAAACCACGCCTTTAAAAGTGGCGGAATTTTGAGACAGACTGCTCAGAGTGGAGATTAGTAAAAGGACAAGTAAGCTAAGGACTCTCATGGTTTGAAGGCGCGTAAAAGTAGGAAATTCCCCTATAATGTAACTTTATAATTTTTGGGAGGTATAAAACAGGTGATAAGTGGCGCAAACAGGGGCCGGACAAAAGCAAAACAGATCAAATAAATGATATTTCTCAATAGGGATTGCTTAACATGATATTTGAAAAATTGCGCTGAAAAATGATTAAATTTACTTAGCATAACCATTTGAGAAATGAAGAAGTTGTATTTAGCGTTTGGTTTGTTGATCGGCACCTCCTTTTTATATTCTCAGAAGGTTTGGGATGGGGGGGGAACAGGGGTCACTCAGTTCAACTTTACTAATCCACAAAATTGGGTAGGAGATCTTGCTCCGGTTGCTGGAGACGATATAATATTTGACGGCACAAGTTCAAAAAATTGTTTTATCAATACAGCTACAATCTTCAACAACCTTACTATAACTTCTGGTTATGGTGGAACATTAACCTCAAATACACAAATCAAAACATTTACTGGTAGTGTGGTGATGAGTGGAGGTACCTACTCCTGCCATACTGGAGCACTTACAATGGGCACTTTCTCACTAGGTGGAGGTGTATTTATAGGGGTTGGGGGGAGTATTCTCGTTACGGGGGACATGACGATTGACGGGGGTACCTTTACGTCTAGTTCTGCTAACTTAACCTTGCGTGGAGATTTTACGCTTGGAGGAAGTGGGGTTTTTAACCATAATAACGGTAATGTAACTTTAGATGTTGATAACATTGCTTCAACTAGCATAAGCGGATCACCAGTTTTCAATAATTTAATTATTAGTGATTTAGGAGGTGGAGGAGACTACATTGTCGACTTTGGCACATCTACAACAAATAATCTTATAACGGACATAGGAGGGGGTTCTAATTCAGCTGTATGGAATTTCCAAGGAAACCTTTCGATATTGAGTTCATTAACACTAGAAGGAATAAATACATCGGCACCAACTGCCAATTCAGGTGTATTTACCTTTAGCGGAGTTGGCCCTATTACAATTGATGCGGCCACTGCAGGAATTGGCGCAGGTGCCAATCGACTGCCAAACGTTGTTATGAACACTTCCGGAACAATTGATATGTTAGGTGATATCTCTGTTAGCGGCAACTGGACTCATGTTGATGGTGATTTAACAATTGGTAATGCTTCAACAGTACATTTTTATGGGAGCTCAGCAACCATTAGTGATAGTTCACGTTTTGAAAGTTTAAGTGTAGAATCAGGTGCGTCTGTTACCTTTCCTGCAGGTGGCACATTTAAAGTGGCGGGCGATTTTAATAATTCAGGCACATTCAATCCTCCCCCAACAAGTTGTATGTTATTAAATGGAGATGGAAGTTCTCCACAAAACATCAATGGGAGTAGTTTTGCAATAGGTAAAATTGAGGCTGCGGATGGAATAAAAACAATTGAGTTCAATACCTCTGTTAGAATTCTTGATGTTATTACACTCGGAGACAATGTTACATTGGATGCGAATGTTGGTAACCTGACCCTAAATGCAGCCAATGGTGGAACAAAAGCCAGAATAGCCCCTTTGGGTTCGGGAGCTTCTATTGCAGGAACCATCAACGTGGAGAATTTTATACCGGGCGGAAGTCCTGGCTGGGCAAATTTGGGAACTGCAGGTGTTAGTGGATTAACTGTAGTTGATTGGGATGGACAAATTCCAATTACTTGCACCGGATGCACTTATGATTCCACGGCCATCACTCCACCTTTCACCTCCGTATGGCAATGGGATGAGTTGACAGAATCCTATCAATTTGGTTTGGGATCTACCCCGCTTACACCCGGTAAAGGATTTTATGTGTATGTGGCTTCCAACCTAATCACGGCAAACGACTATACCTTAGTGTACACAGGATCAGCGGTAACAGGGAATGTGAATGTAACCATTAATATTGCCACTTCACCTTTTTCTGCATTTACTTCCAATCTGATCTCAAACCCATATGCTTCTCCAATCGAATGGGATAACGTTTATGCTTCAAATGGCAGTAGTTCTGATTTGGGTTCCATCTACGCCTGGAATGCCCAGGCCAATGCCTATTCTGTTTATACGCCCGGAAGTGGCGCTTCAGGAGCTGCTGGTTTTGGTGCCAATGGACTCATGCCTGCAGGCCAAGCCTTTTTTCTAGACGCAGATATCTCAGGATTTAGTTTTCCAATGCCTTTAACCTTTAGTGAAACCGATAAATCAACGAGCAATTCAAGCGAGGTTTTTAAATCCCAAAACTACAGCAATTCTGTAAAATTTAAATTGTTTCTCACCTGTCCCGGTGAAGAAGTACAAAACACCCTGCTGCACTTTAATCCTCAGGCTACTGAGAATTTCGATAATTATTACGATGCCCGTCATATTTTTTCTACCCCAGGTTATATGGGTTATCCGGGTTCTTATAGCAAATACAACAGCATTTCAACCCACTGGGGTGGTCGCGATTATGCGATAAACACTTTGCCTGATTTAACTAAAACCTACACAGTACCTGTACTTGTTAAAGTAGCAGTAAGCGGAACACACACCATTTCGGCCGGTGAATTTCAAAACTTTAATGCCTGTATGGTTTTGCATGATAAACTAAACGATAACTATCACAATTTAATGCAATCCGCATACGTGTGCCAGATCAATGATACCACATCAACACCACGGTTTGAGATTATTATTTGTGAGTCCGGTATTACCAACCCTAACACCATAGAAGAACTGAATACCTCAAACACCATTTTTATTACGCAGGATGGCAACGGGGCCGTAGTTAACACCAAGTTTGAATCTGAAACCAAAGCGGAGATTTCAGTGTACAATTTGTTGGGACAAAAACTAATGAACGACTTTCATATTCAAGGCACTGAAACCAGTACCCGCCTTCCTATCGACGCTTCCAATCAAGTTATTTTCGTGAAAGTAAGCACCAACAAAGAAGTTGTCACCAAAAAACTCGTGCTTGGGCAATAACAAGGTTAAAGCCAAAAGAAGAAAGCCAAAAAGGGCAGACCCTATTTTGAATCACCCGAAATCGAGCTCAGCTTCAGTGGAATTTCTTCAAATACACTTAAAGTAATCAAACACTTCCAGGCAATCCTTGCATTTGTATAAGGCTTTGCAAGCTGTACTTCCAAATTGGGAAACCATTTCACTGTGTTTGCTTTTGCACCTTGGGCAGGTCACCGATTTGGGTTCACCCATTAATGCTGTTTTATCCTTACTGCCCTCCGGAGGCGCAATGCCATAATTTTGAAGTTTAAGTCTGGCTTCAGCGTTGATCCAATCCGTTGTCCACGCAGGATCGTATACGGTGTGAATGTTTACTTTGGAAAATCCTTTTTCATTTAGTTTTTTAATCACATCTTCTTCCATTTGTTTCATGGCCGGACAACCGCTGTAGGTTGGTGTAATAGTAACTTCGAGGGTGCCATCGTTAAGATTTAAGCCACGGATGACCCCCAGTTCAACAATTGAAATAACAGGAATTTCCGGATCAGGAATTTCATGAAGCCAGGCCAGAATCTCTTCCTTATTTAAAACAGCAGAATTCAAAGTAAATCAGATGTTACTTTTTATAAAATAAAAATGGCCGCTATGCCAATAATCAAAATAATGATCAGGTATTGCCAGATGTCAACAAAATAGGGAGACAGTTGTTTTATTTTTTCTTTCAGTCCCATGGCACATTACCACTTGGCTTCGGGGTATGCACGCGGTAAGGATTGCATCTCAGCCAGAATAAAGCCAAGGTGTTCGCTGTGCATGGCTTTGGCACTTCCACCGTGCATATATGCCCCTTCTGGAAGTTTAAGGTTACATTCCCCCATTAAGTTATTTATTTCTTTCTCCCAGGCGCTTTTTATGAGTTTAAGATCAGGTGCAAATCCATTTTTTACGAGCTCAGCTTCTCCTTCAATGGGTTCAAACAAATCACCGGTATAAGACCAAAGTTCAGAAAAGGCTTTTTGTAATCGCGAATAACTTTCTTCGGTTCCGTTGCCAAAGCGTTTCACCCAACTAAAACTATGGCGTTTGTGATAGGTAATCTCTTTCACTGATTTTGCAGCTATGGCAGCCAGAGTCTGATCTTTACTCTTACTTAATTCAGTGTATAACAATAACTCAAAAGCATCCACAAAAGCCTGTCTCAGCATGGTTTGGGCATAGTCGCCATTCGGTTGTTCGCAAATGAGGTGATTGTAAAAATGCCTTTCATTCCTAAAAAAAGCGAGCTCGTCTTCACTGCGCCCTTTGCCTTCTATCTTTCCGGCATAATCGAGTAAACTCCTTGAACGGCCAAAGAGGTCCAAGGCAATATTGGTTAAGGCCAGATCTTCCTCTAAAAAGGGCCCATGCCCTGTCCAGGCACTAATGCGTTGCGCCAGAATCAATCCTGAATCGGAAATACGGAGCAGATACTTAAATAAAAATTCGTTCATCTTTTGTCTTACATATGGCCTATACCATCAGGAATCTGGTAAAAGGTGGGGTGACGGAAAATTTTATCGTTTGCGGGTTCAAAAAAGGAGCCAATATCCTCAGGGCTACTGGCTACTATGGCTTCGCTGGGCACCACCCATAAACTCATGCCTTCGTTGCGGCGGGTATACACATCACGTGCATTTTGTAAAGCCATTTCTTTATCGAATGCATGAACGTTTCCGCAATGCACGTAAGGTTGTCCTGATTTTTTCTGTACAAATACTTCCCACAGAGGGCCTTGATTATCACTCATACTCATTTAAATTTTATGCAGCGGTTGATAATTGATTTTGTTTTTTGGCGTAGGCTGCAGCTGCTTCACGCACCCATGCCCCTTCATTATGTGCTTTGTTACGGGCTTCGAGGCGTTCTTTATTGCAGATGCCATTGCCCTTCACTACATTTTTAAATTCTTCCCAATCGGGAGCGCTGAAGTCGTAACCCTTTTTGCTTTCGTTCCACTTCAGATTTTTATCTGGAATGCTGATGTTGAGGTATTCAGCCTGTACCACGGTTTGATCCACAAAGCGCTGACGCAAATGGTCATTCGATTCGCGTTTAATCCTCCATTTTAAGGCGTTTTCACTGTTCGGACTTTCAGCATCCGGTGGACCAAACATCATTAAACTCGGGTACCACCAGCGGTTTAATGCGTCCTGTGCCATTTCTTTTTGTTCAGGAGTTCCAAAGGCCATGCGCGTCATGATCTCATAACCCTGACGCTGGTGAAAACTCTCTTCTTTACAAATTCTTACCATAGCGCGACTGTAAGGTCCGTAGGAAGAACGCTGTAACATCACCTGATTCATGATGGCTGCACCATCTACCAGCCAGCCAATTGCGCCAATGTCGGCCCAGGTAAGTGTGGGGTAGTTAAAAATTGAAGAGTATTTGGCTTTTCCTGTGTGCAGGGCCTCCAGCATTTCGTCGCGGGAAATGCCGAGTGATTCGGCCGCCGTGTAGAGGTATAAACCGTGTCCGCCTTCGTCCTGAACTTTTGCTAACAAAACCAGTTTTGCCCTCAAACTTGGGGCACGGCTAATCCAGTTCCCTTCTGGCAGCATACCCACAATTTCGCTGTGCGCGTGTTGTGAAACCTGACGGATGAGGTGTTTGCGGTAATTGTCCGGCATCCAGTCCTTGGGTTCAATAAACTCGTTATTGGCCAACTTGGCCTCAAAAATCGCTTCAAAATTAATTGTACTCATGTGTCCGACGTGTAGCACAAATATATTGTGTTTACGGGGCTTTATCAAAAAAATACGCCTTTTATGACAAACATCAGGGCCTCTGATTTGTTTGGCATATTTTAGTTTTTTTATCGGCCCTAATGCCCTATTTTTGCTCGCAATTTTTGATTATGGCGAGATTCCACCTTTTGAAAGTAAAAGACGTAAAGCGCGAGACCCCGGAGGCTGTTTCTGTAGCCTTTGAAGTACCTCCTCAACAACAGCCCGAATACCTTTTTAAAATGGGGCAATACATCACTTTGAAGTTTAAGGTGAACGGGGAAGAGATCCGCCGTTCTTACAGTATTTGTACTGCTCCTCATGAGATGGAATTAAGAGTAGCGGTAAAGGAGGTTCAGGGAGGAAAAGGTTCTGAATTTATCAATCGAAATCTAAAATTAGGGGATACCGTTGAGGTTATGACCCCAATGGGTACTTTTAATACTCCTCTTAAAGGAGCGAACAAAAAACATTATGTTTTGTTTGCCGGCGGCAGCGGCATTACGCCAATGATGAGTATCATAAAAAGTGTATTGTACGTTGAAAAACAAAGCAGCATTACCTTGTTTTACGCCAATAAAAATGAGGATACCAGTATATTCAAAGCGGAGCTGGAGAGTTTAGCGGCAACACATCCGAATTTAAAATTGGTTTTGGTTTATGATGCACCAAAAGCTTCACTTCCTGAATTGAATTGTGGCATGGTGACCCAACAAAAAGCGGAAACGCTGGTAAAAGCCATGTCCTGCGAAAAAGCAGATGAGTATTTTATTTGCGGTCCGGGCCCCTTAATGGAAAATGTGAAACTGGCATTGGAAGGATTAAAAGTGGCTAAGGAAAAAATCCACATCGAATATTTTACCTCTGTTCTAGAAGCCGTTGATAAAGCCAGTGCGCCAAGTGGTGCGGATGTTAAGGCGCACATAAAAGTAATTCAATATGGCATTGAAACCGAATTTCCACTTGAAACATCAGGCTTAAGTATACTCGAAGCAGCTATTGAAGCAGGTGTGGATGCGCCCTTCAGTTGCAAAGGGGCCGTGTGTTGCACTTGCAGAGCAAAGGTATTAGAAGGCAAAGTGAAAATGAATGCAAATTTTGCCCTCACTGAACAGGAAGTTGAGGAAGGGTATGTGTTAACCTGCCAGTCGCACCCTTTAACGGAAATCGTAACGATTGATTACGACGCGTAATCAGAACAGCAACGGCACTTAGTTCAGGATTTGTTTTTGTAATCCATCACATTCACTGTGGTGTCACAAAAGTAGTACTCATTACTTATAGCATTAGAACATACAATTACTGTGCGGGAAGTCGCATAAGTGTCCATCATTGATTTGTACCATTGAATTCCAGCCTGATCAAGATTGGATAGGGGTTCATCGAGTAAAAGCAAAGGGGTTTCACTTAAAATGGCCAGACCAAGTTTTAAACGCTGTTTCATGCCGCTTGAAAACTCGCGGATGTATTTGTTACTGGCCTGTGGCAGTTGAATAAGCTCAATAAATTCTGTTGTTGAAATGGATTTGTGGAAAGGTTTAAACACTTTCGTATGCTCAACCATTTCAATAAGTGTAAAATCTTCAATCACCTGTAAGTAAGGAGAGGCAAGGGATATGTAGCGATGAACCGTTTCATTGGTAAGCGTTTCGTTTTCTAAAACATAAGTAACTGTTCCCTCGCTGCTGGCAATAAATCCACTTAGAATCTGGAGTAATGTTGATTTGCCGGAACCGTTTCCACCCAATATGGCTAATTTTTGACAGGGTTGAATGTCGTAATTCAGCTTACGGAAGATCCACTCCCTTCTGAATTTTTTACCGACGTTATTTAAATGTATGGAAAGCAAAACAGGACGCTTAAGCGCTTAGATTCCTTTGATGATGCCTTCTTTCTGGCTTTTGATGAAATCAAGAATTTGTTTCCTGATCTCCGTATCCGGCATTTCATTTTCAACAATCTCGAGGGCATTACTGAGGTTGTGGCCCCTCACAAAAATAATGCGATAAATGTCCTCAATTTGTTTGATCATGTCTTTGTCAAAACCTCTTCGGTTGAGGCCTATGGTGTTAACACCTATAAATTGCAGGGGTTCTCTGGCAACCCGAACATATGGCGGAATACTTTTTCGAACCAAAGATGCACCTGCTACGAAGGAGTGAGCTCCAATTCTTACAAACTGTTGAGCCGCTACAACACCTTCAATAACAACAAAATCTTCAACGGTAATGTGTCCGGCCAAACTGCCGTTGTTGGCGATAATCACATTATTACCCACAATACAATCATGTCCTAGGTGCGTGTAACACATGATAAGGCAATTATCTCCAACCTTAGTGGTCATGCGGTCTGCAGTGCCCTTGTGTATGGTAACGTATTCACGAATAACAGTGTTATTGCCAATAACTGTATTTGATTTTTCTCCTTTGTATTTCAGGTCTTGATTCACAATGCCGATGATTGCACCCGGAAAAATTTTACAGCCTTTGCCGATGATGGTGTCGGGATAGATAACGGCATTTGGATGAATAAAGGTATCATCACCGATTTCAACATCTTCGTAAATTGTAGCGAAGGCCTCAATGGTTACATTTTTGCCAATTCTGGCTTTGGGGTGTACGTTGGCGAGTGGAGATATCATATTATACGGCTACCGCGCTTTGTTTTACTTCCTTACCCTTCACTTTCGAAAGCAGAGCCATCATTTCGGCTTCCATAACCTGTTTTTCACGAACAAAGGCCTCACCTCTCATGTGAACGATTCCTCTTCGGATGGGCGTAAGTAAGGAGAGCTTAAATACAATGGTATCGCCAGGAATCACCTGATTTTTAAATTTTACTTTGTCAATGCTCATGAAAAAAGTGAGGTAATTTTCAGGATCAGGAACCTTGCTTAAAGCGAAAATTCCACCCACCTGGGCCATGGCTTCGATTTGAAGCACACCAGGGAACACCGGTGCATCAGGAAAGTGCCCGCGAAAAAAATCCTCGTTCATGCTCACATTCTTAACGCCAACAATGCCATCTTCATTGATCTCCATAATCTTGTCAACAAACAAAAAGGGTTGACGGTGTGGTAAAATTTTCTGAATCTGGTTAACGTCGTATAATGGTGTTTTATTGAGATTATAAGGCTCGTAGATGTTTTTCTTTTTTCTCATCGCGTCCTCCCGAATCATTTCTTTGATTTTTTTTGCGAAGGAAACATTTCCGGCGTGACCCGGACGTGCTGCGAGAATGTGAATTTTCATGGGTTTGCCGACCAGAGCCAGATCGCCAACAATATCAAGTAATTTATGCCGGGCAGGTTCGTTGTAGAAATGCAGTTTGGTGTTGTTGAGTACTCCACGGCCTTTTACTTCTACATCAGGCTTATTAAACACTTTACGCAGGTAATCCAGTTTTTCTTTGGGAAGCTCACTGTCAACAAGTACAATGGCGTTGTCGAGGTCCCCGCCTTTGATGAGGTTATGTTGAAGCAGGGCTTCTAATTCTCTCAGAAATACAAAAGTGCGGCAGGGGGCAATTTCTTTCTTAAATTCACCAAGATGGTACATGGAGGCGTGTTGAGTGCCCAACACTTCGCTGCCGTAATCCACCATTACAGTTACCCTGAAATCGTCCTGAGGCACTGCCAGCATTTCCACTTTTTTTACAGGATCTTCGTAGGTCAGGTTCTGACTTAGTTCAAAGTAATCGCGATCAGCATCCTGTTCCAATATGCCCGCTTGTTCAAGCAATTCAATATAACGAATGGAACTTCCGTCTAAAATGGGCATTTCAGCTCCGGTGACCTGAATCAAACAATTGTCTATACCTAAACCAACTAAGGCGGCCAGCACGTGTTCAGTGGTGTGAACTTTGGCCCCATTTTGTTCGATAGTGGTGCCCCGGGAGGTGTCTGTAACCAGATCTGCATCTGCGTCAATGGTTGGAGTGCCGGGTAAATCAACACGTTGAAACTTGTACCAGTGGTGTGGGGGCGCAGGTTGAAAGGTTAGGGTTACCATAGCACCGGTGTGCAAACCCACTCCTGAAACTGTGACAGGATTTTTAATGGTTCTTTGTTTATCGGCCATAATGCGTTGCGACTAATAGCCGTAAATATAACAATTATTGACCGAAAGGAAAGGCCAAATTCAGTCGAAAGAACAGTAGGGGCTCAGCTTTTGAAATAACGCTTCATCATTAATCAGTGCCTTAAAAGCGCCTTCATCCAAAGGTTGTTTTTTTCTGGCATTTACGACCTGTTTTGTTAATTCATAGGATAGATAGGGGTGGCGATTCAATGTTTTAAAATCTGCTGTGTTTAACCTGAGTTTACGAATCAGCCCGGCATTGATCGTAATGTTCGGTGCTATTTTTTCGAAGGATTCATCAGTGAAGCCATATACTTCTTTGAGTTGATTAATATTCGAGAAGCCACCCAGCAAATCTCTATACTTGATGATGCGTTTAGCAAATGTGGGGCCGATGCCATTTAATTCAAGCAAAGTGAGACTATCCGCGGAGTTAAGTTCAATTGTTTTTACACTCGTTTTTTTTGGTTGCGTTAGCGGGACAGTAGGCGTGGTGACGGGCCTTGCTTCTGTTCTATTCGCTTCCGAAGTGATTTTGATAAACGGCTCAAGCCGCTCATAATCTTCACTTGTCACGCCGTATACTTTCATCAGGTCTTTTTTCGCCCTGAACACAAATCCTTTGTTCCGAAAATTCAACCATGCTTTAGCACTTGAAGGTTTGATGCCAAGTTGCAAAACCTGATCATACGGTATGGTATTAGGATCAAAAACAAAAAGTTTAAGCTGTTGTTTTGTGGAGAGTGTTTCAGCCGGATTCTTTTTTTCAGGACTGTTGATTGTATCTCTTATTAGGTTGGGCAAATTATTGAGTAACAGGTTGGGTTTTGTCTCAAAAAGCGGAAGGAACAAACGAAATAAAACGATTCCAGCACAAAAGCAGACCAGTACAAATAGTCCGCGGCCCTGTTGTTTTGTAAATCCAAAGTAGCTTCTAAGGAATTTCGGCCACATGTTTGCTACGGTTAAAAAGGTAGTAAACCGGTAAACCCAAAGCCATAATCAAAATACCCAACAGTGTGTTTTCGGTTTTATAAATAATAAGATTAATGCACACAGCCGCCGCTAATACTATGTAAAGGGCAGGAAACACAGGATAGGCCAAAGCTTTATATGGACGATGCACTGATGGTGCTGACCTTCTGAGGTGAAACAGTGCGAATATTGTAATGATGTAAAATACCAGTGAAGCAAACGTGCAGTAGTCAAGCAAAGCACCATAAGAACCGCTCAAACAAAGAACAGAAGCCCAGAACGCTTGCAACCACATAGCAGAGGCGGGAACATTGTTTTTATTTAAACGGGAACTGGCAGCGAAAAATAACTTTTCATCGGCCATGGATTTAAACAAACGGGCTCCGGATAAGATAAGTCCGTTGTTGCAGCCAAAGGTAGAAACCATGATCAGTATGGCCATGATGATTTCTGATACATTCCCGAAAACGGATGACATAGCCGCTGTGCCAACCCTGTCATTAGGAGCAAAAGCGATGCCTTTTTCGATGGCGCTAAAACCTTCAGCTGAACCAATTGCCGGTAACAACATAAAATAAGCCAGGTTGGCTAAGATGTATAGCAGGGTCACCAAACTTACACCAATAATCAAGCCGAGAGGGATGTTGCGTTGTGGTTGTTTTATTTCTCCGGCAATGAAGGTAACATTGTTCCAAGCGTCGCTGCTGAAAAGGGAGCCAATCAAGGCCAATCCTATGGCGCCGATAAGTAAAGTGGGTGAGCCGGAATCTGGAGGATTGAGTGGTTTAAATTCCAAAGCCATATTGCTTTGCCAGTAGCCACTTGACCAACCAACTACAAAGCCTAACAGAATCAAACCAAAAAGAGAAAGCAGTTTTGCGCTGGTGAACAAACGTTGAATGAATTGCCCTTTGCTTAAGCCTAGGCTGTTGAGATAACTAAGGAAAACAATAGAGAGAACCGCTAAAATCTGAGTGGTGGAAATGGAGACTTTTCCAAAGTAAAATAAGATGTGTTTTTCATCAAAATAAGGAAACAAAACGCCGGTAAATCGGGCAAAGGCCACGGCAACAGCCGCGATAACACCGGTTTGAATAACGGTAAAAACGGTCCAGCCGTAGAGAAAGGAACTAAGTTTTCCGAAAGCCCTGCGAATGTAAATGAACTGTCCTCCGGCGTCAGGCATCATACCTGCAAGTTCTCCATAACTTAAGGCAGCCAGCAAAGTAATAACACCACTTAAAATCCAGCAAATGAGCACCCAGAAGGGAGAGCCGAGGAGGCGCATCATGTCGGCACTCACAATAAAAATGCCGGAGCCAATCATGCTCCCTGAAACCAGCATCACGGTGTCAAATAAATTCAGACTGCGTTTCAGATCGCTCATAGGGCTTAATGCCTTAAAGATAATTAAATTTGCAAGATTCAAAACGAAACATGAAGCTACTGGGAGAACGTATAAGCATTGTTAAAAAGCAAAGCCTACTAAGTATTGTTATACTGGCCACGAACGATAAACGCAAACTGGCCATGCTATTTCTTTGGCTGCTGGCCTGGTCGGTGTGCGGTGTAATTGTGATGATCAATTACTTTCAGATCACGAACGAAAAAGCAAAATTGTTTTTGATTATTTACCTTTCATTCTGGATTTATTTTGAAGTGAGTATTATTCGTGCCTTCATCTGGAGGAAATTCGGCAAGGAAAAGATCTGGATAAAGGATGGTATTTTTCGCTACCAGCGGGAAGTAAACGGTAAGGGAAAGATAAAAGAGTTTACTCCTGACCTGATGCGGGAGTTCAAGATCCTGGATGTGCGGCCAAGTAATTTAATTGACAGTTTGAACCAAAGTTTTTGGGTAAGGGGAGGAGAAAGACTGGAGTTTATGCACCAAACTAAAACCCAGCGTTTTGGTATGCAAATCAGCGATGAGCAGGCACGAAACGTGTTTAATGAGATCAAGGACTTTATTGCAAGGTCCAGATAGATAAAGTGGGAAATTAAGAAGCTTACCCGAATGTTTCCGAACAGGATTTTTCTGCAAAAAAGTTTGGTAGGCCCTGAAGTAGATTTGCATCGTAAATCACTTCAGTGCACCATAAAGCGAAAAGCCTTTTAGAAATCAGGAAAGTACTGAAGCAGAGCTCCCGTTGGTCGTTCGCTTCAGCACACTAAAGCGAAAACCCCTCCCGAAGATATCGAAAGGGGTTTTCTGCTTTAGTGTGCGGATGAAGGGACTCGAACCCCCACGCCTTGCGGCGCCAGATCCTAAGTCTGGTGCGGCTGCCAATTACGCCACATCCGCAATTAGGAGGCCCAAAGATACAGTTTTTTCATGCCGCTGCAAAATTATTTGAGGGTATTTGTTTCGGGTACGCGGTCACTGCCATCAAACCCTGGAGACTGAATACTTAAGACCTTAAGGGGCACTTTTCCTGTACTTTTTACTGAATGAAAGGTGTTGCGTGGAATAAAAATCACCTCCCCCTGAGAAATCTTAAACTCCTCATTTCCAAGCCTCATCAGCCCCTCACCTTCAAGTACCACCACCTGTTCGCTATGTTTTACATGTTTGTGCGACTTCACTTCCTGTTTTATGAGAATACAGAAAGCAGAGCTAAGGCTATCCCCATTAAGTTGTTTTGAATAAATGTTTGTCGATTGGCTTTGACGTCCAACCGTGTCGAGACAGCAGATTTTCTGAGCCTTAAGTCCGGTAAAAAAACCAAACAACAGTATCAGAAAACCGGCACGCATCAGCGCTGAATGTCCTGGCGCTGCGGCGCTACAGTAGTTTGCGGTTGTATGCCAAGCATTTGCGGGGTAATCATTGGCAACACTTTTTTCACTTCAGCATAGTTCGGATTGATTTGCAAACACCTCTCCCAGCTCTTTTTCGCCAAAGCAAACTTCTGCTGGTTAAAGTAAGCACCACCTAAATTATACCAGGCTTCATAATCCTGAGGGGTAAGAATAGTCCATAGGTTATAGGCAATGGCTGCCGAATCCATACGCCCTCTGTTAAACGCCATTCCTCCGCGTTGTTTTAGATCATTGGCGTATACCTGATAGTAATTACGCAAGTAGGGATTGTTTGGGTACAATTTTTCTGCATTTTTCCAGTAATACAAGGCATCAAAATCTCTTTTCAGTTTAAAGTTTGCCAAACCAAGGTTCAGATAACCATTCACGTATCGCGGATGCAGTTCAATGGCGTGGGTAAGGAAACTTATCCCTTTGTAAAGCGCCACTTCACGCTTGGTTTTTAATCCACTTTTTTTCCACTCTTCGTCGGTGATTACCAGAGTACCATTGTAATCATTAAATCGCGTGGAATCCTGGCCCACCACCTGAATACCTGTTACTTCTTTGGTATCTGCCAGATCCACCCAACGGGCGCCGGCATTACCCAGTACCAACACCGAATGTGGCATGGTTTTTACGTCCTTCAAGAAAAGGGTTACGTCGTTTTTCCAATCCCAGCTGCGTTCCCAGGCCTTAAAGCCAAATAAAAAGGTGATGACCGCGAGAATGGTCCACAAAGCTGTTTTTCTTATATTCAAAGTAATGGACGATAATTTTTCAAAGCCCTTTAATATTAAATACGCCGCGGCGATACAGAAACCAATATTTGAATGGAAGATCAAACGCTCGCCCATGGTAGCGCCCACATCCATTAAAACGTTACCGATCAGTAAGGCAAATAAAATATACACCACAATGGCGAAGCCAATAACGTGACGTTTTAGAGCCAGGTAAATTCCACCAAAGAGCATGCTCAAATGCAGGATAAGCGAAACAATAAAATCCCAGCTTGTGAAATGACGGTATTGAATGGTGTTATAAGAATAATCGGAAGAAAGCGGGTGAGGGAATACCTGAAGGATAAGGTATTTCATGAGCACATACGTTTTTGTGCAGAACCGCTCTTGTTCGTTGGCTAATAAATAAGGGTTATTTAAAATCTCTGTATCCGGCACACCGGGCTTAAGTTTCACAGCAACCAAACGCATGCCCAGATAAAATAACATGATAAATCCGGCCCAGCCCATCAAAGCACTGAACTTATTTTCCTTAAGGGATTTGCTTGAGAACATAAGCAGAACCACTACGTAAGCGAAAGGAAAAAACCAATAGGCTTTTGAAGGTTTTGGAGGTTGTGGAACTTTAATATCAAAGGAGTATTTAATGAATAACATGAATGCAGCGGAGGCCACAAACAAAACGGCAATAAACAAAATGGTTTTTACCTCCTGAGTATAAGCGAATTTTTTAAGGCCTGCACTGTTCTTCGGATCATCAATCCATTTAAACACCAGGTAATTCATCCCAAGCCACAACAAACCGCTGAGGCCGCGAGTCACCAATTTATTGTCTTCCCCAAGCAAAGGATTCACGAGGCCTTTATGAATAAACGCCATCACAATACCGGTTACCAGAACGGCCACTATTTTTTTGAATAAGGTTGTATTCACAAGGTTCTCATACACATCATTCTCGGTGAAAGTATAAACCGCTAATGGCACAAGAATTAGCAACATGATGGCGTATTCCTTTGACAACAGTGCCAGTAAAAACATAAGGGAAGCCCAAACCAAATCCCAATTGCGTTTGGATTCTAAGAATTTAAACGAATAGAGAAAAGTGAGTGAAACAAAGATTAAGGAGAAGATCTCGTCGCGGCTTTTTACGTTAGCAATGGCCTCCGAGTGGATAGGATGCATGGTGAAGAGTATGGCCGCAAGAAACGCGAGGTCCTGATTGGTTCTGAAAAAATAACGTGCAAATACCAGATACAAAAACATACAGCCAAGTGCGTAGGTCCAGATGTTGTTAAAGTGGCGCACTTTGGCCATGTAAACCTGGCAATCGACTTCATTGAAAATCCCGTCAATGTTTAAGTCCTCTTCTGAGTCGTTTTTAAAGTTTTGGTTTGTGTCCCAACAGGCATAACATTCGTTTGGTTGTGCCATGCCATCGCCATTCACATCTTTAAATTCATTGTATTCGTAATTGGTCTCTGGCCGCCCACAAGGTGATATGTAGTTGACCATGTCCTTATCAAGCACTCCATTTTTGTTGGAATCCTCCACTTTCATGTAAAGCCCGGTACGGTATGGGCCCATAAATTGTTGTTCAATCGCAAAACTTACAACGGAAAGCGGACGGTAACGACCACCGGCCAGTTGGTCGGTAGCGCACATGCGGCGGTAAAAACTTTCGTAAGCATCTTTGGTCATGATGTCCTTAATGCCCCTCACGCCCTTGATAACGTGGTCGTTTTGGTGAATAATGATACCATCGTCAAGTGCGTACTCGCCGTTAATAGAGGTGATGTAAAAAACAAAACCAATTAGTCCCACCAGGATCATGGCGATTTTTTGATTCAGAAAAGTGAAATACTTAAAGGTTTCACTAAGCGGTGGAAATGTCGGTGCTTTTAGGCCTTTTTGTGTGGATTTGGGTGCTTGTGCCATAATTAAAAATTCCCCGCAAAATACAAATATTAAAACAAATAGGAGCAGCGACTTTCTTTATTTTTTTGTGCTCTGAACAGGTTTTATAGTTATTTTGCAGATGATGACACGCAAGGCTTTAAACCCGGTTTTTTTGTTGCTGACCGGGCTTTTTTTAATGGTGCTTCCGCAGGTGCTCCATCTCAGTTTTCTGCAATCACCGGATGATTTGGCAGAAAAGGCAGGAATAGCCATTGAAAAAAAGTTTGGGCGCTTAAACGCCGCGTTGAGTTCTATGGACTCTGTTTTAACGAAGGGAACTACAGAGACCCTTGTGCGGTTTTTTGACCGGGAACAAATTGGTATTTACCGTTTTTCATCTGATTCCCTCCTGTTCTGGAACAATTCAAGACTAAATCCCGAGCCCGATTTAAAGGCATTTACCGGGGAACAAGGATTACTAAAGCTAAGTAAGGGGTATTTCATTTATAGTAAAAGTGAAAAAAACAAACAGTGTGATATTGCACTTTGTATGGTAAAACCTGAATACCAGATTCAGAACAACTACCTGAAAAATGATTTTTTATCATGGACCGCTTTAGACAAAAATCTTACATTTTCAACAGATACCCTAAACGCTTACCCTGTAAGGTACAACACTAGCGTTCTTTTTTCATTCAAAACACAGGAGCAGTATTTTTCCAGCCCGAACCTGATTGAAGGCTTCACCCTGTTGTTTTTTATTGGCCTGGCAGTGGTTCTGGCCTCTGTATTGCGTTGGAAAAAGAATGGCGCTGAGCTCCTTGATGTAATGTGGTTAGTGCCTGCACTTGTATTGCTTCGTGTATGTATTAGCGCATTTAAATGGCCTGCATTTTTGTACCAGGGTATTCTTTATGATGTGCGTGAGTTTGGCAATGCCTCTGCATTTTTGAATAATTACCTGGGCGACCAGCTTCTCGATGTTGTTTTTTTGTTACTTATCAGTACACTGCTGTACCGCACGAAAACACGCGCCGGTTCAGGTAAAGATGTGGCAATAAAATTCGGTCTTTTGTTTTTGGTGCTTTTGCTCTCCCTGCTTCAGTTCACTCACGGCATTTCAAGCCTCGTTCAAAACTCTACCCTAAGTTTCGATTTTCTTTCAGTGTTTAATATGAAACCTCTGGCATTTTTAGGCGTTGCCGTGGTTGGCATTTGCAGTATCGCGATGATGGTTGCTCTATCGGGACTACTTAATGCAAACACTGAGGCCAACAAACATAATAAGTTAATTTATGCTCTGTTAGTTGCCTTGCTATGTTTATGTCACTTTTTTTTAACTGAACAACAAAGTGTTTTCGAAAGTTTTTGGCTGCTTTTGCCTGCGCTTGGATTATTGGCGTTAAGGGAATACGGGGTGCAAAATGTGTCGTACCGCATTATTTTGTTTGTGCTTTTTTGTTCAGTATCAGCCTCCTATTTTTTTAATACGTATCTCGAAAAAAACCAGCAATCGGAAATGAAACTCATCTCCTTTCAACTGAGTGAACGCCAGGATCCGGCATTAGAGAATGAGTTCAAAGGTTTACCGGAAAAAATCGCAAGTGATCAGCGTATGAAAAACCTCATGCTTTTGCTTCCAAACACGCGACTTGAGATTCCCCAGTTTTTGAAGCAAAATTATTTTAACGCGTATTTCGACCGTTATACAACCGAATTTTATTTATTCGACAAAACCTGTTCTCCTTTGCTGGAACATTCCAATCCGGTATTTTGGAACCAGGGTTATTTTGAAGATCAAGCCTATTACCATAGTGACAGCACTTTTTCGAAAGGTTTGTATTTTGTGAGAGACCATAAATCCGGAACCCGTTACCTCGCTCATGTTGAATTAGGGGAAAACAACTTATATATCGTGTTGGAAGCGAAAGAACTAGGTGAACAGGGCAGTTTTCCGGATCTTCTCCTTGATGTATCACAACAAAAGCAGGAAAAACTCGGGAATCTGAGTTACGCGGTATACCGCTCAGACCGCCTGGTTAACCATTATGGGGAGTTTAATTACCCTCATTTTCGGCCGGAGTCGGATCAATTAGCAAACGAAAAAACCAAGTTTAAACATTACGCGTTTGAGCCAGAGGAAAACACAAAAGTTCTGATCAGTGAAAAAATAAAAACCAACACCGAAAGGTTTACTTATAACTCCTATTTTTTTCTGATTTTTTCTCTGATTGGATTCACGTTTTTATACTTCTACCGACTTCTGTTTTCCGGAAATTTTTCTCCAGCCACACTCACGCAGCGTATTCAAGGGAGTATTATTGCCCTTTTGCTTTTTGCCATCACCGCAGTTGGCATAAGCTCAGGAAGACTGGTTTCCAAACAATTTGAAAATGATAATAAAAAAGAATTGAGTTTAAAAAGCAGCGTTATCCTGAACGAACTCCTCAATCAGTTCAGTCCCCAGAGTTTATTTGATGGTTCACAACGCGAATTGGTGAATCAGAGAATAAATGAATATGCGCGTGTTTTCAATAGTGATCTAAGTTTGTTTAATGCACAGGGCCGTTTGGTGAATACCAGCCAGCCCAAGCTTTACGGGCTGGGATTAAGCGCCAATCTGGTTAACCCAACACCGTACTATGGGATTAAAAACAACAGGTGGTATTCCGACAATTTAACAGAATCGGCAGGCACATTAAAATACCTGTCGCACTACACGCCGGTATACGATGATGCCAAACAACTCCAAGGCTTTATTAATCTCCCCTATTTTGCTAAACAAAGTGGCCTGTTAAAAGAACTTTCCGGTATTATTTCAGCGCTCATCAATGTTTATCTTGTTTTGTTTATGCTAAGTCTCGGATCAGGTTTGGTTTTGTCGGGCTATATCACCCAACCCTTACGTATCATCAAACAACAGATCGCAAGAATAAGTCTGGGTAAACGCAATGAAAATATACAATGGCAAAGCAACGATGAGATCGGAAAACTGGTTAATGAATACAACCAGATGCTTCTAAAACTGGAGGAAAGTGCCACTCTGCTTGCTCAAAGTGAGCGTGAGAGCGCCTGGAGAGAAATGGCCAAACAGGTAGCGCATGAAATCAAAAACCCTTTAACACCCATGAAGCTTAACCTGCAGTATCTGCAACACCTCAATAAAACAAGTCCTGATGATTTTAAACAAAAATTTGAGCAGGCCAGTGCTGGAATTATCGAACAAATAGATGCTCTGGCAACCATTGCCACAGAATTCAGCAATTTTGCCAAACTTCCGGGAACACAGGTGCAGGATATTTCACCTCTTGAACTACTTCAAAATGCCGTGCAGTTATTCAACAAACAACCTCGGGTTAAAATAGAATTTAAGAGCCCTGAAAGTAACGTGCTCTGTAAAGGCGATAAAGAACAGTGTATGCGTGTGTTTAATAATATTTTGAGCAATGCCCTTGAAGCACTTGAAGGAGTAGCAGACCCAAGAATCAGCATAAGCTGTGATTGGACTGAAGATAAATTAATTGTTTCCATAAGCGACAACGGGTGTGGCATTTCTGAGGAACTAAAACCTTCCATTTTTACGCCAAGTTTTACCACCAAAACCAAGGGCTCAGGTTTAGGCCTGGCTATGGTGAAAAATAGTATGCAGGGATTTGGAGGAAAGGTTTGGTTTGAATCGCAAAAGGGGAAGGGCAGCACCTTTTTCCTTGAATTTGTTCGTGTGTTATAGCCCCAAAGGCCCTTGCCATTTTGTTATGCGCAATTTATGCATATAACAAATTGTAATACAGAGCTTTAGACTATTGCAAGCTTGGGTTTTTCCTAAAAAATATTTAGTACCTTCGTCTTCCTTTTTAACAAAACTTATGGCAAAATTCAGAAAAGAAGATGCCCTGGACTATCACTCTCAAGGTCGGCCCGGGAAAATAGAAGTAGTGCCAACAAAACCCTATTCCTCACAAAGGGATTTAACGCTTGCCTACTCTCCGGGAGTGGCAGAACCTTGTCTTGAAATTGAAAAAACCCCTGAAGACGCTTATAAGTATACTGCCAAGGGTAATTTGGTTGCGGTAATTTCCAATGGTACAGCCGTACTTGGTCTTGGTAACATTGGTGCCCTGGCCTCAAAACCTGTAATGGAAGGGAAAGGATTGCTGTTTAAGATCTTTGCCGACATTGATGTGTTTGATATTGAAGTGAACACAGAGAACATTGATGAATTTGTGAACACGGTTAAAAACATAGCACCCACATTTGGAGGCATTAATCTGGAGGACATCAAAGCACCCGAGTGTTTTGAAATTGAGCGCCGTTTGAAGGAAGCGCTTGATATCCCATTGATGCACGATGATCAGCATGGTACGGCCATTATTTCTGCTGCCGGTTTATTGAATGCAGTAGAGATATCACGCAAAAAAATGTCGGAAGTAAAATTGGTGATCAATGGGGCAGGTGCCTCTGCCAGTTCATGTGCTAAAATGTACATAGCGGTAGGTGTGAAGAAAGAAAACATTGTGATGCTCGACAGCAAAGGTGTAATCCACAAAGGAAGAACAGACCTCGATCAGTACAAAACCTTTTTTGCCTGCGATAAAACCGACAAAACGAGCCTTGCCGAGGTAATCAAAGGTGCCGATGTTTTTGTTGGTTTGTCGAAAGGAAATATTCTTACCCAAGACATGGTTAAAAGCATGGCTAAAAACTGTGTGGTGTTTGCCCTGGCGAATCCAACGCCCGAAATTTCATATGAAGAAGCCATGGCGGCCAGAAAGGACATCATTGTGGCAACAGGAAGAAGCGACCATCCTAATCAGGTGAACAATGTGCTTGGATTTCCTTTTATTTTCAGGGGAGCCATGGACGTACGTGCCACAACCATTAACGAAGAAATGAAATTGGCGGCCACACTGGCCATTGCAGCCCTTGCAAAAGAGCCCGTGCCGGATTACGTGAACCTGGCTTACGGTTCAAAGAGTTTGAGTTTTGGAAGTGATTACATTATCCCTAAACCCATTGACAACCGCCTTATCGCTGAAGTTTCTTCAGCAGTCGCAAAGGCTGCGGTTGAAAGTGGTGTAGCAAAAAAATCCATTCAAAACTGGGATGTTTATAAAGCCGAACTCGAAAACCGTTTGGGTAAGGATAACAAATTAATGCGCAGTTTGGCTAATAAAGCCAGAAATAACCCCAAACGTGTTGTATTTACTGAAGCGGATAACTATAAGATTCTTAAAGCAGCCTGTGTTGTACGAGATGAAGGTATTGCCAAGCCTATTTTACTCGGCAACAAAGAACGCATTCAGAAACTGGCCGAGGAAAACTTCATGGATCTGGCCGATATGCCAATTGTTGATCCTTTGACAGAAGATGAAAACTCCCGCAATGAGTTTGGTGATTCCCTTTGGCTTAAACGTCAGCGCCGTGGCTTGAACCAGTATGATGCACGCAAGTTGATGCGAGACAGAAATTATTATGGAGCGATGATGGTAAGCAATGGCCTTGCAGATGCCATGATCAGCGGCTTAACCAGAAAATACGGGCAACCCATTAAGGCTGCTTTGGAAGTGATTGACACCCTGCCGGGTGTTAGTCGTGTAGCCGGCTTGTACATTATGGTAACAAAAAAAGGACCTTACTTTTTTGCGGATACAACTATGAATGTTGACCCTACCGCGGAACAACTGGCCGACATTGCCATACTAACGGCTAACACGGTGAAACAATACAACATCATTCCACGTATTGCCATGTTATCCTATACCAATTTCGGCTCGGCTCAGGGTGAGATCCCTGAAAAGGTGGCCAAGGCAGTGAACATTTTGCATAACAATTATCCCGGTCTTATCGTGGATGGAGACATCCAGGCTAATTTTGCAGCCAATAACGAATTATTGAAAGAACAATTTCCGTTTAGCACCCTTGTGGATAAAAACGTGAACACCTTTATTTTTCCTAACCTGGCTTCGGGTAACATTGCCTACAAACTCATGCAGGAATTGGGTGGCGCAGAAGCCATAGGCCCTGTGCTTATGGGATTAAATCACCCGGTTCATGTGCTTCAGTTGGGTAGCAGCGTGCGTGAAATTGTGAACATGATAACCATTGCAGTAGTTGATGCACAAAACAGAAAGTAAACACCATACATGTCATTAATCAACCACCTGCGGGGTCAGGTACGTGTTAAATCGCCCACCCACATTGTAATTGAATGTGCCGGTGTAGGCTATGGCCTGCAGATCTCATTACAAACCTATACCAAACTTGGCGATCAGAAAGACGTTTTAGTTTATGTTGAAAGTGTTTATGTTCGCGACGATAATCCCCGTTATTATGGATTTTCTGACGAAGAAGAGCGTGAGATTTTTCGCAAACTCATTTCGGTGAGTGGTGTTGGAGGCGGGTCGGCCCTTTTGATGTTATCCAGCCTGAGTGCCGGTGAGATTGCCACAGCGGTAAATACAGCCAATGTTTCCCTCCTGAAAAGCATTAAAGGAATAGGGGATAAAACAGCGCAACGTATTGTGGTGGATCTTAAAGGAAAGCTCGGAAAACATGAGGGCGGTATCTCCCAAATTTTAACAGTTTCTGGCAATAAAACCAGAGATGAGGCGTTAATGGCTTTGGTCACCCTGGGTTTCCCAAAAAGTGCTGCCGAAAAAGCTCTTGAAAAGGCTATACGGCAAGAGGGAAGCTCAAGCGACCAGGTAGACGTATTAATTAAAGCCGCTTTAAAGAATTTCTAGTACTTCCCAGTGAGAGCCAATGGTCTGATACATTTTGTATTGCTTACAAGCGCTACAGCCGGCTTAATGGGTTTGGTTACACGACCGGCATCCGACACCAAAAATGATCTGGACGCTGAATTCAATTCAGAATACACCCGAACATTTCCTCCCGATTCACCTGAAGTAGATGCCCCTGACCTGCCCTTTCAATTCAAGGATAATCCGGGCAATTTGCCTTTACTCGAACCCAAATCAAAATTCTACCTCGAAACGCCGGAGAACATAAAAACCGGGGTAAAGTACGACCCGGCAACCGGAAATTATGATGTGGAACAAAAAGTTGGTGAAACGGATTATCGTCCGGATACCTACATGAGCAAAAAAGAGTTCCAGGATTACATGTTTCGCAAACAAATGCGCGATTATTTCCGTTCGCGCGTGGCGGCCGATGAATTGAATGAAAAGCCCAGGAAAGGCATGATCCCCCCGCTTAAAGTGAACAGTGAATTGTTCGACAGGATCTTTGGCGGGAATACAGTAGACATTAAACCTACAGGTACTGCCGAATTGTTATTTGGATTGGTACACACCAAAAATCAAAACCCTTCCATTCCGCAGAAACAACAAAGCATCACTAATTTTGACTTTAACATGCGCATACAGTTAAACCTGGTGGGCAAGATCGGTGACAAATTAAAAGTAACCACCAATTACAATACCGAAGCTTCTTTTGATTGGGAGAACCAGATCAAAGTAGATTACACCGGATACGAAGACGAGATCATAAAAAAAATCGAGGCGGGAAATGTTTCTCTTCCTCTCAACACAACTTTAATTTCAGGAAGTCAAACCTTGTTTGGTTTTAAAACTGAATTACAATTTGGTAAACTCAGGGCCACAACCATCTTTTCTCAACAAAAGGGGAAAAAGCAGGAAGTAACGGTTCAGGGTGGGGCCCAAACCCAGTCGTTTACTGTTAACGGCGATAACTACGAGCAAAACAAACATTACTTTCTGGGACATTATTTCAGAAAAAATTACGATAGATGGATGGAGGATCTGCCCGTAATCAACACCCCTGTTGTAATTACAAAAATTGAAGTGTATTTATTGGGCATTAACGGAAGTGCCGAACAAACCCGCAACGTGGCTGCTTTTGAAGATTTGGGTGAAGATACAACTGATATATTGCGCAGCCTGAGAGACCCCCTGGCCATTCAGCCTTCTTCTCTTGTTATTGTTGACAGCGCCGATGTGATTCCAAGAAATGGCGCCAATAACCTGTATAGTATTATGACCAATACTGTTGATGGTATCCTTAGAGAGCGGGAAATTGACAAGGTTACCTCCTTATTGTCCACATCTTCGGCAACGGCTTCCAACGCCAACAACTCCGGTGGCATTTATATGGATGGCAGCAGAGATTACAACATCATCCGTAACGCAAGAAAATTAAACCCAACTGAATATTATTTTAACCCGCGTACCGGGTTTATCTCTCTGAACCAGCAACTGAACAACGAACAGTCGCTTGCGGTGTCCTATCAATACACCTATGGCGGGCAAACCTTTCAGGTGGGGGAGTTCAGCGAACAGGTGGCCGATAACCGTAAACTCATTGTGTGTAAACTTTTAAAAACAAACGCGGTAAGTGTAAAACATCCCATGTGGAAACTCATGATGAAAAACGTTTACACCCTGGGTGCATACAATCTTAATTCCGATCAGTTTAAACTCAATGTGTTTTACAATAACATCGAAACCGGTGTAGATGTACCTTACTTGCCATACGGTAAACCAAATGGTGTGCAATTGATAAATGTGCTGGGTTGCGACCGTTTAAGCGTGAATGGAGACCAAGGCTCCGATGGTATATTCGACTTTCTTGACGGGTACACCATTGTTAAAATGAGCGGGCGGGTGTATTTTCCAAAAGTGGAACCATTTGGCCGGGGGCTTGAAAGTGAGTTTGCACCCGAGGATGTGGATGCCAAAAAGTACATTTTTTATGAGCTGTACGACTCAACAAAAACAGCAGCCTCGTTTATTCAATCAAAAAACAGATACAGAATCAAAGGAACCTATAAATCTTCCTCTGGTTCAGAGATTGCTCTGAATGCGCTCAACATTCCACAAGGCGCAGTACTTGTAACTGCTAATGGTGTTCCGCTGCAGGAAAATGCCGATTACACCGTAGACTATACATTAGGGCGTGTAAAGATCATTAATGAGGGTTTGCTTTCTTCGGGGGCTACCATAAAGGTATCGCTTGAAAGCAATTCTTTGTTCAGTGTACAGCAGAAAAGTTTGTGGGGAACGCGCTTGGATTATGATGCCGGCCGGCACCTTAAATTGGGAGGTACCTTTTTACGTTTTAATGAACGGCCACTTACCCAAAAAGTTACATTTGGTGAAGAGCCGGTTAGCAATATTGTAGCAGGTACTGATTTTAATTACAAAAACGATGTGCCGTTTTTAACCACCTTACTTGACAAACTTCCTTTTTACAGCACCAAAGAAATGAGTAGTGTGAGCATGCGGGGTGAAATTGCCAAGCTGTTTCCGGGCAATGCCAAAGCCATTTCGAAAAGCGGGAACTCTTACATCGACGATTTCGAAGGTTCAGTGGCCCTTATTGATATTCGTAGTCCAACGTCCTGGTATTTGTCGAGTATTCCCCAGGGCCAAAAATTTTTATTTCCGGAAGCCTTTTTAGCGGATAGTGTTGATATTGGCAAAAACAGGGCCCGCTTAAACTGGTACACCATCGATGCCATGTTTACCCGCGATCAGAGTGGTGTTACGCCGGAGTATTACAATTCAAAAAAACTCTTTTCAAATAACATGTGGCGCCAGGTTTTTGAAACGGAATTATTTCCCGGAAAAACCCCGCCTAATGGTCAACAGGTTGTGCTGCCTTTGCTCGACCTTGGGTTTTACCCATCAGAACGTGGTCCCTATAATTACGATGTGACTCCGGGTGCTTACGCTAAGGGGATCAATCCTGATGGATCACTGGCTTCCCCTGAAACCCGCTGGGGAGGCATCATGCGAAGGTTGGAAACCAACGATTTTCAAGCTGCGAATGTGGAGTACATTCAGTTCTGGTTAATGGATCCCTTCAACGAGGATTACAACAAAGAAACCGACCCTTCCTTTGACAAAGATCAATTACCAAGCGGAGATCTGTATTTTAATATTGGTAATATTTCTGAAGACATTATTAAGGATGGAAGGATGTCCTATGAAAATGGAATCTCGGCTCCATCAACAGGTTCACTGGCAGAGTTTAGTACAAATTTAGCTACGGTACCGGCTATGCCTCCGGTCATCAATGCCTTCTCTCAGGACAACAATGACCGCTCAGCCCAGGACGTGGGTTATGATGGATTAAGCGATGATAAGGAAAGGGAAAAGTTTAGCAGGGCAGTTCAGGAGATGCAAAATTCCGGTGCTACTCAGGCGGCTATTAATGCTTTTGTAAACGACCCTTCCTCCGACAATTACAACTTTTTCAGAGATGATCAATACGATGAGGTTGAGGCGACAACACTTACACGCTATTCAAAATACAATAACGTGCAGGGCAATTCACCAACTGAAGCCCAGTATGGCAGCGCCAATCCAAACGGGGGCAATTACCCTACAGGTGCTACCACCTTGCCGAATATTGAAGACATCAACAAAGACAATACCCTGAGTGAAGCTGAAAATTATTACCAGTACCACATAAAAATTTCCCCGAACGATGTTAATCCAAATTCAATAGGCACCAATTTTATTGTTGACGCTTTCAAAGGAACCGCTGAGTTTAGTGGCGTCACCAAAACAGTGACCTGGTACCAATTTAAAATTCCAATCAACCAATTTGAGCGCGTTGTAGGAGGTATTGAAGGCTTTAACTCCATACGTTTCATGAGGGTGTTTATGAAGGGCTTTAATCGTCCGGTGCTCTTGCGTATGGCCAGGCTTGAATTGGTGCGCAGCGATTGGCGCAGATACACTGGTGATCTGAAGGAACCCGGAGAGTTTCCGGCCACAGATGACAATTCCACCACTTTTGATATATCAGCGGTGTCCCTTCAGGAAAACGGGACCAAAACGCCGGTGAATTATATTTTACCTCCGGAAATTGAACAACAACAAAATGTACTAACCACCAACCTTGTGCTGCAGAATGAACAAGCCCTGCAAATGCGCGTCTGTAATCTTAAGGATGGGGACAGTCGCGCGATTTTTAAAAATGTTGACCTCGATACACGTATGTTCAAAAACATAAAAATGAATGTGCATGCCGAGAAACTAAATGACATTCCATTAGACGATGGCGACCTCACTCTGTTTTTCCGTGTTGGCTCGGATTACAACAACAACTTCTATGAATATGAAGTGCCCCTGAAACTCACTCCAAAAGGCGTCTACAATTCAAACAGCACCGACGACCGTTACCAGGTATGGCCTGCGGGAAATGAGATAAATTTTAATTTCGACAGGGATATTACCGACATTAAAACCCGCAGGAACAGTGAGTACGGGTATTATTCCGATCTCAACCAGTTATCTAACCCCTATACTATTGCAAAATCAGGCTACTCAGTTACCATAGTTGGAAATCCGAATCTTGGTACTGTAAAAAGCATCATGGTTGGAATCCGGAATAAAAAAGGCAGCGATAACATGGCCCATTGCGTTGAAGTTTGGATCAATGAATTGAGGCTGACGGACTTTAATAATCAGGGCGGCTGGGCCACCACCGGTCAACTTCAGGCCAAACTGGCCGATCTGGCTACGGTGTCGTTGGCGGGCACCTACAAATCACCTTTTTGGGGAAGCGTAGAACAAAAAATCAACGAAAGAAGTAAGGAACACAACATCAGTTGGGATGTTAGCACCTCATTAAATGCCGGTAAATTTTTCCCCGATAAATGGAAAATAACCTTACCTGTAAACTACAATTTTGGACGGAACAAAATTATTCCACTTTTTAACCCCTTGGATCCGGATGTAAGAATGGACGCTCTGGACGATATACCAATACCGGACTCGCTCAGGGACGCTATTAAAAAACAAACCATCGACTTAAGGGAGAGGAAGGGTTTTAGTTTAAACGGGGTGAGGATTGACGGATTAAAACGCGCTAAAGCCAAACCCATGCCCTGGGACATCAGCAACTTTACGGCCACCTATGCCTACACTGAATCGTCTCATAACGATGTGAACATAGAGTACGACATTGTTAAACAACACCGTGGAAGTCTTCAGTATGCCTTTGCATTAAAGAGCCCTCCTGTATTTAAACCGTTTAGCAAAAGCAAACTCTTAAGCAACAAATGGTTTGCGCTTATTAAAGACTTTAATTTCCAACCCTTGCCCAGCAATTTTGGTTTCGCTTTGGATTTGAATCGAAATTACGCGGCGCTTAAAAACCGTGACATTACCAGTTTTTATGAGCAGGGAAGCGATGCTTTCCTTAACCCATCCCTCATCAATAAAAATTTCCTGATTAACCGTGCTTATAATTTTAACTGGCCCATCAGCAAAACCATAAAATTCGATTACACGGCCAACAACGAAGGGCGTATTCTTGAACCGAAAGGAGAAGTGTATTCGGGTATTAACACCAACCGCGACAGTATTATTGATTGGTTCTTTAATGGCAACAGTCAGGGTCAGGGACGATTTGGAGACAATACCATATTCAGGCAACAGATGAACCTCAATTGGGATGTGCCCTTGGCAAAAATACCCATCCTGGATTTTGTAAAAGCCACTTACCGATTTGGCGGAACGTATACCTGGAACAGAAAACCATATGCAGTGGAGCTTACAGATTCCACAATAGCCAACACCATACAAAATACCGGATCGCATAACATTACCGGCTCGTTTAATATGATGACGTTATATAATAAGATTCCTTATTTCAAAAAGATCAACGACCCCAGGAAAAAGGCAGGCGCAGCTCAAATTAAAACAAGTGGTGGTGGAAAAACAACCGATTCAAAGGACGCCAAGACAGAGGAATCAAAAGAAGAAAAGCCCAACACCTTTGAAGAGATAGCCGAAGCACTGGCCAGATTGGTTATGATGGTGAAAAATGTATCCCTGACTTTCCAGCACGAAACCGGACAAGCCTTACCAAACTTTATTCCTAATTCTCAATTTATGGGTATGGACCTTTCTAACGGTTCGGCCCCCGGTTTTTTATTTACGACGGGTTTATACGATGATGGCATTCGTGAAACAAGCGCGCAGAATGGCTGGATAACCAAAAACCCTAATCAGAACACGAGTTATACTGAAACGCGCAAACAGACTTACAATTACCGCCTGAACATTGAACCACACAGTTCATTCAAAATAGAGCTAAATGGAAATTACTCCAGCAATAAGAGTTATAACTCTTATATCCTGTATGACACATTGGTGAATGATTATAATTTTAATGCCAGCCCGGCTCTCACCGGAAACTTCAACATTACAACCATAAGTATATTCAGAGCCTTTCAGGATGGGAACGACCCAATCAAGTCTGACCTCTTTGAAGAGTTTTTAATTAATCGTCCGAATACTGCGAAAGCACTTTCAGAAAATAATCCCTATAACCAACCCGGCTTGGTTGGTCCTACCGGCCAGCAGTATTATGACGGGTATTCGAACAACCAAAAGGACGTGCTCCTGAATACCTTTTATGAAACGTATACAGGCCAGAAGATAGACAATTACAGCACCACCAATATTTTCCCGAAAATGGCCCTGCCGAACTGGACAGCCAGTTGGGATGGTTTGGGTAAATTGCCCATTTTCAAAAAAACCTTTCGCAGCATAACGGTAAGGCATGGTTACCGCAGCATTTATAATATCAACGGGTACACCAACAACATTCTCTTTAATACTAAAGACGGCACTCAGAATGTACGTGAGCCTGTTTCTGTGTCTTCAGGCACAACTGCTTTGAGCCAAAACTTCGTTTCTTATTACAACATCAATTCTGTCACCCTGAGCGAGTCCTTTTCCCCGCTGATTAAGTTCGATTTTCAGTTTGTAAAACCCGGCTGGTCGGCCAATGTGGAAAATAAAAGAGACAAAACCACCACCCTTAACTTAACCGGCTTCCAGATTATTGAAACCAAAGGCCAGGAATTTATCATTGGCTTAGGCTACATGTACCCCAAACTGAAGTTCAAAAACCTGCGCATTCAGGGCAAGGCTCTGGAGAGCAATCTTACTATAAAAGTGGACCTTAGTTTCCGTAGAAACGTTTCCATTATTCGTCAGGTAACTGATGGCATAAGCACTCCAACGGCAGGTACCGATATTGTTACTCTGCGTTCCTACATTGATTATCAGTTGACCCAGGCCATTAACCTCAGGATTTACTATGACTGGATTAAAACTGTTCCGAGAACCTCAGCTTCTTTCCCAACCTCGAACACCAACGCCGGATTCAGCATCCGGATTAATTTCCAATAAGCCTTTTACATTTAAAACAAACAACTACATTTGTACCACAAAAAACAACTATGAATTTTCCTGCAGATTTAAAGTACACCAAAGACCACGAATGGGTAAAAATTAATAACAACGAAGCAACAGTGGGGATTACCGATTTTGCACAGCGTGAATTGGGGGATATTGTTTACGTGGACATATCGAGTTTGGGAGAACAGGTTGAACGTGAAGCTGTTTTTGGAACAGTAGAAGCTGTAAAAACAGTTAGCGACCTGTTTATGCCATTGAGCGGTGAAGTGACCGAAATGAACAAGGACATTGATTCGGCGCCGGAAAGCGTGAACAAAGATCCCTATGGAGCCGGTTGGATGATCAAAATAAAAATTTCAAATCCCGATGAAATAAAGGATCTTTTGAGTGCCGACGATTACAAAAAACTAATCGGCGCTTAATACACCCAAAAGCAATAGCCCTCCTGTGTTTCACCGGAGGGTTTTTTGTTTTACCCGGCTCGCTTTTTTTAACTCAAACAGATGATGCCTTTTGTTTATCGCCATTCCGGAGTACTGCTTGTGTTATGGATTCTTTTTATTTTCCTGCTGTGTTCCACGCCCGGGTATTATTTCCCGTCGGCGGGCTGGATGGAGCTATTGAGTTTTGATAAATTAGTACACGCCGGACTTTTTTTTGTGTTGTGTGTTTTGTTTTTTCTATTGGCCTTCAAACGTCAGCAGGCTAAGTCGTTTTTATTATTCTACACCGTTGCAGGCATTGTGTATGGGATAAGTTTGGAATACATGCAGGCCAGGTGGTTCAGTAGCCGTTCTTTTGATTACTTCGATATGTTGGCGAATGCGATTGGCTGTGGCATTGCTCTGGGCATCAACAAGTGGCTCTATAGGAAACAGTTAACCTGGGCAACCTGATTACCTTGGTTTATAAATTGGTCTTTGTTTTTTGGGGTCAGGTTTTTTTGTGTTGTCGTTCGGACTTTTTTCGTTTCTGGCGTCAACATCAGGTATAAGATTCCATCGTCCCTTATGCAATTCCAGTGCATCGTAACTTCCATCGGGCCCATAATACTGCACCTGGCCTTCCAGCACAGGTCCTTCGCGGCTCGAGGACAAATGACTATACACAATTTGAGCTCTTTTTTCATCAAAACGTAAACTCATTACCGCGTCACTGCTAAATTCAAACATCAGGCGTTTTGGGTTTTTGCGGGGAAATTTAAAGACGTCTTTTCCAAATACCGGACTGCCGTTGGATTTGAAATACAACACATCAACAAATTTTCGGCGCACCAATTTATCGTTCGGATCGTACCCGAGCAAGGTGTAAAAATCACCACACTCGATAAGCTCATAATACAACATGCCAAACCATTTGTCGCAACCACTAATGTAGTTTTCGGGAGATTTAACCGTGGCTGAGCGGTCGATAAGTTTGTGGGCTGTGTAGCTGATCTTTTTTTCGTGCTTTAAAAACCCTTTTTTAATGCGTGTTTCCCGTTTTACAAGGAGGTAACCGAAGTAAAGTTGTGTTTCATCATTGCGGTAGAGGTTCCAGGTTATAAGTTTAAAAGATCTGTCCCGGGGACTTAAAATGGAAACTTCCCGAATACTGTCAAATGGATAATTTAAGATCTCAGGATCGTTCACTATCTGATCCCATAGGCCAATGAACGCTTTGTTGTTTTCAAGCCTTACTTTTTCATCACGGTTAAAAAAAGTGTTTTTTTGAAGGGCAAACAGTTCAGCTTCCACCCGTTTAAAAACCATAAGCGAGCTGTCTTTTACCTGGGCCCGACAGGGGAGGATAAGAAACGGGAGCAAAAGAAACTTAAGACGGGATAACATTGTGGATATAAGCGCTGATTTTGGTAAAGATACAAATTCATTGCAGAGCTAAGGCTGCAGGGATTGATTAGGAACGCTGGGCTCATCCTAAATTAGACTAGAACATGTTTGAGAATAAACTACCAGTGTAAGGTCCTGTTATGGCATAAAGCCTGATTTGACGGGCGTTTGCTTTTAACAAAATTTATAAGGACCCGCTTAAAAAAACGGTACGGGCTTTGAAGCTAAACTGATTTGATTACTAATTTTGGAAACCAAACACATTCTATGAAAAGAGCTGTACTTGCCTTGTTGTTATTAAACACCTTTCAATTCAGGGCCCAAACCACCGGGTATGAGATTAAAGTCAACATTAAGGGAGCCCCCGATGTTAAATACTACCTCGCCAAGTATTACTTCGATCAAACCGTAATGGTTGACAGTTGCAAAAACACCAAAGCGGGTGTTGGTATTTTTAAAGGAGCTAAAGCCCTCGACAGAGGCGTTTATATCCTGGTAAGCGAAGGAAAAGGCCGCTACATTGATTTTTTTGTGGACGATAGTCAGAAATTTTCCATCAACGCTGATATAGCTGATCTGATCTCAACAATTAATGCTGATGGCAGTAATGAAAACAACCAGATCTTTTCTTATGCCAAGTACATGACGGCTAAGGAAAAGGAATACAAAGCCAAACTGGAGCAAACCAAAGGCAAAAGTAAAGCCGACAGCACAAAACTGATGACGGAGGCCCAACAAAAGATAAGCAAAGAGATACAAGAGTGGGAGGCTGATTTTCTAAAACGCAACAAAGGCACTTTTGTATATGATTTTATCAATTTAAAAACTGAAAAAACAGCCACCAATGTGCCTTTGGCTAGCAATGGCAGGCCCGATAGTTTGTATCAGTATTATTATTACCGCGACCATTATTTTGACGGCGTTAACTTTAAGGACGAGCGCGTATTGTACACTCCTTTTTTTGCCGACCGTATAAAACGTTTTTTTGATCAGGTCATTGTTCAGCATCCCGACACAGTGATAAAACAAATGGATAAGATCCTAAAACAATGTGAACCGGGTTTATTATTTAATACACTAATTGGACATTTTACCTATAAGTATGAAACCAATAAGGCCATGAGTTTTGACCAGTATGGCAATTGCAACACCTTTGAAAAAGTATTCGTGCATTTATCAGATAATTACATAACCAATGGCATGGCGAAGGACATTTACGATGAGGAGACCATTGCTAAGATCAAGGAAAAGGTAAACATCACGAGGAATCTACTTCCCGGAGCGAAGGTTGCCGATTTGCACATGATCGATACAACTTACGGGAAACAGGTATTAGCTATGGGTTTTGATACAGCCCGAACCAGCGCCGGGGTGACCTACCTGTACAATAAAAATTATGAAAAACTACTACCGATGTTCCGCTCTCTTTCTCAGATAAGCGCTAAATACACCGTACTGGTATTTTGGGCCGTTGATTGCGGGCATTGTCAAACAGAGATCCCTAAACTGCATGCCGATCTTGAAAAGATCAGGAATTCTGCCGACGTAAAAGTATATGCAGTACAAACCAAGGAAGATCTTTTTAAGGATTGGAAAAAGTTTCTTGGAGAAAAAAAGCTCATCCATTTCACCCATGTGTTTGATCCGATTCACCTCAATAACCTGAAGGAAACGTTCGACATTCAGGGAACACCGGTGATTTACCTGCTTGACAGGGATAAAAAAATCAAGGCAAAAAAAGTCGCAGCCGATCAGGTGGTAGAGATACTCCAGAACCTTGAAAACATTGAAAAGAATTTAAAACGATAAACTATACCAAAAACAAGACCTATGAAAAAAACAGTACTGTTTGTTTTTCTTTCCCTGATGATGTTCAGCATGGGCAGGGCGCAAAGTGGATACGACATCCGTATTAATTTTAAAGGCTGTAAGGACAGCATGGTGTATCTGGTTAAATACACCTGGGATCAGCAATACCTGGTTGATACCTGTAAAAACATAAAAAACGGCGCCATACACTTCAAAGGTAAATCAGATCTGGACAAGGGTGTGTATGTTTTGGTGAGCCAGGAAAACAGCATCTATTTTGATTTTTTTGTAAATGAAAATCAGAAATTTACGATTAGTACTGATGCGGCAGACGTTGTGGCCAATCTTAAGGTGACAGGCAACAAAGAGAACGAGCAGTTTTTTACTTATATCCGTTACATCACAAATAAAAATCAGGAATTCGGCAAAAGCAGAGATTTAACCAAAGGAATGAACAAGGCCGACAGCACCAAGTTCATGAATGAAAAGATAAGCAAACTCAATGCCGATGTTAAAAAGTATGAGTTTGATTTTATGCAGAAAAACAAGGGTACGTATTTGTACGATGTATTAAATCTAAAAACCGAAAAGGAACCCAGCGATATTCCCAAAGCCAAAAATGGCCGTCCGGATAGTGTGTATCAATACTACTACTACCGCAACCACTATTTTGATGGCATCAATTTTAAAGACGAGCGTATTATCCGCACTCCTTTTTTTGACGACCGTGTAAAACGCTATTACGATAACATCATTTTACAGCACCCTGATACCATAATTCAGGAGATCGACAAGGTAATGGCCAAATGCGAGCAGGATAACCTGGTTTACAATTTGCTGATTGGGTATTTCACTTATAAGTACGAACAAAGTAAGGTGATGGGCTTTGACAAGGTATTTGTTCATGTGGCAGATAAATACATCATCAGTGGTAAGGCAACAAAAGTATACACTGAAGAAACCACCAAAAAGATTAAGGAAAGGGTGGATATTCTAAGGAATCTGCTCCTGGATGCGAAGGTGAGCGATTTGTATGTGATAGATACTGTTAATGCCAAGCAGGTTAGGAAGATGGGTTTTGACACAGCAAATACTAGCAAGAGTTTAACGGATTTGTATTATAAAAATGCGAAAGAACTCACACCCATGTTCCGCACCCTTTATCAGTTGAATGCAAAATATACCATTTTGGTTTTTTGGGCGGTGGATTGCGGGCATTGCAAAACCGAAATGCCTAAATTACATGAGGAGTTAAAAAAATTCAAAGGTAAACTGGATGTGAAGGTATTCGCAGTGCAAACAAAAGATGATCTTTATGATGACTGGAGGAAATTTATCATTACCGAAAAACTGACGGATTTTATCCACGTGTACGATCCTGTGCACATCAATAACCTTAAGGAGAAATTTGATATTTATTCTACGCCGGTGATTTATGTTCTCGACAAAGACAAACTCATAAAGGCCAAACGCCTTGGTGCTGAGCAGGTAGCGGGGCTAATAGATGCCCTGGAGGCCATGGAAAAAAGCGGTAAGTAAGAGATAAAAGGCGGGTTTTCCCGCCTTTTTTGTTTACTGAATTAGTTTTTCTCTTCTTTAAGCAGGCGAATATCCTTAATCAATTTCTGAACATCGGGTGTATACGTTCCGTCGTACATCCCGCGAATCCGGCCTTTGTTATCGATGAGTAAAAACAATTCGCTGTGCAAAAAGCCCTCAGGACTTCCATCGTCTTCTAGCGCATTGACGAGATAGGCACTTTTTGCCAGTTCATAGATTTGTTTTTTATCACCTGTGAGTAAATGCCATTTGTTTTTTCTGGCGCCATACCGGGAAGCATATGCGGAGAGTACTTCCACCGTATCGTGCATGGGATTTACGCTGTGTGAAAGTATAAGTACTGAATCATCACTTGCAAACGCTGCCTGAACGTCTTTTAAATGAGTACTCATTTTAGGACAAATGCTTTGGCAGGTAGCAAAAAAGAAATTGGCCACATAGATCTTTCCTGCCGTGTTTTTTTCTGTAACTGTATCACCTGATTGGTTGATGAGTTTAAAATCGGAGATCGTGTGGTAAACGGTGTCCCCACCCACAGGTTTTTTTTCACCCAGTATTGGAAGAAACAAGGCGCTTTTCTTTTCAGGACTACAGGCTAGGAGCAGCGCCATCGAGAGAACGGGAAGGGATTTAAGTATGGGATTTAATTTCATTGTTTTCAATTAATTTTTGTTTCTCTTCTTTTAGTCTAAGGTGTTTGTATTCTTCAATGAGGCGTTTCATTTCTGATGCGTAACGGATATCGTAATACCCGCGAATGTGTGATTGCCCGTCGACGAGAACAAAAAAACTATAATCGATGTAATAGGGTTTTTCCTTAAAATAGGTTTTCCAAAGGCTATCGTAGCTTGAGTTTGACCATTGCATAAACCGGATAAGTTTATGTTTTTTAAAGGCTTGAAGCTCGTCCGGGATGTTTATTGAATCGGTTTCAGCAGGACTTATAAACACAAATGGGATTTGTGCTATCTTTTCTTTTTTGTAGTTGAGGTATTCCCAGAAACCATCAAGGCGATAGGCCTCCTTGCGGTAGTTTGGGTGGAGAAGAGAAAGAATAAAGGCTCCATCAGAAGCTTTGATAAGTTGCCGGTTGTTTTGTTCTCCCGAGGGGGCATAAAAAGTTGTGTTTACCGTGTAATACAAGGTGTCGCCGGCTTTAATAGTCTGTTTTGGTCCGTAATAGGGTAGTTTTTTAGATTTTATAGTACTGGTCTCGAGTATAAGCCAAAATAGGGAAGGGAAGGCGATAATCAGTAAAAGCAACCATTTTTTGTTTTTCATAGTTCTGGAACAGATCGCAAAGATAAGGTTAGGGCAGTAGTATTCAAAGCAAAAAGAGCGATGGGCAAGACAGTTCAGAACAATCTTATAAGTGCAAAATCCCCGGAGAATACTCCGAGGATTTTCAATGTTCATCTACATATTTCTTATTTAATTGCGTAAACCAAGCCCAGGTTTAACAGGTATGCATTGTTTTGAAAAGTTTGACCGGTGCTGCTGTTTGAGGAGGAGCTAGTAAAGTCATTCTGACCTAAAAACTCCAGGAGATAACTCAGTTTTTTTTCTCCAAACTGAAACCCGAACCCGTAACTTATGCCGTAGGTCACACTTTCATAGGTATAGAAAGAGTCTGGAGAATACTCACCCGGAGGCAAATCACCAAAATGTGAAGTGCAAAAAATGTCTAGCCTCGGTCCTGCTTTAGCAAAAAACATTTTTCCAAACTGAAATTTATAACAAGGGGTCAAGGAAAAGTAATTTAGGTAGGAACCAGTACTAGTACTTCCTTTGCTCTGTAGCTGACCAAATTGATCGTAGATTTGGATAAAGGAGGTGTTTTGCCCTCCTTTTTGCATATAAAACAAGTCAAAAGTTAATTTGAATTGTTGTGCATTACCAAACACTAGAAGTTCAGGTTCTAATCCAATTGCCCAGGCAAAGACTAATCCATTGTCTTCGTTCAAAATTTCTGATGTTTTGTTCTGTTGCCCGATTCCTACCCCGGTTTTAAGCGCTATGTTCCCAAAGAATTGAGCCTTAACCAAAAAACTGAAAAGACTGATGAATACAATTAGTAAACATTTCATGATGCTAACATGTTAGTAAAGTAAATTAGTTTTTTAAAATTTTGAAATTGAAAGTATTTCCCAACTCATCCGACACCTTTAAAAAGTAAAGGCCTTTGGATAGGGCAGACAATCCAATGAGTTTGTTTTCCACAAGCCCGTTTAAAATCAGTTTGTTGTCCGGGCTGTAGAGCTCGTAGCTCAGATTCTGCCCGCTAAACTCATGGAGATACAAATTTCCTTCCGTTGGATTTGGAAATACATTTTCTTTGTTTTTAATGATTGGCAAGTCTGTTTCTGAGCTATATGCAAAAATATAATTTGAATCATTTGCAAAAATCAGTGGGTCAAAGACAAGGTTTTCAGGGCCATTGTTGCTTGTGTTTACAGATATAGTTCGGTTTTGAAATTCCAATTGATTGTTACACTGAACACCTGCAATGATGGCCTCATATTCAGCCCCATTTAACACATTAAATCCCTCCTGTAATGCAATTTCTTCTCCGGCTTTAAAACTAATTGACGGGCCTGAATTTACATTCACTTGGCCTGAAGGTGAATTGGGATTGACATTTACTCCGGAAATGATTTTTTTCCTGGCTGTAATATTGCGTGAGGACGTATATGTTTTATTCTGGACATACACATAATCTTCAAGCAAGACATTCACGACTTCTTCTATGATAGAAGCAGGCATTTTATCATGGAATCCGGTAACTGCAGGCATAATTGTTTTGTTAAACTTTGAGACGCCGTTAACAATATCTAAAGCACTATTGTGTGGAATGAACGTTGGGTTTTGTAATTGAGAAATTGTGACTGTTATTCTAAGTAAAGGGAGGTAATAATGTATAGGATCTATGACTATTGGTGGCAGGTAAGATCCGGCTTGTAGTTCATCACCAGAAAGATTGAATAGAATTGGAGAAGCCATAGCAGATGGAGTTACAGAAAGCCACGTGCCACTTGTTGGATTGGCGGAATTGTTGGAAAATGCTATCCCAATTCGTTCTACTAAATGAGGGTATCCGTCTCCGTTTATTGAATTAAGAATCATCTGAAATTGTGTGTGTACTATTCCGCTTGCATCGTAAGCGTTATATTTTAGCAATTGTTTTGCGGCATCATTATCAGAAGCAGCAATTTCAAAAGGATCGGTGGTATTTGCTTTTCTCCAATCCTGCATATCCTTAGAAATAACGGCACCTTGTTGGGGGGCATCAATTGAAACAAATTTTGAGATGGGAAGAGGGTTTGATGCGGCTTCGGCTGCTGCGCACGCATAACGATTTACAACACCACCCATACTCATGCCCATAGCTACTACCTTTTTGTTACCATTAATACTCGAAACATAACGGATGGCCGATTGAAAAACAGCAGCATTATTGATAATGGATTGTGAGTTCAGATAATAATTTACGATGTAGATGTTAAATCCTTTATTCAATAGGCAATTGATCAAATCTTTACCTCCTTCTCGGTAATATTGCTGCGGACGAGTACTATATGCGTCGAAGCCCTCTGAAAGCACCAAAGGAATTCCATTATTGGGATCATTGCCTTTCCACACTCTTATGGAGTTACAATAATTATCAAGATATAATCCATCTGATTTGGGAGTTACAAATACATTGTATTCACGGTAATAGACATTAGAATTAATATCTGTGAACCTCACCTTTAAGTTATATTGAGTAAGTGAGGAAAAAGCAGTTATGGAGTTGGCCCAGGTGAATGAAGTCGCTGCACTTCCTGAGTAAATAGTCGTATAGCCGCCATTGTTAACATTAACATCAAGCGTGGTAAATGGAGTAAAGCCTGATGACATGAATCGTAATCTGTTGTTATTTTGCTCAAGAAAAATATTGCTGATCTCTGTTGGACTTAAACTAATGTTCACACCCTGCATATCACGATTTTCTTGGAACCAAGAGTAAGAGTTTTCAGTGGATGGGGAAATGCCTGTGATGAATTGGTTGGTGACTTGGCTAACCCAGTCAACAATAGTAGGAGTGTTACAGACATAACTTCCAAGATTGTGAAATGAACTAACGTTGCTGTTGGAAATAGCACGAACTCTGTAATGCCAAGTTACTCCGGGAGTAAATGGACCATAGTCATTAGTTGAGAAGGTGCTAAATCCACATGTGCCACAACCGTTGAAATTAAAGTTGGCGCTGGCTATATACCATGGAAAATTAGGGTCAGTCGACTTTTGGATTTGAAAACTTGCGTTATTGACTTCCCAATTAACATGGAATCCCACATTGACGTATTGTTGGCCTAAACAACTGGGGTATATGTTCACGGGCATAACCCACGTACCCCCAAAATCTACAAGCGCATGTAGGGGTGACCTGATCCCTAAAACTATGAATAGGGCAAATATTATATTTTTCATGACGTAAAAAAATTAAGGTTAATAGAATGGTATTAAAAGTCGTTCCAATCATTGAAGTGGCATTAATTACCTCATTTATAAATGAGAGGGTTTTCTGAAGGCACTAACCCTTTTGTTTTTTTAGCGAATTGATTTCTTTTTGTTGTTGAACAAGATAAAGAGTGAGCTCTTCGATTTTTTTCAGCAAAAGAATATTCATCTGTTCTAAATCAATACCATTTTCTTTGATTTCGGAGGCAGAAGGAACTTCTGGCAGGTGACGCTCATTTTTGTAAAACTTCTCTAACTCGAGGAGTGGGGTAAGTTGGTAACTGTCCTCAAAAACATAATCGGCCCAGTTACCCTGGAGTGTCACATAAATGGAGTTAGCCACGAGTTTTCCGTCAACTGCAAAACTAAAATCAGTATGTGCACCTGTGGTTGGCCTTTTGCCTACCCATACCTGTGCTTTATTGTTTGCTGTATTTAATCTAAAATTCAGCAAAGTCACAGGGGAGCTAATATTGGTGCCGATTTGACCCACACCTGTAGCATCGGTACCAAAATTATATGACATGATTGAGTTTAAGGTCCACAAAAAACTAGAGTTGTTTGTTAAAGAATGGAGACGAATGCCTGCTGCACCGTTTTCGAAAATGTCGAGATTAGAAACCGGATTATTTGTATTTAAGCCCACTTTCCCATTTTGCATAAAAAGTCTGCTTACACTTGCATTTACAGGCCCTTCATTGATGACAAAGGATTTTCCGGTAAAGTAATTCATTGTAATATCAGTAGTTGATTCCAGATTACCGGTTGCATCGCCATATATTCTGAAGTTAGAAGGAACTTGGGCGTTCCCATCTCTGATATCTAATACTGCGGACGGAGCAGAATTTAAGTACCCAATGCCAATTCTTGAGTTGGGCAGTATGTATATTGACTTGTTGTTATTAGCTTTTAAAATAAAAGGAAAATCATTGCAGGTGCCAATATCGGTTTGTGGTGGAAATGGAGAAGACCATCCTGGAGGCACATATGTAGGAGGAATTATTTGATTACCTCCCAAGAACCACGTTGTAGCAGCACTTATGCAATTTTGAGAGTTCACAGAAGAACCACCTACGCAATCCTCACAGCCTTCATTTGAGATTGTACCGGTTTGTGAGAATAAATTTAGTGTTAGGCAAAGTAGACTAGCAGACATCAATGACTTAAAATTAGTAGTTTCCATAGCTTTTGTTTTTAAATTGTTAATAAACTTGTTAATTACCTGTTAGGAAGCGCTTCTGATAACCAAATTAGGTCTAGCCGGGGGGCGAAGTCAAATTTTGGATCAGTTATTTTACGCCGTATACTGTTAAAACAATCTGAGGGTATTGCTTTCACCCTCTTCCTGATATTACATTTACCGAAGGAACTGTTCAAATAACTTAAAGCGTAAAAATTATGATTACAGCAGAAGATTTGAATTACGCCGAAAACCTAAAAGTCCTAAGGCGTGCAACCCGGTGGAAACAAGCTGTGGCTGCGGAAAAAATCGGACTTAGCTCTCAACAGGAGTACAGTAAACTGGAAGGTGGAAAAATACCTTTTACAGAGGAACTCCTTAAAAGAATATGCATCACCTTCCGAGTCACGCGTGAGCATTTTAAGATAGACATGAAAGGCAAATACAAATTCGACTGGAGAGATTACATCAAAGAAGGGAAAGTCTCCGACCTTATCGAATTGGTGAATAATAAAGGTTTAGTGACCATGATGCTGAGTACCGAAATTCGCGCCATGGAACTGGAACTGGAATTGATCGACCGCCAGTTGAAAGACCTTATGTTGCCTAAATTCGAAGATGTACCCGAAGATAAGGAGTACAACATCTGGGTGATGATGTAGAGGTTTGCCACTAACCCGCCTCCGGCAAACATCCGGTGGATGTTTGAGCGAGCAAGTGCGTTGGCCGAAGTAAGCCGCGGCGCCCGCCCTTGCCGGTTCGGACGGGGGCAGGCCCGCCTGCCTACACTGAGGCTTTGCACCTGCGGGCAGGCCCGCCTGAACTGTCGGGCAGGGAGTTACACAGGGAAAATTTCTGATTGCTAACTTCTTATTGGCAAGTGACACTGTAATGATTTAGTCATGAAGCGAAGCGATGGCCTCTTCCTTACGACTGTCAACTGAAATTTACCAATTAAGTCTTATACAACTGATATTTACTCATCCCATGAAGCAGAAAAACAAATGTTTCTGCTGGAAGTTTTTCGCTTCATGAGTAGGAAAACACTAAGTAAAATGAACCTATTGTTTAAACAAAGGGTACTTTGTCATCCAGGTGTTCACCTTCTTTTTAATCTTTGCCAACTCCTTAGGATTCTCGCGGTTTTTTAGTGTAGCATCAATAAGTTCAACCACTTTTAAACAATCTTTTTCTTTCAAGCCCCTGGTGGTTATGGCCGGTGAGCCAATGCGTATACCCGAAGTTACAAAAGCCGATTTATCATCAAATGGCACCATGTTTTTGTTTACGGTAATGTCCACCTGTTCCAAAGCCGCCAAAGCCTCTTTGCCATTGAGGTTTTTATTACGCAGGTCAATTAAAAACATATGGTTGTCGGTGCCTCCGGATACAATGTGGTAACCCAGGTCTTTAAACCCCTTGGCCATGGCCTGGGCGTTTTTTACCAATTGCACACAATAATGCATGTACTCGTCACTCAGCGCTTCTCCATAAGCCACAGCTTTTGCCGCAATCACATGTTCAAGCGGACCGCCCTGTATGCCCGGAAACACAGCCATGTCGAGCAGGTTGCTCATCATCTTGGTTTCCCCTTTTGGTGTTTTTTCTCCGAACGGATTTTCAAAATCCTTGCCCATCATAATCATGCCGCCACGCGGACCACGCAAAGTTTTGTGGGTGGTAGTAGTTACAATATGGCAATGCGGCAAAGGATCATTCAAAATGCCTTTTGCAATCAAGCCGCTGGGGTGTGAAATATCAGCCAGTAAAATAGCTCCCACTTTATCGGCAATCTTGCGCAAACGTTCGTAATCCCAATCTCTCGAATAAGCCGAAGCTCCGCAAATCAACATTTTTGGCTGATGTTCAAGAGCCGTTTTTTCAAGGGCATCGTAATTGATGCGCCCAGTTTCTTTTTCAACCCCATAAAATACGGGTTTGTATAACCTACCCGAATAATTTACCGCCGAACCGTGGGTTAAATGCCCCCCGTGTGAGAGATCCAGACCCAAAATGGTATCCCCCGGTTTTAAACAAGCCAACATAACAGCTGCGTTGGCTTGTGCGCCGGAGTGGGGCTGCACGTTCACCCAGGCTGCGCCAAAAAGTTCTTTGGCCCTGTCAATGGCCAGTTGTTCCACCTGGTCCACCACTTCGCAGCCTCCGTAATACCGTTTAAAAGGCAGGCCCTCGGCGTATTTGTTGGTCAACACCGAGCCCATGGCTTTCATCACCTGATCGCTCACATAATTTTCTGAAGCTATTAATTCTATGCCCCGCGTTTGGCGCTCGGCCTC